>Ga0247791_1000062_pt1 | contig 9382 bp, 7 predicted proteins | sample UWRJS081202R4_FD_180957 | JGI IMG/M metagenome (GOLD analysis project Ga0247791, IMG submission 180957) | Soil microbial communities from Arlington Agricultural Research Station in Wisconsin, United States - UWRJ-S081-202R-4 | ecosystem: Environmental > Terrestrial > Soil > Agricultural land... | reverse complement strand
AGGCGGGACGGGTCGTCGGGGTGGGGCAGAATCGTGTGGATCGCCTGGCCGCCGAAGCCGGCCCCCCACTGCGGCCGGTGCGGATGGTCCCACAGGCCGCGGACCAGCTCGAACGAGCGCCCGCCGTCGGTCGAGCGGAAGAGCGCGGAGGGCTGTGAGCCCGCATAGATGACGCCGGGCTCGCCGGGCACGATCTGCCAGATGCGCTCGACCGAGGCCCCCGCGTCGTCGGGAAAGGCGATCGGAGCTCGCTCGGGCTCCTGCCAGGTCTCGCCGAGGTCGTCGCTGACCGCGACGCTCGGGCCGAAGTGGGAGTTGTCGACGGAGGCCAGCAGGCGCGGGCGGGGACCGTGCGGGTCGACGCCGACCGCGTAGACCGCTGTGCCGGGGAATTGAGCCGGACCGACCTGCCAGGACCGGCGCTCGTCATCGCTGGAGGCCAGGAACAGGCCCTTCTGCGTTCCGATCGCGAGAAGCACTGTCATGGGCAGATTATGCGCGCCGGGTCCGACATAAATGTCGCACAGAGCGGGTGGGAGGATGGCCGGGTGCGTGTCAAGCCCCTCCTCCGCGTCCGCCAGACCGGTGCCCTCATGGTCGCCTCCGCGCTCGCGTTCGCCGGCACGATCCCGCTCGCCGGCGCCCAGTGGGAGCTCACCCCGATCCTGTTGCTTCCGGTGGCCGCCTTCTTCTGGGCCTGGCGTGCCGGCACCGACGTCTACCCCGGGGAGCTGCGGGTCCGCGCGCTCTTCGGCAGCACCCGGGTCCCGTGGGCGACGATCGCCGAGCTGGCGCCCAACACCAAGGGTCAGGTCTCCGCGCTGCTCGACAACGGCAATGTCATCCGCCTGACCGGTGTCAACCGCGACAACCTGGCCAACGTGCTGGCCGCCGGGGAGCAGGAGATCGGCGACTCCGAGTGATCCGCGAGGGGCTTCCCAGCTGACCTCGCTACCCTGGGGTGCGTCGAGTCTCGAGGAGGTCGAGTGATCGTGCGTTCCCGCCGGGTCCGGGCCGCCGCGGTGGCGCTCGCCGCCGTCCTGGCGCTCACGTCGGCGTGCAGCTTCGGCCCGCCCGATCCCGATCAGCAGGGTGCCCCGCCCAACCTGCCCACCGCCTCGGCCGAGCCCTCCGCCGACGCCGACGACCCGGGCGGCGCCAGCCAGGAGGTCGCGGTCACGGTCCTGGCCAAAGACCTCGACGTGCCGTGGGGCATGACCTTCCTCCCCGACGGATCCGCGTTGGTCACCGAGCGCGACACCGCCCGCATTCTCAAGATCGGCCCCAAGTCCGACGCGAACGGCCTGACCGTCACCGAGGCCCAGCGGCTGACCGAGGTGCGTGCCGCCGGCGACGGCGGACTGCTCGGCATCGCCGCCTCCCCGAAATATCAGGCCGACAAGACGGTGTACGTGTTCTATTCCACCGCCAGGGACAACCGGATCGGCAAGCTGGTCCTGGGCGGCAAACTCCAGCCGATCCTGACCGGCATCCCGCACTCGGCCGCGTTCAACGGCGGCGCGCTCGCGTTCGGACCCGACGGCCAGCTCTACGCGGGCACCGGCGACGGCACGGCGAATGGCGCCCAGGCGCAAAACCCGAAGAGCCTCGGCGGCAAGATCCTCCGGATGACCACGGCCGGCAAGCCCGCGCCCGGCAACCCGGCGAAAGACAGCCTGGTCTGGAGCTCTGGCCACCGCAACGTGCAGGGCCTCGCCTGGGACAAGACCAAGCGGATGTACGCGAGCGAGCGCGGCCAGCCGAAATCCGGCGAGCTCAACGTGATCACCAAGGGCAAGAACTACGGCTGGCCCAAGGCCGACGGCGCGGGCGGCGACGCCAAGCTGACCGATCCGCTGTTCAGCTGGGCGGCGGCCGAGTCAGGCTGCGCCGGTGTCGCCGTGCTCGAACAGACGGTGGCGACCGCGTGCCTGCTCGGCCAGCGGGTCTACCTGCTGAACGTGACCGGCAACGGCACTGTGCTGGGCACCCCGCAGACCGTCGTCGCCGGGGAGTACGGCCGGCTGCGCGGACTCGTCGCCGCGCCCGACGGTTCGCTCTGGGTCGGCACGTCGAACCAGGAGGACGGCGGTGACCCCGGTCCCGACGACGACCGGATCGTCCGGCTGGTCTTCTCCGACGGCGGCGCGGGCCGCAGTTGACCGGGCCACCGGCGGGGGGACCACGGTTTGGCGGGCGACAGGGCGGGGCAGGTGAGCCGACAATGACCGAGACACTGCGCCGATACACGTACGCCGTCCGCAGGTTCCTCGACGTGGTGCGACGCAACCCGTGGACCGATCGGGTCCGCGTCGCTGCCACGATCGCCCTGATCAGTGTGGGCGGCGTCGTGGTCGGCCTGATGCTGTTCGCGCACGCCGACGTCAACGTGGGGCCGTTCCGCGCCGAGATGTCGATCAGTCCGTCGCTGCTCGGTGGCACCGAGGTCGACCTGCCGCCGCTCGGGTCGCTGCACCTGGACAGCCACGACGGCCCGATCCACCTCAAGGTCAACCTGGCCGCGCTCGACCAGAGCCGCACCGAGGCCCTGATCGACGACCCGGCCGGGATCAGCTCCGCCGGGGAGAACGCGGTCGAGGACGTCCGCACCGGTGTGATCCGGCTGGGCGTGCGGGCGCTCGGCATCGCGGTGCTCAGCGCCCTGGTGCTCAGCGCGCTGATCTTCCGCGACGTCCGGCGGGTCGCCGCGTCCGGCGTGACCGCCCTGGTGGTGACCGCCGGGAGCCTCGGGCTGGCCGCCGGCACGCTGCGGCCCGAGTCGATCGCCGAGCCACGTTACGAGGGTCTGCTGGTCAACGCGCCCGCCGTGGTCGGTGACGCGCGCCGGATCGCCGACAACTACGGCCGCTACTCCGAGCAACTGCAGCAGATCGTCAGCAACGTGAGCCGCCTCTACACGACGGTGTCATCCCTGCCCGTCTACGAGCCGGCAGCGAACACGACGCGCATCCTGCACGTCTCCGACCTGCATCTCAACCCCTCGGCGTACGGGTTGATCCGCTCGGTGGTGCAGACGTTCGAGATCGACGCCGTGGTGGACACCGGCGACCTGGTCGACTGGGGCAGCAGCGCCGAGACGGGCTACGCGTCGTCCATCCCGTCGGTCGGTGTCCCGTACATCTGGGTCCGCGGCAACCACGACTCGGCCTCGATCCAGGCCGCGGTGGCCCGCCAGCGCAACGCGGTCGTGCTCGACAACGAGATCACCAAGGTGGACGGTCTGACCATCGCCGGGATCGGCGACCCCGAGTTCACTCCCGACAAGAACGAGACCCCCGCCGTTGGCGACGCCGACGACCCGGCCCAGTCACCGTTGCTGCGCGCGGGCACCCAGCTCGCCGACACGATCCGCGCCTCCGGGCAGCCGGCCGACCTCGCGCTGGTCCATGACCCGGCGATGGCCCCGCCGCTCTCGGGCGTGGTGCCGCTGGTGCTGGCCGGGCACCTGCACCACCGCGAGGTGAGCCTGCTGCCCGCCCCGGTTGCGGCGCCCTCGGCGTCCCCGGCCCCGACCCCGTCGTCCGACGTGACGCGGGAACCGATCGCGACCCGCCTGATGGTCGAGGGTTCGACAGGCGGCGCCGGGCTGCGCGGCCTGGAGAAGGAGGAGCCGACGCCGCTGACCCTGTCGGTCCTCTACTTCGACGAGAACCACCAGCTCAAGGCCTACGACGACATCCAGGTCGGCGGCACCGGCCAGTCCAACGTGGAACTGCAGCGCAATGTGATCGGCGCCAAGCCCGAGGAGACTCCGACCCCGTCCGCGCCGGCCACCCCGCAGTCCGAGCCCAGCCGATAGCCCGGTTCGCGATGCCGTCCCGCCGGGCGCGGTGGTCACCGTGTTCGCTGAGCCCCCGGCCGCGACGAAGGTCGAGCCCCAGGCCGTGACGGTGACCACTGCGCCCGACGCGGACGAGTTCTACGGCTTCCTCGAAGACGCCGATTCGGGCGCGCTGTGGTTCCAGTCGGTGCGTCCCAACCGCGTGCCGGCATTCCTGGCCCGCGCGCGGACCGCCCGCCGCTGGGCCCTCTACCCCGCCGACTCCGCCGCAGCCTCGTCTGCCCTGATGCCGGCAGCCCCGGCCCAGCCCTGACCGCCGCGCCGGCGGGGTCGGAACCCCCGGCGCGGCCGTCCGGCGTTTTCGTCAGGCGGCGCCGAGGCGCTCGAGGATCAGGTCGCGGACGGTCTTGGCGTCGGCCTGGCCCCGCGTGGTCTTCATGACGGCGCCGACCAGGGCACCCGCCGCAGCCACTTTGCCGTCGCGGATCTTCGCCGCGATGTCGGGGTTGGCGGCGATCGCCTCGTCGACCGCGGCCGTCAGGGCACCGGTGTCGGAGACGACCCCGAGGCCCCGGGCGGTCATCACGGCAGCGGGGTCGCCCTCGCCGGTCACGACGCCCTCGAGCACCTGACGAGCCAGCTTGTCGTTGAGCTTGCCCTCGTCGACCAGTTTCTGCAGGGCGGCGACCTGGGCGGGGGTGGCACCGACGGCGGCTAGGTCGACCCCGGCCTCGTTGGCGCGACGGGCCAGCTCGCCCATCCACCACTTGCGCGCGCCCGCGGGCGAGGACCCGGCGGCGATGGTCTCCTCGATCAGCTCGACCGCGCCGGCGTTCGCCACCGACTGCATGTCGATCTCGCTGATCCCCCACTCCGCACCGAGCCTGGCCCGCTTGCTGCTCGGCCGCTCGGGGAGGGCGGCCTTGAGCTCGGCGACCCAGGCCGGGTCGGGGGCGATCGGCACCAGGTCGGGCTCGGGGAAGTAGCGGTAGTCGGTCGCGGTCTCCTTGGAGCGGCCGGGCCGGGTGTCGCCCGTGGTCTCCTGGAAGTGCCGGGTCTCCTGGAAGATCCGCACGCCCTCGTCGAGCAGGCCGGACTGCCGGACGATCTCGGAGCGGACCGCGCGTTCGACCGAGCGCAGCGAGTTCACGTTCTTCGTCTCGGTGCGGGTGCCCCACTCGTCGCCGGGCTTGTTGAGCGAGGTGTTGACGTCGCAGCGCAGCGAGCCCTGCTCCATCCGCACGTCGGAGACGCCGAGCGAGCGGATGATGTCGCGCAGCTCGGCGACGTAGGCCTTGGCCACCTCGGGGGCGAGCTCGCCGAGACCGGGAACCGGCTTGGTCACGATCTCGACCAGCGGGATGCCGGCGCGGTTGTAGTCGACGAGCGACTCGGTGGCGCCGTGAATGCGGCCGGTCGCGCCGCCGACGTGCAGGCTCTTGCCCGTGTCCTCCTCGAGGTGCACGCGCTCGATGCCGATGCGGTAGGTCTTGCCGCCGACCTCGACGTCGACGAAACCCTCGACGCAGAGGGGCTCGTCGTACTGCGAGGTCTGGAAGTTCTTCGGCATGTCGGGGTAGAAGTAGTTCTTCCGCGCCATCCGGCACCACGCGGCGATGTCGCAGTTGAGCGCGAGACCGATGCGGATCGTCGCCTCGATGGCCGCGCGGTTGGCCACTGGCAGCGCGCCCGGCAGGCCCAGGCAGACCGGGCAGACCTGGGTGTTCGGCTCGGCACCGAAATCCGTGCGGCAGCCGCAGAACATCTTGGTGGCCGTGCCCAGCTCGACGTGGGTCTCGAGGCCGACGACCGGCTCGTAGCGGGCGACGGCGTCCTCGTAGGTGGGCAGCGCGGTCGTAGTCATGCGGTGAGCTCCCAGGACTGGCTTAATTCGACGCTTCCAGACTAGTGGGCCGGACCGACAGAAGTTCGGTGACCCACAGCCGCCCCACCGGCCTAGATCATTTCGGTACGGTCCCCGGCACGCACCGCGCACCCCTCATCGCGACCACCCTCGCCACGATGTGTGGCTTCTACAGGGCCGGCGGCGTGAGGGTCCCCACCGCGGACTCGAGCGCCGCCGCCACCCGGTACATCCGGTCGTCGGCCATCGTCGGCGCCATCACCTGGAAGCCGACCGGCAGCCCCTCGGAAAGACCGCAGGGCACCGAGATCGCCGGACCGCCGTACAGGTTGGTCGGGATCGTGAAGAGGTCGGCCAGGTACATCTGGTAGGGGTCGGAGGTGCGCGAGCCGAACGGGAACGCCACGAACGGGGTGGTCGGCGAGACGAGCACGTCGACCCGCTCGAACGCCGACTCGAAGTCGCGGGTGATCAGCGTGCGCACCTTCTGCGCCTGGCCGTAGTAGGCGTCGTAGTAGCCGCTGGACAACGCGTACGTCCCGAGGATGATGCGCCGTTTGACCTCGGGGCCGAAGCCGGCCTCGCGGGTCAGCGACATGACCTCTTCCAGCGAACGGTTGCCGTCGTCACCGACGCGCAGGCCGTACCGCACGCCGTCGAAGCGGGCCAGGTTGGACGAGGCCTCGCTCGGGGCGATCAGGTAGTAGGCCGGAAGCGCGTACTCGAAGTGGGGGCAGGAGACCTCGACGACCTCGGCACCCAGCTTGACCAGCGCCTCGAGCGACTCATGGAACGCGCTCAGCACGCCCGGCTCGCTGCCGTCGCCGGCGAACTCCTTGACGATGCCCAGCTTGACGCCGCTCAGGTCACCCGTGGCACCGAGGCGGGCCGCGCCGACCACGTCGGGCACCGGTTGCGGAATCGAGGTGGAGTCGAGCGGGTCGTACCCGGCGATCACCGAGTGCAGTAGCGCCGCGTCCTCCACCGTGCGGGCGCAGGGCCCCGGGGTGTCGAGCGACGACGAGAAGGCGATAAGGCCGAAACGAGAGGTGCCGCCGTACGTCGGCTTGGCCCCGACGGTTCCGGTGACCGCACCAGGCTGACGGATCGAGCCGCCGGTGTCGGTGCCGATGGCGAGCGGCGCCTCGTAGGCGGCCAGCGACGCGGAACTGCCGCCACCCGAGCCACCCGGGATGCGACCGAGGTCCCACGGGTTCTTCGTGGGCCCGTAAGCCGAGTATTCGGTGGAGGAGCCCATCGCGAACTCGTCCATGTTGGTCTTACCCAGCATCGGCAGGCCGGCCGCGCGCAGCCGCTGCACGAGCGTCGCGTCGTAAGGCGGCCGCCAGCCCTCAAGAATCTTCGACGCGGCGGTCGTCGGCACACCCTTGGTGGCGATCACGTCCTTGACGGCGATCGGTACCCCGGCCAGCAGCCCGGTCACCGCACCGCGGTCGACCTCCTCGGCGGCGGCGAGCGCACCCTCGCGGTCGACGTGCAGGAAGGCATGCACCTGCTCGTCGACGGCGTCGATCCGGTCGAGGTAGGCGGTGGTGACCTCGACGGCGGAGACCTCCCGGCCGGCGATCGCCTTGGCGAGCTGTGCCGCCGACATCTTGATCAGGTCAGACACGGCGTCAGTCCTCCTCGTCCAGGATCCGCGGCACCCGGAACCGGCCCTCGAACGCGTCGGGAGCGCCGGAGAGCGCCTCGGCCTGCGTCAGGCTCGGCCGCGGCACGTCATCGCGGTAAACATTGGTCAGCGGCACGGAGTGCGAGGTCGGTGGGATGTCGTCGGCCGCCACTTCACCGACGCGAGCCACGGACTGCAGGATCACATCGAGCTGTCCCGCGAACCGGTCCAGCTCCTCCTCGGTCACGGCGAGCCGCGACAGGCGCGTTAGATGCGCGACCTCTTCGCGGGAGATGGCGGCCATCCTGCCCCTACTTTCTCGAATGCGACGCGGACAGGTGGAGTCTATTTCGCCGCCGCGGACGAACCGTCGCCGGGACGCTGTGTTCCCCGGCCCCCGGACCACCCAGGCCCGCCCCGCCCACCCGAGGGGCGTTCGCGGGTCACTCGAATGGGGGAATTAGCGGTGAATGCACGTCTAGGGAGTTATGCCGATTTGATAACGGGGATGTGGTTTTACGGCGAATTGACCACATGGATCTATCGTGAGAACGGTCGGTTGATCGAGGCCACCTGGGGGAGGTTGCATGGAGGCCGCACGCCCCCGCCTCTGCGCGGTGATCCCGGCGTTCGCCCCGCGCGTGCCGGGTGCGCTCCCCCGGCGACGCCGGGCACCGATCGTCACGGCGATTCTCTTGGCTGTGGCTGACGGTCTGTTGTGGGTGTTCCAGTACGAGACCTTCCAAACGCTGCCCAGCGCGTACTGGCTCATGGCATTTCTCGCTGTCCTGGTGGACGCACGGCCCTATGTCGTGGCCAACCGCCGCGTCACCTCGGTCATCCTCCCGTCCATCTGCTTCACCTTCGCCATCGCACTGGCCTGGGGTTACGGTCCCGCGCTGGCGGTGCAGCTCGTCGCGGTGGCGGTCGCCGGCGTCCGGATGCGGCACTCGACGCAACGCACGCTGCACCTGGCCGTGCAGCACGCGGTCGCGCTCGGTGCGACCGCCCTGCTCATCTCGCTGGTGTCGCTTCGTATCGGCCCGGGACCGGACTGGGGCGACGCGTTGCTCACCGTAGCGGCGGCCGGCGTGTGGATCGTGGCCCGCTACGGGCTGGCGGCGATCGTGGCCCGTTCGATGGCGGACCGCCCCGGCCCTCGGCTGCGGCGGCTCCAACGCCTGCGCCGGTTGCGCCGGGCCGGGGTCGAAGTCCTGGCCACGGCCGCGTTGTTGCTGCTCGGCCCGGTGGTGTTGGCCACCGCCCAGGTCGGGCTCGCCTTCGTCCCGCTGGTGCTCCTGGCCCTGCACGCGGTGCACCGGATGGTCCGCTCGGCCGGCGATTTCGAACGGGCCGCACGCGTGGACGCCCTGACCGGTCTGCCGAACCGGCGCGCGCTGCACGCGACCGTGCTTTCCCAGGCGAGGGGGCGGCGGCTGGCGCTACTGCTGCTCGACCTGGACCGGTTCCGTACGGTGAACGAGGCCCTTGGCCACGGCGTGGGCGACCGCCTGCTGATCGAGGTCGCGCACCGCCTCACCGAGGTGGTGCCCGCCCACGACCTGGTGGTACGCCTGGGCGGCGACGAGTTCGCGGTGCTCGCCACCCGGGTGGACGGCCCGCCCGCCGCCCGCCGTGTCGCCGATCACCTGACCGAGGCCCTGAACAGCCCGTTCACGCTGGACGGCATGCCCATCGACATCACCGCCTCGATCGGCATAGCCCTGCAGAGCGATCCCGGCAGCGACGGCGCGACACTGCTGCGCGAGGCCGAAGCGGCGATGTACGACGCGAAGCACCGAGGCGATCCGGTCGCGATCTACGACCCCGACGCCCCACATCACTCCCCCGATCGCCTGGCTCTGCTGGCCGACCTACGGCACGCGCTCCGCGAGGACGCTCCCGACGACGGGATCACGCTCTACTACCAGCCGCAGATCGCCATCGCGACGGGCGAGGTCGTGGGCGTCGAGGCGCTGCTGCGCTGGCGGCACCCCGAGCGTGGCCTGATCGGTCCCGAGGAACTGATCCGCGTGGTCGAGCCGACCCCCGTGATGCGTCTGCTGACGGACCGCGTCCTGCA
>Ga0247791_1000054_pt1 | contig 9633 bp, 6 predicted proteins | sample UWRJS081202R4_FD_180957 | JGI IMG/M metagenome (GOLD analysis project Ga0247791, IMG submission 180957) | Soil microbial communities from Arlington Agricultural Research Station in Wisconsin, United States - UWRJ-S081-202R-4 | ecosystem: Environmental > Terrestrial > Soil > Agricultural land... | reverse complement strand
CTCGTCGCCACGATCGCGGCCGAGCTGGGCCTGCCGGGAATGACCACGGACGCCGCGCTGCGGGCTCGCAACAAATTTCAGATGAAGCAGGGACTGCGCGAACTGGCGGGAGTACTGCCCGCTTATCGGCGGGTCCAGGATCTTGACGAGCTTCGCGCGGCAGTGCAGGAAATAGGATTTCCGGCGGTCGTCAAACCGACCGGCGCCTCCGGCTCGAAGGGTATTTTCGAACTCCGTTCCATAAATGATGTAGAACCGGCGTTGAAAGAATTGCAGAGAATCACCAGGCCGCAATTCGACCAGGTTTTCCGTCAATTCGGTGCGGAATTCATCGTCGAGGAGTTCCTGACGGGCGACGAGTTCAGCGTGGAGGGCCTGATCGCCGGCGGCCGGACACACGTCGTCACGGTCACCGACAAGATCACGAGCACGCCGTACCACCTCGAGCTCCAGCACACCATGCCCAGTGTCCTGCCGCCGGACGCCCTGCGAACGATCCGGGCGACCACCGCCCGCATCGTCGCCGCGCTCGGGTTCGACAACTGCGCGTTCCACCTCGAGGCCAAATGGGGCCCGCGGGGCATGAAGTTCATCGAGATCGCGGCGCGGCCCGCCGGGGACTACATCGCCTCCCACCTGATCCCGCTGGCGAGCGGGGTGGACTACTTCGCCAACGTCATCCGCATCGCGGTCGGCGCCCCGCTCGCGCTGGAACCCGACCGGGACCTGCACGCCGGGTTGCGGTTCGTGCTCGCCGAGAAACCCGGGCGGTTCGAGGGTCTGGACGGCATCGCGACGGTCGGCGGCGATCCGGGCTACCCGCACCTGTTCTTCGAGCACCCCACCGGCGTCGAGATCACGCTGCCGCCGGAGAACTTCGGCCTGCAGCGCGTCGCTGCCGTCTGCGCTCGTCACGTCGACCATGCCGGCCTGGACGCCCTGCTGTCAGCGGCGCACCGCGACGTCTCGGCGCGGGTTACCTCACACCAGAACACCCTGGCGTGACCGGGCGGCCAGCGGACGGCCGGCGATGAGGGCAGCTCAGCTGGGTTGCGGGAAGATGGGAGCGGGAGCGGCCTACGCGCTGGCCACGGATCCCGCCGTGAAGCACCTCACCCTCATCGATCGGGACCTGTCCCGAGCGGAGCAGACCGCTCGCTTCATCGCCGCGCACAGCACCTGCCGGATCGTCGTCAGCAGCGACCCGGAGAGCGCGCTCGCCGGCCACGACCTCATCACCACCGCGCTGCCGTGGACGGCGACCCGTCAGCTCATCGACCGGGCCGCGGCGGATCGCATCCCGATGGCCGGCATCACCCGGCCGCCGACGGATCAGCTCCCCGCACTCCGTAGCGCCGAACGCTCCGGCGGCGTGCCGGTGCTGCTGCCGATCGGGCTGGAGCCCGGCCTCACCGAGCTGCTGGCGGCCGCACTCGCCGAGCAGCTCGACCACACCGCTACGGTCGAGATCTTCTGTGGCGGTATCCCGCAACAGCCTCGCGAACCGCTCGGGCACGTCACGTTCTTCGGCGGCGAGAGCGTGCACCATCTGCCGATCGCTCAGCGTCCCGCGTACGCCGCGACCGGCGGCCGGACCACCACGCTGCCCCGCTTCTCCGGGCTGGAGCAGCGCACCTTCGCCGACGTGGGCACGTTGCAGGCGTACCACGACGGCATGGTGCCCTGGTTGTGCGAACATCCCGCGCTGCGGCGGGCGGACTGCTCCCAGAAAACGGTGCGCTGGCCCGGCTTCGGCGAGGCGGTGACCCAGCTGGCCCGACTCGGCCTGCTGGCGGAGGAGCCGGTCGAGCTGGACGGTGCACCGATCGTGCCCCGGCGGCTGATCGAACGGGTCCTGGCCCCACGGCTCAGCGCCGGGCCGCAGGACCGCGACATGGTGGTGCTGGACGTGTCGGCGTACGGCATCCTGGCCGGCCGCCCGGCGAGCCGGCACGTCCGGCTGCGCGACTCCCACGACCCGGTGACCGGCCTGTCCGCGATGGCCCGGACCACCGGATTCACCCTGGCAGCGGCCGGAGTGTTGCTGGCCGAGGGCGTCATCGCCGGGACGGGCTGGCTGACGCCGCACCTCGCCATCCGGGGCGAGGCGCGGGACCGGCTGTTCCGGTCGCTGACCCAGCACGGCATCTCGATCGACGCCACGCCTGTCCTGCCCGGCCCGAAGGAGAACCGATGAGTGCACCGTCGCAGCTTCTCGACCTCGCCGGGGTGGGGATCGGGCCTGCCAACCTCAGCCTGGCCGCCCTGCTGCACGGCGACGACCGGGTGACGAAGGTGTTCTTCGACCGGAAGAAGGCCTTCGCGTGGCACGCCGGCATCATGGTGCCGGACGCCCAGATGCAGGTGCACTTCCTGAAGGACCTGGTGACGCCGGTCGACCCGACGAACCCGTTCACCTTCCTCGCCTTCGCCGTCGAGGCCCGGCGGCTGTACCGGCTGCTGATCACCGGCCGCGCCCGCATCCCCCGCAAGGAGTTCGAGCAGTACTGCCGCTGGGTGGCCGACCGGGCAGCGGGCCTGCGCTTCGGGGTCGCGGTGGAGGGCATCGAGTGGGACGGCTCCGCCTTCGTCCTGCACACCGACGACGGCGTGGTGCGCGCCAGCAACATCGTCACCGGCACCGGTCTGGAGCCCAGCGTGCCGGCCTGCGCGAAAGGACACGACCCGGAGAAGGTCTTCCACGCCTCGCAGCTGCTGGAGATATCGCGCGATCTGAGCCGCCGGCGGATCGCGGTGGTCGGCGGCGGCCAGAGCGGGGCGGAGATCGTCCACTATCTGCTCGGCTCGGAGGCCCGGCGGCCGGCGCGCATCGTCTGGGGCTCCCGCCGGCCAAACTTGTTCCCGCTGGACGACAGCCCGTTCGTCGAGGAACATTTCCTGCCCAACTACAGTCGCCACTTCTACGTCCAGCCGGTGGCACGCCGCGCTCAGCTCACCGACCAGCAGCGCATGGCGAGTGACGGCGTGTCGGTCGGTCTGCTGCAGGCCGTCTACCGCCAGCTGTACGACCTGGAGCTGGTGCAGGGCGTCGAACGGCCGTGCGAAGTGATGGTGGAGCACCAGTTGCTCGCCATCGAGAAGAATGACGACGGCTTGCGGACCACCTGGCGTACCGGCACCGGGCAGCTGGTCCACAAGCAAGTCGACATGGTCATCTGCGCCACCGGGTATCACCACGGCCTGCCGCCGGTGCTGCAGGGCTTGGGCGACCGGCTGCCGGACCCCGCCGATTTCGAGGTGCGCGCCGACTTCAGCGTGGCCTGGGACGGCCCACCGGCCAACCGGATCTATGTGCAGAACGCCGCCCGGCGGCACTTCGGCGTCGCCGACCCGAATCTGAGCCTGCTCGCGTGGCGCAGCGCCGTCATAGCCAACGGCCTGCTCGGCCGTCAGCGGTACGACACCGATGCGGTCAGTGCGGCCATCGAGTGGGACCTTCCCGGCGAACGCGGCCTGGCCGGCGCCCTCGGCGCCTGAGGCGGAGCAAGCATCCCCCCGAAAGGAGCAACGCCGTGCTGGTCACCGGTATCCCCCGGTCCGTCAGCGAGTTGAGCGCACCAGACTTCGTCCGGAGCGGCCGACCGCCGTGGGCCGGCGACGCCCGGCCGCCGTTCAACGTCTCCCGGGTCACCCTGCGCCCGGGCGAGACGACCGCCCCGCACAACCACCACGACGAGGAGGTCTGGGTCGTCCTGGCCGGGCACGGCACGGTCCGCTCCGACGGCGATCGCCGGCAGGTGACCGCCGGCGACACGGTGTACCTGCCGCCGCTGGAGAAGCACACCCTGCACAACGACGCAGCCGATCTGCCGCTGACCTTCCTGAGCCTGTGGTGGGAGGACATGCGCTCGCTGGCCGACACGCACACTACCCGCGCGGCTGCCGTCAGCACCGGCGACCGCCCGGTTCTGCTGCTCCCGTCGTTCCCGACGCCCAACGGGGAACTGCACCTGGGTCACCTGGCCGGGCCGTACCTCGGCGCGGACCTGGCGCGGCGGGCGCTGGCGGCGGCCGGGACCCCGGCGCATCTGCTGCTGGGCACGGTGGGGCATCAGAGCCAGGTGGCCGCCGCGGCGACCGCTGCCGGCGTGTCCTTCCACACCCTCGCCGAGCGCAACACCGACGCCATCATGGCCGGACTGGCCGCCGCCGGGATCGAGTGGGACGTGTTCATCCGGCCCGGCTCACCGGAGTACCCCGGCCTCGCTCGCCAGGTCTTCGAGCGGCTGCGCGACGACGGGGTGGTGGTCAGCCGCACCGCACCGACCAACTACTGCCCGGCGTGTGAGCGCTTCCTGTTCGAGGCGTTCGTCGCCGGCGCCTGCCCGCACTGCGGTTCCCACGACACGGCGGGTATCGAGTGCGAGGCGTGCGCGCTGCCGTTCGCCGACGCGGATCTGGTGGACGTCACGTGCGCGACGTGCGGCTCGGCTGCGGAGCACCGGCCGCTCACCCGGTACTTCCTGCCGCTCGAGCCGTTGCGGGAGCGCCTCGCGGCGTACCTGTCCACCGTGCGGATGGGATCGCGGCTGGCCGGCTACGTCGACCGGGTGCTGGCCGGCCCGCTGCCGGACATGCCGGTCAGCATCGTGGCCGACGACGGCATCGAGGTGCCCGGCACCGGCGGTCAGCGGCTGTACTCGGCGTTCGAGCTGCCCGCGCGGTTCTTGACCGCAGTCGACCGGCTGGCGCGGGAGCAGGACGTGGACGGGTGGGAGGCCTACCTGACCGGCGTCCGGCCCCGCACGGCGTTGTTCTTCGGCTTCGACAACGCGTACCTGCGGGCGATCGTGTTCCCGGCGGTGCTCAGCGCGTTCACCGACGCGGCGCCGTTGCCGGACACGTTCGTGAGCAACGAGTTCTACGAGCTGGACGGTGCGAAGTTCTCCACCGGCCGGCGGCACGCGATCTGGGGGCGCGACGCGTTCGACGACAAGAGCCGCGACCGACTGCGGATGTTCCTCGCGGCCACCCGGCCGGAGAACCGCCGTACCAGCTTCTCGGTGGCCGACTACGAGGCCTTCGTGCAGCGCGAGCTCGTCGAGAGGCTCGACGGCTGGCTCGGCGGGGTCGGCGCGCGGGCGGCGCGGTACTTCGCCGGCGTCGCGCCAGAGGCCGGTAGCTGGATCCCGGAGGCCGAGGAGTTCTACGGCCGGATTCGCGCCCTGTCCGCCGGGGCCCCGCTCCGGCTGAGCCGGTTCTCGCCGGCGGCCACGGTCGAGGCGGTGCTGTCCTTCGCCGGCGCGGCGCGGCGCTTCGGGACGGTCGCCGACGACATCCTCGCCGCTCCCACCCTGTCCGGCGCGGGACGCACCGCCATGGCACTCGAGCTGATGGCCGTCCGATCGGTCGCCGAGGTGCTGCGCCCGGTCGTTCCGGCCGCGGCCGAACGGCTCGCCGGGCACCTCGGTCCGGTCACCACCGGCCACGACCCGCAGTGGACCCCGCCCGGCACCCCCGTCGCCGTCAGCGCCCTGTTCTCCTGACCGATCAGAAGGGATCCGCATGACCAGCAGCGCATCCGAGCTGAGCGATCCGCTCGCGCCGGACTCGACCGGCTCCGAGAAGCTCTACCAGCGCGCGCGGGAGGTGCTGCCCGGCGGCAACAGCCGCACCGCGGTGTTCGCCACCCCGTACCCCCTCTACGTGCACTCCGGCAAGGGCGCCCGGGTCGTCGACGCCGACGGCACCGAACGCCTCGACTTCCTCAACAACAGCACCGCCCTGATCCACGGTCACGCGCACCCACGGATCGTCGAGGCGGTGGCGCAGGCGGCCGCCCGGGGCATGTCGTTCGGTATGCCGACCGAGGCGGAGGTCGTCTTCGCCGAGGCGCTGTGCGCACGCGCGGAGACGTTCGAGCACGTCCGGTTCACCAGCACCGGCACCGAGGCGGTCATGATGGCCGTGCAGGCGGCCCGCGCCCACACGCTGCGCCCGAAGATCGCCAAGATCGCGGGTGCCTACCACGGCGCGTACGACGCGGTGGCGATCAACAACGACGGCTCGGGCTCGCTGATCACCCATGCCACCCGCGGCATCCCGGAGGGCGTGTCGGAGAACACCGTCGTCATCCCGTTCAACGACACCGAGGGCACCCTGCAGGTGCTCCGCCGGTACGCCGGCGAGCTGGCCGCGGTGCTGATCGATCCGGTGCCGTGGCGCATCGGACTGGTCCCGACCGACCGCGCCTACCTCGCGGCCCTGCGCTCGTTCTGCGACGAGACCGGCACCGTGCTCATCTCCGACGAGGTGGGCTCGTTCCGGATCGGCTGGCACGGCGCCATGACGGAGCTGGGTTCCGCCGCCGACATCACCGTCCTGGGCAAGGTCATCGCCGGTGGCATGCCGATCGGCGCGGTCGCCGGGCGCCGCGAGGTGATGGCCGTCTTCGACCCCAGCCACGGGTCTCCCGCGCTGCCGCACTCCGGGTCGTACAACGCCAACCCGGTCAGCATGAGCGCCGGCACGGCCTCGCTCGAGCTGCTGACGCCGGCCGAGATGGAGCGCATCAACCAGCTCGGTGAATCGGTACGCGGCCACATGCGCGAGATCCTGTCCGCTCGTACCGAGGGTTGGACCGTCAACGGCATGGGATCGCTGTTCCGGATCCTCGGCCCGGTCGCCGCCGGGCAGCGGGTCAACCCGGTGAACCTGCTCAGCCGGGCGTTGCTGCGCCGCGGCGTGCACATCGGCGACAGCGGCCTGGGTTGCGTGTCGACCGCGATGGGGACCGCTGAGATCGACAGCTACGCCGAAGCTTTCCGGGGCGCCGTGGACGACGTCGCCTCCACCCTGCACTGATGGCGGCTCCGGTGCTGCGGCAACGGCCTCAGTCCCGCAGGCTCGGTCAGGAAGGACGGCAGTTCTCATGGGGGACGACGTGCAGGAGTTCGAAAATCATCGGCGGCGCCTGCTCACGATGGCCTACCGGTGGGTCGGATCGGCGGCGGTCGCCGAGGACATCGTCTCCGAGGCGTGGATCCGTTGGCACCGGGTGCCCGACGTGCTCGATCACAGCGCTGTCCTGGCGACGATCGTGTCACGGCTGTGCAGCGACCATCTGAAGTCGGCCCGGGTTCGCCGGGAGGAATACGTCGGAGCCGACCTGCCCGAACCGGCCGGCGTGGACCCGTCCACACCGGACCGGGTATTCGAGCACAACGAGGAGGTCGAGCTGGTCGCCCGTCGGCTGCTCGAACGGCTCAGTCCGGCGGAGCGCGCAGTCATGGTGCTGCGCCACGGTTTCGAGTACAGCTACCGCGATGTCGCCGATGTCCTCGGCATCAGGGAGGCGTCGTGCCGGCAGCTCTACAACCGCGGGCGCGCGCGTCTCGCGGTCAGCAACGACCGCTTCGCCGCGGAACCGGCGAAGCAGGCGGAGCTCGCCGCCCGGCTGGCCGCCGCCAGCCGGGCGGGTGAGCTGCGCGCGCTCGAGCGCCTGCTCGTCTCCGACGTGCGGGCCCACTAGAAGCCCAGGAAGGTCCACCCCGATGCCCTTGAACGTCCTGCTCGTCGGTGCGATGTACCACCCCGAGGCCGAGGCGCTGCTGGCGGAACACTTCACGGTGACCCGGATCGAGCCCGAGGAACTGCTCAGCCGCCCCGGCGCGCTGCGGGCGGCACACGGCCTGGCCGTCCGCTATCCCGCGCAGATCACTACCGAGGTCTTCAACGCCGCGCCGGAGCTGATCGCCGTGCTCTCCAGCGGTCGCGGCGTCGACAACATCGACATCCCGGCGGCGAGCAAGGCGGGCGTTGTCGTGGCCAACAACCCGGGCCTGGGCGGCAAGCCCGTCTCCGAGCACGCCCTCGGGCTCCTGCTCATGATCACCCGGGATCTGAACGCCGTGCAGCGCGACGGCATCGCCGGCGCGTGGGACAAGCGGCTGACCACCCGGCGCGTCGAGCTGACCGGCGGCACGCTGGGCATCATCGGCTGCGGCAACGTGGGTGGGTGGATGGCCCGGCGGGCGTCCGCCGGTTTCGGCATGCGGGTGCTCGCGTACGACCCGTACGTCTCGGCCGAGCAGGTCGCCGAGGTCGGGGCGACCAAGGTGGAACGGTTGGCCGAGTTGCTGGCCGCAGCCGACTTCGTCACGTGCCACCCCGAGCTCAACGAGGAGACCGACGGCATGTTCGACGACGACACGTTCGCCCTGATGAAGCCGGGGGCGTACTTCCTCAACACCTCACGCGGCGGTGTCGTGCGGACCGACGCGCTGGTCCGCGCGCTGCGTTCCGGGCACCTGAGCGCCGCCGCCTTGGACGTCTACGACCAGGAGCCGCCGCCGGCCGGCAGTCCCCTGCTGGAGCTCGACAATCTGGTGCTCAGCGCGCATGTCGCCGACTTCACCGTGCAGACCAAGCACGCCCTGGCGATGTCGGCCGCCCAACAGCTCGTCACCGCGCTGAACGGCGCAGCGCCCCCGCACCCGCTGAACCCGGAGGCATGGGATCGCGCGGCAGCCCGCCGATCGTCCATCCTGGAGGCCCGGGAAGTCCTGGAGGCCCGGGGAACGGCCCCGGAACGGAGGGAGACGCGGTGATCTCGACAATTGTCGGCCTGAACTGGGGCGACGAAGGCAAAGGCCGTATGGTCGACTATCTGTCCGCTGGTGCGAACATCGTCGGCCGCTACCACGGCGGGGGCAACGCCGGTCACACGATCCACGTCGCGGAGGGCCGGTTCACCCTGCACCACCTGCCGAGCAGCGTGTTCCAGCCGGGCGTGCGCAACCTGCTGGGACCGGGCATGGTGGCCGACATCGACGGGATCCTGGCGGAGATCTCGCTCGTCACCAAGCATGGCGTCATTCCGAAGAACATCCTTTTGTCGGATCGGGCCGCGATCTGCTTCCCGTTCCACCGGGACCTGGATGCCGCCGAGGAACACCGGCTCGGCCTCGACCAGTACGGCTCGACGAAGATGGGCATCTCACCCGCGTACGGCGACCGGGTCATGAAGAAGACGCTGCTGGTCCGGGAGCTGTTCCAGACCCGGCACCTGGCCGACCGGCTGTCGTCGGTCCTCGGCTGGGCGAATGCGAGGCTGGAACACATCTACGGGAGTGCGCCGCTGCAACCGGCCGACGTGCGGCGGTGGATCGCCCATGTGCGCGACCAGATCGAGCCGTTCGTCACCGACACCACCGCGGTCCTGCGGGCGGCCGAGGCCGACGGGCAGACCGTTCTCGCCGAGGGCCAGCTCGGCGCGTTGCGCGACATCTACTTCGGCATCTACCCGTTCTCGACCTCGTCCGCGTGCCTGGCGTCGCATGCGCCGGTGGGGCTGGGCGTGCCGTGGGCGCGGGTGAACCACACGGTCGGCGTGACCAAGGCGTTCTCCAGTTGCGTCGGGGCCGGGCCGTTCGTCACCGAGTACGAGCCGGAGCTGGCGGACTCGCTGCGGGAACGCTGGGGCGAGTACGGCGCCACCACCGGGCGCCCGCGCCGGCTGGGGCACTTCGACGCGGTGGCGACCCGCTACGGCGTACTCATGCAGGGGGCCGACGAGGTGGCGCTGACCAACCTGGACCAGCTCACCGGCGTCGGTGACCTGCAGATCTGCGTCGCCTACCGGCAGGGGGACCGGACGACCCGGGAGTTCGA
>Ga0247791_1000053_pt1 | contig 9663 bp, 13 predicted proteins | sample UWRJS081202R4_FD_180957 | JGI IMG/M metagenome (GOLD analysis project Ga0247791, IMG submission 180957) | Soil microbial communities from Arlington Agricultural Research Station in Wisconsin, United States - UWRJ-S081-202R-4 | ecosystem: Environmental > Terrestrial > Soil > Agricultural land... | reverse complement strand
GAGATTCTGGCGGCGATGAGCCATCAGGCCGCATTCCTGCGCGCGTCCGGTGAGGCGGTGGATCTCGCCAAGGCCGCCAGCCGCGCGGCGGCCGAGGCGGGAATCGCCGCGATCGAGGCGGAATCGGCAGTCCTTGAAGCCCAAGGTCATGCCGTCGGCGGCAATGAGAAGGCCTGCGCATCGGCATTGGACAGGGCTGAGATGATTTTCGACAAGGCTGACCGGACCAGCGAGCCGCAGTGGATCGGCTACTTCGACGAGTCGTACCTGGCAGCGAAGTTCGGTCATTGCTTCACCGCCCTGGGCAGGGGCGATATCGCTACGCGGTTCGCCACTCGGTCACTGGACATGGACGGTCGGCAGTATGCGCGGGGACGGCAGTTCAACCTCGTCCTGCTCGCCGTGGCGCACGCGCAGAACGGCGAGCCGGAAGAAGCCGCGCGTGTCGGTGTCGACGCGGTCGAAGCCGCAGAAGGGCTGTACTCGTCACGCGCCCGTGACTACCTGACCGACCTCGCCGATCGTCTCTCCAAGCATGTCGGACTGCCCGCGGTGCAGGACTTCACCGAGCGGGCGCGACCGGTCCTGGCGAGCGCCTAAAGCTTGCCGGTCGCCTTGCGCAGCAGCAGGGCGAGCAACCCGGAAACGGAGCCGGCACCGACGATGGCGCCGTCGTCGATGTGCTGCTGGATCTCGTCGAGCGGGATCCAGCCGAGGCGCTCGGCTTCGTTGATGTCCGGGGCCGCGCCGGTGAAGTCGGCGCCGCGGGCGAGGTAGACGATGTTCTCCTGGTCGATGGTGCCCACCATCGGCTGGAAACTGATCAGCTTCTCGATGCTCCGAGGCCGCCAACCGGTCTCTTCCTCGACCTCGCGAGCAGCGCAGGTCATGGAGTCCTCGGCCGGGTCGAGGTAGCCGCCGGGCAGTTCCCAGACCCAGCGGTCCACGATGAAGCGGTGCCGCCACATCATCAGCACGCGCTCGTTGTCGTCGAGCACGATGACCATCGCGGCGGCCGGGATGCGCAGGACGTACTGCTCGAAGCGGACGCCGTCGGGTAGCTCCACGTCCGCGATGCTCAGCACCGCCTTGCGGGTGTCGTCGACGACCCGTTCCCCGTGGATGGTCCACTCACTGGCCCTTTTCGGCTCAATGCTCATCAGCGCACTGTAGCCGTACGCCTTCCGGGTCGTACTCCGACACCTGTCGCGTCGGCTGACAGCGGCTGACGCCTGTCGCCTTCATATCTGGGTCACCGGACCGCCACGCTGTGACCGAAACACCTGGTCAACCACAGCGAAGCCCACGGCGACCGCCGCACGACGCCGGCCGCCACCCCTTGAATCGAGACCGGGCAGACGGTCCCCGCCGAACCACAGAAACACCCCGGGTCAGCGGGACCACCGTGACAGTACGTCGCAGATCGACGTGCCCTCGCCCATCACGGAAGGCAGAACATGGCGACGACCACGAACCACCTCGTTCGCGGAGGTGGACCCCGGTGGTGGCGATAGCGGCGACGAGCGCGCTCCTGGCGGGGTTCCTCGCGGGCCTGATCAGCTTCAAGGTCAAGAGCCGATGGTGCCCGCACTGCGGCGCGATGACCACCGCCGACCTGCCCGCCGCGACCACTCCACCACACACTCCGAGTACGCCAAGTTGGGCGACGCTGCCGACGCAGTCCTACAACCAGGTCGGGCGGGCGGGCGCACTGACTCCGGCTCAGCGACGCCGCGCGAACGGTGGCCATTGATGCTGGTACCGAGGACGCCACATCAGCCCGACCGACCGACGTGGGATTGTCTGGCCTGCGGTGAACCGTGGCCGTGCGCACCTGGCAAGGTCGAGTTGGCCGAGCAGGGCTCGGTGCATCGCCGATCGCTGCGGCTCTACCTGGAGTCCTGCGCGATCGACATGATCGACGACCGAGCCGACGGGCACCACGTCAGCGGCCGTGACGACGCGATCTACGACCGTATCCTCGGCTGGCTCGACGCGTCCCCGCCTGCTCCGGTAAACCGCGCGACACGACGGGCGGCCTGATGATGATCATGCGGCACTACCCGCCCGCAGTGCTCGTCCACGTACCGGAGTGCATGGAGGGGTCCGCGCTTCCGGCGGTCATGGCGTCCGTCCTGGAAACCGGCTTCTACAGCCACCGATTCCACTTCTGCTTCGCCGAGGCCGGCTACCACCTCGCCACCGTCACGGCCGCTCATGTCATCCGTGACGGCGTCGTCCCGATGGTCACCGTGGAACGACTCGACTACCGACCACATCGCTACGTCGCCAGCGACGACCAGCCGGCCGACGCCCTGCACGCCCGTTGTCGCGTCTGCTATGGCACCCACGGCGAGGACGAACCGAGGCCACACCCCGCAATCGGAAGCGAAAGCACTTCTCCCTGAACGCCGAGCGATCGGGTTTCTCGGCCTTCAGACGCCCGGTCCGGTCGCCTTCCCTGCAAAAGACGACGACCGGACCGGGGCGAATGGAATGCACCACCCGCGAGGACGGACCTCGCGGCAGCACACGCAAAGGAGAGCATGCCATGGACACCGACGACCTGTACTCGGTCAAGGTCCCGGAAACGGCGTTCCGCACGCCGTGCGGCGGCAACATCGGCGGCAGCCTGGAGTCCTGCGTCTCGTTCGCGGACATCCCCGGCGAGCCCGGCGCCTACGCCATCCGCGACACCAAGCTCGGTTCGGCCAGCCCGACCCTGCGCTTCAGCGCGGCGGAGATGACCGACTTCGTCACCGCCGTCACCGGCCAGGGCGACAACGCCTGATCCGCGAGCCCGATTCACACCGGTGGGCCGTCGGAGGGCGGCCCACCGCACCGGACAACAGATTGAGGAAGCGGGATGACCCTCGGGCACTGGCACGGATATCTCTGGACCGGATCGAACAAGGAACTGAAGGACGAATCGCTGCGCCGGCCCGGTGCTCCCGGCACACCCACGACCCAGGAGTTCCTCCGATCGTCGCTGCCACCGATGCGGCTCGGCCACTACCTGTTACGCCGCAACGCCGTGTCAGCCGATCTCACCTGGACCGACGTCGACGAAGCCATCGACTGGATGGCCACCACCTACAAAAGCCACCCACCCATGGAAGGCGACGTCGGATTCCCCGCCGTGAGCGGTGCCCCACCGCTGGCCGGTGATGTCGGCCTGGACGCACGCAGGGCGACCTCCCGTGACGGGCTGATCAACGGCGTGGACGCCTACTGGCAGTACTACACCAACCCGAACGGCGGAGTCATCGCCTGCGCGGCCATCTGCTGCCCGCACACCCACCTGCCCGAGATCCCGTGCCCGTTCCCGCCCCGATCTTGACCACTCCCACCCCCGCGGAGGACGACGTGTCCCTCAGGATGCTGTTCGATCAAGAGACGTACCAGGACATGATGACGACCTGGCCGACCAGACCGGCAGTCCACGACCTGCCCGACGGCAGCCGTCTGCCAGCCATCGTCAATGCGAAACTGCTCAACACCTACCTCGACACCGGCTGCGCGCCCGCCGACGAGATCAACGTCGTCAAGGACGGCACCGTCCGGCACCCCCGCGCGTACGCGACAGCCGGCAAGCTCGACCCCGCACGAATCGCGATGTGGCGCGAGCGCGGCTACAGCTTCCAGATCCGCAACCTGGACCGCTGGTACCCGCCGCTGCATGCCATGTGCCGAGCCATCCAGCAAGAGACCGGGTTCGGCTGCTACGTCACCGCGTTCGTCACCCCCGCCGGCGGCCAGGGCCTCGACTACCACTGGGACCAGAACATCGGCATCATCTACCAAGCCGCAGGCTTCAAGACCTGGCAGATCTGGCGGCCGGTCGTCGAAGAACCCCACCGCGGCTACAATGCGTCCAACACCCAACCACTCGCCGAACTGGTCGAACAGCTCAAAGCCGACGGCCCCGACCTGGAAATCGAGCTCAAACCGGGACAGGTCCTCGTGCTCCCGCGCGGCTGGGTCCACAACCCCCACGCCCTCAACCAGACCGAGGACAGCGTCCACCTGACCTTCGTCATCCGCGAACGCACCGGCTTCTGGATCGGCGAAAGGCTGGCCAAGGCTGCTATCGAGTCGACCCCGCTGCGGAGCGTGATCGCCCCGGCCGACATCGTCAGCGAAGACGCGCTCGCCGCGCAGATCGATCAGGCACGGAGCAACCTCGTCGACTGGCTCGGCAAGGTCGACACCCAGGCGTTCGCCGCCGAACTACTCGACACCGCCCGAAGCGAACTCGAACCCGACTACATCTGACGACCCAACAGACCGCCCGGCTCGGCGGGGACTTCCCCGTGGTTCCCGCCGAGCCGGGCCATACCGCCCAGCCGCCGGTTCTCATCCGGCATCTGCCCACTCGCCCGATAACGAGCCCGATCATCGATGGAAGTTCAGCTATCGACCGCCCGGAGATACTGGCAGGCTGGCATCCGTGACGAGACCATCCGATCAACCCGGCAGCGGCGAGAGCGGTACGCCCACCGCGACCCTTGCGCGCCGGGAAAACGCAGAAGCGCTGGCGTCGGAGCTGCGGGATCTCACGGCATCGGTGTGGCCGGTGCGGTCGCGGGGTGCGGCGTCGTCGTACGTGGTGTTCATGGAGGACGAGATCGCGCTGGCGGATCTCGTGGTGGTGCTGTGGGACATCGCGCGGTTGCGGCCGTTTCCGCCGCAGGTGACGGTCCAGTCCGGTACCGCGGGTGTAGTGGTTCTGGTGCACGGCCCGGATTTCAGTCTGGCGGGTCGTTCGGGTGGTCCGGTGCTGGTGGTGTCGGATCGGATCCGTGGGGTGTTGCGGATCGATCGTGATCCGAGCTGGCAGCAGGAGCTGTCGGCCCTGATCGGCGAGTTGATCGCCGTAGGGCAGGGGTCGGAGCCGTTCGACGAGTCGGTGGTGCCGCCGCCTCCGCGGATGCCGTGGCACCGCGACCGGTAGCCGACTTCCCGCGAACTCCACCGGCCGGTTCCTCGTCGGGTTCGAGGTCGCGAGCGGCGAGGTACTTCAGGAAGCGGGCCTTGGCGCGCTGGCGTTGCTTGTAGGCGGTCTCCAGGCTCATGCCCAGTTGGTCGGCGGCGTCCGTCATGCTGACGTGGTCGAAGCCGGTGATGGTGAGCAGCTTGACGTCCCGTTCGGCCAGCGGTCTTCCGGCTGCGGCGAGCGCAGCCAGAACTTCGTGGAAGAGGACACTGAGTTCCTCATCGGGCGTGCTGTCGGCCGTGGCCGTAGGTGCGCGGCGTTTGCGGGAGGTCCGGACCCGTTGAGAAGGCCGGGATTGTTGGCCCTTGGCGTGGGTGATGCCGCTCTCGATCAGTTTCATGCCGAGGTTCGTCGCGCGGACATCGATGGTCGTCATCCGTCTCAGGAAGCCGTAGAGCAGGTCGTGGTCGATGTCGGCGGTGTCGTCGCGGTGGGTCAGGACGACGCGTTTGCGGGAGCGGCGCAGGCCGCGGGCGGCGAGGCTGATCGCGAGGAGCCGGTAGGGCTCGGCAGTCGCGGGCCGGCGGGCGCCGGTGATGACGGCTGCCCAGATCTGGTCGCGCTGGGGGTAGTCGGCGTCTTCGAGCAGGAACCGCAGGAGCGTGCGGGGCCGCATGTCCTTGGGCGGCAGGCCGGGACCGAGGTGATCGGCCGGGATGGTCCAGTTGAGCACCGCGAAGCGGTCCTCGAACCAGTCGAACAGCGGCCCGTGCCGGGTATCCGTACCGTCCCGGTTGCCCGGCAGCACGAGCGGGGTCAGGTCCCGTAGGCCCAGCTCAGCGCCGCGTGCGAGCGGTGTTGAGCTGTTCGCCTGCACCACCAACCCCCGTCGCCGGCGTGATCGCTCGAAAAAATCTTGTCGGTCTGATGTCCAGAACGGCGTCGAGCCGCCCCTTTCTCCTGTAGCAAGACCGCGCTCTCTTGCTTGGCGCCGTCGCCGCCCTCGGGCTGCGGCGGCTGCTTCGTTCATCCCCTGTTCCGCTGCCGCGGGGCAGGCTCGTCGTCTTCTGTGGAGAGTGAAGCCATGATTATCGATCACTGTCACGCTGTTTGGGGAGAGCAGGATACGCGCCGGATCTGTCACCAGTGCCGATCCGAGCCCGTTCGCGATCTGTCACGGTCTGTCACCGCGAGCGGAACCCTTCCCACCGCCCGGCACGGCCGGGCATCACCACTGGTGCGGGGCCGCCAGTGAGCGAAACCCGAACACCGCCCTCAACGCGGGCGGACCGTGCCGTCCGTGTCGAGGGTGTCGTCCAGGTCGTCATCATGCTGGCCATCGGGACGGCCGCGGCGTCGGCCTCGTTCACGCACGTGCACGACGTCGCCGAGGCGCACGGCCAGCCAGGGTGGCTGGCGTGGGCCGACGCGGTGGTGCTGGAGCTGATGTCCGTGGCCGGCGGCCTGGAACTCCGGCGCCGTAAACGCCTGCGTGCTCACCTGTGGTTCCCGGCCGTGGTGCTGGTCGTCGCTGTGGTGCTGTCGCTGGGCGCGCAGGTCGTGGAGGCCGAGCCGTCGGTCATCGGCTGGCTCGCGGCGGCACTGCCCGCGGTCGGATTTCTGGCCATGGTGAAGATTGCCCTCGGCCGAGCCGGGAGCGGCCTGGCCGCCACGGTCCCGGCCTCGGTGGCCGTCCCGGACGGTCCCGGACGTCCGCCACACCCCACAACCGTCGCGGACGACGGTCCGCCACCCGCGACGGTCGACGACGAGATCCGCGACCTACTCCCCATCGCCCGCAAGGCCGCGGACGACCTGACCCGCGAGGGCCGCCCACTGTCACGCGAAGCCCTGGCCGACGTGCTCCGCCGACAGGGCCACGCGATGTCGAACGCGCGAGCGTCCGCACTGGTCAAGCTGATTCGCGACCAACCCGCCCGCCCCGAAGCACCCACAAGGGACGGCGACGCACCCCCGGCGGCGAGGGAAGCCGACCTGCCGACTACCGCCGTCACCAGCTCGCCGTCGTGATGGCGGGAGTCCGCGGTGCTGCGGCAAGCCGTCTGCCGTCCTACCAACGAGAAGGAGTGTCCATGCACCGCCCGTTCTCCCAGCTACTACCGGCAGGGCCGCGAAAGCTACCTTCGCACTCCGGCCGGAGTCCATACCCACAGCCCGCGACCGATCCGTCAGAACCTGTCACGTCCGCGGCCACAGATCCGTCACCACTGCTGCACGCCTCGCCGCACACCCAACTGGGGCCCGGCACCGGCAGCACGCCCGGACCGCTGATCACACCGCCGCCAGGTCGACCGGCCGACGCATCCCGGCCTCGGACCGGAACCAGCAAGCCTCTCGGCGCGTGCCAGCTGGCCGGGTGTGGTCGGGGTGTCGGTGCCGGGGTGCGTCCGGGGGGTCGGTGTGGGGGTCGGTCTTGATGCCGACCCCCACACCGACCCCATTGTCCGCTTGTCAGTGCAGGCCAGCTGCTATCTGGCGGTGACCGTCGTGTGCTGCGACAGACCCTCGTCTGGGGTCTCCCCTGGGGGTGATGCCTATCCGTACCAGCAATGAACAGCGCCTGCTGCGGGCGCGATCGGCTCTCACCGGCCGTGATCTGCGACTGCTCGGCTGGCTCTACGACCACGGCGTACTGACCACCGACCAGATCAACATCGCCTTGTTCGGCTCGCTGACGTTCTGTCAGCGGCGGCTGCTCAAGCTCCTCGCGTTGGGCGTGGTGGCCCGGTTCCGGCCGCAACGCTGGGAGGGCGGCTCGTATCCGTACCACTACCTGCTCGACCAACTCGGCACCGAGATCGTCGCGGCCCAACGCCGCGACCCGCTACCGCGCCGAGACCAGGCGCGGCAGCGCCGCCAGCACCTGACCTCCCGGGCGAACCTGCCGCACCTGCTGGCCACCAACCAGTTCTTCGTCGACCTGGCCGGCCACGAACGCACCCACCCCGGCACCCGCCTCGTCCAATGGCAGTCCGCTTCCGCCCTGCAGGAGAGAGGAGCCTTCTTCCGCACCGGCGACGACCCCAGCCTGATGCTGCTCAAGAACCTGCCCCGCCCGGACGCCCACGGCGTCTGGGCCGAACACGACCGGCAGGTGCCGTTCCTGCTCGAGATGGATCTCGGCACCGAAGCCCTACCGGTACTGATCGACAAGATCGCCAACTACGTACGGCTCGCGGACATGACCCGATGGCGATGGCCGGTGCTGTTCTGGCTGCCCTCGACCCGCCGCGAACTCAACCTCCACCACCTCCTGACCGACACCGACGTGCCCGACCTGGTGGCCACCGCCGCCGGCGACCATGCCACCACCACCGGGCAGTCGCCCGCCGAGAACGTGTGGTGGCTGCACGGCCACCACGGACCCCGGCTACGCCTGTCCGAACTCCCGTACGACGACGACACCACGGAGCACACCTGATGAACGCCCACGAAGCCGAACCCACCACGACCAGCAACCACCACCACGACACCAACGAACAGCACCCCGCGAAGACCAGCGCGCTGCCGCTCTCGACCGACGACCACGGGGACAAGGTGCAAGCGACACGAACCCTTGCCGAGCTACTCGGCGAACCGGAACCGATCCGCCACCCCGACGACGTGCAGTGGTTCACCGCGACCCTCCTGGCGCATCCGGTCAAGGCGGTCCAGACCGCCCCGGTGATCGCCATGGTCGCCGAACTGCTCGACATCCTGCGCGACGACCACGTCAGCGACCAGCAAGCCCACCACGCCCTACACCGTGCCGTCCGGTGGCTACGCATCTTCACCACGGAACCGCCCGGACCCACCAATCGACACCACCCAGACACCGGCCGCCGAGACTACGTGGTCTCCGGGGAGAACCTCGCCGCCGCGGCCGCCTCCCGGCAACTCGCCACCGCCTGGCTGCGCGGCACACCGCAAGCCGCCATCCGTACCGCCCCGGTCATCGGCGTCGTCGACCAACTACACGCCGACCTGCAGTACTCCATCACCAACCGAGAGGCCCAATCCCGGCTGCGCCACGCCGTCGCACTGCTCGACGTCTTCGTCACCGACGACCAGACAGCACCACAACTCCAGTAGCACTCGCACGCTCTCACCGTGGCCGGCACCCGTCGTGGTGCCGGCCACTGCTCGCTCCAGATAAGCCTTGGCCAACCAAGATGCAATTCCAGACGCCGCATTGAAGAAAGGAATCCGAGCACATGAATCGTCACGCCATACACTCAATCCTGCGCATCTCCCATGGAGACATATGCCGCGCGACCCCGACCATTCAGCAACAGAAATCGGGTATCATCGAAATACGCCTACCGAAACCGGTCCGGGATTCAGAAAAGCCAGAAAATCACGGACCGCATCGGGCCGGAAACAGGCCGCCATAACCAACATCCGAATCCACCACATCGAGACGGTCCCCATGACCGCCGCCCAATACGCCAGAGCCGTGGAAGCGCTCGCCGTCCTCATCGCCCGCTACGAACGCGAACACCCCGACGACCTGACCGCATGACCGCACGACCAGGTGGGGTGGCGCGACAAGCGCCACCCTGCCGACCACCCCTCGGAAGGAAACGCCCGTGGCAGCCACCACCGCTCGCTCCCGACGCCGCCGCACACGCACCGGTTTCGGTGACACCCCCACCGGCACGCGCCGCGTAGCTCTCTATCTACGTCGCTCCACCGACGACGAGCACCAGCCGTTCTCCATCGACGCC
>Ga0247791_1000046_pt1 | contig 9830 bp, 10 predicted proteins | sample UWRJS081202R4_FD_180957 | JGI IMG/M metagenome (GOLD analysis project Ga0247791, IMG submission 180957) | Soil microbial communities from Arlington Agricultural Research Station in Wisconsin, United States - UWRJ-S081-202R-4 | ecosystem: Environmental > Terrestrial > Soil > Agricultural land... | reverse complement strand
TGAAGTCGGCCAGGCTCTCGTCGGCCGCGCCGCCCGCGGCCTTCTGCCCCGCCGCGGCCGCGGCCGCGTTCAGGTGCAGGCCGGCGCCGGGGTGGATGATGTTGCCGACCACGAGACCGATGGCGAGCGCGACGGTCGACATGATGAGGAAGTAGCCGAGGGCGAGACCGCCGACGCGGCCCACCTTGGCGGCCTGCCGGATCGAGCCGACACCCAGCACGATGGTGCAGAAGATGACCGGGGCGATCATCATCTTGATCAGGTTGACGAAGCCGGTGCCGATCGGCTTGAGTTCCTTGGCGAAGTCAGGAGCCGCGAAGCCGACGGCGATGCCAGCCAAGACAGCCACGATGACCGCCAGGTAGAGGTAGTGAGTTCGGTCCCGCCGGACCCGCGGGTTGGGGCTCTGGGTCTCCATACCGCAGACTGTGTCGTGCGTCTCATATGGAGCGCGACATTGCGTTCATTCTGTTTACCGCAAAGAACCGAGACCGAAATATGCCGATCACACTGGACCCCAGGAGAAACCGGGACTGGAGCATCGCGCGCCAGCTCTTCGTCCTTCAGGTGCTGGTGGTGACGGCCCTGGTCGCGATCGGCACGGCCGGGGCGCTGCTGCTGGCCCGCGACGACACCGAGCAGGCCGCGATCGACAAGGTGATCGGCATCGCCCAGGCGGTCGCGCACTCCCCCACGGTCATCGAGGCGGTGCGTGGCGCGGATCCGTCCAAGGTGCTGCAGCCGTACACGGAAAGTGTCCGTCTCGCCACGCGCATCAACTTCATCGTGGTGATGGCGCCCGACCGCACCCGCTTCACGCACACCCGGCCCGAGCTGATCGGGCAGCCGTTCATCGGGACGATCGCGGGCGCGCTCGACGGCCACACGGTGATCGAGACGAGCGTCGGCACGCTCGGCGAGTCGGTGCGGACGGTGGTGCCGGTGCTCGACCAGGGCGCCGTGATCGCTCTCGTGTCGGTCGGTATCACCACCGAGGCGATCAATCGGAGGCTGCTGAGCCGCACGCCGGCGGTCGCGGTGCCGACCGTCTTGGCGCTACTCCTCGCGGCGGCCGGGTCGTGGCTGCTCAGCCGGCGCTTACGCCGGCAGACCCACGGCCTCGGACCGGCCGAGATGACCAGGATGTACGAGTACCACGAAGCGGTGCTCCACTCGGTGCGCGAGGGGCTGGTGGTGGCCGACCGCGCCGGCCGGGTGACGCTGGTCAACGACGAGGCCCGGCGACTGCTCGGCCTGACCGACGACGCCCTCGACATGCCGCCCGAGATCAGCGAACTGCTCGCGTCGAAGACTGCGGTGGCCGACGAACCGGTGCTGGCCGGCGATCAGGTGCTGGTGGCCAACCAGCGGGAGATCCGCTCCGAGGGGCAACGGGTCGGCACGGTGCTGACCCTGCGCGACCACACCGAGCTACGGGCGCTGACGGGTGAGCTCGACTCGGTGCGCGGGCTGACCGAGGCGCTGCGGGCGCAGGCCCACGAGGCCGCGAACCGGCTGCACACGGTCCTGACGATGGTCGAGCTGGGCCGGACCGAGGAGGCCGTCCGGCTGGCCACCGCGGAACTCGAGGTGGCCCAGCAGCTGACCGATCAGGTGGTCGGCGCGCTCAGTGAGCCGGTGCTGGCCGCCCTGCTGCTGGGCAAGTCGGCGCAGGCCGCCGAGCGGGGCGTGCAGCTGGTGGTGGACGATGCATCCCGGCTCGGCCGTACCCCGCTGCCCGGCCGCGACCTGCTCACCGTGGTGGGCAACCTGGTCGACAACGCGTTGGAGGCGGTGGTCGGCACCGCGCCGCCCCGGGAGGTGACTGTGCTGGTGGTCGAGTCGGACGGTGGCGTGCTCGTGCGGGTGGGCGACACCGGGCCCGGGCTGTCGTCGGCCGAGGCCTTCCGGCGCGGCTGGTCGACCAAGGCCCAGGGCCGCGGGCTGGGGCTGGCGCTGGTCAAGCAAGTGGCCGACCGGCACGGCGGGAGCATCGACGTGGCGTCGGCGCCGGGCGGCGGCGCGCTGATCACCGTCCGGCTCCCGGTGCGGGCATGACAGCGATCCGGGTCCTCGTGGTGGAGGACGAGCCGCTGATCGCGGAGGCCCACGCGGCGTACACGGGCCGGGTCGAAGGTTTTGCGGTAGCGGCCGTGGCGCACACCGCGCAGCGGGCGATGGCGACGCTGCGCTCGACCCCGGTCGACCTGGTGCTACTCGACCTGCACCTGCCGGACATGTTCGGCCTCGAGCTGACCCGGGCCCTGCGCGCGGCCGGGATCGGCACGGACGTGCTGGTGGTGACGTCGGCGCGGGATCTGGCGGTGGTGCGCTCGGCGGTGTCCCTGGGGGTGACGCACTACCTGCTCAAGCCGTTCACATTCGCGACTTTCCGCGAAAAGCTCCTGGGGTACGCCCGTTACCGCCGCCAGATGCTCGGGGCCGAACCGGTGGCGGCGCAGCACGAGATCGACCGCGCGTTCGCGGCGCTGCGCGGCGCGTCGCCCGACACCCTGCCCAAGGGCCTCGACCAGGGAACTCTCGACCTCGTGCTGAGCGCGCTGCGGGCGGGCGGTGGCACGCCCGGGCTGTCGGCGGCCGAGGTCGCCGCGCGGATGGGGGCGTCCCGAGTCACCGCACGGCGTTACCTGGAGCATCTGGCCGGGACGGGGAAGGTCGCCCGCAGCCCCCGTTACGGCGGACCGGGGCGGCCCGAGGTCGAGTACCGCTACTTGCGCGGCTCCAGGCCGACGTAGGCGGCGGCGGTGGTCGTGCCGTAGACCAGGTGCGCGCTCAGGTCGGCGGCCAGGACCTTGGTGCTGTACTGGTTGATCGGCTTGTAGAGACCGGCGGCGGGAAGCACTGCGTAACCGGTCAGCCAGACCGCGGTGCCGAAGACCGGGCCGTACGCCGTGCGGGCCTTCGGGAGCGATCCGGCGACCAGGCCGTAGACGCCGCCGTTGAGAATCCCGTATCCCCAGTGGGTGATGTTGTTGACCAGTTTGGCCTGGCTGTCCGGAAGCTTGCGCTGGAACAGTCCCTCGAAGAGGCGGCGGCCGACCTGGGCCGGGGCGGGCGCCTGGTCCCACGTCGTGACGTCGGCCGAGAACTCCCAGGGCAGGAAGGCCTCCTTGCCGCCCCCGCGCCGGTAACGCCAGTAGAGCAGAACATCCATCGCCAGCGTGCCGATCGTGCCGGCGACGAGCCCCCGGGTCACGGCGCCCAGCGGAGTCGTACGGGTCATGACTCTTCCCCCTTGTCAGGTCCTGCTCTGCGGCAGCATCTCTTCGTCCTGCTGCTCTGCGGCAGCATCTCTTCGATCACGGAGACTCGCGCCCGCGGGCACACCCCGGCCATTACCCCCGGGCGGCCCCACCCCCGCACACTGGTGCGCCAGGTCTCAGTTTCTCCCTCCGCCGTCCTCGCCGCGCCCGGAAACGCGCTCAGATCAGTGTGGGGTCCGGATTTGACGCCGTAGTGATCAGAGTCCGGGGAGGTATGGGATTCTTCCGGCTATGACGACGCCGCAGCCACCTGAGCACGTCCCACCCGCGACCGAGAGCGCGCCACCGCCAGGAGCACCAGGGCCGACCGCGGCAGACGGTTGGCCCGCGACGACCGGGCCGGCCGGGAACGCTGCGGGGTCCGGCGCGGCCGAGCCGGCGGCGGGCCGAGGAGCCCGGCCGTTTCTGATCGGCGGGGTCGCCGGGGCGCTCGTGGGGGCGTTGGTGGTCGGGATCTGCTGGGCGGCCAGTTCGTTCGTCGCGGGCGGCGACGGTGCCGGGGCCAGTGCGGATGCCGCGGCCGCCTGTGGCGTGTTCCAGCGGGTGCCGGAGAACTGGAAGGCCGAGACCGTCACCGAGGCGAACACTTATCAGCTCGGTGGGGCGATCGCCCTCGCTCAGGCGGCCGGTCGGCAGGATCAGGAGTACGCGGCCCTCGCCGCCCAGGCACGGCAGGTGCAGCAGGCCGTCGTCACCCTCAACTTCGGGCAGGTCGCGCAGCTGGTCACCGACGTTCGCAACACGTGCGCGGAGCTCTGACGTCAGGCCGTCCGGGCGGCCCGGTTCATCATCGAGCCGATCAGCACCGTCGACTGCCGGCGGGTCAGCAGGATCCGGCCGACCGCGGCCGCGAGGCGGTTGGTGCGACCGGCGATGACGCTCGGCGGCGGGTTACGGCGGGCCAGCGCATGGAAGGTGGTGTCGGCCACCGCGGCGGCGGGCATGCGGCGGCTGCCGCCGTCGGCCCCGTTGCCGGCCACCGCGAAGAACTCCGTCTCGGTGGCGCCGGGTGACACGGCCAGCACGCGCAGGCCGGTGCCGCGCGACTCGTACCAGAGGGCCTCCGTGAAGCTGAGCACGAACGCCTTGGTGGCGCCGTAGACGGCCATCGTGGGGTTCGCCTGGTAGGCCGCCATGCTCGCGACGTTGACCAGGAAGCCGTCCAGGCGGCCGATGAACGTACGGCTGATGTCGACGACGCTGGCGACGTCGACCGCGATCTCGCGGCGCAGGGCCTCGGGGTCCTCGGCGTGGAACGGGCCGTGGGTGGCGAAGCCGGCGTTGTTGACGACGCTGGTGATCTCGATGCCGCGGGCGGCGAGCTCGCGGTCGAGCACCGAGCCGACCTGTGGGGTGCTGAGGTCGAGCGCGATGACGTGGGCCGCGACGCCGTACCGGTCGGCCAGCTCCTCGGCCAGGGCGTCGAGGCGCTCCTGACGACGAGCCACGAGAACCAGGGCGGCGCCGCGAGCAGCCAGGCCCCGGGCGAGCTCGGCGCCGATTCCTGAGCTCGCGCCGGTGACGAGAACGGTTTGCCGGGGGTATTCGATCGGCTTCATGGTGTCACGGTAGGCCACTCTGGCACTGAGTGTCAATGGCCCTATACTGGAGCACATGAGCAACGAGCGTCTGTTGTCCCGCACTCGCCAGGCGGCGATCCTCGAGGTCAGCGCGGTCGCAATGGACCTGTTCCTGGAGCGAGGCTTCGACGCGACGACGTTCGACGACATCGCGGCGGCGGCCGGCATCTCGCGGCGGTCCCTGTTCCGCTACTTCGGGACGAAGGAGGACATCGTCCTGTTCCACCTGGCCGATGAGGGCTCCCACGCCCGCGACGCCCTGGCCGCCCGCCCGGACGACGAGCCGGTGTGGACGGCCCTGCTCAACGTGCTGCTGCAGATCGACAACGGCGAGGAGAGCGGTGACCGCGACCGGCTGCTCAAGGTCTCCGAGATGATGTACGGGGTGCCGTCCCTGCGCGCCCGCAGCCTCGAGAAGCACCTCCAGTGGCAGACCGACCTGCTCCCCGAGGTGCGCCGCCGCCTCGGCACGTCCTCCGGCGATCTGCAGGCCGCCGCCGTGATCGCCAGCGCGATGGCCTGCCTCGACGCGGCCGGCGAGATCTGGACCAGGTCGAAGGGCGCGGTGCCCCTCGGTCACCTGCTGACGGACGCCTTCGACTCGGTGCGGCAGGCCGCCCGGTGATGCACGCCGACCAGCTCGACATCTCCGTCGACGTCGTCCGCGCCCTGGTCGACGACCAGTTCCCGGCCTGGCGCGACCTGCCGATCCGGCCGCTCGCCACCCACGGCACGGTCAACGCCATCTTCCGGCTCGGCGACGGGTTGACGGCCCGGTTCCCGCTCCAGCCGCGCCCCGACGCCCGGCTGTGGCTCGCCGCCGAGGCGGCCGCGGCCGAGCGCCTGCTGGGGCGCACGCGGTTCGCCACACCCGAACCGGTCGCGCTCGGTGAGCCCGGCGCCGGTTGCCCGATGCCGTGGGCGGTGCAGACGTGGTTACCGGGCGAGGTGGCGACCGACCGGACGCCAGGTGATGATTTCGCCCGCGATCTGGCCGAGTTCATTTCCGGGGTACGAGCGATCGACACCCACGGGCGCACGTTCACCGGCGACGGCCGCGGTGGCGACCTGACCGCACACGACGAGTGGATGCAGATCTGCTTCCGGAACAGTGCGGGCCTGCTCGACGTGCCGACGCTGCGCCGCATCTGGTCCCGGCTGCGCGAACTGCCCCGCGGCGACTCCCCGGACGTCACCAACCACGGCGACCTGATGCCCGGCAACGTGCTCGTGCGCGACGGCCGCCTCGCCGGCGTGCTCGACGTGGGCGGCCTGGGTCCCGCCGATCCCGCTCTCGACCTGCTCAGCGCCTGGGACCTGCTCGGCAGCGCCCCGCGCCGGGCGTTGCGGGCCGCGCTGGGCAGCGACGACCTGGAGTGGGAGCGCGGCAAGGCCTGGGCGTTCGCCCAGGCGATGGGGCTGGTCTGGTACTACGAGACGACCAACCCGCCGATGTGCCGCACGGGCCGGCGCACCCTGGCCAGGATCGTCGAGGCCACACCGCTTGCCTGACACCGAACACGTTGACACCGAACACTTTGACACCGATCACCGTGGATGGTGGGGTGGTGGCCGTGAAGGGTCAGATCGTGCATTCCCCCGCCGGTGAGCGGATCGTCCTCGACGACGTCGGGCAGACGGTGCTCCTCGAGAACGCGGCCGTGCGGGTGTGGGACGTGTCACTCCTCCCGGGCGAGACCCATCCCTGGCATCTGCACCACAACCCGTACGTCGTCCTGAGTCTTGCGGGTTCGAAGGGCCGGATGGACTGGCTGGACGGCAGCGAGCCGCGGTTCCTGAACGAGTATCGCGGCGGGTCGGTCTATCGGCCGCTCTCGCCCGTGCACCGGCTGACCAACATCGGGGACCGCTTCTACCGCAATCGGCTGGTCGAGCTGAAGGACCTGGGTGAGAACCTGCCGTCACCGGCCGACATCGGGCCGGGCGACCGCAGCATCGAGGGTGCGCGTCCTGGCCCGCCGGAGAGCGACGGCCGGCTTCCGGTCCTCCGCCACCGGGACGTCGGCGTGTGGACCGTCGCGGTCGGCGCCGACGAGAGCCGCAAGCTCGATCTGCCCGACGTTCCGCACGTCGTCGCCGCGCTGTCGCCGGGCTCGGCCGGCGGTGTCTCGTTCCACCCCGGCGGCCCGCTCACGCTGAGCGGCCCCGGCGAGTGGTTCGTCGTGGAGCTGACCTACCGGGCGGAGTGAGGCCGATCGGCCACGCCTCGCACTCTTTCGGAGATAGCGGACGAATTCTGTCCGCCTTCCGTGTCAGGGTGTGGAGAGGAGGTCCGCGTGCGGCGCGACCTCTGCCGGAGAGGAGCCGACCGATGAGCCGTCAGATCCAGGTCACCTTCGACGCCTTGGACCCCGCCGCGTTGTCGACGTTCTGGCGGGAGGTGCTCGGATATGTGCATCCCGCCCCGCCCGGGGTCACGGTGGCGCCGGGCGACGATCCGCTGGCCGCCTGGGACGATTTCCTGGAGCGCCAGGGCGTACCGAGGTCGGAGTGGAACCGGGCGTCGGCGATCGAGGACCCGGACGGCGACGGGCCGCGCGTCTTCTTCCAGCGGGTGCCCGAGGACAAGGTCGCCAAGAATCGAGTGCATCTCGACGTTCGGGCGGCGCCCGGCCTGCAGGGGGTCGACCGAATGGCGGCGCTCGAAGCCGAGTGCGACCGGCTGGTGGCGCTCGGCGCGAAGCGGGTGAGCCGCTCGGAGCCCGCTCCCCCGGTGAGTCAGGGCTTCATCGTGCTGACCGACCCCGAGGGCAACGAGTTCTGCCTGGACTGAACTGTGGCGGCACGCGGGTGAGCGCCGCCCGGCGGACGGCGCTCACTCGTGGACGTCAGGCGGCCGAGCAGTAGGTGGATTGCTTGCCGATCACCTTGTACGGGCAGTCGGCGACCTCGGCCAGCAGGAGGGCCGCCTCGCGGTTGCGGGCGGTCTCGCGGGTGATGACGCTGGCCGGTGGGTAGAAGCCGCCGCCCGAGGTGCCCTGCGGATACATCTCGAACGTGTACGCGAAGATCTTGTGGGTTCCCCACAGCCAGTCGAGCGAGTCCCCGTCGGTGATGTAGAGGTCCGACGACTGCTCCGGGGTGTAGCCGTTGGTCGCGGCCATCTGGCGGCCGAAGGTGGAGAACGTGTTGTAATCGTCGGCCGTCATGCCGGTGGTGGTGGTCGCGGTCGTGTGACCGAAGGGCCAGAGGACCAGTTCCGAGTACGTGTGGAAGTCCATCGCAGCGCGGATCTGCTGCGTGCCGCCGACGACGCGGCCGTTGACGAAGTCGCGGACGGCTCGCGTCTCGGGCGCCGAGAACGCGGACGGGCCACGGTAGGTGGCGCTCGACGTGCTGCCCGACGAGCCGCCGCAGCAGCCCCACCGGTAGCCGTAGTTGCGGTTCAGGTCGGTGCCCACGTTCGACGAACCGCTGTTGGGTTGCCGGTTCTTGCGCCACGAACGGTAGCTGCCGGTCGCCACGTCGTACTCGGAGCCGTCCGGGTTGACCGACGGGATGATCCAGATCTCGCGGCTGTCGACGACGTTCCGGACGCGGGTGTCGCTCGCGTAGTTGTCGGTGAACAGGTGCAGCAGGTAGACCGCCATCTCGACGGTGAGGTGCTCGCGCGCGTGGTGGTTCGCGTCGTACAGGACCTCCGGCTCGCTCTCGTCTGCGCCGACGTTGTCGCTGATCTTCACGGCGACGATGTCCCGGCCCTCGTACGTACGCCCGATCGTCCGCTTGCTCGCGATCGACGGGTTGGCCGCGACGACCTGGTTCACCTCGGTGATCAGCTCGCTGTAGTTGTGGTACGGCGCGTCCGAGGCCGGGAAGTCGAAGGTGGTGAGCAGGGGCTGCACGGTCAGTCCTTGCCGCTGCAGTGCCCGCACCTCGGTGGGTGTGGCAGTGACCGTGACGATGGAGTGCTCAACGCCGTCGATGGCCACGCCGACCCCGGCGATCGCGTTGCGTTGCACGGCGTTCCGTACGTCGAGGACCTCGTACTGGGCGGGCTCCTGCGACACGAAGGGCTTCGCACTCGCGGGCCCGGCCGCGGCGGCGGTCAGGCCTAGCAGCGATGCAGCGAGCACGGCCACGGTGGTACGTCGTCTCATGAACGACCTCCAGGAGGGGGATGGTGACCCTCACCCCACCACCGACCACGGATCGATGGCAATCTATTCGACCATGCCAATGACTACCTCTCGCCGGCATGATGGCTGCCCGCCCGTCAGAGCGGCACTTTATACCACTTCGCGGTCGGCAGGTTCATGATCGCCTCGCCGCGCCGCGCCATGCCGCGCCGTGCCATGCCGCGCCGTGCCGGGAGGTCAGGTGCCCACGCACCCTCTCCGACCCGCCCCGGCGGCGGTTCGACGCCGGGGCGGGGGCTGCTCTCGATCCGGTTCAATCTTGGGGTTCCGGCCGACGAGGCGGAATTGGCCGCCTTCTGCTCAGCGACGCCGGCCGGTCCAGGATCGGTCAGAAACCGCGGAACGCCGTGACGAAGGAATTGGTCGGGGTGCCGATGCCGGTCACGTCGTCGAAGCCGGCAGTCACGTTGAGGCCCAGGTCCAAGCCGAGCGTGGTCAGGCATCGTTCCGCATCGGCATCGCCGTGGCAGTGCTTGACGCCCGCCGTGACCGGTGGATCGTGCGGATTCACCGGGAGGACATCGTGCAGCGCGGCGGTACCAGCCAGCTTGTACAGGGCCGGGTTGACGAAACCGAGGGCGTGGCCGGTGGCCTGTTTGGCGTTCGCCTCGAGTGCCGCCAGCAACGGCGACGACCCGCTCGTGCCGCCACCCATGGGCCGCTCCGCGTAAACCGGCGGGCCCGAACCCGGGCCGGTATCGGCCGGGCCGGGATCGCCCGGCTCGACGGGCGCGGGCTCACCAGGCGCGGTGTAACCGACCAGCCAGAACGTCCCGGCATCGGCGGACACGTCCGGCACCACTCGG
>Ga0247791_1000044_pt1 | contig 9863 bp, 5 predicted proteins | sample UWRJS081202R4_FD_180957 | JGI IMG/M metagenome (GOLD analysis project Ga0247791, IMG submission 180957) | Soil microbial communities from Arlington Agricultural Research Station in Wisconsin, United States - UWRJ-S081-202R-4 | ecosystem: Environmental > Terrestrial > Soil > Agricultural land... | reverse complement strand
GACGGCTGGTAGTAGCGGTTGCGGTAGTAGTAGAGCCCGCTGCCGTCGTCCTCGCGCCCGGTGAACCGGTACGGGTTGCCGCCGTCGTCGCCGGTCGTGGTGGTCGTCCCGAACGGCTGGTAGCTGTATTCGCCGGTCACCGTTCCGGACGGGTCGGCCGTCCCCAGCGTGCTGCCCAGCCCGTCCCGCAGCAGGGTCTTCGAGCCGGCGCTGGTGGTCCGGGTGAACGTCTCGTCCAGGCCGCCGGTGAGCAGGTTCGCCGACGGCGTGCTCCCGGCCAGCTCCTGCACCGGGTCGAGACCGTCGTACAGGTAGCCGGTGGTGGCGTCGTTGCTGGTCCGGCTGCCGCGCCGGCCGAGACCGTCGTATCCGTACTCGACGGTCAAGCCCGGTTTGACGGTCCGGGTCAGTTCGTTGCGGGCATTCCAGGTGTACGTCGTCGTGCCGTCGCCGGTGAGGTTGCCGTCGGCGTCGTACGTGTTCCCGGCGAGCTGGTTCGCCGCGTCGAACGACACCGGGCCGTAGGCGGCCGGGATGTCCGCGCGGGCGTAGCTGCCGCCCACGTGGATCGGCCGGCCCGCCGGGTCGTAGCCGTAGGTGAGGTTGCCGAGGGTGGCGCTGCCGTTGGTGTACGTGATGCCGGTGAGCTGGCCCGCGTCGTCGTACCCATAGGTCTGGGTGACGCCCGGCAGGGCGAGCGTCTTGCGCCGGCCCACGGTGTCGTAGCCGATCGCGGCGGTGCGGGTGCCGTCGGTCTGGGAGACCAGCTGGTCGTTCCGGTTGTAGCCGTAGGTCACCGTGGGTTGCCCGGCCACCGTCATCGTGGTCCGGCGGTCACCGGCGTCGTAGGTGTAGTCGATCCGCCCGCGGGGCCCGGTCTCCCGGGTCGTGCGGTCGAAGTCGTCGGGTGTGAACGTGGTCGTGCCGCCAGTGGTGTCGGCGATCGAGAGGACCCGGTTGCCGGCGTCGTAGGTGTAGGTGATCGAGCTGTCCGACCCGTACCGGATCGAGGTCTTTCGGTCGAGGTTGTCGTAGGCGAACGTGGTGGTCCGGCCCTGGGCGCTGGTGACCGTGTCCGGGTTGCCGTTGCGGTCCCAGGTGTAGGACGTGGCCCGGTTCAGCGGATCGGTCTGCCGGGTTGGCCGGTCCGAGGTGTCGTATGTGTAGGTGGTGATCCCGCCCCGCGGGTCGGTGACCTTGGCGAGGTTGCCGTTCGGGTCGTACTCCATGGTGGTGAGCCGGCCGATCGGGTCGGTGACGGTCAGGGGCCGGCCCATCGCGTCGTAGGTGCTCCGATCGGCGCTGCCCTGGGCGTCGAACGCGGCGGTCACGTACCCGGCCGCGTTGGTGAACTGGCGGCTGACCCGGCCGATCTGGTCGGTGGCGGTCACCGGGACCCCGGCGGCGTACGTGAAGGTGGCGCTCTTGCCTGCGTTGTCGCTGACCGCGGTGGCCTGGCCGGCCGAGTTGACGGTGAAGGTCGTGGTCCGGCTCTCCGGGTCGGTCACTGTGCGCAGCGCGTTGTTCTGGTACGTGAACGTGGTGGCCCGTTGCAGCGGATCGGTGACCTTGCTGATCTGGTCGAACGGGCCGCCGTACTCGGTCGTGGTGGTGCGGACGCGGGTGGTGCCGGCCAGTTCCGTGATCGTGGTCGGGTTCCCGTTGCCGTCGTAGGCGACCGTGGTCCGCCGGCCGAGCGCGTCGACCACGTCGGTCGGCAGGTTGGTGCTGCTGTCCCGCGTGATCGTGGTGACCTGCGCATCGGCGGTTCCGTACGCGGCGGTGTCACCGACCGCGAAGCCCGCGGAGTTGAACACCACCCGACGCACGTGGCCCTTCGGGTCGGTGAGCCGGGTCTCGGCCACCTGCCCGCCCGAGCCCAGGGTGTAGTCGAAGGTGTAGACGCCGCCGTCCGCGGTGGTCTGGGTGCGGACCCGGCCGTTGGTGTCGTACGTGTTGGTCATGTAGACCGTCTGCCGCGCGTCCTTGACCGTGGTGAGGCGACCGGCCGAGTCGTACGTGTAGGTGGTGACCCCGCCGTTGGCGTCGGTCACCGTCCGCAGGCGGCCGGTGCTGTCGTACGTGTACGAGACGCTGTGCCCGGCGTTGTCGGTCGCCGCGGTGACCCGGTTGGCCGAGTCCCGGGTGAACGAGATCCACCGTCCGTTCGGGGAGGTGACCTGGGTGATCGGGCCACGGTTGCGAGGCGCGCCGTCCGGGTCGGGTGCAATCGGAGCGCGGGTGATCGTGATGGTGTTGCCGAACTTGTCGCGGATTGCTTGAAGCGGCGACTCCTCGCCGAACACGTACGTGGTGCCGTCGCGCATCCGCAGGTCGAAGCCGTTGCCGTTCCAGGCCAGGATCGACTTGTTGAACGCGGTCGGGGTGGGATCGGCCTCGAAGACCGCGGTGACGTAGTCGAGGCCGCCGGTCCCGCCGGGGCTGATCCGGTGGTAGTGGACCTGGCCGCCGTCCGGCAGCACCACGATGCCGTCGACCCACTGGTTGTTGGAGTAGAGCCCGAGGTCGTAGTCGAAGTTCGCGCCGATGCCGAAGGTGCGCCGGCCGACGTCGGACTGCTGGTAGGTGCGCGTCACCCCGATCGGGAGCACGTCGTCGACGGCCAGGTCGGTCTGGGTGTCGACGAGCAGGCCGCTGCCGAGGTCGACAGGGTCGGCGTCCATCGCGCCGCCGCCGGGCTTCGGCGCCTGCACGGGCGGGGCGTCGACGCCGGGGGTGATCAGCATGGCCCCGGTGAACTGGTAGACCTCGGTCTTCCGGTCGGGCACAACGCTGCGGCCGTCCGGGGTGACCGTGCCGTGGCCGTACACGAACCAGCCGCGGTCCTTCGGTTCGTAGTGCCAGAAGTCCATGACCGCGCCGGGGCGGCTGTGGGTGAAGTTCGGGTAGTCGATGCGGGCGCCGGTCGGGAAGACGTACGCGCTGCCCGGCTGGACCGTGAAGTACGCGGGCACCTGGGACTTGGGCAGCGGGAACGGCGGCCGGTCGACGGGGATCGCGGTGATGCCCAGTTCGGTGACGACCTTGCCGTTGACGTCGCGGACAACCGCGCCGGCCGGCAGGTGCACCTTGAGGCCGGGGATCGCCGGGGTGCCGATCACCACCTCCTTGGTGGCCGGCGACGGGAACCTGACGGTGTGCGCGGTGTCGAGGCGGGTCAGCCAGATCGGGTACGTCAGCGCGGTCGTCGTGCCGGCCAGGACGTCGACGCCGATGTCGTGCAGGCCGAAGACCCGGCCCGGACGGCTCGCGCTCGCCCCGTCGACCCGCAGCACCCGGTGCCCGGCGCCGACCCCGGCCAGCAGGAACTGCCCGGTGTCGTCGGTGGTCGCCCGGACCGTGTCGATGCTGACCGTGACTTTGGCCAGCGGCCTGCCGTCCAGGGTGAGGATCCGTCCGGCCAGCGCGGTGACGCCGGCCCCGGCGCGCAGGGTCGCCGGGCGGGCGGCCGGGGCGGCCGCACGGTGGGTGGTCCAGCCCTGGCCGGCCAGGTTGCGCTTGTCCGGCGCCCAGATCTCACCACCGGCGCTTGCCGGCACCGGGCCCTTGGCCGGCAGCGGAACCGTCTCGGCGGGCCGCTTGGCCGTCAGGGCCGGGATCGGGCGGGCGGCCGGGCCGGGCTGCAGCCGCGGGAGGTCCTATCCGCGGACCGGTGCGCCGGTCGTCCTGGCCTCGGCCAGCGAGGTGCGGGTCACCAACGTGAAGGTCGCCGCGCCGGTGGCCGAGTACGGCGAGATCATCAGCGTGTACGTGCCGGTCGACGGCAGCGCCGCGATCGGGAAGCTCGCCTGTCCGGAGGTCGAGCTCAGCACCGTGCCGTCGGGCCGCAGCACCTGGACGTTCGGGTAGAACGGCAGGGTCACGTTGGTGCTGTTCAGGGTGAGCAACTGCCCGGCGGTTCCGGAGTACGTCATCCGGGTGCTCTGGCCGAGCCGGCTGAACGTCACCGTCTTCGCCGAGTTCAGCGTGATCGTCCCGGAGTTGGTCTGGTCGGACAGCGTGACCGCGATCGCGCCGGCCCCGAACGTCATCGACCCGATGATCAGCCGGTAGGTGCCGGCCGTCGGCACGGTCGCGTCCCAGCTGCCCCGGTTCGCGATGTTGATCTGGGAATCGGAGATCTCCAGGCCGGCCGAGCTGATCAGCCGTACCCGCAGGAGGGTCCCCGTCGCGAACGTCGAGTTGCTGAACCCGGCGGTCAGCCGCTCACCGGCCGTGGCCGTCACGGCCAGTTCGGCGTACCGCCCGGCCGAGGAGATGGTGACGGTCTTGGCCGCCGCTCCGGGCGCGAGGGTGCCGGCGTCGACCCGTTCCAGCAGGGTGAGCTGCGCCGATCCGGTCTCCGCGATCGGCTCGACCACCACCTGGTAGGTGCCGGTCGTCGGCAGCGGATCGAGGTCGAGCTGGGTGGTCGACGGGGTCGCGTCACGCAGGGTGGTGCCGTCCGGGTTGACGAACCGCAGGTTCAGTGCGTGCGGGAAGGTGTACGAGCCGAATGAGAGGCTGAGCCGCTGGCCGGTCGTGCCGGAGAAGGTGAACCGGGTCGTCTGGGCCGGGCGGGTGACCGAGATCGTCCGGGCGGTCCCGATCGTCAGGGCCCCGCCGCTGATCTCCTCGGACATGGTTACCGTGACCGCGCCGGTGCTGACCCCGTCGGTGGCCCGCAGGACCAGCCGGTACGTCCCGGCCGTGGCGAGGGTGTTCCAGAACCACGACTGCGAGGCGACGGTCTGCTGGACGATGGCCTGGCCGTTCGGGTCGAGGATCTGCGCGCGGACGGTCGCGCCGGTCGGGAACGTCCAGCCGGTGAAGCCGAACGCGAGCCGCTGACCGGCCGACGCGGTGAACGTGAGTTCGGCGCTCACGCCGGCCTGCCCGATCGTCACGGCCACGCCGGAGCCGGTCGTGGTGAGCGTGCCGGAGCTCTGCCGCTGGGCCAGGGTGCCGGTGAGCGACCCGGTGCTGGAGAACACGTCGAAGACCAGGGTGTACGTCCCTGTGGTCGGCAGCGCCGGCAGCTCGTAGCGGTACAGCCCGGGGTTGAGGCTGGTCAGCAGCGTGCCGTCCGGCCGGTAGACCTCGAGGCGCGGCGGGCCGTAGGTCATCGTGTAGGCGGTGAACTCGAAGTCGAGCAACTGACCGGCGGTGCCCGCGTAGGTCAGCGTCACGTCCTGGCCGGGACGGCTCACCGTGGCCGACCTCGCGACGCCGAGCGACAGCGCGCCGGCCGCCAGCCGGCTCGACGCGGTGACCGTGACCGAGTGCTAGCGGACAGTGAAAAATCCTTGTTGACGGACAGTTGAGTCCCTGCTCGTGGACAGCAGAATTCCTGCTGGGCGGTCAGGTGATCTCCGTCTCGGCCACGTGAAAGTGGATCTCTCCGGCCGGTTCGATTGCTGGTTGCTGACCTTTGCAACCGACCAGAGCCGGAGAGACCGTGACCAAGTCTGCCAGGGAGATCATGGAAATCTTGGAGTCGTACGACCTGACCCGCTGCGCGCATTCCGCAGCGCAGCTGGCCGGGTGTGACGCGAAAACAGTGAACCGGTATGTCACGTTGCGCGATGCCGGTGGCGGGGACCCGCTGGTGCGGGCAGCCGCGCCGCGGCCGAAGCTGATCGACGCGTTCCTGCCGAAGGTGGAAGAACTCGTCGATCGGTCGAAGGCGAAGATCCGCGCGGACAAGGTCCACGAGCGGTTGCTGGCGATGGGGTTCACCGGCACCGAACGCACGACCCGGCGGGCGGTGCGTGAGGCGAAGATCGCCTGGCGGGCCGGGCGGCGGCGCACGTATCGGCCGTGGGTGACCGAGCCGGGCCTGTGGCTGCAGTTCGACTGGGGCGACGGGCCCCGGATCGCCGGGCGCAAGACGTATCTGTTCTGCGCGTGGCTGGCCTGGTCGAGGTTCCGGGTCGTGATCCCGGTCTTCGACCAGACGATGGGCTCGCTGATCGCCTGCCTGGACGCCACGTTGCGGCAAGTCGGGGGTGTGCCGGCGTTTCTGCTGAGCGACAACGCGAAGACCGTCACCGTCGAACACGTCGCCGGTGTCGCGATCAGGCATCCGACGGTCGTCGCGGCGGGCCGGCACTACGGGGCGACGGTGCATTCCTGTGAGCCGTTCGACCCGGAGTCCAAGGGCGGGGTCGAGGCGACCGTCCGGGTCGCGAAGGCCGATCTGGTGCCCACCGAGACCAACCTGCGCGGCGCCTACGACACGTTTGCGGAGCTGGTCGCCGCGTGCCAGGCGTGGTGCGAGCACATCAACGCCCGTATCCACCGCGAGACCGGTGTCGCCCCGGTGGATCGGCTCGCGGTCGAACGTGGTCACCTGCATGTCCTGCCGGCTGACCCGCACACCGCCGGGTTGGGTGAGCAACGACTGGTCAACGAGGATCAGACGGTCCGGGTCGGCTCCGTGCGCTACTCGACACCGCCCGGGTATGTCGGGACCAGGGTGTGGTGCCGGACCGTCGGTGAGGAACTGGCGATCGTCGCCATGACCCCGACCGGCACGGCCGAGATCGCCCGGCACCAGCTGTCCACCCCGGGTAACCCGCGCATCCTCGACGAGCATTACCCGCACCACCCAGGCGGGAATCACCCCCGCCCACCGCGGCCGCGAGCCCGCAGCAAAGCCGAGGCCGACTTCCTGGCCATCGGCGACGGCGCTTATGCGTGGCTGGTCGAGGCCGCCGCGACCGGCGCCAGCCGGGTCCGGGCGAAGATGGCCCGCGCGGTCGAGTTCGCCACCATCCTCGACCCGGGCCGCGTCGATCAGGCCCTCGGCCTGGCCGCGGCGGCCGGCCGGTTCGACGACACGGATCTCGGCGCGATCCTCGACCACCTCGCCACCCGCGGCGAACCCGGTGACCTGGTGGTCGCCGACGAAACCCACTCCGCACAGCCCGGCACCGCCTCCTGGGAAAGGTTCGGCCGATGACCCCCACACCCCCCACCCCGGCGCCCACCACCGCTGCACAGTCCACCCCGGCGTCCGCCGATCCGGCGGTGGTCCTCGACCTTGACGAGGCCGCCGACCTGGTCGCTCTGCTCGATGTGATCGAGGACTGGCTGCTGCACGCCGACGACGACGCCCAAGCCGACCTGGCCGGCTTCCTCGACGGCTCCGGCCACGGCCACCTCGCCGCGGCCGGCCTGATCACCACCGTCGGACACGCCTCGCTCGCCCTGCACCGCCGGCTCAGAAAGGCCAACCCGTGACCCGAGCAGCCCCCGCCTCGACCCGAACAGCGCCGGCCTCGACCCGAACAGCGCCGGCCCTGCCCGACGACCTCGACCGGCTGTTGCGCCGGATGCGGCTGCCCTACCTCCGCGCCGCCGCGCCCGACGTCATCGCCACCGCCAAGGCGCAACGCTGGGACCCCGCCGAGATCCTGCGAGTGCTCATCACCGAGGAGGTCATCGGCCGGGACGCCGCGACCCGAACGATGCGCCGCAAGACCGCGAACTTCCCGACCGGCAAAACCCTGGCCACCTGGCGGCCCGACGAGTCGTCGATCCCCGCCGCCACTCAACAAGGGTTGTCCACCCTGGAATGGATCGGCCGGGCCGAGAACCTGGCCGTGTCCGGCCCGTCGGGCACCGGCAAGAGTCACTTCGTCGAAGCCCTCGCTCAGAAAGCGATCGAGGCCGATCTGCGCGTCGCGTGGTTCACCCTGGAAACGTTGACCGCGACGATCGGCCGGGCCAAGGCCGACGGCTCGACCGCCCGGACCATTACCCGGATCTGCCGCAGCGATTTGATCGTGGTCGACGATATTGGGATGTTGCCCGCCGGTCAGGACGCCGCCGAAGCGTTCTACCGGGTTGTCGATGCCGCATATGAGAGACGCTCGATCGCCGTGACCAGCAATATTCACCCGTCCGGCTTCGACGGCATCATGCCAAAGACCCTCGCGACCGCGACGGTCGACCGGCTGCTGCACCACGCCCACCTGATCACCACCGAAGGCGACTCCCACCGGCTGCAACAAGCCCTCGCCGGCAAGGGGGTGAAAACCTTGACCTAGCCCAACCCGGAGATCACCTGACCACCAGCATGGAATTCTGCTGTCCGCCCACAAGGAAGATCAAAGGCCATGGGACAGGACTTCGTCCTGACCTTGACACGTAGATAGGACTGCCAGATCCGGTCGACCAGTGCGGCGTCCAGGTCGGTCGTCGAGCACCACAGCCAGACCGGTTTCGGATCGCGGTCACCGGGTAGCCGGTCCACCCTCAACCGGATCAGGGTGCCTTGCACGATCGGTAGTCGTCCCTGGTGGGTGGCCCAGCCGCCGCGGCGTTGCAGCTGCTGGTGGGTGTAGTCCCAGGCGTCGGCGAACGCGGTGCCGTACCCACGACAGCCGGCCGGATGACGTTGCCTGGGTGTTCCTGTCAGCGGCGCCGGTTCAACTTGCTGACAAGTACCCAGGGCTCGACTCGGGCGACCGGTGGCAGGTAGTCACCTTCGCCGCATTCCTCAACGAGTGATTTCGCTGGGGTTTTCTGGCCCCACTACTCCAGGGTTTTCTGGCCCCAGGCTGGTTTTGTTCAGGCTGGTTTCGTGAGGGCTGGGCGCGCATGGTGGTCGATGCATCGAGGGGCGCGATTCGGTTCTCTGGGTTCTTTTGGCCCCGGTTGAGTCGGGCGCGGTTGCGCAGGCGAGGCGATGCTCGTGGCTAGCATTGGCGCCGAGCGGGTCCGCGCGGGCTTCTTCCCGACAGTTGGAGCCTGGGCGGGCCCGGTCTCTGATCAGGCAAGCATGCCGATGACCGGTCGAGTCCGGACAGGCGGACGGCCGGTGGCAGAGCGAAGCGGTGCGGCGTCAGTGGCGCTGTTGCTGCAGGCGTAGGCGGGCGAGGCCGAGCATGTCGATCAGCCAGCAGGGTCCGCCGTTGATGTCATGGGCGCGCAGGAGTGCGTCGAGCTCGCCGTGGGTCGCCGGGCTGGTGCCGGCGAAGAAGTCCTCGCAGATCATGAGCAGCAGTTCCAGCAGTTGCTCGTTGCTGGTCTGGCTGGCGGTCATGAGTCCTCGCAGGCAGGCGCGGGCCGGATGAGCCGGCGCCGGGCGCGGGTGGGGGCGCGGGTTCAGCGTTTGCGGTTCAGGGTGGAGGCGCGTAGCCGGTAGGAGTCGGTGCCGGTCTCGATGATGTGTGCGTTGAAGGTGAGCCGGTCCACGATGGCGCTGAGCAGCCGCGGGTCGGTGAAGGTGCTGCTCCACTCGGAGAACGGGGCGTTGGCCGCGATCGCGATCGCGCGGCGTTCCTCACGGTCGGTGAAGACCTGGAAGAGCAGTTTCGCGCCGGCTTTGTCCAGGTCGAGGTAGCCGAATTCGTCCAGGCAGAGCAGATCGACACGGCCGTAGCGGGCGATGACTTTGTTGAGTTGCCGGTCGTCGGCGGCTTCGGCGAGTTCGTTGACCAGGTTCGCGGTGGTGGTGTAGCGGACTTTCAGGCCGGCTTCGGCGACGGCGGTGCCGATCCCGATGAGCAGGTGGCTTTTGCCGGTGCCGGAGTCACCGATGAGGCAGAGAGGCTGCCCGGCGCGGACCCAGGCGGGGTCGGTGAGGGTGTTGACGACCTCGGGTGTGACGTTCGGGTTCGCGGTGAAGTCGAAGTCCTCGATGCGTTTCGGGCGCGGGAACGCGGCGTCACGCACGAGTCGTTGCCGGCGTCGTTCGTCGCGGTGGGCGCATTCGGCCTGGAACAGCCCGGCGAGGAATTCCTTGTAGCTGGCGTGCTCACGCATCGCCTGGTCGGCATGTTCGTCGAACATGTCACGGATCGTGGGCAGGTGCAGTAGCCGGCACGCCTCGTCGATCGCGGCGTCGACGGGGT
>Ga0247791_1000040_pt1 | contig 9957 bp, 8 predicted proteins | sample UWRJS081202R4_FD_180957 | JGI IMG/M metagenome (GOLD analysis project Ga0247791, IMG submission 180957) | Soil microbial communities from Arlington Agricultural Research Station in Wisconsin, United States - UWRJ-S081-202R-4 | ecosystem: Environmental > Terrestrial > Soil > Agricultural land... | reverse complement strand
GCGCCCAGCCTGTAGCCAAGCCGGTTCAGCGGCGGTCCCTCCGGCATCGCGGGCTGGTTCGCCCGCACATCGAGACCCACCCAGAGCATGCCGTGCTGCAACGCGACCGTGAGGAAGCGTTCCAGCACGCGTAGCTTGTCACCAGCCGGGGCAAGCGAGCAGGTGAAGCCAGCGCAGGGTAGGTTTCGCCAGGAGTGGGCAGCCCACAGGCGCGCGCTCTCCTGGAGGAAACGCTCGAACGGCCAGGGGGGAGCGCCGAGATGGTTCGGAGCACCGAACACCACCGCATCGGCGACGGCGAGATCGTCCCAACTCACCGCACCGTGCCCAACATCCACCAAGATCGGGGTCCCGGCCGCGCTGGTCCGGACGCCGTCGGCGACAGCCTCCGCCATCCGGACCACGTGCCCCGAGACGCTGCAGTAGACCACCGCAACAACGGGAGAGAGTGGATTCAACACGCTAGCCGTCCGTTCTCGTGACGAAGGAGAGCCGCCGGCCGTCACCGAACATCCGGGCTGCCACCCGGCGCAGCTCGTCGCCACCGACGGCGCCGAGACGCTCGGGATACTCCGACAGCGCGGTCAGTCCCGGGCGCGGCACCATCGCCGCGATGGCTGCGGACTGCCCTGCGACGGTGGCCAGCGACAGGAGGTAGGTGCCGCGGACGTACCGGGCCGCGTCGGTGATGTGTGCCGCCGGGACCGGACGCTCGGCCAGTTCGTCGAGGCTCCGGTGGATCTCCGCGCAGACGGCCTCGGCGTGCTGCGGCGGCGTGTGTAGGGAGATCGAATACACCGCCCCACGCCGGTGGACCGCGACCCGCGCCGACGGTCCGTAGGAGAGCCCGCGGGCCTCCCGGAGCGACCGGAACAGCAGCGACGCCGGCGATCCACCGAGCAGCGACATCGCCACCTCAGCGGCGGGAAAGTCCGGATCATCGCGTGCTGGAGCAGGGCCGCCCACCAGGACGAAGGAATCCCGGCGGGAACCGTGAAGGAAGACCGTCTTCCTGGGCAAAATCGACACGGAGGCCGCGACGGCGGGAAGCTCCGTCGTGCCGGCCAACGTGGCGAACTCACTCACGACCGCCTCAGCGAACGCAACGGCGCCACGGCCCGAGGCACAGACCCGGGTGTCACAAAAGGCGAGCTCTTCGGGCTGTGGCGACGGCGTCCCGATATCCTCCGCCTCGATGTCCAGCGTCGTCAGCAGCCGGGCTTGGGCGGAGTGCGCCGGTGAGGCATCGGCAATCTTCTTCTTTCGCGCAGCACGCTGCTGCGCCGAGTGCAGGGCGGCTGGGTCGATCGGCCGGGTGAGAATCTGTCGCAGGGCTGCGGCGACAACGGCGCCGAAGCCGGACAGAAAGCTGCCCCGGACGCGCATCGCCTCGCCCCGGCAGGTCACCCGCACGCTCAGGCCTACCGCGCTGGTCGAGGCATCCGTCCCGGGCGAGTTGATCAGATCCTGGACGACCAGCGCATACGCCTCCGCAGCCGACGGGCTCACGAGCGGGACAAGCAACTGGAAGGCGACGAGTCCGCCCGCCCGGTGCTCTGCCGCGTACCAACGGATCCGGCCGTGCTCGCCCTCCTGGATGACGATGCTAGTGCCGGGGATGATGGTCATCAGGTGCCTTCCGCCGGACTCATCCAGAGATGTCGCTCGGGCTGGTTAAGCAGCCACCGCGCGCTTTCCCGTATATCGTCGGCCGTGGTGGCAGCAACGATGTCGTCAATGTCCTGCAGGGTTCCGTCGGCCGCGGACTCCAGTCCGCGCAATCCGAGCAAGCGTGCCCGGTTCAGCAGGTCGTCTAGCTTGGTGAGGTAACCCGCCCGCACCCGGCTGGCACTCGCCTCGACCACGGCAGAGCCAACCTGACCGCGGGCGGTCACGCGGAGCGCGTCGGTGATGGCCTTTTCGATACCCTCCGCCTCGTTACATTCAGTCGAGCTTCCCGGCGCGAGGAAGACCTCGAGGGCGAAGGAGTTTGGCTCACCGGTTTCGCTGGGGTCGCCACCCACGCCGAGTTGCGAGCGGACCCGCACGGCACGCCCTGCGGCAACCAGGCTGTCGTACAGCGGCGAGCCGCTACCGAGACAGAGCACCGCGCCGAGGAGATAGGCATGGTAGTAGGCCTCGGTCGCCAGCCAGCGGTTCGGCGCCCGGAAGACCCGGGCGACGGCCGGGGCCTTGATCAGCGGATGGATCACCTCGGTCCGGCACGTCGCGGACGGCAGCGGCTCGGAAAGATCCGGGCGCCGGCGTGGCTCGCCGCGTCGGAGCTCGCCGAACAGCTTCTCGGTCAGGCGGACCGCGCCGGGCACGTCGACCGCGCCGGCGATCGAGACGACGGCGTTACCCGGGTGATAGTGCCGGGACCGCAGACCCTGCAGCTCGTCCACCGACAGACCGGCAAGATCGGGGTTGCTGACGAATCCGGGGTGCGTGTTCGCCCATTTCCCGAGCACTGTCTCATGAGAGTACTGCCAGGAGAAGCCGCCGTATGCTTTGCCGTCCAGCTTCGACCGGACCTCGGCATCGATGATCTCCAGCTGCCGTGCGATCTGAGTCGCGTCGAAGAAGAACCCGCGCATGCGGTCCGCTTCCAGATCCAGGACGAGTTCGAGCGAGTCGGCTGGCAGAACCTGGTAATACTGGGTGTAGTCCAGGCCGGTGTAGGCCGTCACGATGCCACCGGCCCGTTGGATCGCCTCGAAGTGGGCACCGCCGGGAAAACGGGCCGACCCGCTGAAGGCTAGATGCTCAAAGAGGTGTGCAACGCCGCCGAGGCCCGGCGGCTCGTCCCGGTGACCGAAACCGTAGGTGACCGCCACCGCCACGACCGGAGCCGAGTCATCCGGCGCCACCGTCACCCGCAAACCGTTGCCGAGAGTGTGGACCGTGTACGGGCCGCCCCGAACGGTCTCACGCGGGTGTTCCACTCCCATGATCCACCGCCTCCTGATGTTCCGATAACGTCGCCGGCATTGCCCGGGTGTACAGCTTGCGGTCGAGGGCGACGAATATGATGGCCGCGGCCAGGCAGACCAGGCCGAGGAAGACCCACGGGACGAACTGCCCGCGATCCAGAAGCGCCGCGAGCAGGCCCGGCGCGACCGCCGACCCGACGCTCCAGGACAGCTGATAGACCGACATGTACCGGCCGCGCAGATGCTCGGGCGAGAGCTCGGCAGCCAGAGTGTCGGCACTCGCCGCCCAGAGCAGCTCGGCCAGGGTGTACACGACCGCACCAGCGATGATCGCCACGGTGATCTGGGCGGTGCCCCCCCGGGCGAACGAGAAGATGGCGAAGCAGACGGTCCAGATCAGCGACGCCACCAGGAGCACCCGTGCATGCCGACGATCTTCCACCCGCGTCACCACGTAGGACTGGAGCAACACGAAGACCACGGCATTGATCGCGATGATCACGCCGGGCAACCAGCTCAGGCCGAGCTCGAAGACGGCGTATAGCGGCAGCAGCACGGAGATCGACAACCCGGCCAGCACGAGTAACGTGTTGGCCAGCGTCAGTGCCACGAACGGCCCGTCCCGCAGGACACCGGCCAGGCTGCCGCCTGGTGTGGGCTTCCGTGTCGGCTCGCCATGAGGCTCCGATGTCCGTGGGTTTCCTCGCCAGGTCGCGAGCGCGATCGCCGCCACAGCGAACGACACCGCGTTGATCAGGACGATGGCCTGCAGGCCTCCGCTGCCGAGCAGGATCAGCGCCGATGCGGCCAGACCGCCGATGCCGTAGCCGGCGTTCCGGATCGCCCGCTCTAGGCCGTACCAGCGGGCAACCTCACCCGGAGCCACCAACGGTACGAACGTGCGGTTCGCGGCCCAGAATACCTTTTCCGCGACGGTCGTCAGAAAGATCGCCGCGATCGCGAGGGCGGGAGAGTTCACCAGCGGATAAAGCGCGAAAGCGCCGGCCCGTACGGCGAACGTCACCACGAGTGTGGGTTTCGGCCCTGCCCGGTCGATGATCGAGCCGAAGAACGGTGCGATCACGATGGCCAGCGCCATGGCCGCGGTGACGATGGCGCCGACCTTGGTGAGGTCGAGGTGCAGTGTCTGCGTGAAGTAGACGATGGCGAACGGGAAGAAGACGCCAGTACCCAGGCTGTCGATGGCGACCGTGCCTAGCAGCGCACCCCGGCCGCGCAGATCCGGCAGGCCGAGCCTGCGCGTCCAGTTCGAGGTCTTGTTGTCCTCGGCCAACGTTCTGCACCGCCTTACACGTGGGGAAGGGGAAATGTCGACAGCTCCGACTCGTCCAGTGGTACCGGCTGCCAGCCGAGCCGCACTGGGGCACGACGTACGCGATCCAGTCCCCACAGCGGAAAGGCCGCCGGGAAGTTGCTGACCAGCCCGGGTACCAGGACGCGCACCACACTGAACCCAACCGAAGCAACGTCACTTGTGGTGACATCGACGCTTATAACCTCGCGATTCTCTCGTTCCACCGCCGCGCGGAGCAACTCGAGAGAACGGGCTGGCATGAGGGGCAGGCCGTCCCAGTCACGCTCGGGTAGGTCGAAGACGCGGTCCCGAACCGCGTCGCCGGCCCGAGGATCCAAATAGATCTGCTGCTGGCAGATCAGGTCGACGACGTCGTGGAAGTCCGCGCGATAGTCGTCGAGGTAATAGCGGTCGGCGCGCCAGGGTTTGATGTTGCGCATGCTCTGCAACCCGGTCGACTGCCAGTGGTCACGCGAACTGCGGTCGTCCAGCGACTGACAGCTCATCTGTAGCGTGAAGGCCTCGGCCAGCGCTTTCTCGGCCGCCACTACGCAGTTCTCGCGGGCGGCGAACCCGATGCCCAGATGCCCCTTGTCCCGGTCGCGTAGCGCGGCCGCCATCACCGGCACCGCGAAGTCGTTCTCCAAGTGGATCAAGCTGACCTCGTACCGGTGCGCGACGGAACTGATCAGCGCAGCGGCCCGCGGGGGAAGGGAAAGCTTCGGCAGACGCTGCTTCGTCGACCACCAGATCATGGTGGCGTCCCGCTCGATCACTTCCTCCAGGGCCGACATCTCCGCATACTCACGGCTCGGTCCGGCGGCTATCCCGGCCAGTACGGGATACGAATGCCGCGCCTCCTGAAGGCCCTGACGCTCGTGCCACATCACGTAGACCATGAAGGCCGGCACCCAGACGATTTCCTGCCGGGTGAGCGACCGGCCCTCCACCCAGGTGACCTCGGAATCGCGGGTGAACGGCACGAACGGAAAGCCACGAGTCCGGTACTGCGTCTCCGAGTAGAGCGCAATCTCCGCCGGATCGAGCGCCCGCAGCCCCTGTCTGCGCAGCTCGTTGAAGCTGCCGGTGACGGTATTGCGACCGGGCTCGATGTAGTTGCCGCAGTAGCGCTCGACCGCTTCCCCCGTTGCCGAGGTTTGCGCGGCATCTGACGACTCCCAGGACGTACCGAACGCCTGCCGGTCGTTCGGCCAGGCGGCAACCCGGCGCATGTCGGCCACATCGACCCCTACCACGTGCAGGGTGGGGGGCAACCCGAAACGGCCGGAGACACGGCGGATGGTGGTGACGACACCGGTCTGCGCATCGGTGAGCTTCCAGATGTCCGCGGGGCTGGGCGGTACCCGGCCGGGTGTCCCCGGCACCGGAAGAATGAAATGGTGATTGACCAGGTTCTCGATTACGTCGAGCTCGATCTCGGAACCGGCGATGTCGGCCCGGTAGGCGCCCGCAAGCCACCGCTCGATCTGCGTGCCGAGCACGTTGTACGCCCAGCCCGCCTCGGCAGCGGTCATCACCGGCGGTAGCCCAGGCTCGTCCCAGACGCTGTGGTGGATCCGCTCATCCCGGGCGGCGGTCAGGCGCCGCTTGACCAAGTCCTCGAAGGTGGCGGTGACCCCGGGAATCATGCCCGGGCCTGCGAAGATGCGCCCCTCCTGCCAGCGCACCGGAATCCACGGCAAACGCTGTGCCTGGCAGAACTCCTCGACCTCCCGGAGTTTCTTCCCTGCCGGCTGCACGGCCCCGGCCACGACCAGGAGATCAGTGCGGCCGGCCAGAGCGGCCAACTCCGCTAGGTCGGCGACCTCGACGCCCGCGTACTCGCCCGCACGCAGCACACCGGCGATGCCGGACCGCAGTGGCTCGTCGCCCACCACGACAACGGTGGTACGCCGCAGGCGGTCGACGCTGAGGCTCGGATGCGGAGCCCTGAGCCACACCGCCTCGGGCACCCCGCCCACCGGCTGGAGAACGCCGTCCTTGCGCAACGCCTCGACCACCGAGGCGAACCCTTCGGGCATACCGTCGGTCAACTCGCCCGGGGCGTGCGGGACGGAATGGCGGGCGTGCCAGGACCGCAGATCATCGGCGCCGACCTGGACCACATAGCGCTTCCCTCGCGGTGTCATGATCAGCGATTGCTCCGGGGTGAGCGCGTGCACCGCCAGCTCACCAATTGCCCATTTATTAGTACGGCTGTCGTCTCGCATTTAGCACCCCTTTCGCCGAACGGGGAAAGGGCCCGGCATAGCCGGGCCCTTTCAGCCTTAGATCAGTCCTCGTCCCAGCCGTACTCGATCACGGGGGCGATGTTGTTGTTTGCCGGTCCGAAGAGCGCGAATTCGTTTTCCTGCTCCTCGACGACGATTTCCTCGATCATCTCGGCCTCCTTTTGAGTAGAGCGGATAGGTTGGAACCTGCCGGCAAGAACAAACATAAGCTCAATCGAGGCGACGTTCCAGGCCTTGATGACGATCCGACCGGATCCGGTCAAACTTGATCTATCGGTTGTGGACGATGCCGGACTGCGCTATACGGCCCACCCTGACCCGCTCGGCAGCGCGCATGCACACCGCCCGACCAACACCCTGGACAGCCTGCTCGCCTGAACGCTAAAGAAGACCCGCTCGGCCTCCTCGCGCTCGACCGCGCCCAGCTTCCCGCGTTTCTGCACACCGATTACCCCCCGACCGTCACCGTCCGGAGCAGATAATGAAACATTGTACGTTACTCAAAGATAACGGCTTTTGTCAATGTGTTTTTTGCCTCAGGTAGCCGATCGCCTACCAGGGCGGTATAAACTAGAGCGCATCGGTCATCGGCGCGAACGGGGATCAGCGGGGAATGGCTAATGAACTCAACGATTTGACGGAAGAACACCGCAAGATCCTTGCGGCGGTTGCTCTGGGACACACCGATGCAGCGATCGCCAGGCGCTGCTTATTGAGCGAAAGCACAGTTCGGCGACGCCTTCGAGACGTCGCCGACGTCCTCGGTGTTCGCGGCCGGGTGGCCCTTGTCGCCGCCGCGGTTAAATGCGGCCTAATGAATGAACGAGCCAGTTGACCGGCTCATCTGATAATCCAGCAGGAAAGGTCTTCCGAGCTGATACGACGGTGCGGTTTCGTTCGCGAACCGCAGGCACCCACCGTCGAGGATGAGTGTCGATGGAACCTCATAGGTCGGTAACCGCACTTACCGGTTAGAAGCTCAGCAATGACCTGAGATGTTCGATGGACTGATGGATGCGAACGGGGCTCGCTCCGGCGTCCCAAACCCCCGGTCCGGGTGCCGTGAATTTCATCTGTGCTGGTCAAGTCGAATGCTGGCATTCGTGGAGGGTGTCGTCGGATTCGGAGTTTTGCGAGGGCCGGCCGCAATCCAGGATCTGTACCGATTTATCTGATTGAATTTCCCGTTTCGAAAGATTCCGGTTAGCCGAGGCAGGGAGACATTGCCTGATGGAACAGCGCCAGGACGACCAGGCCCACCGGGTCCTTCGTATCGTCGCCGATGTCCTGGGCAGAGCCGAGGTCCACATCGGCGACAACTTCTACGACTTCGGTGGTACGTCGCTGCATGCCATGCGGATCTGCGCACGGATCGAGCGGGAGCTCGAGGTGCGAGTCAGCCCGGCGGCACTGTTCGACGACGACACCATGTCCGGCCTCGTCGTTGCCGCACGACCCCGGCCATGACTATCCGTCCGGCACAGTCGTAAGTAGTCCCAAGTCTGGTGGGTGACTGTGGGTGACGCGGATCGTGGGCATGCCGACGGTCGGCGTGGCCGGTTGTGGCGGCGCCGTGGTGGTGACGGTGTGGGTCAGCTGGGCGGGGGTGGTTGGGCCCAGATGTGCAGGTCGGCTGGCGAGGCGTTCCAGGGCAGGAATCGTTGAAGGTCCGGGCCGGTCAAGGGTTTGCCGTCGTTGCGGCCGCAGGCGTCGAGGTAGGCGGTGAGGTAGGTCAAGACGTTGAGGCCGGCTTGTTCGGCGGTCGCGGTGACGGTCCAGACGGTGGCGGCGAGGCGGGCGGCGGCGTCGGTGCGGGAGCCGTAGGCGTTCTTGCGGGTCACCACGGGCCGGCGCAGCGCCCTTTCCGCGGCGTTGTTGTCCAGGCTGATCATGGGGTAGTCGCGGTGTGCGGCCAGGCCGTCCCACTCGCGGTCGAGGGTGGCCAGGGCCTTCTTCGCCGGCTGTTGCAGGCATCTGAGCCTGCCGGGTGGTGTCGATCTCCTGCAGGGCGGTGTCCCAGGCGGTGTACGCGTCGTCCAGCCGCGCCGCCGCCTCGGCTGCGGCGCGTCCGGATCGGGGCGCCACGGACGCGTTCCACGCATCGCTCAGCTCGTCGTGGGCGAGGTACAGGGTTTTGATCCGGTCCAGCCAGTCACGGGTCCAATACTGCAGCTGGGTCGGGTTCGCGTCCCCGGCACGCACGAAATACCGGCGGATATGCGCCCAGCAGTACAGGTTGGTCAGGCCGTCGGTCCTCTTCCCGGCCGAGGCGTAGACGGTGGAGAAGTCGCTGGAGATGACCAGCCGGCGCGGCCCGCCATCATCGTCGGGGGTCAACTGGTCGGTGTCGGTGTCGATCCCGGCGTGCCGGGCCGGCACGGTACCGGCGCGGGTCGGGTCCATCACGAAACAGGTGGTGTCCGCGCCGATGAACACCCACAACCACCAGCGGGCCGGGCCGTCACCGGTATCGGGGGTGAACACGTGCCATGAGGTTTCGTCGGCGTGCAGATGCCACGAATCACGGGACCGGGCGACGATCTGTTCTTCCAGCGGCGCCAGCAACGCCCCGGCGGCCGTACAGGTCCCGACCAGCGTCGCCGGGCTGATCTGCGCCCCGTGGCGGGTCAGCCCGGCCACCAAAGAGTTCTGGCTGCGCCCGGCCACATACCGCTCGACCAGCAGCATCGCGATGAACCCGTTGCTGAACAGGCCCTTCCCGATCGCCTTGGGCGGGCCTGGCGCGGTCACCGTCCTCGGCCCTTCACACCGGCAGCGCCGCCGATACCGGCGCCGGCGGTGCACCACCACCCGCACCGTCACCCGCCAATCGACCTGTTCAGCGGCATACTCACCGAACGACTCGAACGGCGATGAACACTGTGGGCAGCAGTACCCGCCCTCGGTGAAGTCCCAGATCACTTCCACCCGCGGCAAATGCGAGTAATCCCTGCGCCCGGCCCGGCCACCCGGACCCCGCCGCGGCCGGTCACCCGACTGCCGCTCGCCGGGGGTATCCCCAGGTCCACTCTGGTCCTCGTCGTCTGCCGCAGGCTGCGGCCGGGTTCGCTCCGAGGAACGGCCGAACACCAGCCGCTGCAACACCGCCAACTCCGCCGAGATCCGCTCGTTCTCAGCCCGCAGCCGCTCGTTTTCCGCCCGCAGCGCGACGTTCTCCTCCCGCAACTGCGCGGCCAGCCGCTCCCACCGCTCGTTGGCCTGCACCACCCGAGCCAGCGCAGCCCTCAACTCCGCGTCAGCGTCCGCCTGAACCGCGGCACCAGCCGAGACCGTCACAGCCGCAAACCAACACCATCACGACCGCCCGACCCAGGGCTATTGCGTAGTCGGGTTACTGCTGGTCACGGTCGGTTTTCCGGTGGTCACGGCGTCGATGAGGTCGTGTGGGCGATGGTTGGCTCGTCGGGTGGCTTCGGCGATGTTGGTGGCGCCGTCG
>Ga0247791_1000033_pt1 | contig 10523 bp, 11 predicted proteins | sample UWRJS081202R4_FD_180957 | JGI IMG/M metagenome (GOLD analysis project Ga0247791, IMG submission 180957) | Soil microbial communities from Arlington Agricultural Research Station in Wisconsin, United States - UWRJ-S081-202R-4 | ecosystem: Environmental > Terrestrial > Soil > Agricultural land... | reverse complement strand
CTTATTTGCCATTACCTGTGCCGCGAATCCCTGTACTGATTTACCATGTGCAGTAGCTGCAGCTGTGAACGTGCCTCGCTTGGATGGCTTGATATAGATGCCGCTTCTTGCAAAGGCTGCAGATACCGGATCATCCATGTCCACATCCTGTATGCTATCAACTGACTGCTTCTCCATCTTAGCCAGAAAGGTATCCAGCATGCTGTCACCAGGAGCAAGTGTAGTGTTCGATACCATGCCCCCTTCCCTCATATAAGAACCATAAGGATTGATATTGGGCTGTAGCTTCAGTTCATTGAAATGCTTGTTAGTAGTTGCATCATAATCAGCACGCATAGCTTTCTTGTCAATCGCACCACCGATAGTACCACCAATGAATGAGCCTATCTGCCCACCAAGCTCTGGCATACCGAAGATGCCACCCACCACTGTACCAACACCACCAACTATGGTCTTGCCTGACTGACCTGAATTATACCTTGAATTGTTGGCACTAAGTGCAGCTGCATCACCTGCAACACTGCCTGCAGCTCCTGCCCAACTTGCAAAGGAAGCTCCGGTCTTCTTAGCAGGAACTTCAGATTTGGGCTTTACTGCATTGGCTTCAGTGATCTCCAGATTCTTGGGTAGCTTCCAGGGACTCTCAATCTCTGCAAGCCTGTTGGCTTCTGCAGCACTTGCATTAGGATCGATAGTATCCACACGATTTGTATTCATCGTATTCATGAGAGGATTCGGGGAAGCTGTAGCAGGAGGAGCAGTTATCGGTTGACCGGTAATAGGATCTATATAAGTATCCGGCTGATAGAAGTTATAGGCCATAGAATGTCATTGGAAGAGAAGCTATGTAGACTAAAACCGAATATAACGAGGCTGATTATAAACTACTTTACGGATGTAAATTAAAACTTTATATATAACCACCCAAGTTATTTGCCTGATATCTGGATTAGGGAGTGTATGAGATACAGGTACAATTGCACATCCTTATCCTTGTCGTAGGTATATCTGTGCTTGCTCCACATATCGCGGAGTATGACGGCTTCCTTGTAATCACGGTTGTAGTTTATGTTGCCATGATCGATATCTTTCTCCCATCCTGGAAGGAAGAAAGGCTTGGCAGGATCTGATACAAGGTCATAGAGCTGGTCGATGTTCCATACATGCTGCATCCTGCGGGGGAATACCTCTCTGAAGTCAGCACCACTAAGTGGCATTCGCACCAGGTCATGCAGGTTATTCTCATCCTGCACCGTCAGCATATACTGGCCGGTATGCTGATACATGTTATAGATGGCAGCTTTGCTGAATGTATCCTTTGGATCTTCACCCTGCATCACACCACCCTTGATAGGAAATACCCTTGTCAGGAAAGAAGACACATGGCTCATCTGCAGAGACTGCGATTTGAGCACTACCTCGATTTGAAAAGGATACCGCTTACCATTGAATGTTCTTGGGTTGGGGTTATCATACGCCCATATAGCACCATCAGCAAATGAGTACATGGAAGTATCCATCTGGAAGTAATAACGATGCTTGAATGAAAGCCATGTAACCCACTTCTGAGTAAGAGGGCTGTAACAGAACGTCCATGATCTGTCACGGAAGTAAGTGGTATCCTTGAGTGAAACTGGACTGTTATTAAGGTACAACTTACCATCCACGATAGTCAGACTGCCCTTAAGGTTCTTATCAATCAACTCGTAATCGATCTTGGTTAGTATCCACATCCTGCTCACTGAATCAAAGACGGATAGATACCCTATGCCTTCTGGATTGGCAGGGTTATCCTTGTTGGGAAACGTAGGTATATCCTTCAGCAGGTTGAATGGCATGTTCTCATCCAGCCATGGCGCTGCATCATTGATGCCGATATCATTGAGCTTCTCAGTGTATGCCAGGCAGGTCTTCCTTACCGCATCCGTACAGAATGCCCCGAAAGGGGTAGTGTTGAAAGCCCACTGTTCGTTAGACCCGGCATACCCGCCTTCGGTTGTGGCCAATCGCATCGGAGTAGTTTCGAAGATCCGTCCACTGCCAAGAGTGATATTACCCTCAGAGCTTGCAAGCATCCCATGAATACGGCTTCGATAGAAGGAATGCTCAAGCCTGAACACCACCTCATAGTTACCGACATCCCGTATATCCGTAAGCTCTCCGGTATCCCGAGGAAAGTCATGGTAATTCAGTGGCAGGAAGACAAGTAGATTATTAAACCGGTTCTCTGGAGCTCCCGGCAATGAGAATATCGTTCGTGTGCTGTAATGCGTCTTTGTTGAAACCAGTGGATTGAAGAACGGATCTGGAGCCAGATAAGCATACAGGTCATTCTGCTCATTGTAGGATTCATTCATCCCATAATAGTTATCCTTATCCAGGTTCTTTACACCTGTCCATGCCCCCAGCTTGACAGTAGCATCCTTCAGGTTTGGATAATAGGTCTCCCATTCAGGTACTCCATTGATGCGTAAGTCAACATTGTAATCACTTTCAAAGAAAGCGATCGGTATACCTGTAGAGAACAGTGGCAAATATCCAATAGTGTTACCACCAAACTGAGTACTGCCTTCACATTCTGTAACTGAATCAAGGTTTGCATTCTTCCTTATAGCCTCATAGAAGAACATTACAGTAGGTATTGTTGATGTATTCTTCAGGTCAATACCTTCCTGACTGTTCTCAAAGTCTATATAGCTCTGCACATTCTGGTAGTAGGCAAACTGCCGCTTGATGGAGAACGGAGCAATGTAAGTATCTCCACCAAAGACCGGCTTCTTATTACGGATGGTACTGCTGTCCTGATTGGTATACATATACCGGGGATCAAACACGCCACCATACTGATTAGATATCCGGCTGATGATAGAAGCATAGAATGCCGATGCATTCCTGTATCTGGGACCAGGAGGATATATGTTGCATCCAAAGTCAGGATCTCCAAGATTAGTTCTGCTTGTATCAATGATGGATGGATCGTTTAATATCTTACCCAAGTATAAGAACACAGAGCTTTCCCTTGTAAGGTTATGTATCGGAAGACCTGCTAAGCCCCCACCTACCTGTGCATTGAATGGAATATACATAGCCTCTGTTATCTTGCGGCGCAACTGACCAGGTATTCCCTTCTTCCAGTTATTGTAATAACCTAGCACGAGATTATGGTAGGCACTCTGAGTTGAATCATCCGGCTGTCTGTCTCTGAACTGAGGATAAGGCTCAGCAAATGCTACAAGATTCTTGGCAATACCATACATCTCCTTGTGTATATACAGATCACCAGAGAACAGCATATTCTTATTGAACGATGTATCCGGTGATACGAAAGTGAATATGTCCTTTCGGTACAAGTCCTGTGGCTGCAGGTATGGTGGGAAGTTGGGATTATCGAAGTTGCCCAGTACCATCTTTCTTATATGCCCATCCGGACGTAGATCATTCAACGGATAGTTGGGATATAACCTGATATCACTGGATCCTGAATTCAAACCAAAGTCATTAAGGTCGGTAAAGGTTTCATCACCAGCTGCACCTGCCCAGTCCTTATACCACATATTGTATAACAAGCCGCTTCCGATCACTGACTTGTTATTCCTTCTGTCTGCACGCACAAGCTCATAGCCTCCAATCTGTGCTTTGATATCTGCCGGCATGCTGTTGAATACATCCTCGATGTTATCGAAGCGCAAACCAAGCCTATAAATAGTAGATACGTAACTATCGGTATTGAACTTATTCTCTCCATCAATCAAAGGAGCTACTGAATGGTCAGGCATCATGAATCGTCTAATAGGTTGGCCTGCATCCTTGCCCCATATATTAGAGTCAAGTGGATATCTATCAGAGGTATTCTCCCAGTAGCCCATCTCTCCGTATAACCACGGTCCTTCACCACCAACAAGCGCATCACTGCCTGCAACAAAAGCGGTATTGGCTACTTTGTATCGCGGTATAGATCCGGTTGTTTCATACAGGTCATCATTAATAGGAGCTGGCCCGCTATCCCATCCACCTGTTATAGCCTGTCCGTATTGATCAGTAGTCTTCGTTATAGGACTGCCATCACTGTTCTTGTCCTTCTCCCGGGCAATGAGAGGATAAACCCTTGTTTTGGTGCCATCCTTCCAACGGATCGCTATTCCCAGGTCGTACACTTCGTTCCTTCTGTACTGCAGTTCATAGAGGCTCTTTAGTGGATTGGTATATGCCGCATCAGAGCTGTCGTACTTCTCAGCTTGTAGCTGCCATTGTACAGCTATCTTGCTGATATAGGGCTGGAAGTTGTAATCCGCTTTACCCTTCAGGTTGCCTATTAAGCAAGTGCCGTTGGATAATGCGATCGTCTTGGCTGAATCATAACTTACACCTGGTGCTATCACTTCTTCAAGCAGCATAGGTTTCTCAGTTTCGATATTGCCAGTGTATAGAAAGCTTGTCTGTGATGTTGGAATCGTACCCACTACAAAAGGCAGACGAGTGCCTGAGAAGGATTTAACCACAACCACATTAAGGTATTTGAATGATTTGTCAAGGTTACTAAGTGTGATCCGTATCGCTTTATCTGTCTGTTCCCTTTCAGGAGATCCGTTTATAAAGCCGATTGGTTGAACGATCGCATCCCTGTAAATGAAGACCGGACCCACCGGCGTAGTGCAATTGGTCAAGCCGTTACCGTTCTCATCTGCATATTGGGTAGAGATATAGTAAGCTCCTGCAATGAGCCTGCCTCCGTTAGTGATCTCTGCTACCCTCATCACTGGATAATCGAACTGCCTGAATACGTTCAATGCCTCGATATCCAGCACACCGTTGAGCATTGGTGGATTGTTCAAGTTCATGAACCGTATAGGAGCATCCACCTGCACCCATATAACTGTTTTAGATCCGTTGAAGTCCTCATCCACTACCGCCTGTATCTGTCGGTCAATGCGGAATCCCATATCAATAGAGCTGGCCACTGTCCGGTAAGACACCTTATCAAACAGGCCAATCTCTCCGACACCGGTGGACGGATCGACCAGGAACAAACAAGTCTCTTTCTGGGATATGTTGGCATGACCAACGATGTGAAAGCCTACCGGAAGATCAACCACTTTACGGTTGCCGCGGAACATACGGGCAAAAGGAGCTTTGCCATCTATATCAAACAGGCACCCGTTCAGCATGTAAGTGTATTCACCTTCCCTCAGTGCAATAGGATCTGCTGCCAGGTTAAGGCCTATTCTTGGAGTTTCAGTTACTATGTTTTGAAGAGTAGCCATTACTAGTATATTCGAAACCTCCTGTATCGCTGATCCTGCTGAATGGCAAGAAACGCTGTATCGGCATTGCTTGGCAGTACTTGCTTCTGCCTTGCAAGTGTCAGGTAGTCCTCCCACTCTGATTTGATAAGCATGAATGAGTTTGCCTGCACCTGCCCCATCAAGAAGCCTTCTCTCAGTAGCATCATCGTTACATAGTTCTTGACAGCTAATATACCATTTACTTCGTCCTGCATCATGATCACTCCCTGTTCATCTGTTTTCATCTTCAGATATTCAAGAGACAGGATGCAGTCAGGAATAGAAGTTTTGATTATACCTGGTGGTAGTTTGATAGTATAGGAATGATCTGCCTTATTAACCGCGGAATTGATACAATCCCTGTTGCAGTACTTCCATGTAACAGAGTCTGCAGGTCTGAGTATAGCAGTTCTTGTGTAATAGATAGTTGTCATCTTTGGCCCGGGAGTAACAGGAGTTTCATGTACTGGTACCTGCTCACCGCATAACCACAGTTCATTAAGCAGATACATATCCTTTGGGAGATGACCATTGTGCTTGGTCACATGGATATAGCACATTTCCGTATCGTAGTTGCCACCGCCTATCTGCCGGATGGCATCAATAGCCCATATATAACAATCCTCTTCCGTGTAGTTGGCTACAGCTGTCAGCGTCTTCAGGTCTCCGTAAACCTCCGCAATGATTGGTCGTATGCCTATATATGGGTATTTCATCTTTCGTTTGCGTTTACAGCATCTTTTGCTTTCTTGTTTACCATCGCAAAGTCAGGGTACTGTATCTCCTTGTTCACCAGGATAACCTTCAGTCTGCGCTTTGTATTCCGGTAGACTGAAAAGCACCACTGCTTTCGCTTCTTACCCCTTCTCTCCGGAGACATCCAGAACGGTATATACACATACCCATCTGAATGCTCATTGTAATTATAGATCTTCATCCTCGCATCTATGGTTGCCCGAACATCGGTTACCGGTATCCGGTTGAGCCGCTTCTTCAGGAAGATATCTCCTATGTGCCAGGGCATCCCGATGATGCCTTTGTTAAGGAGGATATCACTCATTACCTTTCCCATGGTCTCAATGATCTGCCGGTACTCCTTCATGCTAACAGAAGGCATCTTCTTCTCTTTGCACCGTATCTTATAAGATCTATAGAAATCATCTATTTTAAGGCTGCGTCTGACTTTTGACATTGCTAGGTATTTGGCTATTTGGATCGAACTTGGCATTATTGCTCTCATCCAGCGGGATGCCGAGCTTTCTAAATACTACTGATCTGGCTATTTCGATAACCCTGCGCTGCAGGTGACCAGGACAAAAGAACTCTAACTCGTATGCCGGCTTGCACTTCTGGTCAGCTGTGCAATCAGCATGCTGTTGGTTGGCAGCTTCCACTACTTCGGGATCTTCATAAAACCCTTCCACATCCACCAGCAGCTCTGGGCTATCGTAGCCCACTACATTCAGGAAATCATTAACAAGGAAGTAACCAACTAAATCAGGTAACCTGTACCGCCTGCTGCATCTTCTTGTCCAATCCTCTTTGGTCATCTTCTCAAGAGCTACACCGTTGAGTAAATATACATTGGTGATCCCAATACCTACTTCAGATTCTATGACTGCAGGCAATGGTTTCTTGGAACGTAGCACCTTCAGACCTGTTGGCGCATCAAAGCAGGCAGAGGCATCCCTCTCTTCCAGCTCAAGACAAAGCAGTGTTTGTGCTGCAGTGCCATCCCATAGGCGCATCTTGTTCAGCTCCTGCTTGATCAACTCCCGGTAACCTACCTTCAGCTCGTTATACACGAACCGCTTCCTGATCGGGAAGTCATCGGTAGAGTAACCCGTTCCATCAAGCACCGCATATATTCCTTCTGCTATGGTCATGATTCAAGTTTATTGACTTTCTTCTTCAGAGTATCCAATTCCTTCATCGTATTGCGAATGATCGTCTGCATGGTATCATTCCTTTTAAGATACCCTTTAGGCTCAGCTGTATAAATGACACAGCCGGCAGACTTGCTGCCAGCATCTTTCTTGCCTACAAAGTAAATGTCTTCTACTGCCATCTCTTATGGGTTTTCCAGGTCATACACTTTCTGCTTCAAGATCTGAATCTCAGACACAAGGTAAAGAATGATCTCAGACATTCTTGTGTTCTTCTTGATGGGGGTATTTGGTATATCGCTACCCTTCCAGAATACACAAGATGCTTGTACCCAGTCTTCGCATTCCCCATCATCATTGGCAGGAATACAAGGACCTTCCGCACAAGTGCAGGTGGCAACAGGTTGATGACAAGTAAAACAGCTATCTCCTAACATGGTAAAAGGTTTTAAACGTTTATTCGCTGAATTGGTATCTCATAAATATACTCTGGAACAGTATTGAAAGGTACAGGTGCCGCATTTGCATGGGTTGCTTTCAAAGTAAATGTATGGCTGTGCTTGATATTGAAAGGAAGAATGGCAATCTCTTTAGATCCTGCAAGACCCCCACCTAGTTTGACGATCGCTGTGCCGCCACCTGGTCCATCACTGAACATGGCATAATCTGTTTTGAACTTCAAATTGATATCATTTGGAAGAGCCTCATTAATAGCACCAGATACTGCTGCATCAAAGGAAGCTATATTGGTCTTGTCTACAATTGAACTGTTAGAACCTCCTGTATTGCCTGCATCTGCAAGGACACCAATGAATCTTGGGAACTTACCAAGCCTGTTCCTCGTACCGTTCTGTCCATTACTGATTGCCCATCCCCACACATCGGTATCTACCTTGCCTTTTCCCGTAGCATCAAAATCACCTATCCTTCCATTGTCGATCATCATTACAGCTCCCACCGGTGCAAAGCCCATTAAGCTAAGCTGATTGGCCACAACCTTCACACTTCCTTTTTGTGGTGATACAACCTTATCGACCAAGTAACCGGCTGTTGTATCTGTAGCATTCACCTTCACCTTCTCATCTGTATCAGTATCTTTTGTAGCCTGAAAGTTGTTTACCTGCTTTTGGATATCAGATAACAACTGAGCAAAGCTCATATCCTTTGCGATAAGGGCATTCAGGATCTCAGTAAGCATATTCTTGTACTGCAGCTTACAGGCATCCACAATACCCAAATCCTTAATCTTCACCTGGCTCAGATCGATCTCCTTCTCAATACTCTCAATCTCTTTTACTAGCACTGCGATAACCTCCTCGTTGTTCATGTCACGAGTGATCTTACAATCAAGAAGAGATTTGCCCTTCCAAATAACATCTCTAAAAGTGGTTATCATGTCAGTGTGATTTTAGTAATTAATGAATTAAAAGTATTGGTATCCATCCATTCGGGTTTACGGGCAGTGTCATTCTCCTGCAAAGGCTCATTCGTATCCAGCACTGCTCTGCACAATATCGTATAAATCACAAGGCTCTTATTCGGACCTGTTACAGGAAACCCGGCTTTCCGGGCTCTGAACTGGTTCATGCTTGACGTTGTTACTTTATCATGAAAGTTCCTTATAACCCCTCTCAATACTTTTACTGTCATAAGCAAACTCCTTTTTTAACTATCCTGTCAACTATCGACCTGATCAAGTATAACGATTCAATGCCTGTACAATCACTCGGGTTAGCTATCTTCTGGCCAATCATTATATCCAGGAGATTTGAGGCATTCGTCAGTTCACCTTCTGAGCTTCCCACATTTCCCCACATCTTATACTGCAGGTAACAGTCTAACGGTTTCTTGTAAGTCTTTAAAAGATCTACAGTAATTGCCTCACAGGGAGTCCCTGCTATAACACCGTACATTTCCTGTTCGGTCAAAACCGGTTGTTGTCCATCACAATCACACATATCAGCATCCTGCGCAAGTAGAGTTAAAAAGCCTGTCATACTCCTTTATCGCTTGTTTATATATCTTGTCAGCTTCTGTGGTATTACTACTATCAATAGCTATTCCCTGCAGACCCATCAGAAGCATCCAGATATGCAGTAATGTATTCTGTTGTTTGGCAAGTTCTATATTGCCACAATCATCAATCGAGTTACAGTAATTGGGATCAAGAATGGCCATCTTGCTCAAGACAGCATTCATCAGCACCGCCACCCGGTAATGCCCATAATCAACAAACACCTTATCATTCGGGGAAACAGAGTAGTGGATCTGGTAGAAGCCATCCGGCAAGTCGTCCAGTCCTTTACTCAGCTGCATGTTCTTGGATGTTAGTGCCAGTGCTTGATCCTGCGGGAAGTTCACGATAACGTATTTGTCCATGTATGGCGGCAATACCTGCAGGCGTCTGTACTTGATCTCCAGCATCTCATCCCACTCTGACAGGTCTTCAACATAAATGTACTTGTTGTTCACAACACTGTCTTTGACGGAGATAAGGAGTTTGTGGGCCATTACTAATGCTTATATGTAAATATAATAAAGTTCATTACGGTAAAGTGGTAAATGTAGTACATGCCCAGCTTGATATGTTCAAACCGGATATCACTGCAGCCACACAAAACTTATGTACTGTATTAGGAACAAGGTCTGTCATGGCAAGAACTGATGGCACTACACGCTGAGACTTTATGAATACTCCATTACCTGTCAGCACTACATCATAGCCAATAACTCCTCCTGGATAATCAGCCCAGTCAACAGTAGCACTCACCTGTGTAACCAGAGAAGTTACCAAGCCTGTTGGTGCGGGATTCACATTACCACCACCCATAATGAAACCGAGCTGCTTGGCAATGGATAACCATTCTGCAGCAAAGCCGGGAGTATAGTTCGTTCTCCTTCTCATATCTGCCATCTGCTCGAGCCTTGCTGCTGCTGCATCAGCATTAAAGTAGATACCATAAGTTTGGGGTACATACGCTATTGGCGTAAGACCAAATAAGGCAGAAGACCTTTCAATGATGCTTCTTGCTCTACGGACACCATTCCAGGAGATCAGTCTTCCCATCGGATTGTTGATACTGTTTGCGTATGGATACATAGTAGTTCAATTTAAAAAGGCCTACCAACAGTGTTAGCTGCAGGCAGGCCCATGAAAGAATACAATTCAATTATGCATTTACGATCTCTGGAGCTGTACCCTTGCCAGTGCTTGCAGCTATCGTAACCGCGGCGAATCCTAAAGGAGCCACATAAGCATTTATTGCAGTCTCCAAAGCCGCACCGGTACCAGCCGGTACTGCGAAGATTACAATGTATGGATCTTTTACATCAGTATCCACACGGCTACTACGAT
>Ga0247791_1000031_pt1 | contig 10852 bp, 13 predicted proteins | sample UWRJS081202R4_FD_180957 | JGI IMG/M metagenome (GOLD analysis project Ga0247791, IMG submission 180957) | Soil microbial communities from Arlington Agricultural Research Station in Wisconsin, United States - UWRJ-S081-202R-4 | ecosystem: Environmental > Terrestrial > Soil > Agricultural land... | reverse complement strand
ATGGGTGCCGGTGTACATCTCATGCTGCCGCGCGTACGCCTCCACCAGATCGCCGGGGCCAGCGTTGATCCGCTCGGCGAACCTGGCGGTACCGGTGAGCGGATCGATGGAGAGTTCGCCGTCCTGGCCGGGGTTATAGCCGTCGGTGAGTTCGATCGACGACATGCCCGGCACCGGTTCCAGGTTGGACAGATCGTTGCCGAGCCGGGATTTCCCGACAATCAGGGTGGCGCCGATCACCGACCCGGGCACGACACGCAAGAATTCCAGGAGTTTCGGATCGTAGGTCATGTCAGGTTCCCGCAACATTCATGACGATCGGCCGGCCCAGCTGGGTCGACACCTCATTGAAGGCACCGGAAATGGCGTCCACCATGCCCCGCTTGTCGACGACAACACCGGTGTTCACCACGACGGTGACCGACTCCGCGGTTTTCGGCGGCCCCGCCTTGGCACCTTTCTTCGGCTTCTCGACCTTGATCGGTTTGTTGGTCTCCACTTTCGGAACCCGCGGTGTCACCTTCGCCACGGAAGCGGCGATCTTCTTATTCAGGTCGGCGATCATTTGCAGGATCGACGCCTCCAGGTAGGCCTGTTGGCTGGCGTATCCGGCGGCCAGGGCTTTCGCCGCGGCTATGCCGGTGTCGTACATGTGCCCGGCAACGACCTGGCCGGCCTGCTGCCCGGTCTTGGCGATCGCCCGGTAGTTCTCACTCAGTTCTTTGAGCTGTTCCGCGGACCCGGCCATGAGTGCTTTAGCAGTGTCCATGCCTGCTTTGGGTCCGGCCATCGCCAGTTCCTGCAACACTTCCGGGGCAACGCCGCGTGTCGCCAAGCCTTTCAGCTGGGCGGCGAATTCGGCAGCTTGAGCTACCGCGGCGCGAGACCGTTCCAACACATCCTCAATCGAGGCGGTCCCAGCGTCGGCAGCGTCGTTGATCAGCCGGAAACTGTTCTCGAACACCCCGGCGACCGACGAGACGACCCCGGCCCTGGCCTGTTGCAGATCGGCCAGGTGCTCGTTGGTGGCTCTCAGCTTGTCGGCCACCGTGTCGCGTTTCCCCGCCAAGGTGAGTAGCTTCGCGTTGTCGGCCTTGATCCGGTCCAGCAGGGCGTTGCGGGTGGTGGCACGTTTCTTCCCGGCTGCCGCTTCCTGGCGTTTCCACGCGTCGATGACGGAGATTTTGGTGCCCTTGGCGAACGTCTTTTTGATCGAGGTGGGGAACGCGTCGACGACATCATCCACCAGTTTGGTGACGGTTTTTTTGATGTCGTCGCGGCCGGTTTCCAGGCCTTCGATGAGTCCGGCGACACTCAGTTTTCCGAGACGCAGGAAAACCTTTGATGGTGAGGAAATGCCGAGGGCGCCTTTTGCGGCGTTGACGGCGCTGGACACGACGGCGCGGGCTTTGCTGGCGAGAGCGCCAGCCATCTGTGCGACTCCGTTGATCATGCCCTGGATAAGGTCGCGGCCAGCTCCGACCAACCATGATGCGGCACCGGATATGGCGCCTTTCACTTTCCCGCCAAGACCCTTCACGACGCTGATCACATTTGATACGCCGGTTGTCACGGCGGATTTGACCGCATTCCAGGCGTCGATTGTCGCAGACTTCGCCGCGTTCCAGGCCGACGTTAGGGCGCTGACGACAGCCGAGACGCCGGAACTAACGGCGGATTTCACGCCATTTATTGCCGACGAGACGAGGCCTTTCAGCGCGTTCCAGGCGTTGGATGTCGCGGATTTGACGGCGTTCCAGGCATTGGCTGTCGCGGATTTGACGCTCTCCCATCCGGACGCCACAAATGCAGACACCCCGGCAACCCCGGCAGAGATCGCCGCCTTGATGCCATTCCAGGCGGAAACAAGCGCAGCCTTGATTGCAGTCCACGCGGCGATCGCCCCGGCCTTGATCGCATTCCACACGGCGGCGAGGATGGCGTCCATCGCCTGGCCGAGCACATCGATTTGCGCTTTCAGCAGCGTGAATATACCGACGACGAATTGCACGGCCCCCGACACGATCGATTTCACACCGTCCCATGCCCGGCCCCAATCACCCGTCAGCACACCAATGATCACATCGAATATGCCTTTGATCATGGTGAAGGCGCCTTGCAGAGCGGAGACGACAGCCGCAAAGGCAGTCGACAAATACGCGAGGATATTCGCGCCGAAATTCTGCCAAATCGTCAAAATCACCGTGACGACCGCGGACACGACAGCGCGGACAGCCTCGAATGCCTGCCCCACAATCGTGCCGAGCGTCCCGAGGATCGCCTGAATTTGCGGCAACGCTTTCGAAAATGCGCCACTCAGCGTTTCCCCGACCTGGGAAAAGACCGGCATGAGATTGTTGAACGCGTCGGTGAACGCGGGCATCAACGACGCAAGGCCAGTCTTGGCGTTCTCGATGATGCTGCCGACCGCATCGGATTTGGCTAGCTCCGCAAAGCTGGATTTGATGCTCGCGAACGTTCCGCTGAGCCCGCCGACCTTGCCCTCTGCGCCAGTGAACTGATCAAACAGTGTCTTGACCGGCGACGCATCGAACGCAGTCTTGAGCGCGCCTCCGGCCTTCTTGAATGAGTCGGTGATCGCCGGGCCATGGTTGGACCAGAAATCTTTGACGCCGGGAATCAGCTTGTCGTTGATCCATGCGCCACCTTTGGTGAGCGCGGTCAGGAACGGGCCGCCGATCGCCGCGGCAACATTTTTGAATTGGGCTTTCAGCTTGTCCATCTGGACGGCGTAGCCGCCCTGTTCCCGTTCAGCCGCACCAACTTTGTTAGCCAACGAGTCCATCATGATGGCGTTGAGCGCGGCAGCTTTGTCCTGATCGGTGAGGGCCTTGGCGTTCTTTTTCCCGGACAGTTCCATAGCTTTCTGCTGCAACGATGCCGCGGACAGTGTAGGTATCAGTTTCTGAATCGGATCGTATTCTCCGATCAGTGCACTCTTGACCGCTTCCAGGGAATCGGCTACGGGGATGTCTCCGAATGCCGCCATGTTCGCGGCCATTGTCGTCCAGTTCTTTGACATGTCGGCAGCCTTTTGGCTGCCGATCCCGACGCCGGTAAAGAACCCACCGAACACCTTAGTGGCGTTGAGTGCCTCTGACTGCGACAGGCCTAGGGTGGTGGCGGCTGTCTCCGACCATGTGAGCATGTCGCCGGACGCGTCCCGGAAAATCGCTTTGGTGGTGCCGATCGCTGCCGTCAGCGATGCCGATTCGTCAATGATCTTCTTGAATCCTTCAACGACCCCGGCCGCGGCGATGGCGGTGCCCATGGTCGCGAACCCGGCGGCGATACCCCGCCCGACTCCGCCGAGCTTCTTCCCCATCCCCGTTGCGGATTCAGAGACCTGATGCATCCCTTGGACGGCAGGGCGGGCGTTCGCGAGAATCGAGATGGTGATGGGTCCGGCCATGCCCTTGCCCCCCTATTTCACTCTCAGCCCTTTGACCCGGATACTCTCAGCCCTTTGACCCGGATAGCGGTCTTGTAGAAGGCATCGGCCTCAATCATCGACAGGTCGTCATAGACGGCAGGGCTGAAGCCGGTGACTACGCACCACTCAGCGAGGTCACCGGCCTCAGCCCTGGCTGTTTCCCCGCTCCGGTCCCGTCCCCGTCGAACGGGCGCTCGGTGAAGTAGTGCAGGACGTCGCCGAGCGTGAAATCGTCCAGCTGGTCATCGCTGAACTCCGGGTTGGCGCGGCGTTCGAACAGCCAGACCAGCGCCCACAGACACGCCTCCAGTTTGGTTTCGTCGGCGAAGTCCTGCACGAGGGAGATTCCGAATTTCTCTTTGACGGTGCGGAGCTCGCGTCGGGAGATCGACTGGATCGCCTCTTCCTGGGTGAGTTCGGAGCGGGGCTGGTATTCGATCATGTCAGTCCTTTGTCGCGGATGAGCCGGTCGATGTCGGCGGTCAGCATCGGCACGACCCGGGGCGAGATGTCAGCGTCAGCGCGTTGCATGAAATGCTGGGCGGGGATATTCCGGCCCCCGTAGTTGATGATTCCCGCGTATTCGCTGGTCGGGCCGCGCCCGGCAGACACGACAGCTTTGCTCTTGGCGCGGTTCCCGCGAATGGACCCGGCCAGTGCCCCGGACCGTTTCGGGGCGTGGCCGGCGGCGGCCTGGGCGCCCAGGTCGGCGATTTTCGCCATCGCCGTTTTCAGGTCTTCCATGTCGATGCCCAGGCTTTTCAGGTCGCGGGTGAGCTGCGTCAGCCCGGCTACTTTGATCGTCATAGCAGATGCCCTGTCAGGCGCCAGTGGTGACGCGTGTCGGCTTAGCGGTCAGCGCCCACGTGCATTCAAAAGTGAATTTCGCGGTACTGGAAGCGTCGGCCTCACCACCGAGGATGGTGCCGTCGGGCTCGCTGATGATCGCAGTCATCGTGAAATGCGGTTCCGCCACACTCGGCACGTCGTTGCCGTACGGGCACATGGTGACGTCAAGTTCGTCACCGGCATTGGTCCACACTTCATCCCACAATGATGCGTTGGAAGCGTCTTGCACGGCGGTGAATTCCAGGGCGTAGTCCCGCCCGCCACCGGCCGCAGCATCCGCAAAGGACACAAAATCGGAGTCGGTTTCTCCGGATGTGACTTCTGCCCGGGACAAGTCGGCATTGTATTCCACCGGGGGAGTGCCCATCTGAATCTTCATTTTGCGTGTACCGATGGCGGCCATTGTCAGGGTCCTCTCTTACAGGTGGAAACTCTTCTCCAGATGGACAGTGGATGCCAGGAATTCAACGGTGCTGTCTTCCACCGACTGCGTGCCCGGAGCGTCGGCATCCGCCAGCGCCCAATCAGCGGAATTGCGGAGCACCTCTTCCAACAGGGTTTCGAGCCGATCGCGGGCATCCGGCCCCATCTCAACCAACACCGTCACGGTGGTGCTGAGTACATAGGCGCCGAACGCGATACCGGCGGTCACGTACGGGCCACCCCGCGGCGGGCCCACCAGAATGCACGGAGGTTCCGCACGGACCTGCCAGTCGTCCATCACCGGCACCCCAACAACAGCCAGGTCAGCGATCAGCGTGTCACGCAAGTCCTTGATCGTGCCCACCGAAACTCACCCCCGGGTTCACACCAGCTGGTAGGCGCAGATCAGCCGCCGTTCAAGCTCCGACAACGCATCGTTGAAAGCGCGGGATCCGCCCCCGGCCGCCTTGAACTTCAGCCCTTCCGGGTTGCTGTAGATGCGGCCGGCCGCGGAACAGCAGACGATCCGCACCTCATCGGGAATCGAGTCATAGCCGTGGTCGACGTCGGCGGCGATCCGGCACCGGATGTGCGGCCAGCACGTGCGGGCGACCAAGAGGCCGCTGACACTCCACGAGTAGTCGATCGGGCCGAGGAGCACACCATCGCAGGTCACTGCGTTGACCGCGTTGACGTGCATCGTCGGCAGCTTCAACACGACCCCGCCGGTGCAATCCATGGTCAGGGTCTCGGTGGTGCGGCTGAGTCCCCATCCGCAGATGGCGCGGATGAGGCCGGAGGCGCCCTGGACCGCCAGGGTGGCGGAATAGCGGTCCAGGTCGCGTTGCAGATACCCCGCCAACTCGTCGACGGTGATCAACGGGTCCATGGGGTCGCCTCCACTGTCGCAGCGTCGGGGCGTTGTACCAGGGTTCCGGCGCCGGGCCGGGTGACGGTGGCGGCTCCGGGTGCGGCCGGCCGCTGCACGAGGCCCATGCTGGGCCGGGTGATGGTCGAGGTCGGCCGCGCGCTGGACACCAACAACAGCAACAGCATGGCCCCGCCCCCTTTCCGGTGTTACGGCGCCACTCTCAGCCAGACAGCAGGCGGAGTCCCCGACCCGGCGACCAACCCGGCGCCGGTCGGTGGTAACGCCGTCAACCCGACCTGCGTCAAGGTGTAACAGCCCGGTGGCTGCGTGCCGCTGTTCGGCGCCGAGGTTCCCGAGACAACCAGCTGGGCAGCTTGAGGCACACAGGCACAGCTGAATGAACCAGCTTCCTTGTTCCACGTAGCAGGCCAGTACAGCCCGGCTGTCAGAGGTAGCGACACGGCAATCTCTTTGACGCCAACAGAGTCGTTAGGGACGGTGCCCGCATCGATGAGAAGCGCGCCGGGTTGCCCCGCTGAGTCCGATGCGTACAGTCCGAGCCGGGTAAAGGTGCCTGCCGTCGCTGAGGCGGTGCTGACGTAGATGGCGATCCGGTCGATGGTGAGATCTCGGGGAATGACCATCGGTATGAGCGTCAAACGTGCGGCTGTCGCGCCTGCCGCTGACATGGCGTTCGTGCCGACTAGCCGCGGATCGTAGTAGTAGCCCGGCCGCCAATAGACGTATGGCGATTTGAGTAGCAGGGAACTGACGGGTGGTGCCGGGTCGCCTTTCTCCCCGGCTGGGCCGGGCGGTCCGGGGATGCCCTGGCTTCCGGGGTCACCCGGCGGACCGGCTGTGCCCGGCTCACCCGGTTGTCCGGGATCGCCTTTAAGACCGCGGCCCAGAAATGACAGTCTCATGCGGTCACCCACAGCAGGCAGACGCCATCACCGGGCGTGGCCGCATCAATGGAGACGGCAGCGCTGTCGGTCACGTCGAGGCTCACCGCGTCACCGGCGGCCAACTCGAATCCCGTCGCGGCGGTCCCGCCCAGGTAGACGACATCCTGGTTGTCGAGGAGCGCCCGGATGGTCACGCCGAGAATGCCCGGATGGGCCGGCAGCGGGACCGGGGTGCCGGGGGTGGTGACGGTGGCGCGGTCACTGCCGACGGTGGCACCGCTGACCAGGGTGGTGGGCAGCGGTGCCCACTCCTGCACGTCGGTGAGGACACCATCCGGCCCGTAGCCGATCTTGACGCGCTGCACTTTGACGCCGTCGACGTCATCGGCGGCGATGAGTTCGCCGCCGGACATCGGATTGATGGTGACGTGGTCAGTCATGGGAGGCGCTTATCCGGATTTGCGGGCCCGGTTGGAGACGGGCTCATGTTCGTGTGCACCGGTGGTCGTCCCGGTGGTGGTCGTGGTGGTGGTGGGTTCGTCGTCGCTGGTTTCTTCCACGTGGACGGTGCCGACCCTTTTGGCGTGCGGCACTTTCTTGGCGTCTTCCTCGGTGAGTTGCACGGTGGTGACCATGCCGTTCTTTTCGGTGATCTCGTATTCGCCTAGCTCGGGCATCGTTCTGGGCCTTTCCGTTGAGGGGAGGGGAGCGCCCTGCCCCGTTGACACCGCACAGGACGCTCCCCGGCATAGGGGTGCCGCACCATTCACACGAGCGCTATCTTGCAGAATGCGGCCGGACGAAGTACGCCGAATCCGGCCCTTTGCTCGGCGAGAATTGCGACGAGATTTCTAATGAAGTAATCCTGGTGGGAATCACTGGCCTGTATCGATGCCTGTTCGCGGTCCCAGATGATGCCCATCCGCCAGTCAGCGACCCATCCGGTACCGGCCGCAACGGCTTCGGATTCGACGACCGGCAGGCCCCACAGCGTGTTCGGTGCCTGCGCGAACGGGCCCCCACCGTAGAACTGTTTGTTGGTGTCCCGAGTCAGCTCGATGTTCTCCCAATCGATGGGATTGAATACAAAGGCGGTGGGGATAGCGCGCCCACCGACCCGGACCTTACGGCGCGCACGCCGAGTCACCGTGAATACATCCTCATTGGTGACCGGCGCAACCTGAGTCTGTACACCGCTGGTCAGATTCAGGCCCAGGAAGTTCTCCCCGGTGCCGTTCCCGGTGATCAGCTGGTCTTCGAATTCCTCCTCCAGTCCGTATCGGAGGAAGGTGTCGATCAGGGTCCGGACCTGTGCCGCATCGGACAGGGAACGTTTCGTAGCAGGGATCCAATGCGCAATCGTCTTGACCGTCGTCGATGCCTTCTCGAAAACCATCCCGCTTTCTGGCTTGACACCAGCAGCTACCACCGTCGCTGTCCCGCCGGTACCGTCGCCAACAGGCAGCGTCGAAATGGCCTCCGGCACCGGGGCCGCATTGTTCGTCGACGACAACACCCGCACGTATTCGATGCTGTCGCTGGTGGTCGCACCCGCCGAGAACAATTGCCGGATCGTCAACGGACGCTGCATGAACGGATCCGCCGCGTTGATCAGCCCGTACGGTTGCGGCGCCACCAGCGCCCCGGCAGAACTGTCCGACAGGCCGGTGATCAGTGTCTTAACCCCGAACGGCGCTGAACTGATGCGAGACTTCTCCCCGAAACGGCCATCCGGGGCTTGCGCCAGCATCGCCTTATATTCGTGGCTGTCGACGTAGGCCTGACCGACTGTCACATTCTTCGCACCGGGCCGAAACAGCGATGGCGTATCCCGCTGCCGGTCATCGTCGGGCGGCGTCTCCACACCGTGACCTAGATCGGCCAGCATCTTCAAAGCAGCGCCAGCCTCTTCCGCCTGTTTCTGCAAGACATCGGCCTTGGTCAGATGCTCCGTGACCTTGCCGCGCTCCTCACCGGTCAGGTCCCGGTCTTCCCTCTCGGCTACTTCGGCGATCGCCTCCGCGGCCTTGATCTCGACCATGATGGCTTCCCGCGTGCTACGCCTCATAGCCGTCTCCCTCCTGGTTAGTCAATTGCCGTAGAGCGATCGCTCGCCGCACCGCATTTCTGAATGGGTGATCGGATTTCTCGCCGCCACTACTGGCGCCGGCCTCGTCGGATTCGTCGGCCTCGTCGGATTCGTCGGCGGCCAGTGACGCCAGCACCTCACTCAGCAAATCCGAGGCCTGCCGGATCCGGTCGGTGTTCTCCGGCCCCAGCACCTCATCGGCTTTCAGCCGGGTTGTTTTCGCCGCCAGCAGCTCGGTCAGTTCGTTGGCGCCGATCTGGGTGGGGCTGACCTCATACAGCTTGAGTTTGCGTAGCTCCCACACTTCTTGCCCATCGACTTTTCCCCACCCAGAATCCAACTCGTCGTAGGCGTAGCTGAATTGTGTGACCCGGCGGGCTTTCATCAGCCGCAGCGCCTGCCGCGCGACCGGGGATGCGTCGTCGCCGGTGTCGAGCCGACCATGCACCCACAGCCCGCCACCCTTGCGGATCGCCGGATCGACCCAGTCCGGCAGGTCGCTGCTGTCCGGCCCGATCTCCCGGATGTCAACCACTTCGCCGATGTTGTACGTCGGGTCGTCCATCCGATGTGACCAGAGCACGGGCAATGTGTTCGGTGACGCTTTCCACGCCGCGATGGATTCAGTGAACGCGCCATGCCGGACGACGTCTCCCCAGCTGTCGACATTGCCGAAAACCGACACGATGGCCTCAAATTCGCCGGCCGCACCGACATCCGCACCGTCAGCTTTCAGGTGGGCCGGTGCGCTTTTCACTTTCACAATGCCCCCTCATGGCCGATCCGGATGGGCGGATGATGTGCTCTGCCGTTCGCTTTGGGATTGCCCTCGTGGCTGGGGTTGTCCGGGGCCGTGTCATTCGGCGCGGCCAGACCACCCGTGACAACGTTCAATGGCACCACCAGTTCATCGGCGCCGTCGATCGCGGACAAATTCAACTTGGCGCGTGCCTCATTCCGCAACATCCACGGCGCACCGACAGCAGATTGCAGTGCCGAGGTCTGTTCGGCGAAACTGCCCTGCAGCTTCTCAGACAAATTGAATTCGATGTACACGGAGCCGTCGCGGCTGGTGGCGTCGACGTCGTTGAGGATTTGGTTTTCCAGGTCTTGGGAGATCTGCTGCAGATACGGCGCCAGGGTGTCTTGGTACAGCATCTTGTGGAGTTCTTGCATCGATGAGAAGTTAGTCCCTTCGGTCATCCCGACCATCGACGGTGACACGTGGTAGGCGACGGCTACTTCTTCCCTGGTGAGGCGGCGCGACTCGACATACTGGGCGTCTTTCGGGGAAACACCGGAGGCGGTGAATTCCATGCCGTCCTCAAGGATCGGTGTCCCGCCGGACTGCGGTCCGTCGCCGGTGTATTGGGCCTGCCATGAGGCGGCGAACCGCTCCCGCGCCGGGTCGGACCAGCGCGGCGAATCCTTCGGACGTCGCAGATAACCGGCGACCCGGGCCCCGTTACGCCACAGCTGTTCCCGGTACAGGGTCGCGGCGTGCTCTTCGGCGAGGATCTGCCGCAGCGTCTCGATCGGGCTGGCGCCCCGGCGCATGTCGTCCGGGTTGTAACCGTGGATGTGGACGATGTCCTCAGCATCGATGGTGATCTCGCCGAGCTCGCCGCGGATCCGGTACCGGTCCGCGTCGGCCCACGACGATCCGAGCGGGTGGACGTAGGCCGGGCTGATCGGCGCCAGCCCAATCCCGCCACCGGTCAGCTTCTGCTTCAGCAAATAGGCATCGTCGTAAATACACAGGTCGTGCATGATGCCGCTCAGCAGCCGGTATTTCGTCAGCTTGGTTTCCGGCATCGGACGATTCAGCATCCGCGCCACCGGGTGATCTTTCAGTTTGGTGCGGTCGGTGTCCGACACCCGCTGGTAGACGTCGATGCCGAGCTGTGCCACATTCCTCGCCAGGAACCCCACGACGGTCCGCAACTGTGGTTGAGCGCGCCAGATCTGCTGATACGTCATCGACAGATCCGGCCGCAGCATCACCGACGTGGCCGGATTCCAACCCCACCAGGGGCCCCCACCGGCGTCGGCACGATTGATGGCGGTGATCTGCCCGGACGTGACCACAAACGCCATGACCCCACCCGCCCTCCTGCTATAGCTGCACTTGGATGAACGACACCCGGGACCGTTCCACGATCACCTCACCGTCGACGGCTAGCGGCTCACTACCCGGCTCGATCAGCTGGGCGTCTCGCAGCGTCAGCAGCGGCCCGCGACGGCTGAAGAGGATGCCGGTG
>Ga0247791_1000030_pt1 | contig 10939 bp, 12 predicted proteins | sample UWRJS081202R4_FD_180957 | JGI IMG/M metagenome (GOLD analysis project Ga0247791, IMG submission 180957) | Soil microbial communities from Arlington Agricultural Research Station in Wisconsin, United States - UWRJ-S081-202R-4 | ecosystem: Environmental > Terrestrial > Soil > Agricultural land... | reverse complement strand
CGACCTGAGCGGTACGCACAGCGCCCGAACCGAATATCGCGATTCGGGCGCTGTTTCGCCGGCTCTACGCCGCAGGGCCGATCGGTCCGCCGGGCGCTTCCCCTTCCCCGTCCGGGCCGGGCACGTCACCGGCCTGGGGCTGGTCGGACCAGAGGATCCGCAGCTGGCTCTGCAAGAACGACGTCAGCCGGTGCCGGTGGTCATTGTCGAAGACCGCCAAGGCCTCGATCTGTCTCTGCAGTGCCTCGCGCTCCACGGACAATCCCCCGACGGAATCCTCGTAGCGTTGCTGGGCGCGGAGTTTCAGCTGCTCGGCGCGCTCCCGGCCGTCGGCCACGATCCGTTCGGCCTCGGCGCGCGCGTCGGTGAGCACCAGTTCGGCCTGGCGTCGAATCTCAGCGGCCTGCGCGTCGGCATCGCTGCGGCTCAGCTCCATGCCGGCCCGGGCCTCCACCAGAGCGTCGTCCGCCTCGGCGCAGACCTTGTCGGCGTACCGGCGAGCGTCACGATGGATCTGCTCGGCCAACGCCTGGGCCTCGGCCTGCACCTCACTGGCCTGCCGCCGCACAGCGGCGATGTGACTTTCGGCAGTTCGTTGCGCCAGCGTCAGCACCTGAAGCGCGTCGTGGGGTGGAGTCGAGGTCGCGGCTCCCGGTGGAGATGCGACTGGTTCAGGCGGCGGAGTCGGCTCGGAGTGCCGTGCCGAGGAGGTCACCGGCAGGATGCCGGTCACGCTGTCCAGAGCCTTGCGGTAGAGCTGGCCCTTGACGCGGTCCGCCACCTGCTTGTCATTCATGGCCGCCTCCACGATCATCGCTCGGACCGGCGGCGCACGAGGCGTGAGCTGCGCAGAGGATTGCTGGTGAACCGGTCGAACCGGCGTCTTGAGGCATACGCGGAACCTTTCTCGATCAAGGACAGGCGCGTCGCTCCGGACCATGTCTAAACGAATCGTCGTAAAAACGGAAAAATCAGCGATCCGTCTCGGCCCCGTTCGTATGAAAACCAGATTCTTGTCACCCCATCGGTCTCGATCACGCGGACCAGAGAATGGGACGACGGGTAGGTGCCTTGTCGATCCGTCGCCGAAGATGATCGTCAACGGCGACCGACAGCCGTCGGGGGTGGCGCGGACACTTCGGCCCGGCGCTCGGCCGATCGGTCAGACGAGGACGTTCTTTTCCGGTCGAGACTGAACCTCCGACCGACGTCCAGCGTAGCAAAATGGGCGTTTTGTGATGCGAGAAAGCGATACCGCACGCGCATTTACGAGGAGGCAGTCATGGAAGAATATGACGACACCGAATGGCCGAGGCCGTGACCGCGCCCGGCAATAGCCTAATCCTTACCCTGCTCACCCTCGGCGTCTTTTTGTCCGGCGCTTATGCGATCGGCCGCATTCACCAGTGGAGAAAGTACGGCATCGAGCGGGACGAGGCCTACCGGACAGGTTACGAAAAAGCGTCCCGGGCAATCGTCGGCATGATGACCGCCCGGCATTCCGACCCTCCGCGCGAACACGGCCTCACCCGAATCCAGATCCGCCCGCGTGGTCGTCGCGGCGCACCCCACATGCCGCATCACCGGCGCTCAGCTGGCCGGCAGCAGCCGTACCGGCAGGACGAGGACGACCGCGTCGGCGCCTGACTGCCCGGAACCGGGCACCCCGCAAGGAACTCTGGATGATCGTCGAAGCGGTCTGCCCGAAAATCGCGGAGAGATGACGTTCGCGGCATTCCGTCCGTTATATCGGCGATTTAGGGTAATTAGATGTCCATTGGTAACAACGTCACCCAGGCCATCCTCTGCGGCGCGTTCTCCGTGTTGTGCGCGTACGCCGCCGGACGCGTTCATCAGTGGTACCGCTACAGCATGGATCGGGATCGATCGTTTCGCGAGGGCTACAACGACGGCTACTACGCGCTCTTCCCCCTCGCCGCCCGGGAAAGACGGTCGCCGTCCGACGTCACCGGCCTAGCCGAACCCGGCCCCCTGACCGGATCCGAGACTCGCCGCGGCAGCCGAGCCTTCGACCGGTGACGCGAACGTAGCGGTGCTCGTCAACGGCCCTCGAACGCCGGCGGGCGGCGCTGCATGAAGGCCCGCTGGCCCTCGCGCTCGTCCTCGGAGCCGACGGTCTCGGCGATCAGCGCGTGCGCGCGCGGCACCAGCGGTGGATGGGCGGCCGCCTTGATCGCCGCCTTCGCCGCCCGGACCGCGAGCGGGGCGTTGGCCGCGATCGCCGCGGCGGTGCTCAGCACGTCGGCCTCGAGTTCGTCACCGGGCACCAGCCGGTTGATCAGGCCGGCGGTCAATGCTTCCGTGTCCGCGTACACCCGGGCGGTGAAAAGCATGTCGCTCGCGTTCGCCGGGCCGACCACGTGGACGAGCGTCTGGGCCAGCGCGAACGGATAGCCGATGCCGAGCCGGGCTGCCGGGATCGCGAATCGGCTGCCGGCCGCGGCGACGCGGATGTCGGCACTGAGCGCGAGGGCCATGCCGGCGCCGAAGCAGTGGCCGCGGATCATCGCGATCAGGGGCGTGGTCAGCCCGCCCAACGTCTCGAACAACCCAGTCAGCGTCCGCTCCCACGTCTCCCGCGTCGCCGACGAGTCGTGATGCCCGGCGAACTCGGAGATGTCGGCACCCGCGGTGAAGGTGTCGCTCGCCCCCGACAGCACGATCGTCCGCACCCCAGGATCAAGGTCCATCTCCCGGACGGCGGAGCCCAGCTCGGCGAGCATGGCGGTCGACAACGCGTTACGGCGGTCCGGGTTGCTCATCGTGAGCCGCCCGACCCCGTCCCGAACCTCAGCGATGATCTCTGACACGACCAGCGACCCTACCCGGCGCGGACGGCTGCGTTGCCTGCCGGCGCACCGCGAGACAGCGGGTCAACATCGCCGGCGCGACCTGCACCGGGCCCGGCACCCGGGCGAGCACCTGGCCCGCGAAATCGTGGAACTTGTTCGTCGCGGCCAGCCGGGGGCGCGTCGTCCGCTCGAAGAAGTCGATCGCGGTCCCGCGTTCAGGGTCTCGTTGATGGTCACGTCGATCACGACCGGTCCCCCGGCAACCGCCATCCTCATTGCGTCCCGTCCTTCTCGTCGCCGGTACTCCTGGCGAGGACGAGGGGCCGATTCTGGTCGTGACAGCGTGTGGCGCAAGCCATCGCCCGGATAGTCTTTGCAGGTGACGACGCGTGTGGTGGTGCTGGGAGCCGGGTTCGGCGGGCTGGAGCTGGCGACGACGGTGGCCCTGTCGGGCGACGTCGAGGTGACGCTCATCGACCAGGCCGAGGGTTTCGTCTTCGGCTTCTCGAAGCTCGATGTGATGTTCGGCAAGGCCGACCGTGATCAGGTGCTGCACCGCTACGCCGAGATGGTGAACCCGGGGGTCCGGTTCGTCAACGCCGAGATCACCGCGATCGACCCCGTCGAGCGACGGGTCGAGACCAGTGCCGGACGTTTCGACGCCGACGTCCTGGTGGTGGCGCTCGGCGCCGATCTGGACCCGTCGGCGACGCCCGGGCTCGTCGAGGGGGGCCACGAGTTCTACACGGTGGCCGGCGCCTTCGCGGCCGCTGACGCGCTGCGCGAGTTCCCCGGCGGCCGGGTCGTCGTGGCGGTCACCTCGACGCCGTTCAAGTGCCCGCCGGCACCCAGCGAGACCGCGCTGCTCACCTACGAATACCTGACTTCCCGCGGGCTGCCGTGCGACCTCACCCTGGTCATGCCGCTCAGCACGCCGATCCCGCCGTCGCCGGACGCCTCGATCGAGGTGCTCGCCGCCTTCGAGGAGCGCGGCATCGACTTCCTACCCGAGACGCTGGTGCGCTCGCTCGACCCGACGCGCAAGGTCGCGTCGTTGAGCGACGGATCCGAGCTGCCGTACGATCTTTTCCTCGGCGTGCCGCAGCACCGGGTGCCGCCGGTGGTGGCCGAGTCGGGCCTGGCGGTCGACGGCTGGATCCCGGTCGACCCGCTGACCCTCGAAACCTCCTACCCCCAGGTGTACGCCGTGGGCGACGTGACCAGCGTCGGCACGCCCAAAGCGGGCGTCTTCGCGGAGGGCCAGGCGGCCGTGGTGGCGGCCCGCATCCTGGAGTCGATCAGCGACGGCTCCGGCCGCACCGAGTACGACGGTCGCGGCGTCTGCTACCTGGAGTTCGGCGGCGACCAGGTGGCAAAGGTGGACGTCACATTCGTGGCCGGCCAACGCCCCGTCGGCGAACTGATCGGTCCCTCCGCGTCCCTGGCGAGCGACAAGATCACCTTCGGCCGCGACCGGATCCGGCGGTGGTTCGGTCACTGATCCCCCGTGCGCGCGCATCTCGTCATCACACTGCTCACCCGGCTGCCCGTTGGGCTGGACACGTTGCGTGCCTATGTCGTCGGATTGGGCAGGCACCTCGACATCGTCGCGCGGATCGGCAACATCCAGCTCAACGTGGCATAACGCTACTTCCGTACTCAATTCCGTTGATCGATGGGTCCTCGCAGCACGTCGCGGGCCATAAGGGGCTTTCGCGGGCCATAAGGGGCTGTCGCGTGGCCCGCCGAGGGGCAAGAATGGCGAACCCGGTCCATCGAGAGCAAGGGATGACCCCTGCGCATGGCTTTGGACTTCGCCGCAGCGTATGACGAGCTGAACCCAGCCGATCATGACTATCGCTTCTATGCCGCGCTGGCAGACGAACTCCACGCCACCCGGGTGATCGACCTCGGATGCGGCACCGGAACGCTGACCCGCCTGCTGGCCGGTCAGGGCCGCGCAGCCGTCGGCATAGATCCAGACCCGGAGATGCTTCGCGTCGCCAAGGAGAAACCCGGCGGCGAGCACGTCGACTGGCGGTTGGGGTTCAGCGACCGCGCCGACACCTCCTCCGCGGACTTCGCGGTCATGTCCGGCCACGTCGCCCAGGTGTTCCGCGACGACGACGCCTGGTCCGACGCTCTGCAGCACCTGCACCGGGCGCTTGTCCCGCACGCAGTGCTGGCCTTCGAGTCCCGTAATCCCGACGCACGAACCTGGCAGCGATGGACTCGGCAAGCGACGCTACGCACCGTGGATACCCCCGAGGGACCGGTCGAGTTCTGGCATGAGACCGCCTGGGTGTCGCTCCCTCTGGTCGCCTATGACACCCTCACCCGCAACCTGAACACCGGCGAAGAGACCTGCGACCGTGACGTGCTCGCCTTCCGGGCACCGTCCGCCCTTGCCCGCTCGCTCGAGACGGCGGGTTTCACCGTTGCCGGCCAGTACGGCGATTGGCAACGGGAACCGCTGACTGCCGACTCACCCGAGATCATCCTCGTCGCTCACCGACGTCCCTAATCGATAGCCGGCGGCAACGCAGTGCTGGCAGGGCTTCATCGACGCGGGCCACTCCACGATTCGTTGGCTGCCTACGGGGGCGTCGCGCGTGGCATGGTCGAAGACATGACTAACCGCGTACTCGGCCTGGTGGTTCATCCGCGCAACGACGTGAGCGCCTCGGTCGCCACCGTGGTCGCGCTGGCCGGGCCGAACGGGATCCGGGTCGTGGCGCGGCCGGACGACGCGGCGCGGCTCGGTGACGGGGTCGAGGCGATGGACGAGAAGGAGCTCGCCGAGACGGCCGACTTCATCTTCAGCCTGGGCGGCGACGGCACGATGCTCGGCGCCATGCGGCTGGTCGCGGGCCGCCCGACGCCGGTGCTCGGCGTCAACCACGGCAACATCGGCTTCCTGATCGAGGTCGCGCCGGCCGGTCTGCCGCGCGCCTTGGAATGGCTGATGGCCGGCGAGTTCAGCCTCGAGCCGCACAGTTGTCTCGAGCTGGCCGGTCACCCGGAACCGACGCTGGCCTTCAACGACGTGGTCCTCACCGCCACCACCCCGTGGACCGCCGTCTCGCTCGATCTCGAGATCAATGACGTACGCCACGGTTACTACCGCAGCGATGCCGTGGTGGTCTGCACGCCGACGGGTTCGACCGCGTACAACTATGCGGCCGGCGGCCCGATCATCTCGCCGTCGGCGCCGCTGATCGGTTTGACCCCGGTCGCGCCGATGTCCGGCATCACCCGCCCGATCGTGCTGGGCGGGGACGAGACCATCATGCTGCGCGCGCCGGAGCAAGAGACGCGCCTCTCCTTCGACGGCGCGGTCACCTTCACCACCGAGGCCGGCTCCGACATGGTTCTGCGCATGCGGGCGAACACCGTGAACGTGGTCCGTTTCGACCAGGATCGGCACGGCGCCCGGGCGCGGGTGAAGCTCAGCCTGCTCGACCTGCCGTTGCGCCCCGATCAGCTCGTCGAGCTCATCCCCGAGGAGCTGCGCGACCGCGGCCGGCTGCCTCGCCTTTGAGGTTTGCCGAGTTCGTGCCAGCTCTTCTCGGCCAGGCTGCTTCCGGTCCGCGGTTCCGCGTTCGACCTGGCAGACTTTCTTCGCCCAGGAATCAGGCGCAGCACCTGATCAGGAAGTCTTTCCTGCGCCCAGTTCTGTCCGGATTCGTCACGGTCAGACGTATGCAAAACGGACCACGCGTGGTAACCTGCATACCAGGCAAGCCAGGACATTACAGCAAGGTGGACTACCACGCCGTCTTGCCACGGAGTCAAGTGCCATCGGCCATAAAGACCGAGTCACCGGGAGCGCGACCGGCAAGTCCCAGCCTCGCAGCGGACCACCGCCGTACGCCAGAGCCGGTTAACCATATTTTGGCCACAGCGGCTCGCGGTCACCGTCGCGACACGCCGGCCGAGAGGAACATCCTGCTGATCATTCGAGGTCCCGCCTCGGAGCCGGATACAGCGTTACGCGAACGAGCAAACCGTCGCCCGGGCGTGACGACAAAGCGAGCACTTCCACCATCGCCCAACGGCCGCCGGTCGTCCTCAAGCACGCAGCGTCGCCTACCTCCGCGTTGCCCGACTTGATCGAGCTGATCGCCCGAGCAGCGCTCAGACCGCGACAGTCCAGAGAGCCTGACTCCACCATTATGAGCCCGCCGGGCTTGGAGATCGGTTCGGCGGTTCGGGCACGTAGAGTTCCCAGACGCGCGGCACCGAGGACTGACCACTCAAGTACAAATCGCGGTCGCCATCACCGGGCTCACTTTCGCCGGCTCCGTAGTTCTTGAGCGGATTCTCGTTGCCCTCGATGTCGATGTCATAGGCGTAGCCACGATCCATCAACAAGTCATAGGTCCGCCTTCCGCTGCTGTCGGTTTGCATGCCGCGGACAACGCGCGGGATCCGCTCGACCGCCGGCAGTGGTCCGGCACTTGGCGAACTCGGCGATCCAGCAACCGACGGCCGGGCTTGTGGATCGCCTTTGAGAAGGACCGGAAGCGACGGCGCCAGGACGGCTACTACACCAAAGATCAAGACAACTCCGACGTGATGGCGGCCATCCAATCCGGAAGCGATGTCGCGGCCGGCATGCAAAGTCACCCCGTTGGAGGTTTCCTGCGGAGCAGCCGTGACTGCTTCTTCACTCGGTCTCGACGCCATCGAGTTCCGATCGAGACGGGAAATACCAAGGTGCACCACGATCGCGCATACGATTAGAACGGACCAGAAGAACCACCAGCGGGGCTCGAAGTCATCAGTCAGGACATTTGTGACAACACCGGCCGCGCTCAGGATAACTATTGAGATGGCGCCGAGGTAGGCACGCCATTTGTGATTCATCGCTGTCGCCCCCCTTCTCAAGACGGCAGCGACTCTAGCCACGAACCGAAGATCAAAATACCGTCGAGTCAGTCACCTATCCGACCGGCAGCGAATGCGTCTCGACTTGAACCGGCCGGGCCGCGCCGTCCGTACTTCTGCACTCGTTCAAAGAACGCTGGCGCCGCGCGGCAGAAATCTGCCCCGGTTCCCTCCATTTGGTGGAAGCAGTCGAGCGGTCGATCTTGCAAAAGCGTTCGCAGCCGCTGACCCTTTCCTTGAGCATCGCGTCGTGCGTGCCCGACGCAGCCGGGAAGATACCTTTCTCCTGTCCGGGGCCGCGGGGTCGTGATATTTGCAAGGAGGTCGCACCGATGTCCGTCAGCGATCCGCTGCCCGGGAAGCATCCGTTGCTGCCGCCAACGCCCAACCTCTCCGAGTACGAGTTCGAAGACTTCACCGAGCGCCTGCTCAGTGCGAACAGATTCTCGCCGGGCCCGGCACGCCGGGTGATCCGGGTCGAGCGGTGGGGCCGGCGTGGCGATGCCCAAGACGGCATCGACTTCGAGGGTGAATACAGCGACGGAAAGACCGCCGCTTGGCAGTGCAAACGGTACGACAAGCTGACGCCCGCAGACGTCCGGGAGATCGTGCGAGTCTGCACCTTCTCGGCCGATGTGTACTACCTCGTCTTCTCCGGCGAGGCATCGCGCGATGTCAGGAACGAGATCAAGAAGCACTCCAAATGGCAGCTACTTGATCAACGGGCAGGAAACCGTCCGGCCGGTGCGACGTCCTGGCACCTCGAGCGTGACCCAGGTCTGCGGCACAAGGAATCCGGCCCGGAACTGGGCGGCGGAGAGGCGGTTGAGCAGGCGGGCCAGACCGTGCGGGCGTCCGCCGCGGTACATCCAACGCTTCACCGGGCTCCCGATCAGCATGCCGGCGCCTCCGGGTACGCGTATAGCTCGATCAGCCGGTGACGAGCAGCCTGCAGCCGGTGCGACACGACGTCGAGCATCCGGCCGGTCAGCTCACGCCCGAGATCGGCGTCCTCAGCGATCAGCGCACGCACCCGCGCGGCGTCGAACTCGACGGCATGCACGTCGTCGGCCACCACGGCACCGAACTGCCAGCGGAACGGCGGTCGCATCCACGACCAGCCGACCGGTGCGCCCGGCCCGGCCCGGTCGACCGTGATGTCGCCTCGTCCGGGTACGTAGAAGTCGATCGCGACCGCTCCGGAGCTGATCAGCCAGAAGCGGTCGGCGGGCGCGTCCTCGCGGCACAGCCGGTGCCCGACGCCGTGGAACACCGGTCGCCCGACCACCGCGAGCCGCTGCAGCCAGCCGGCTGGAAGGTCAGCGACGAAGTCGTTCAGGGCGAGCAGGTCGAAGACACTCAGCATGAAACCTCCCCGCAGAGGGCGCGGAGCCCGGTGGCGGCCGGGCTCCGCGCGATGATCAGGCGACGTAGAAGACGCCGGCGCCAGTGGTGTCGGTGTCTTCGAAGGCGACCTGAAGCTTGTCGATCACCTCGACGACGCCGGGCACCTGCCGGGTGAGGCGGACGGCCAGGTTGGCGGTGGAGCGGCGGTCGACCTCCCCGGTCAGCCGCACCACGCCGCCGTCGACGGCGACGCTCACCCGGTCGGCGCCCTCGTGCAGCAGCGCGCCGAGGACGCTCTCGGTGATATCCGCGCTGATCTCGTCGTCCGGGCGCAGGTGGACCTTGAGCAGGTCGCCGCGGGAGACGATGCCGATCAGCCGGCCGAGGTCGTCGACGACCGGCAGCCGCTTGACGTTCTCGGCATCCATGAGCCGCGCCGCGGCGGCGATGGGCGTCTTGCTGAGCACCACGACCGGTGGGCTGCTCATCAGATCGGCGGCGGCGCCCGCGAACGCCTTGGCTCGCTCACCCCGGCGGCGGCGGCCCTCGAAGAGCCGGGGCTGCTCGTCGCCCGCGTACTCGATCTTGCGCAGGAGGTCCGTCTCGGAGATCACGCCGGTCACATGCTGGTATTCGTCCACGACCGGCACGGCGCTGAAGCGGTGACCGATCAGGAGGTCAACCACTTCGCGGTAGGAGGCGGCCGGCTCCACCGACACGACCGCCTTGGTCATCACGTCGTCCACTTTCCACGCTGTCATGGCAGCCTCCTCGCTTCTCATCTGCCGACGCTACGAGGCGGAAACCGGGTCGGGCAGGGCCGAAAGACCCTCGGCGCGCTGCCTGATGCCCTGCAGCATCCGGCGTTCCATGATCAGGCTGCCGGGCGCCATCACCACGTCGTACAGGGCTCGGACCGCTCGGTTGCCGCCCGGCGGGGTGATGCGGTTCCGGCTGATCAGCCGGGTCCGGGCTCCGTCCGGGCGCAGGTGGAAGATCCATACCCAGGCGCCATCCTCGGAGCGGAACGCCAGAGTGCGTTCGGCCTCGCATATCTCCACCCGCATGGCGGGCCCGTTCGAGCCGAGCGGCAGAGTGTCACCGACGGCCAAATCTTGGAACTGCGGCAGGATCTCGTCGGCGCTGTGCATGTTCAGCCCGAACAGGTTCTCGATCCAGTCGTACGTGTAGGCGCCGCCGCGACCGCTGCCCATCTGCGCCAGCCACGGCCAGATCGCCGACGGGGCGGCGTCGATGGTCACCGCACGGGTGGAGATGAGGCCGGCGTCCGGCAGCAGGTCGTCGCCAAGAAGGGCGCCGGCGACCTCCTCCGGTGTGGCGCCCCACGTGACGTACCGGCGGCGTGCCCACGGGGAGACGGCCACCGCCAAGCCGGCGCCGGCGATCAGGAGTGCGGCCTTCATCGCGACAGCACCACCTTCAGCGCGCCGGAGTGGGCCGAGTCGGCGAAGACGTCGTACGCCGCCATGAACTCGTCCAGGCCGAACCGGTGCGTGACCATGGGGCCGGGGTCGAGTTGCCCGGCGACGAGCATGTCGAGCAGCGCCGGCGTCGAGGACGTGTCGACCAGGCCCGTGGTGATGGTGACGTTGCGGATCCACAGGTCCTCGAGGTGCAGGGTGGCGGGTTTGCCGTGCACGCCGATGTTGGCGACTCGTCCGCCCGGCCGCACGAGTGCGGCGCACAGCTCGAACGTCTGTGGGGTGCCGACCGCCTCCATCGCCACGTCGGCGCCGAGGCCGCCGGTCAGCTCCCGGACCGTGCCGAGCGGGTCGTCCGCGCCGGCCACGACCGTGATGTCGGCGCCGAATATCTTCGCCGCCTGCAACCGGCTCTCCGCCTTGTCGATGACGACGATGCGCGAGGGC
>Ga0247791_1000029_pt1 | contig 10994 bp, 10 predicted proteins | sample UWRJS081202R4_FD_180957 | JGI IMG/M metagenome (GOLD analysis project Ga0247791, IMG submission 180957) | Soil microbial communities from Arlington Agricultural Research Station in Wisconsin, United States - UWRJ-S081-202R-4 | ecosystem: Environmental > Terrestrial > Soil > Agricultural land... | reverse complement strand
GGCGGTAGCGGATCGGTCTGGGGCGCGGCCCTCGGCGCGCTGCTGCTCACGGTGATCGGCAGCGCCCTCGCAGTGCTCGACATCAACCAGTTCTGGCAGCAGGCCATCGTCGGCGCGCTGATCATCCTGGCCATCTGCGCCGACCGTCTGGTCGCGGTCCGCATCGCCCGTTCGCTGCGAAAGAGGGACGCGCATGTCTGACTTCTGGAAGCGCCGCCTCACCAGCTGGGACACGATCATCCTGGCGATCACCGTGGTAGTGCTGGTGATCGCGTCGGTCACCGTGGACAACTTCGGCACCAGTCGGAACTTCACCTTCATGGTGCTCGACCTGCTGCCGATCATCCTGATCGCCCTGCCGATGACGATGATCATCGTGACCGGCGAGATCGACCTGTCGGTGGCGAGCACGCTCGGCCTGACCAGCTCGATCATGGGCTGGCTATGGAACCAGGGCCTCTCGATCGAGTCGATCATCCCGCTCTGCATCCTGGTCGGCGCGATCTGCGGCGTGCTCAACGGCTTCCTGATCACCGGTCTGGGGCTGCCATCGCTGGCCGTCACGATCGGCACGCTGGCGCTCTTCCGCGGTCTCGCATTCGTCGTCCTCGGCGACGGCGCGGTGGCCGACTTCCCGTTCAACTACACGGGTTGGGTCACCGGAACGATCGGCGGCGGTGCCGTCCCCAACGTGCTGATCCTCATCGTGGCGCTCGCCCTGGTCTTCGGGATCGTGCAGCACGCCACCCCGTTCGGCCGTTCGCTCTACGCCATCGGCGCGAACGCGCAGGCCGCGCACTTCTCCGGCATCCGGGTGGCGCGCACCAAGTTCTGGCTCTACGTCGTCAGCGGCGCGATCGCCGGCCTGGTCGGCGTGCTCTGGACACTGCGCTACTCCAGTGCCCGGGCCGACAACGGCGCGGGCCTCGAACTCGCCGTCGTCGCGGCCGTCCTCCTGGGCGGTGTGTCGATCTTCGGCGGAAAGGGCAGCCTGCCCGGCGTCCTGGCCGGCGTCGTGCTGCTCACCGCGCTGCAGAACGCGCTGCGCCTGGAGGACGTCTCCGGGCAGGCGCTCAACATCGTCACGGGCTCCCTGCTCGTGCTCTCCGTCCTGCTTCCCAACATCACCACCGCCGTACGCGGCAATTGGCAACGCCGGAAGCTTCGGCAAGCCAGCACCGCGCGATAACAGACTGATTGGAGTACGCCGTGCTTCGCTCTCCCCGCACACTACTTTCCGTAGGATCCGCCGCACTGCTCGTGGCCGGGCTGGCCGCCTGTGGTGGTGGCACCACGAAGGACAGCGCGTCCACCAGCGGCGGCGGGGCACCGGCCGCTGCGAGCGCCGACCCGAACGCGCCGCTCAAGGACGGCCTGAAGATCGCCTTCCTGCCCAAGCAGCTGAACAACCCGTACTCGGATGTCGAGGTCGGCGGGGGCAAGGTCGCCGTCGGCGAGCTCAAGGGCGAGTACAAGCTGGTCGGCCCGAACGACGCCTCCGCCTCGTCGCAGGTCTCCTACATCAACACGCTGATCCAGCAGCAGCAGAACGTCATCGTGGTGGCGGCCAACGACCCGAACGCGGTCTGCCCGTCGCTCAACCAGGCCCGCGCGGCCAAGATCAAGGTCATCTCCTTCGACTCGGACGCGAGCAAGGACTGCCGCGACGCGTTCATCAACCAGGCCACCACCGAGGGCATCGGCCAGTCGCTGGCCAAGATGGCGCTCGATCAGGCCGGCAGCAACGGCGGCGAGATCGCGGTCCTCTCGGCCACCCCGAACGCCACGAACCAGAACTCGTGGATCGCGGTCATGAAGACTGAGCTGGCCAAGCCGGAATACGCCAAGCTCAAGCTGGTCAAGGTCGCGTACGGCAACGACGACGACCAGAAGTCGTTCCAGGAGGCCCAGGGCCTGCTGCAGTCGTACCCGAACCTGAAGGTCATCGTCTCCCCCACCACCGTCGGTATCGCGGCGGCCTCGCGCTACATCTCCTCGTCCAGCTACAAGGGCAAGGTCGCGGTGACCGGTCTCGGCCTGCCGAACCAGATGCGCGAGTACATCAAGAACGGCACCGTCACCAAGTTCGCGCTCTGGAACCCGGCCGACATCGGTTACCTCGCGGCCTTCGCGGGCGCGGCCATGGCCTCCGGCCAGATCTCCGGCGCCGAGGGTGAGAAGTTCAAGGCCGGCAAGCTCGGCGAATACACGATCGGCAAGGACGGCGAGATCGTGCTCGGCCCGCCGACCGAGTTCACCAAGGCCAACATCGACCAGTTCGACTTCTAGGACTGAGCCTGACCGCAGCGGACAACCAACGCGAAGGCTCAGCCCTGACCGCAGCGGACAACCGATGAAAAGGCGTGAAGAAATGCGCTATTGCTTCTCCCTCCAAGTTCGCCCCGAGCGGATGGCGGAGTACGTGGAGCGGCACCAAGCCGTGTGGCCCGAGATGCAGGACGCACTTCGGGCCACCGGCTGGCGTAACTACTCGCTCTTCCTCCGCACCGACGGCCTGCTGATCGGCTACGTCGAGACGGACGATCTCGCGGCGTCCCAGGCGGCAATGGCGGCGCTGGACGTCAACACCAGGTGGCAATCGGAGATGGCGGAGTTCTTCGCCGGCGGTGGACCCAACGACGAAGGATTCCCACTGCTCACCGAGGTGTTCCACCTATCCGAGAATCCTTTGGAGACCCCATGACCGACCTCGCCGCCGTCAAGCGTGCGCTCACGGCACAGCGCATCGAGACCCCGTCGTGGGCCTTCGGCAACTCCGGCACCCGTTTCAAGGTCTTCGCCCAGCCGGGAGTGCCGCGCACCCCCGAGGAGAAGATCGCCGACGCCGCCGTGGTGCACCGGCTCACCGGTGTCGCACCGACCGTCGCCCTGCACATCCCGTGGGACCGGGTCGACGACTACGCGGCGCTGGGCGCGTTCGCCGCCTCGGAAGGCGTGGGGATCGGCGCGATCAACACCAACGTCTTCCAGGACGACGACTACAAGCTCGGCTCGGTCACCAACCCCGACCCGGGCGTACGGCGTAAGGCCACCGATCACCTGCTCGAGGCGATCGACATCATGGACCAGACCGGGTCGCGCGACCTCAAGCTGTGGTTCTCGGACGGTATCAATTACCCCGGGCAGGACGACCTGCGCAGCCGGCAGGACCGGTTGGCGACGGCGCTGCGCGAGGCGTACGACCGGCTCGGCGGCGACCAGCGAATCCTGCTCGAGTACAAGCTGTTCGAGCCGGCCTTCTACGCCACGGACGTTCCCGACTGGGGTACGTCGTACGCGCACTGCATCGAGCTCGGCGAGCGGGCGACGGTCTGCATCGACACCGGACATCACGCACCGGGCACGAACATCGAGTTCATCGTGGCGTTCCTGCTGCGCCAGGGAAGGCTCGGCGCGTTCGACTTCAACAGCCGCTTCTACGCCGACGACGACCTGATGGCGGGGGCGGCCGACCCGTTCCAGCTCTTCCGGATCCTGTACGAGATCGTCCGCGGCGGTGCGCTCGACCCGGCGTACGGGATCAACTTCATGCTCGACCAGTGCCACAACATCGAGCAGAAGATCCCGGCCATCATCCGCTCGGTGATGAATATCCAGGAGGCCACGGCCAAGGCCCTGCTGGTCGACCGTGCGGAGCTGGCCAAGGCCCAGCTCGCCGGTGACGTCCTGGAGGCCAACGCGGTCCTGATGGACGCCTACAACACCGACGTCCGCCCGCTGCTGGCCGAGGTCCGCGCTGATGCCGGCCTCGACCCCAACCCGATCGCGGCCTACCGCCGCAGCGGCTACCAGGAGAAGATCATCGCTGACCGGGTCGGCGGCACCCAGGCCGGCTGGGGCGCCTGACAGCTTCGGCAACGACCGATGGCCACCTCGACGCGCTCGCGTCCGGTGGCCATCGGCTTCTGCTCGAAGCTCGAAGCTCAGACGTCGATGTCGACGACGACGGCGAAGTGGTTGGACGGGTGCCGGCTGTTGGTCGCCTGAGTGCCGGCCAGGAAGGCCCGTTGAGCGGTGAGTTTCCCGGCCGGCCGGCCGGACCGGGCCAGGATGTGGTCGATGCGGCGGTCGATCTGCTTGGTCGCCTCGAGCGGGGCCTCCAACAGGGCGGAGCTCAGGGTCACCGCCGCGGGATCGCCGCCGGCCAGCGACCAGCTGTCGATCAGGACGGCGAGGAGCGGGGCGAGCTCGGGCTGAGTCACGTCGGCGTTGAGGTCGCCCAGCAGGAGCACTGGGAGGTCGCCGTCGAGGCGCGGGTCCGCGGCCAGCGCGGCCAGGGCCTTGCTCTGGGCCAGCTGGTCGACGGCGTACTCGGGCTTCCACTCGAGGCAGGCGACGATCACGTGCAGCGGGCCGCGCGGATGGTCGAGGGTCGCCAGCAGGGCGGTCGGCGGCGGGCCGGCGCGCTGCTGGTTCGGCAGGTTGTGGACTTCGGTGTTCAGGATCGGCCAACGGCTGATCAGGCCCAGGCCGATCTCGATATCGGCCTGCGAAGGCTCTTCGGGTGGGTCGGGCGCGGGCGGCAGCGAGGTCGGTACGAAGACCGAGTGGCGGCTGCCCAGCTGGTCGGCGAGCAGGCCCGGCTGGGTGATCCCGTCACCGGACCAGGTCTCGACCAGGCCCACGATGTCCGGTTCGAGCTGTTTCAGGACGTCAGCGATCTCGGGTTCGCGCTCGCGCCAGGCGCCGCCGAAGCGCCACCAGAGGTTCCATGTCGTCGCTCGCATGGTCTGACTCTAGAACTGCTAAGCCGGAGCGCCCGGCAACCGATCCTGGGGACTTCAGCGAACGGGGGAGCCAGGGATGGATCAGTACCTCAATACCGCGTACGACGTGACCGGCGCGCTCTTCGGGGCGGGGTCGGGTGTGCCCTGGTGGGCCTGGCTCGCAGTGATCACGCTGCTGTTCTGGAAGGTCGCGGTCAGCGAGCCGAAGACCGTGCGCCAGGACGCCGACGAGCGGGACGACATCATGCTCGGGCAGATGTTCGGCGACAGCACGGGCAAGAAGAGGTAGCCGGCGCCGGTTGCCCGGCGCCGGCCTGGGGAGGGGACGGCTCAGGCGGAGTGCGGGGGTGGCTCGGCGGCGCCGGTCATGATGGCGACCGCCTCGCTCATCGAGTGGGACTTCGGAGTGATGACCGTGGCCCGGCGGCCCAGTCGCTGGATGTGGATGCGGTCGGCCACCTCGAAGACGTGCGGCATGTTGTGGCTGATCAGGATGACCGGCAGGCCGCGGTCGCGCACGTCGCGGATCAGCTGGAGCACCCGGTTGCCCTCCTTGACGCCGAGCGCCGCGGTCGGCTCGTCGAGGATCACGACCTTGCTGCCGAAGGCGGCCGACCTCGCCACGGCCACCGCTTGGCGCTGACCGCCGGAGAGCGACTCGACGGCCTGGCCGATGTTCTGCAGGGTGGCCACGCCGAGCTCGTTCATGTGCCGTTTCGCCTCGGAACGCATGTGGCCGCGGTCGAGCATGCGGAAGATCGAGCCGAGCGGGCCGGGCTTGCGCTGCTCGCGGCCGAGGAACAGGTTGTCGGCGATGTCGAGGCCGGGGGCGACCGCCAGGGTCTGATAGACGGTCTCGATGCCGGCGGTGCGGGCGTCCATCGGCGTACGGAAATTGACCTGGCGCCCGTCGAGGAAGATCTCGCCGCTGTCGGGTACGAGTGCGCCGGACAACGCCTTGATCAGGCTCGACTTGCCGGCCCCGTTGTCGCCGATGACCGCGAGGATCTCGCCCGGGTAGAGCTCGAGGTCGCTGCCGTCGATGGCGACGACCCGTCCATACTTCTTGACCAGCCCTTTGGCCTGCAGCACGGGCATCTGCGAGGCGGCGTGCCGCGGGCCCGGGTCGACGTCAGTTTCGGCGGTCACGTCTTCACCTTCCTGATCCACTGGTCCAGCGAGACCGCGACGAGCACCAGAAGACCGATCGCGAAGCCCTGCCAGACCACCTCGACACCACCCAGTTGCAGGCCGTTACGGAAGACGCCGACGATGAGCGCGCCGACCAGGGTGCCGAGCACCGCGCCCCGGCCGCCGAAGAGGCTGGTGCCGCCAAGGACGACCGCGGTGATCGAGTCGAGGTTGTACTCGACGCCCACGTTCGGGCTGGCCGAGGCGAGCCGGCCGATCAGGATCCAGCCACCGACCGCGTAGAGCAGGCCGGCCACGGTGTAGACCGAGAAGAGCACCCGGCTGGTCCGGATGCCGGCGAGACGCGCCGCTTCGGCGTCGTCGCCGGTCGCGTAGACATGCTTGCCCCATGCGGTGCGGCTCAGGGCGTAGAAGAAGAACCCGAAGAGCAACAACATGATGATCGACCCGTACGTCAGCCGGAAGTTGCCGATCGGGATGGACTGACCGGTCCACGTCATCAGGCCGGGCAGGTCCGAGCCGCGCACCGTCTCGCTGTTGCTGACCACCGAGTTGAGCGAGAAGAAGATGGTCAGCGTCCCGAGCGTGACGATGAACGGTGGAAGTTTTATCCGGGTGACGAGGAAGCCGTTGAGCGCACCCATCGCCGTCCCGCAGGCGAGGCCGAGCAGCAGCGCGAGAAAGCCGGGCAGGCCGGCGTCCACGCAGAACGTGGCCATCAGGATCGACGAGAAGACGGCGATCGCGCCGGCCGACAGGTCGATGCCGGCGGTCAGGATGATCAGCGTCTGCCCGAGGGCGAGCGTGGCGATGACCGTGACCTGTTGCAGGACCAGCGAGAGGTTCGTCGCCGTGAGGAATCGCCCGCTGAAGATCGAGAAGGCGATGATCGCGATGAGCAGCACGGCCAGCGGCCCGATGATCGGATTGGCGTGCAGGAGATGTTGGAGGCGCAGGCCGAGCGAGTCGTTCCGGCCCACCTCGAAGTCAGCGGTAGCTGTTGCCATGTGTCAGCCCCAACAGTTCTGCTTGCCCCACGCGGAATCCTGGGATTCCACGCCGGACTGCGGGTCGTCGGTTATCAGTTGGGTGCCGGTGTCGACGAAGTCCTTACCGGCGGTCGCCTGCGGTTTGGTGCCGTCCTTGGCGAACTTCGCGATGGCCTCGATGCCGAGCTGGGCCATCTTGAGCGGGAACTGCATCGAGGTGGCGCCGATGACCTGCTTGGCGACGTTGTCGACACCCGGGCAGCCACCGTCGATCGAGACGATGACGGTGTCCTTCTCGCGGCCGGCTGACTTCAGGGCCTCGAACGCCCCGGCCGCCGCGGGCTCGTTGATCGTGTAGACCAGGTTGATCGCCGAGTCCTTCTGCAGCAGGTTCTCCATCGCGGTCCGGCCGCCCTCCTCGGCGCCGTCCGTGACGTCGTGCCCGGCGATCCGCGGGTCCTTCTCGTCGCCGATCCGATGGGGGTCGCCGACGTCGATGCCGAAACCGTCAAGGAAGCCCTGATCGCGTTTGACGTCGACGGAGACCTGGTTGGCGTTGAGGTCGAGCATGGCGATCTTGGCCTGCTTGCCCTCCTTCTCGAACTTCGTCCTGGCCCACTGCCCGATCAGCTTGCCGGCCTGGTAGTTGTCGGTGGCGAAGGTGGCGTCCGCCGCATCGGCCGGGTCGGTCGGCGTGTCCAGCGCGATCACGAGAATGTCCTGCTCGTGCGCCTTGTCGATGGAGGGCACGATCGCCTTCGAGTCGTTCGGGGTGATCAGGAAACCTTTGGCGCCGAACGACATCAGGTTCTCGATCGCCTGCACCTGGGCCTCGTTGTCGCCGTCCTGCTTGCCGGCGAAGCTCTGCAGTTCGACGCCCTGCGACTTCGCCTCGCTCTTGGCGCCCTCGCGCATCTGGACGAAGAACGGGTTCGTGTCGGTCTTGGTGATCAGCCCGACGACGTCCTCGCCGGTGCCCCTGTTGCAGGCGGCGCCCGAGCCGAGCAACAGAGTCACCACGCAGCCCGCGGCCAGCATCCTTCCCGCCCCGGACCTGGTTGGATCGCGCATGTCCTCTCCAAATCGATTTAGCACAATCGAGTTAGCAAAAATCGAGTTAGCACAATCGAGAGACAACGTTGTCTCGCAGTAGACGCCCCGCTCCACTTCGTGTCAACAATGAGTTTCCAAGATGTTGCACACGGTGATCCCGCCGTTCGGCGACCGGCTTCGCGCCCTGCCGGTGAGCGCGCGGTGCCAGGTCGAGCGGATTTCGGTCGAGATCCGACGGGTGAGTTCGCGGTCGCGCGAGAGGCGCGCTACGGCCTGGCGGGGCAGCGAGGTCGCGGGGGCCCGCGCGGGCGAAGCGATTGCGGTGGGGGACGGGGACGTGGCGTACCGAATCGGTCTGAAAAAAGGGCGACGCCGCGGGAAGCCCGCGGCGTCGCCCTCTCAGGTGGGGTTGATCAGGGGAAGTTGGTCACTGTGGACGGGGTTACGCTGCTGGCCTGTGCCGGGGCGCCGATGGTGTTGACGACGTGGTCGATCGTGCCCGAGGCGAGGGAGATCGTGAAGATGTTGTGGAGCTTCACGCCGCCGTGGGTGGGAGCCTGGAAACCGTTGGCCGAGTGGACGTTCGGGTTGACGTTGAAGTAGGCGTAGCTGCCCATCGCCCATGCCTCGTGGGTCTGGACGCTGTCGGCGACCTGGTAGGCCGGGTAGCCGAGAGCGTCGCTGCGCCAGGCCGCGTTGGACGGCGGGTCGTACGGCTGCTCGTTCTGCAGGAAGTAGGTGCGGCCGCCGTTGCCGTTCCAGAGGATCTCGGTCTTCTGGTAGTGCTCGACGAAGAGGCCGTACGCCGTCACGTTCTGCCCGTTGACGATCAGCCCGCTGTCGGCCGTGTTGATGTTCCAGCCGAAGGTGCCGTCGTTGCCGTGGTCCGCGCGCCAGGCCCAGATGTGGTCGATGATCACGTTGCTGCTGTTGACGAGCAGGCTGTTGGTGGCCTTGCCGGCGACGTAGCCGCCGATCCGGAAGAACACGTCCTGGATCGTGGTCGGGTTGGCCGCGTGGGCCGCGCTGCTTCCGGTGGGGCCGACGACCAGCAGGTTCGGCGAGTTGGTGGTGCCCGCGTCGAAGAGCAAGCCGGCGATCTTCACGCCGTCGACGTCGGCTACCTGCATCGCGGTGACGCCGTTGTCGGGGATGATCGTGGCGTAGCCGAGGCCGAGGACCACGGTGTTCGCCCGGTTCACGTTGATGGTCTGGTTCACGTGGTAGACGCCGGGCTGGAAGATCAGGTTCAGGCCCTGGGCGAGTGCCTGGTTGATCTGCGCGGCGGTGTCACCGGGCTTGGCGACGTAGAACTGGCTGAGCGGGATGCTCGTGCCGGCGGTGTTGCCGTTCACCCAGCTCGCGCCGGTCGAGTTCGTCCGCAGGCTCGGCACGAAGACCGCGTAGTCGCTGCCGCTCTGGTAAAGGTACGGCTTCTCGCGGATCACCGGGGTGTTCGGGATGACCGTGTACGGCGGGGTCGGATAGCTGGCCGCGGGAGCGCCCTGCACGCCGACGAAGGTCTGGTTCCACACTGCGTTGGTGTTCGAGCCGATCTGGCTGTTGCGGGTGAACCACTGCTGCTGCGAGTACTGCCCCTCGCTGCCGCTGATGCGGGAGTCGGAGATGTAGCCGCCGGACGCCCAGCCGAAGCCGTTGGGGGCGAGGTTGAGGTCGCCGTGGATGTCCATCCGGCGGAACGGGGCGGCCTGCGAGACGGCCCAGCGGTTCGCGCCGCTGACCGGGTAGACCGACAGGTTCTCGGTGCTGCGCCAGAAGTTCTGGGTCGCGTTGCCGTTGAACCAGCCGGCGTCGACGGTGATGTCGCCGTTGATCCGTACGTCCTGCGGGTTCTGCCCGAGTCCGACGACCGAGGTGTAGAAGCCGACCTGGATGTTCAGGTTGTTGTAGGTGCCCGGCTTGAAGGCCAGCACGTATCGCCCGGTGCCGAACTGTGCCTGCTCCTGCTGCGCGAAGATCTGGTCGGCCCGCGCCTGGATGGTGGCACTGGACATCGACGGGTCGAAGACCACGACGTTGGCGCCGAGGCTGCCCCCACCCGGGACCTGCGGACCGCCGCCGTCTCCACCGTCGTTGCCGAAGACCTTGAACTCCCAGAGCGAGTAGCCGTAGCCGGTGGTGCGCTGGGTGCCGTACATCCGCACGTACCGGCCGGTGCCGTTGACCGTGAGCGACTGGTTGCCGCCGGTCGACGTGGTAGTGGAGTAGACACTGGTCCAGGTGCTCGCGTTGTCCGAGACCTGGATCTGGAACGCCTTGCCGGCCGCCGTCTCCCAGTTCAGCTCGACGCGGGTGATCGCCTGTGAGCTGCCCAGGTCGACCTGCAGCCATTGCGGGTCGCTGAACGCCGACGCCCAGCGGGTGCCGGTGTTTCCGTCGACGGCCTCGGAGGCGAGGTAGGCGCCGGTGGCTTCGGTGGAGGACGCGGTGGCCGCCTTGCCCTGCGACAGCAGGACCTCGGCGGCGCTGGCGCCGGTGGCGGTTGTCGCGGCGTAACCCGCGACGACGGTGGCGATCAAGCCGCCGATCGCTGCGAGGCGCCAGGGGGAGCGTCGCCGCTCAGGTGCGGCGGAGGAGATGGGGATGGTCATTGCTTCTCCTTGGGCGGGGATGCGCAAGGGGGACTCTTGCGCCCTTGGGAAGGCCGATCTCTCCTCGGTCAAGGGAGAGCGCTCCCCCGGACCCGACGCTAAGGACGCGTTCATCAGCTGTCCATAGATGAACATGGTTCCGGAACCTCGGCGGGCTTGTGGACGAAACGAAGGTCCGCCACGACCGGTTGCCCGTAAAGACATAAATGCTGGTCAATGACGTACGCCGGTTGCCCGATCGGTCCTGGCCCAGCCCGATAACAGGGAGCTCGGAACCGGTTCCGGCGCGAATCACCAAAAACGGCAAGTCCGCCAATTCGGCGGAATCTCCGCTGGTGGCGACACGCACCGCCGCCGCCTCGCCAAGAAGAAAGCCCCCAGGTCGGCCTGGGGGCTTTCGCCGGATGACGCGTCCGGGCTCAGCCCAGGTCGACGCTGGG
>Ga0247791_1000023_pt1 | contig 11601 bp, 6 predicted proteins | sample UWRJS081202R4_FD_180957 | JGI IMG/M metagenome (GOLD analysis project Ga0247791, IMG submission 180957) | Soil microbial communities from Arlington Agricultural Research Station in Wisconsin, United States - UWRJ-S081-202R-4 | ecosystem: Environmental > Terrestrial > Soil > Agricultural land... | reverse complement strand
TTCCTCCGGGTGCCGCCCCGCACCCCGGCCGTGCCGGCCCCGGGAGCCATCGGCGACGAGCAGACGCCGGGCGAGGCGGCCCTCGAGCCGGCCCGGCCGAACATCTTCGCCGACCTTCGTACGGGATGGTCGGAGTTCCGGTCACGCACCTGGCTGTGGGTCGTCGTGGCCGGCTTCTGCGTCATCAACGCGAGTTGGAGCGGCGCGCTCTCCGTCCTCGGACCGGTCGTCGCCGACGAGACGATCGGGCGTCAGTCCTGGGGCCTCATCATGGCCGCGCAGACTCTTGGCATGCTCGCCGGTGCGCTGCTCGCGATGCGCCTGCGGATGCGCCGCATGCTGCTCTTCGGCGTCTTCAGCACGTTCTTCATGGCGCTGCCGGTGCTGATTCTCGGCACGTTCCCGCACCTGTGGTTGCTCATCGTCGGCGCGCTGGTGGCGGGCCTGATGCTGGAGCAGTTCGGCATCGCCTGGGAGACGACGATGCAGGAGCACGTCCCGGCCGACAAGCTGGCCCGGGTCTACTCGTACGACATGGTCGGTTCGTTCGTCGCCATCCCCATCGGCGAGATGGCGGTCGGCCCGATCGCCCACGCCGTCGGTGTCAATCCGACCCTGGTCGGCGCGACGGTGCTGATCACGCTGGCCGTGGTCGGCATGCTGAGCAGCCGTGACGTACGCACCTTGCGCCATGAGGTGCCCGAGCCGGAATTCGGTCCCGTGAAAGAATCGGTCGCGTGACCATCCCGAACGTCCTAGCCGCCCGGTACGCCTCCACCGACCTCGTCGACCTCTGGTCCCCCGAGGAGAAGATCCGCATGGAACGCCGGCTTTGGCTGGCCGTCCTCCGCGCGCAACGCGATCTTGGTGTGGCCGTTTCCGAGGGCGCCGTCGAGGCGTACGAGTCGGTGCTCGACCAGGTTGACCTGGGCTCCATCGCGGCCCGCGAGCGGGTCACCCGGCACGACGTCAAGGCGCGTATCGAGGAGTTCAGCGCGCTCGCCGGCTTCGAGCAGATCCATCAGGGAATGACCTCCCGCGACCTGACCGAGAACGTCGAGCAACTCCAGATCAAGGCCTCGCTCGAGTTGATCCGGGCGCGCGTGATCACCACGCTGGCCCGGCTCACCGAGCGTGCGATCGAATACTCCGAGCTCGTGCTGACCGGCCGCTCGCACAACGTCGCGGCCCAGGCGACCACGCTCGGCAAGCGGTTCGCCTCCGCCGCCGAGGAACTCCTGATCGCCTACGAGCGTCTCGACGACCTGATCGCGCGCTATCCGCTGCGTGGCATCAAGGGCCCGGTCGGCACCGCCGCCGACCAGCTCGACCTGCTTGACGGTGACTTCGAGGCGCTGGCCACACTCGAGCAGCGGGTCGCCGGCCACCTCGGCTTCGAGCGCGTGCTGAGCAGCGTCGGCCAGGTCTACCCGCGCTCGCTCGACTTCGACGTGGTCTCGGCGCTGGCCCAGGTCGTCGCCGGACCGTCCTCGCTGGCCACCACGATCCGGCTGATGGTGGGCCAGGAACTGGTCACCGAGGGCTTCAAGCCGGGCCAGGTCGGCTCGTCGGCGATGCCGCACAAGATGAACACGCGATCGTCCGAGCGGGTCAACGGTCTCGCGGTGATCGTCCGCGGTTACCTGTCGATGGTCGGCGAGCTCGCCGGCGACCAGTGGAACGAGGGCGACGTCTCCTGCTCGGTCGTGCGCCGGGTCGCCCTGCCCGATGCGTTCTTCGCCGCCGACGGCCTGTTCCAGACCTTCCTCACGGTGCTCGACGAGTTCGGCGCCTACCCCGCGGTGATCGCTCGCGAGCTCGACCGGTTCCTGCCGTTCCTCGCGACGACCAAGATCCTGGTCGCGGCCGTACGCAAGGGGATCGGCCGCGAGGTTGCGCATGAGGTGATCAAGGAGCACGCCGTCGCCGTCGCGCTGGCGATGCGCGAGAAGGGCGCCACGGTCAACGATCTCTTCGACCGGCTCGCCGTCGACGGCCGGCTCGGGCTGAGTCGGGCCGAGATCGACACCCTGGTCGCCGACCGCGCCGCCTTCGTGGGGGCCGCACCCTCCCAGGTGCGCGCGGTGGCCGACCGGGTCGCCACGATCGTCGCAGCTCACCCCGAGGCCGCGAAGTACGCCCCCGCACCGATTCTCTGAGTTTGCCGCTGGTTTCCTGAGTTGCCGCCGGGGCACGACCGAGTCGATAGTCACGCCGCGCCCCGGCGGAATTCCCGCCGCACGGCAGTGGGGCGACCGCCGCACGGTCTCATGGAGATCGATGGTCTGACCCTAAGTTCCGCGCGCCTGACACACAAGAATCCAGTTCGTACCTATCCCCGGGGCGATGACCCGCCACCGCTTGAAAGTTTGATCGACGCAGTGGTGGAGATCACCCGTGAGTTGCCTGCTCAGCACCCCCGGCGTCGTCAGCACGTCACCGGCCCAGAATCTCACAGCGTGGTTCGCAAGGTAGGCTCCACGTGCTTACACCTATCAGTCAGGAGTGCCCGTGGCTCGCGTCGTGGTCGACGTCATGCTCAAGCCGGAGATCCTCGATCCGCAGGGCCAGGCAGTCGCCAACGCGCTGCCCCGGCTCGGCGTCACCGATGTCTCGTCCGTCCGCATCGGTCGCAGGATCGAGATCGAATTCGCCGGTGAGCCCGATCTCGCCCGGGCGCGCGAGATCGCCGACAAGCTGCTCGCCAACCCGGTGATCGAAGACTTCAACATCCACGTGGTGGATGACGCCGTGGCCGAGGTCGCCTGACCATGCGCATCGGTGTGGTCACCTTCCCCGGCTCGCTCGACGATGGGGACGCGGCCCGCGCCGCCCGCATCGCCGGCGCCGACGTCGTCCGTCTCTGGCACGGCGACCCCGACCTGCACGGCGTCGACGCCGTGGTCCTGCCCGGCGGCTTCTCCTACGGCGACGCCCTGCGCTGCGGCGCGATCGCCCGGTTCGCTCCGGTGATGGAGTCGATCATCGACGGCGCCCGTGGTGGCCTGCCGGTGCTCGGAATCTGCAACGGCTTCCAGATCCTCTGCGAGGCGCACCTGCTTCCCGGCGCGCTCACCCGCAACCAGCACCTGCACTTCCGCAACCGCGACCAGTTCCTGCGCGTCGAGTCCGTGAACACCGCGTGGACGAACACCTTCACCGCCGGCCACGAGATCCTGATCCCGGTGAAGAACGGCGAGGGCTGCTACGTCGCCGACGAGCGCACCCTCGACCAGCTCGAGGCCGAGGGACGGGTGGTCGCGCGCTACCTCCGCGGCAACCCCAACGGTTCGCAGCGCGACATCGCCGCGATCACCAATGAGGCCGGCAACGTGGTCGGCATCATGCCCCATCCGGAACACGCCGTGGAGGCGCTGACCGGTCCGTCGCTCGACGGCCTCGGCTTCTTCACTTCCGTCCTGCGGGCCCTCGCCGGGGCGCCCGTGGGCGCACAAGCAGGGGGACACCAGTAATGACGACGCAGCCGGACACGGCCACCAGCGGCGCCACCGCGCCGCCGGCCGCGCCGAACCAGTCGCCGGCGGCGGGGAAGCAGACAGGCTTCGCCGCGACCGACGTGCTGGTCAATGAGTTCGACGGCGGACCGGACACCGTGCAGCGCGCCCTCAGCACCCCCGAGGAACTGCAGCCGCACACCGAGCTGGGCCTCAAGGACGACGAGTACGACCGGATCCGGCAGATCCTCGGCCGCCGTCCCACCGCCTCCGAGCTCGCGATGTACTCGATCATGTGGAGCGAGCACTGCTCCTACAAGTCGAGCAAGGTCCACCTGCGCCAGTTCGGTGACAAGGTGCCGCAGGGCACCCGCATGCTCGCCGGCATCGGGGAAAATGCCGGCGTCGTGCAGATCTCCGACGAGCTCGCGGTCACCTTCAAGGTCGAGTCGCACAACCACCCCAGCTTCGTGGAGCCCTACCAGGGCGCGGCGACCGGCGTCGGCGGCATCGTGCGCGACATCCTCGCGATGGGCGCCCGCCCGATCGCGGTGATGGACCCGCTGCGTTTCGGCGCGGCCGACCACCCCGACACCGCCCGCGTGCTGCCCGGCGTGGTCGCCGGCATCGGCGGCTACGGCAACTGCCTCGGGCTGCCCAACATCGGCGGCGAGATCGTCTTCGACCCGACCTACCAGGGCAACCCGCTGGTCAACGCGTTGAGCATCGGCGTGCTGCCGGTCGAGCGCCTGCAGCACAAGGAGGCGGCCGGCGTCGGCAACATCGTCGTGCTGCTCGGTGCGCGCACCGGCCGCGACGGCATCGGCGGCGTCTCCGTCCTCGCGTCGGCGACCTTCGACGAGGGTGCCGAACAGCGCCGCCCGTCGGTGCAGGTCGGCGACCCGTTCATGGAGAAGCTGCTCATCGAGAGCTGCCTGGAGCTGTACGACGCCGGCCTCGTCGCCGGCATCCAGGACCTCGGTGGCGCGGGCCTGACCTGCGCGCTCACCGAGACCGCGGCCGCGGCCGGCACCGGCATGCGGGTGTGGCTCGAGCGAGTGCCGCTGCGGGAGGCGTCCATGTCGCCGACCGAGATCCTGGCCAGCGAGTCGCAGGAGCGCATGCTTCTGATCGTCACGCCGGAAAACCTGGAAAGCGTGCTCGCCGTCGCCGAGAAGTGGGGCGTCTGGGCCACCGCGATCGGCGAGGTCACCCCGGCCGACGGCGACGGCTCGCCGGGCCGCCTGGTGATCAGCTGGAACGACTTCGTCGTGGTGGACGTGCCCCCGGGTTCGCTCGCCGACGACGGCCCGGTCTATGCCCGGCCGATCCGCGAGCCCGCCGACCTGATCCTGCTGCAGGCCGACAAGGCCGAGACGCTGCCCCGGCCCGCCACCGGCGAGGAGCTGCGCGCGACGGTGCTGCGCATGATCGCCTCGCCGAACCTGTGCGACAAGTCGTGGGTCACCGAGCAGTACGACCGCTACGTTCTCGGCAACACGGTGCTGGCCCAGCCGGAAGACTCGGGCGTGCTGCGCATCGACGAGCGCACCGGGCTCGGCGTCGCGCTGTCGGTCGACGGCAACGGCCGCTTCGCCCGGCTCGATCCTTACGAGGGTGCGCGTCTCGCGCTCGCCGAGGCCTACCGGAACGTCGCCGTCACCGGTGCCGAGCCCGTCGCGGTGACCGACTGCCTGAACTTCGGCTCGCCCGAGGACCCGGCCGTGATGTGGCAGTTCGCCGAGGCCGTCCGCGGCCTGGCCGACGGCTGCTTGCAGCTCGGCACCCCGGTGACCGGCGGTAACGTCAGCTTCTACAACCAGACCGGAGCGGCCGCGATCCACCCCACCCCGGTGGTCGGCGTGCTGGGCGTCTTCGACGACGTCGCCCGGCGCATCCCGATGGGCTTCCCGGCCACGACCGGCGAGGGCGACCGGCTGTTCCTGCTCGGCGACACCCGGGTCGAGCTCTCCGGCTCGGAATGGGCCTGGGTGACCCACGGCCACCTGGGCGGGCGTCCGCCCAAGGTCGACCTCGAGAACGAGCGCCGGTTGGGCCAGCTGATGGCCCGGGCCTCGCAGGCCGGTCACGTCAGCGCGGCGCACGACCTCTCCGACGGTGGTCTGTCCCAGGTGCTCGTCGAGAGCTGCTTGCGGCGTAACGTCGGCGCCCAGGTCGCGCTGCCCGAGGACGGCAACACCGCTTTCGTGCAGTTGTTCAGCGAGTCGGCTGGCCGTGCGCTGGTTGCCGTCCCGCGTGGGCACGAGAAGGCGTTCGTGGCCCTCGCTGCCGAGTTCGGCGTTCCGTGCGCCGCGGTCGGCATCACTACGGCCGAGCCGGTGCTCGAGGTGCAGGGTCAGTTCAGCCTGCCGCTCGACGAGGCCCGTGCGGCGTTCGAGGGGACGCTGCCCCGGCTCTTCGGCGGTGCGGCCGAGCTGGCCAACCGGCACGGCGACCCGGAGCACGCGGCCGACCCGACCGCGCCGGCGAGTCCCGATCGGGGCAACGAGGTGCTGATCACCGCGGCGTCGGGTGCGGCGATGGAGACGGCGGCCCCGATCGAGGCGGACGGCATTCCGGCCGCCGCCGTGGCCGAGGTGAAGGACCCGGTCCCGGACAAGAACGCGCCCGGCTTCTGACGGAACGACGCAGGGCCGAATGACGCAGGGTCGAATGACGCAAGGCCGAACGACGCAAGGCCGGTCGGCGGAGACGCTGGCCGGCCTTGCGTCATTCAGCAACGCCCGCCACGGCCACGCCGCGCCACGGCAATGAAAAAGCCGGTCAGCGTCACCGCTGACCGGCTTTTCAGGTGTCCCTGATCGGGGACACCTCACTCAGTAGTCGTGGCTACCCCGGCGCGGGCCGGGCGTCTCCGGGCGCGGCTGCCCACCGCCGTGCGTGCCGCCCCGCTGGTTGTAGCCGTTCTGGCCGTACTGCGGATCCTCGTAGCCGGCCTGGTCGGCGTAGCCACCGGCCGGCGGCGAGTCGTATCCGCCCCGCTGCTCGCCCTGGTAGCCGTCGTCGTACGGCTGGCCGCCGTACTGCTGACCGCCCGACACTCCGCCCGCCGGCACCCCGCCCGCCTGACCGCCACCGTAGGCGCCGCCACCGTACTGGCCGTCCTGCGGGCCGTAGCCGTTGTTGTCGATGGCGTCACCCGGCGCGGTCCACGATCCGTAGCCGCCCTGATCGGCCGGCTGCTGTCCGTAACCGCCGCCGTATTGCTGGGCGCCCTGGTCGGCGCCGTACTGGCCGCCCCCGTACTGCTGGGTGCCGTATTGACCGGCGCCCTGCTCGTAGGGGACACCGTAGGCCTCTTCCGGCTCGGCCTCCGGCCGATACATGCCGGTAGCCTCGCCATACGCTCCGTAACCGGCACCCTGCTGGGCGCCGCCGACGGCGCCGTAGCCGTCGTCGTCGCTCTGCGCCTGACCGCCGTACTGCTGGGTCCCGCCGCCGTACTGCTGGGTGCCCCCGCCGTACTGCTGAGTCCCGCCGCCGTACTGGTTGCCCGGGTCGTTCCAGGCGCCCGCCGGCGTTCCGGCGTAGGTCCCGGGCTGCGGCATCGGCGCACCGTAGGGGTCTGGGAACTCGTCCTCGACCGCGGGCACCGGACGCTGCAGCATGGTCGGCGCGTCCGACATGGAGGGCGCACCGGAGCGCGGAGCGATCATGGTCGCGTCGCTGCGTCCGCCACCGACCGGCGTGCCGACCCGGGTCGCGTCGGTGAACCGGCCCGGGCCAGGCGGCACCGGCCCGCCCGAACCGGGGCGGCCGGTCGGGCCGTCGTCCCCGCCGCTGTTCCGGCGCCGCAGCACCACCAGCACGATCGCGCCGATGCCGGCCGCCACGAGTAGCACGCCGATGATGATGTAGAGCATCGAGCCACCGTCGTCGTCCTCGTTGGCGGCGGTGTTGTCCGTGGGGGGCTCGGTCGCCGTCGTCTCCTCGGGAGTCGTCTGCTCCTCGCTCACCTCTTCGGTGGGGGTGGCGCTGACTGACGCGCTCGGCGACGTGGAGACGGACGGGGACGGGGTGACTTTGGACTTGAGCGTCAGCGACACGGTCAGGTTCCGGCCGGCCTCCGCCTGCCGCTGGACCGTCGCCTCGGAGAAGCCGTTCTTGCCGGCGCCGATCGAGATCTTGCCCGGCGCGATCGGCTTGCTCTCCGTCGACCTGAAGGAATAGGAGCCGGAACCGTCCGAGGTGGTCTGGAAGGTCCGGCCGGTGCTGTCCTGCATACCGACCGTGGCGCCCGAGACCGCTTTGCCGTCCTGGTCCTTGATGCGGCCGGAGACCTGGCGCACGGCCTGCGGCTTGTCGGGGCCCTTGACGGTGATCGTCGCAGCCGCTGTGCCCGGCCTGGGCTCGCCCTCGATGGTGGCGGAGACGGTCACCGTGAACTGGCGCGTCTCACCCGCGGCGATCTGCGGCGCAGTGAGCTGCACCGAGAACTGGCCGCTGTTGGTGATCTGGTTCCGCTGTTGGCAGGTGTTGCCACAGTCCATGCCGCCACCGTTGACCCGGATGGCCGCGTCGACAGCCTCACCGCCGATGTCGTTGGTGTTGGTGACCTGGACCGTCATGGTGACCCGGCCGCCCGAGAGCACATTGTCCTGCACCTGGGCTTCTACGTCCGGCGGGTCGGCGAGCGCCACCGCGGGCGCGACGAAGACTCCGCCGAGCACCACCGCCAGTAACGCACCGGCCTGGGCTGCCCGGGCTCGTAGGTGCGTCGTCACCATCCACCACCTTCCGGTCGCACGGTCTCCCGGCCGTCTGTGGGGGCCGGTTACATCCCGCGACTAAAACACCGTCGGCCACTATGCCTTGTCGCACGCCCATTGCGCGACCCAGGGCCGCGTACCAATCTCGGCGAACCGAGCCGTATTGTCCGGACGTGTCCCCTGCGCACAGTAAACGTGAGTCCGTCAAGCAAGCGTTGGACGCGCTCGACCGAGGCGTCGAACCCGAGAGATCCGTGCAGCGTGACGCTGTGCGAGTGCTCCTGGCCGAGCTGGCCCGGAAGGCGCCTGGCCGATCGGTGGAGGTTCGGATTCCGCCTTTCGGCGCGATTCAGTGTGTTCCAGGTCCCAGGCACACGCGCGGCACGCCGCCCAATGTGGTCGAAGCGGACCCGCTCACCTGGGTGCTTGTCGCCACGCAGCGGATGAGCTGGGCCGATGCGGTGCGTGACGGACGGCTGCGCGCGAGCGGTATTCGCACCGACCTGACCGAATACCTTCCGTTGACCGGGGAATCGCCCGCAAGCTAGGGCCGCCAGCAGCCCTTGAGCTCGGGTCGTACCCCGTCGGCTCGCGTACACTGGTCGGTCGGACGGTCCAGCACGTTTATCAAGGCAGTAGATCAGCATGAGGGAGCGACAGGTGCCCCGAGGCGACGGCCGGTTGACCGACGATCTCGACCCCCAGGAGCGCGGCCCCCAGGATGCCTGTGGCGTCTTCGGCGTCTGGGCGCCCGATGAAGAGGTCGCCAAACTCACCTACTTCGGGCTCTTCGCCCTGCAGCACCGTGGCCAGGAGGCTGCGGGCATCGCGGTTAGTGACGGCTCCGGAGTCGTGGTCTACAAGGACCTCGGCCTGGTGTCCCAGGTTTTCGACGAGCCCACGCTGGCCAGCCTGCGCGGCCACCTCGCGATCGGCCACACGCGGTACTCCACCACCGGCGGCTCGAACTGGGAGAACGCCCAGCCGACCATCCGGGCGACCACGGCCGGCACGACGATCGCGCTCGCCCACAACGGCAACCTGGTCAACACCGCCGAGCTGGCCCGTGAGGTCGCCGAGCGGGGTCTCGAGGTCGACAGCGCCACCTCCGACACCGCCCTGGTGACCACCCTGCTCGCGAGTCTTCCCGACCTCTCGGTCGAGGCCGCCGCGCTCGAGGTGCTGCCGGGGCTGCGGGGCGCGTTCAGCTTCGTCTTCATGGACGAGAACACTCTTTACGCCGCGCGTGACCCCCAGGGTGTACGCCCGCTGGTCCTCGGCCGCATGGAGCGGGGCTGGGTGGTCGCCAGCGAGACCGCCGCCCTCGACATCGTCGGCGCGAGCTTCGTGCGGGAGGTCGAGCCGGGCGAGATGATCGCGGTCGACGAGCACGGCCTGCGCTCCACCCGGTTCGCCGCGCCCGAGCCCAAGGGCTGCCTCTTCGAGTACGTTTACCTGGCCCGCCCCGACACGACGATCGCCGGCCGCAACGTGTATTCGGCTCGTGTCGAGATCGGCCGCCGGCTCGCCAAGGAGCACCCCGTCGAGGCCGACCTCGTCATCCCGGTGCCCGAGTCGGGCACCCCGGCCGCGATCGGTTACGCCGAGGCGTCCGGCATCCCCTACAGCGCCGGCCTCACCAAGAACGCGTATGTCGGCCGTACCTTCATCCAGCCGTCGCAGACGATCCGCCAGCTCGGCATCCGGCTCAAGCTCAACCCGTTGCGCGAGGTCGTCCGGGGTAAGCGCCTGGTCGTGGTCGACGACTCGATCGTTCGTGGCAACACCCAGCGGGCTCTGGTGCGCATGCTGCGCGAGGCGGGCGCGCTCGAGGTGCACGTGCGCATCTCGTCGCCCCCGGTGCAGTGGCCGTGCTTCTACGGCATCGACTTCGCCACCCGGGCCGAGCTGGTCGCCAACGGCCTCGACAACGAGGGCATCCGCCGATCGATCGGCGCCGACAGCCTCGGCTATGTTTCCCTGGACGGGCTGGTGCAGGCGACCGAACAGCCGAAGACCCGGCTCTGCATGGCATGCTTCGACGGTCAGTACCCGATCGAGCTGCCGGCCGGCAACCTGATCGGCAAGCATCTGCTCGAGGGCGTCGGCAAGCGCGCCTCGATGCCGTCGGCCAGCGACGACGCCGCGACTGCGGCCGTGGCCGAGCTCGAGACGGAATATGACGTCCGCGAGCTCGACGACGAGCGCACCGGCCCACTGCTGACCGGCCAGGGCGGGTCGAACGCCCTGAACCACCCGTGACTTCGACGAATGCTTTAAAGGGGAGAACCGTGACGCACGTGTCCGAGCGCAACAGCGCTGGCTCCAACGGTGCTGAGGGCGCCGACCGCCAGCCGTGGACGGCAGGTGCCGGCCGCGGTATGCGTAAGCGCACGGCCACGTATGCCGACGCGGGCGTCTCGATCGAGGCCGGCGACCGGGCTGTGGAACTGCTCAAGTCGAAGGTCAAGAAGACCACCCGGCCCGAGGTTATCGGTGACCTGGGCGGCTTCTCCGGCCTGTTCCGGCTCAACACGGCGAAGTACAAAAGCCCGATCCTGGCCTCGTCGACCGACGGCGTCGGCACCAAGCTGGTGATCGCGCAGCAGCTCGACATCCACGACACGATCGGCATCGACCTGGTCGCGATGGTCGTCGACGACCTGGTGGCCTGTGGCGCCGAGCCGCTGTTCCTGCTCGACTACATCGCCTGCGGCGAGGTCGTGCCCGACAAGGTGGCCGAGATCGGCGCCGGTATCGCCGACGGTTGCCGTTACGCGGGCTGTGCGCTGCTGGGCGGCGAGACGGCCGAGCACCCCGGCGTGCTGCGCCCGGATGAGTACGACGTCTCCGCGACCGGTGTCGGCGTGGTCGAGGAGAGCGAGATCCTCGGTCGTGAGCGGGTCGAGCTGGGTGACGCGGTGATCGCGATGCGCTCCTCGGGTCTGCACTCCAACGGCTATTCGCTGGTGCGCCACGTGCTGCTTGGCGCCGGCCGGATGCGTCTCGACTCGGTGGTCGACGACTTCGGCTCGCAGCGCACCCTCGGCGAGGAACTGCTTACCCCCACCAAGATCTACGCCAAGGACTGCCTCGGCCTGATCGAGGAGACCGACGTCCGCGCGTTCTCGCACGTGACCGGCGGCGGCATCCCCGGCAACCTGGTCCGGGTCCTGCCCGAGCACCTCGACGCGGTGGTCGACCGTTCGACCTGGCGCCCGCAGCCCATCTTCGACCTGATCCAGGCCAAGGGTCGGATCGAGGACCACGAGATGGAGGCCACGTTCAACATGGGCGTCGGCATGTTCGCGGTCGTCTCGGCCGACGACGCCGACCGTGCGATGGCCTACCTGACCGGCCGTGGCGTCGAGGCGTGGCAGGTCGGCGAAGTCATCGAGGGCACCGGCGAGGTGCAG
>Ga0247791_1000022_pt1 | contig 11673 bp, 9 predicted proteins | sample UWRJS081202R4_FD_180957 | JGI IMG/M metagenome (GOLD analysis project Ga0247791, IMG submission 180957) | Soil microbial communities from Arlington Agricultural Research Station in Wisconsin, United States - UWRJ-S081-202R-4 | ecosystem: Environmental > Terrestrial > Soil > Agricultural land... | reverse complement strand
ATTGTTGCGTATCCAGGCTGCCTGCGACGGACTAAGCGTCAGGCCGACAGCCTTCTTGGCCCCCCAGTGCGTAACTAGCCGGTTCAGTAGCGCACCCCAGCCGCAGCCTATGTCGAGAACACTCGCCGCTCCGGCCGCACCTGCCGCCTCGGCGTGATGATCGAGCTTACGACATTGCGCGCGATCGAGGTCATCCTCGCCTTCGAAGAGCGCACACGAATAGATGAGGTCGGGTCCGATCCAGAGACGGAAGAATTCGTTGCCGAGATCATAGTGTGCTTCGACCGCTTCCTGCGACGCCCCGGGTCGGCTTGCCGCGGCAAGGCCATCGTCCATGTAGCTTCCTCCTGCAGGACAGGTACCGAGGTGAGCATTGTTGCGTCAAACCCCCAGCGACGTCTTTTTAAGGAATCGCCTCCACGGTGAAAAGGCCGTCTTCCTTCATCAGGGCATCGTAGCGACTCAGAGGGTCGTGGCCAGCATTCATCGCCTTGAGTTTCGTAAGTGCGGCAATCGGAACGGCGTATTTGAACCCCGGCCCGCCCCGTTTCGGCCGGTCCAGTCTCGGTCAATAGCTCGCATTCGATTGATGCTCGGCAATTTGCGCTGTTTTTCCGTCACTTTAACTCACCTGCTCACAGCCGATGTCGTACCATTTCCACGTCATTTTGCCCTATTTTGTCTCACATCGAAACTACGTGCTTGGCTCAGGGTAGGTTAGATTGAAAGAAATTTCTAACTGGGCGCTAGTTCCAGCCTCGGAGTAATGAGAGCGAGGAGCTCCGTGCAATACGCGTCGTATCCAGCGCTTTTTCGTTCGGCGGATGATGCTTCGAACAAAAAGCAGAAGACGTACCTGCGCTTGATGGGCGCTGAGTACGCAATTCTTGTGATCGCCTCGCTTTTGTCGGACAGCGCGTTCAAAGGGACCACTTTTTACTTGCTGTATGCATTTGTATTTGTGATGGCGGTCGTCCTCTTGCTTGTGAGAAACCTTTGGAAGCTACAGCAAGATTGGTACCGGTGTCGCGCCCTCGCAGAGAGTGTGAAGACGCTTACGTGGCGCTACATCATGCGCGCCGCACCATTCGCGAATGAACCATCGCTCCAAGACGCACGCGCCGAGTTTCGAAATCAGTTGTATAGAACTTTCGACGCGAACAGAGCCACTGCAGATAAGATTAATCCAAACTGGTCCGCCGACGACCAGATCACTGACGAAATGGATCACGTTAGGGCGCTTAGTCTCGACGAAAGAAAAAAATATTATACGGCCAACCGCCTGAATGACCAGCGAACTTGGTACATGCACAAGGCGGGAGAGAATAACAGATCAGCGAGGAATTGGGTCATTGCAGCCGTGGCCGCTTACGTGCTGGCGTTCGCCTTGGTGCTCGCCCGTATCAAGTTCCCAGATTGGGGGTTTTGGGGGATAGGTCCGATTATCGTCTTCGCGTCCTCCGCACTTGGATGGTCGCAGGTCAAGAAATTCAACGAGTTGGCGGCGGCCTATACGGTGACCGCGCACGAGATCGGTCTTATCAAGCCAAAACTGGAAGCGGTAGACTCCGAAAGTGATTTCTCTGATTTCATAAATGATGCCGAACTGGCGTTTTCACGCGAGCACACGCTTTGGATTGCTCGGCAGACCAAATAACGATAGTGGCGACGACTCGCGCGCGGCTCAGAAAAACGTCCCAACGATCGCACCGGTAGTTTTTGCTTCGCCACCTTTGCCTCGCCACTCAAGTCGGAGGCTTCATCGGCAAACCGCAGCATCTAACTGCTTGGCTCTTGCGATATCTGCATCACCGCCCTGTTCGTTGATTTTTAACTTCGCCCTTCCTCTACGGCAGAACGATATTGCATCGCTGGGATTCAATCTGATGGCCTCGTTGAAATCTGCGATGGCTCGGTCATAGCCGCCTTTTTTCTCATAAGCCAAACCACGGTTGCTAAAGGCGGTGCCAAGCTTGGGATCAAGTCGAATGGCTTCGGTGAAATCGGCGATGGCACGGTCGTAGTCGCCCTTGTTGCCATAGACGATCCCTCGTCCACGAAAAGCCATGGCGTAGTTGGGATCTAGTCGAATGGCCTCGTTGAAATCGGAGATAGCCCGGTCGTAGTTGCGTTTTCTCTCATACACGAAGCCCCGATTGCCAAATGCGAGCGCGTAAGTTGGATTCAGCCTAACAGCTTCGGTGAAATCGGCGATGGCACGGTCGTTGTCACCTTTATTGCCATAGGCGACACCGCGGCTGAGAAAGGCGAATGCATATTTTGGGTCGAGTCGAATGGCCTCGTTGAAATCGGCGATAGCTCGGTCGGGGTTGCCTTTTCTGTCATAGGCTAAACCTCGGTTGCCAAAAGCGGGGGCATAGTTTGGATTCAGCCGAATCGCTTCGTTGAAATCGTTGATGGCCCGCTCGTTGTCGCCTTTCGTCCCGTAGGTTAAGCCGCGGCTATAAAAGGCAAGCGCGTACTTGGGATCGAGTCGAATGGCCTCACTGAAATCGGCAACTGCCCGGTCGTAGTCGCCCTTCTTGTCGTAGGCCAACCCCCTGTTCCTAAAAGCAAGAACCGACTTTGGATCGAGTCGAACGGTTTCGCTGAAATCGGCAATTGCTCGTTCGTACTCGCCTTTACTCCCATAAGCGATGCCTCGCTTGAAAGAAGCGAGCCCCTGGTCGTTTGGGTTAAGTCGCATCGCCTCGCTTAAGGTCGTGATAGCTCTGTCATAATTTCCAGCATTGATATCTGTGTTGCTTTGGCTCACCAGCGTGGCGTAGCGCATTCGTGTCTCAGCTTCCGCTTGCTTGCGATCCTCCTCGGCTTTGAGAGAAGCGAGTTGTTGCTGTTGTTGGGCTTCCGCCGATGCCTTTGCCTTCTTCTCGTCCTCTGCCCTGGCAGTAGCGACCCGCTGCTGCTCGGCTTCCGCGGCCGCTGCTTTGGCCTTCTTCTCATCCTCTGCCTTGGCGTTGGCGGCAGCGATCCGCTGCTGCTCGGCTTCCGCCGCCGCTGCTTTGGTCTTCTTCTCGCGCTCTGCCTTGGCAGCAGCAATCCGCTGCCGCTCGGCTTCTTCAGCGTCGCGCTTCACTTGCGCCTCAGCCGCCGTATTTGCCTGGCGCTCCTGATCTGTCTTGATCTCCTGTCGTGTCTCCGCCCCGGGCGTCCCCCCCGAAAAGTCCATCGAAGAGAGCCCAAACCAGCCGAGCAGCAGTAGCAGTACTGCCGCAACGGCGCCCACGACCGCTTTCAACCGCCACGGACGCTGCCAGGTGAACTCCCCGCCCAGCGCCTCGTTTATTCTTTCGACCAGCGCTTCGGCATCTCGGCCAAAATGAAGTTGGCGGACCTCCACCGCCTGGCGCCGCGCGAGCGCTTTGAGAGAACCCGGAAGTTCGCCCGCCTTCGGCATGCGTGCCCCATCGACTAAAACGGGAATGACACGAATGTTTCGGGCAAGTGCCGTTGCGATTTCGATGACGACGAAGTCGTCCGGATTATCAAGTCGTCTCCCGCCGTTCTCATCTTTTGCTTCCAGCCAGTGGGGACCAATAACCACCAGAATAATATTGCACGCAGCGACTTGGCTGTTCAGATGCACCACGAAATCTACGCCGGCCGGAATGTGGTCGACGTCCATGAAAATATTTTTTCGTCCGAATGTTTGTGACAATCGATCGTACAATCGACCGGCAGTGCTGATCGAATCTTCTCGGCGGTAATTTATGAAAATCGTACCCATGGGCCATCGGGTCCCTGAAAGGCAAACAAATTTTATCGCTGAGTGAGTTAAATCACTATTAGCTAGTTCACATTGGACCTATTGAACTTCGTGATCCTACTTGCGGGCATGCTTTGGCAGCATCAGAAATGAATCGCCGCGGCCTGTTCCCGTAAAAGTGATGGAAGACGGTAGTAGAGTAGTGTTCAGGGTAATGCTCGACACCATCGCGGACCTGGCGGATTTTCGAACGCGATCACGGAATTGCGACGTACAGCGGACCACTTAGGTGGCGTATAGTCTGGACTCAAGCGAAAGCACAGGTGCGGATTATGCCCGCGTTGCATCGTCAAACCCGTTCATTGGCGAAGCGGTCCGTTTTTGGAATCGTAGTGGTGTTCGTACTCGCGCTCACTTGTGGGCTCGCTTCTCACACAGCAAAGGCCCAGGTGCGAATCGGCATTGGTGTTGGAGGGATTGGCGGTGTTTTGCTAGACGATGCGTATAGAAGGCAAAAAAGCCAGCAAAGCGAACAATACCAACGAAACCAAAGCGCCGCGGAAAGCAAACCCACGAAAAAAACCACAAAAGCCAAAAATCAGAAACCGAAGAAAGATGACTCAAAAATCGCAAAAGAATTGCCGCCCAAGGCGAAGTCGCCTGAGCCTGTCGCCAGTGCGCCACAGGCCACACCGCTGACGGCCGGACCACCGCCGACGCCCGACAATTTTGGGGAATGATTGTTCGCCGCCGCCGTGAGCCAGCTGTAAATGGCCCGCCTAAGGGAGCGACTCAGCGGAGGCGTTATCTCACGGCCTACCAGGACCGCATTACTGGAAACGATCTGCTGGGACACTGCGCTCCGGCGCAGGCGATTCGGTAGCCCGACGCTCCTGAGCACGATGTTCTTGAGCACGATGCTCCGCAGCAGGTTTGCGCTGAGCCTGCTTCGGTGAGCGCTGCGCGGACGTTTTGTCGGGTCCGGTGTAGAACTGGTTTGGCCCGCAGGACCCGCCTACTCCGCTGACCGTTCTTGGCATTGCTCAAAAGTGGTGAAACCACAATTGCTGCCGCCGTTCCTGTAGTTAGCGCACCATTTATAGGGATCGGCTGCAGCCGGATCGGCAATCAAAAACAAGGATGTCACCGACCCGACAGCTATTGGCAGCCCATATGCGTTCGTGTTTATGAACCGCTTCAAGATTGCGATTGGCTGAAACAACGCAGTACCCACTAGTGCCCAAGGACCGCCCGCAGCGCGATCAAGAAGCTTCATGATTCTCTCCTGGCACTGCTTCACGCTTTTCAGTTTCTGCGCGTGACAAGGATTCAACCCGGGAAGCGAAGATTTTTCAGTCGAGCTTCGTCGCGATGGCAACGCCATCCGCTTGCACGATCGGAAGCATACCAAATCCGCACCAAGCTGGCATGCGAATGGTTACCACCCTTTGATCCTGAACTGTCCCATTTTGACTACTCGAACGGCTGGCGGTGTTTTCATACCTTGCAAGGCTCGAGCGAGGACTTCCAAGATTGACGACACGCGAAATCGACAAGGTTGCAGTCAGTAAATGCATTAAATTGGTGCGCCAACAAAATGAAAGTGCAGGACCGCCACGGCTCAATTCATTTGGTGCAATGGCAACGGGGTGAAAAATGAAAATGGTAGATACTGCCATAGTCGCACTTGCTGGACGCAGGATTGATCTGCCGGAGGCGCAGGTACCGCGATTCCCCCTCGAGAATGTCCAAGAAGTTGGGCGACGCGTTTGCGATGCTCTTTGCGAGATGCATGCGGTGGCACTTGTCTGTTCGGCTGCTTGCGGCGCTGATCTCGTTGCTCTGGAGCAAGCCAAGCAGCTTGGTCTGCGCCGGCGCATCGTGTTGCCCTTCGCACCTGAGCGATTCCGGGAAACCTCGGTTATTGACCGTCCCGGTGACTGGGGTCCGCTGTATGATCAACACATCGTAGCCACGGCCGCAGCAGGCGATCTTCTCTCACTCGACATTGCTACTGGCGGCGACGCTGCCTACGCGGCTGCAAACGAGGCGATTGTTCGCGAAGCGCAAGCGCTTGCGGCGCAGCCGGATGGCCCTCACCGGTTGATCGCAATACTGGTCTGGGAGGGCGCACCTCGTCCGGGAAGCGACGCGACCGCCAGATTTCGAGATCTGACCAGGCGCGCTGGATTCGATGAGCAATCCATCTCGACGTTGTCGGCTATCCATCAACAGGCTACAGGCACAAACTCTTCCGCCTTGACGTGAAATCTGCCGACAAGGACAGAGGGAACGAAGATGCAGCGGGCTTTTGTTATCCGTCCCTTCGGCAAGAAGGCGGATGCCTCCGGGACTGCGATTGACTTCGAGCAGGTCCACGAGCAATTGATCGCTCCCGCGCTCAAAGACGCTGGGCTCGGCGGGGGAACAACTGGCGAGATCATCGATGCGGGCAATGTCCGCGAAGACATGTTCTCTCTCATTATCGAAGCCGACCTGGTGGTCTGTGACATTACCGTACACAACGCCAATGTTTTCTATGAGCTCGGCATCAGGCACGCGCTGCGGAAGCGGCGCACCGTGCTGATCAAAGGTGATCCCGTATCAGATACGACCCCATTCGACGTGCTGACCGACCGATATGTACCTTACAATATTGGCGATGCGGCTGCGGCACGCACTGCCCTAGCGTCCGCAATCAAAGCCACCCTGGTAAGTGAGCGTGAGACTGATAGCCCTGTGTTCAAGATGCTCCCGGCCCTGCACGAAATCGATCCGGCGAGCGTGAAGGCGATTCCAACCGATTTCACCGAGGAGGTAGGACGCGCTCGTGCCGCGAAATCCGCCGGCTGGTTACGCCTGCTGGCATCAGAGTTGGATGGCCAACGCTTTCAGTGGCCGGCGCTACGGCTGGTGGGAAATGCACAGTTGGATCTGACAGACTACGAGGGGGCGCACGAAACCTGGGAGCGAATCCGCGCCAACGATCCCGACGATGTCGCTGCCAATCTCGCCCTTGGGAACATTTACGAGCGGCTATACCGAAAGACGAAAAACGCCGAACTTTTAGAAGCGTCGAACCAGACTATTGTCCGCGTCCGCAACAGCGAGAAGGCTTCGGCCGACCAGCGTGTCGAGGCCCTCACCTTGGAGGGACGCAACGAAAAAACGCTGTGGCGGCTGGAGTGGGATCAATTGGACAACGTTGCCGAGCGGCGGGGCGCGGCCACCAACAGAATGCTGCGCAAGGCCTACGAGACTTACCGAAAGGCCTATCTTTTCGATCTGAATCACTACTACTCGGGGCTCGCGGCGCTACAACAAGGCACGATAACGCTGGAACTGTCGAAAGAGGATATGTGGCAGGACACGTTCGACAACGTCGACCAAGCGCAGGCCTATGGGGCGGGACTGAAGCGACAGCTTGAAGCGCTTCACCCCATCGTAGCTCAGGCGATCGAGGCCGCACTCGCTCGAATGTCCGGCAACGACCAGAACCGCGTGTGGGCCGAAATCAGCGCTGCGGACCTTCTGTTTCTACTCGAGGAGCGCCCGAGCCGGGTGATCGAAGCCTACAGAGAAGCGGTCCCCAAAAATGGGTTCTTCGCCTGGAATTCGGCGAGAGGACAGTTGGAGCTCTTCACAAAGCTCGGCTACAAGGTCGAGCTCGCGAACAAGGTCATTTCGACGATCGATACGCTCGTCTTGCGGCCCGAGGTTAACGACATTGGTGACCTGCACGTGGTCATTTTTGCGGGTCATCGCATCGACGAAGCTGGGCGCCCCGTCCAGCGTTTCCCCGGCGATCGCGAACCTCAGGCGCGCAATCTGATTCGCGAAGCGCTATCGAAGGCGAAAAATGGTTGGAAACGCATTGAGGTTTTGGCATCCGCAGCTCCGGGGAGCGATATACTCTGCCATGAAGTTTGCTCGGAGCTCGGGATTGGCAGCATTGTGTGCCTGCCAATGCCAAGGGATGTCTATGCCCGTTCCGTCTTTGGCGATTTCGATAGTTGGCGCTCGCGCTATCTTGAGCTGATCGGCCGGCGCCCGCCTCTCCAGCTCAGCAACCAGGAAGGGTTGCCGCGATGGCTCGAAGGCAGCGGCATCGATCCCTGGGAACGCGGAAATAGCTGGGTGCTTCAGATGGCTCGGACACGCGGCGCCAAAAAAATCACTTTGATTGCACTTTGGGACGGCAAGACCGTAGGCGACGCGCCGGGTGGTACCGCACAAATGGTCCAGATAGTACGGAAAGCGGGAACGGTTGATATTGTCCGCATCGATGCCGGACAACTTCTGTCCTGACCCGTTGCCGGATTTCAACGGCTAAGGATGACCGGAAAAATAGACTCTCTCCAGATATTTTGGCGTGCCCGGCTCGTAATAGCGAGCTTTCCATGAGTCGTCCGGGACAAGGAATGATCTTGCATTCTCTGGATCGGTCGTAGCTCGCGCGCGTACAAGGCCACGAAACTGGAAGTGGTTAAAGAGGCGCATGAACTCGGACAGATAGATGTCCGCAACTCGCGTGTCTCCTCGGATAATCAACATATTTTCGTCGTTCTTGCGCGTCGATGCGTCGCTGAAATTAGCGGAACCAGTGATGACCAGTGGATCGTCGCCAAGTGGATCAATGATCATGTATTTCGTGTGAACATATTTGACATGAGTGTTCAACCCGGTGAGGTGCTCTGCCATCCATCGTTCGAACTCGTTGCGAGGCAGAATGTTGGCGACCGCCACCTCGTTGAGAGGAGATCCGTTGAGAAGGTCCATATCCCTATCTGCGCTTTCCAAAAGAACGTAACGAAGATACGGCTTAGGATGATCGAGAACTTCCTCGAATAGATCGTTGACACCAAACGCCGCGGTGAGAAAGACCGCGGTGTTGGCCTTATCCATTAGGCGCGAATACCACCTCAACAGGTCCAGATTAGACCGCGGACTAAACGCAGCGGATGTGCCCACCGCAGGAAGTCCATCGGGGATGGAAAAAATTTCCTCGTTCCAGGGCCGGATTGCTTTCATTTCCGGATCTTTGTGTAGTTCCTCCCAATACTCGAAGTAGGCGGTCGCCACATCCTTGTCTCTCACAAGGTGACCGCAGTTCGAGTGCCCGAAAATGCCTCCGTCTGTGAAGTTCGTCGATCCTGTCCAAACTTCGACGGGCTCTCCTTTGTGGAGCAGGACAATGAACTTGTTATGCGAAATTGCACTGCGACTTTCGGTTCGCGGAGTTACGAGATCCTCAATTCTGGCTTTGCGAATTGCTTCCCAATTAGCATCAGCCGGTCCGCTCGTTTTCTCCCGTGCGTCGAAAACTATCTGCACATCAGCTTCTGAGGCCGCAGCCTCTCTGAGCGCGTTCAGCACAGCTCCTTGCTGGAGTTCATAAGCGGCGACGCGAAGGCCCCAATCGGGGCCATTGGCTCGGTGGATGAAATCGAGCATTGCGCGAAACAGGCCGCGCGAGAGCCACCGAAACGCAGCACGATCGGGGACCTCCGATGGGCGGCGATCGCCAAATTTTCTGACATAGGCCTGCGAACCGGCGACACCGCGGTTGAAGTAGACCGCGTGCTTTCCCTCATCCTCCTTCTCTGTCGCAATACTTATCTCGGCAGTTTCAGATGCGCGCAAAGCCCCGGGCTCGCCCCGCATCGCCACGACCCTGTAGGTATACTCGTGACCGTAACGCGTCGTGAAATCGCCCCAGAAAAATCCCTGGATGGGGTGGTGCTCGGTCGAAACCATGCCCTCTTCTACAGGCACGTCGGGGAACACCTTGAGCGCCCGCAACCATGAGCGTGAGTTGCCGTGGCCATGCTCGATCCGCTCGATCCCAAAGCCGAGCACGCCTTCGCTGGCAGCTTCCTCCATGTCGATGCCAAGCAGCACGACGTAGGCGCCGGCGATCGCATGCACGGACAATGGACCAGTCTTGTTGTAGGCTCGCATTCTTCGGAATCCTCAGATGCGGCGTTTACGACTTACTTCGGCTGACTAACTCCGTCGAGTTGGGCTCCAGCCGCGGTGCCTTGATCGAGCTTCCAAAGCAGCCAATCGTCGTTGGGCCCGAATTTTTTCTGATGGCGGTCCCATTTTTGAGGAAGCTGCCGGTTTAAGCTTTCTAGGAAAGGCAGAAGCGGTTTTTGGGGCGGCTCTGCATCTTCGCGATCGTCCATCTCGACGCGCTGCCACTTGAAGCGATCTCTGTACTGCGCGAAGCCGAAACCATCGAAGAAGTGTTCGCCGCCGATGAGGGGCATGTACCACAGGCTCGGAGAGCCATCCGGATTTTCCTTGATTGGAATCTGCACTTCGAGGTCCTTGAGCATCCGAGAACCTTCGCTATCGCCCTTTTTTGACAGATGATCTCGCAAGCGATCGAGTGCCGGAAATTTTACCGGAGGACTGACGAACAGCACCGGCTTCCGCTCCGATCGGCAAAGGATGATCTCGTGCGGCGTCCCAACGCTATAAACGTTGGTCGGGACATACGCGACGATGAAGTCACTCGTATCAACCATGCGCAGATCCATGTGCAGCGCAGGCCAGAAATGGTCAGCACAGATGGCCCGAGCGTTTGCACCCTTCTCCGATGGGTCGAAACTCCATTGAGCTCGAACCTTGGCGGTTGTTTCATCCTCTCGCCCATACTCCTTCACGCCTTGTATCTCCGGCTTGAACCAGGGGTCGAACACCGTGACTCCGAGCTCCTGAAGAAATTCGCTGACGCGATTGCGCCAGCCGAATTTTTTCTCAACCTCTCGCGACGCGACGAAATCCATCGGTCCTGAAAGATATACGCGCGTGTTGCGCAGCAAATTCGGTTTCGCCACTTTTTCCATCGACGTCGCTCCGCTCGGTTTTTCCGATCTCGGTGTCTAATTGGCACGCTGCAGCTATTTGCGGGGGAATTGCAGATTAACAAAATCCGTCTGCGCATTCAGCGAAAGCCCGGCGTACGGCTCAAGCAGGCTTGCCGGTACGCGCAGGCGGCGAGCCGCCGACGCGTGCATGAGATTTGCCACAGCATCGAAATGATGCGCCGGGCCTGTGGCGACCGGCGTCGGCGAATGATCCCACCAAAGCACCCAATCGCCGGTCGCAGAGAAAATGGCCGCGTCGAGTGACCGTGGATCCGCCTGCACCTGTCGGGCTGCCTTCGCCACCCCTGCCAGAAAGGCAGCGGACGTTGCGTTAGCCTTCCGCGTTCCGACGAGCAGGCGGCAATAGCCAGTCTGCCAATCTATGGATCGCTCGAAGAGGTGATAGGGCTGGTCGGGCGTGATCTCGTCTGCCGCGAGCAATTTAGGGAACCCGCTTCGGCTGGCCGGCATATCGAAAACTAGCTCATGTAGTTCGCTATATGCTCGGCCGCCGACTGCCCTTTTCGCTTCGTGGTAGCACTCCTGAGTGCGGTAGAAGACCAGGGCAACCTCGTCTGGGATCGTGCTTTCCTTTGACTCCGGCAGCACGGCGGGAAGGTACGCCGTCAGTCCATATTGGCGTTGCATCTGGACTGTGAACGGCATGAAAAGCTGTCCGAGGCGTTCGATGAATATTTGCCGCCGAACACCGGCATTCTTGCGGCCGCGGAAGACTCGAACCGAATCCGCAGGTACGGGCCGCGGTGCACTGCGGTTGCCGTTAGCAACCTCGGACTTTGTGTCTTCGGCGGCACCTATAAGGTGCCGCCAGCTGCGCACCAGCGACTCGTTCAATGTTTCCAGCGCGGCTTGAGACTTTGCTGCCTCGCCTCCGCTCGCAACCAAGTTCTTGGTGAACGTTTCCAATTCGCGGGCAAGGCCTTCGTGCGACTTACGCATTCGGCTGGACAGAAATCCACCCTGAATGATCGCGTGCATGCGCCGCACTCCGAACTCGGTCGGCTCGTTTTCGGCTGCCAGCCGCGGGTCCTGTTGAAACTGGGCTGTGAC
>Ga0247791_1000021_pt1 | contig 11897 bp, 9 predicted proteins | sample UWRJS081202R4_FD_180957 | JGI IMG/M metagenome (GOLD analysis project Ga0247791, IMG submission 180957) | Soil microbial communities from Arlington Agricultural Research Station in Wisconsin, United States - UWRJ-S081-202R-4 | ecosystem: Environmental > Terrestrial > Soil > Agricultural land... | reverse complement strand
GGAAGCGACAACCCTGATTGCTCACCTGGCGAATCAAAAAGCTGAAACGTAAGACGGCCTAAAGCTCCACTTGAAGTCAGTTCCACGTGAAACCAAGCTCTGGTTGAACTTGAAGCACGAGTGCTACGCACCTGATATCGGGCACATGTCGCGTAGTTCCCAAAGCTCATGCGCCCAGCCGAGACCGCCAGGCGGGCGAGCGGCAACGGTCGGCCGGCAACGAATAATGAAACCGGCAGGCGTACGTATACGCAGCCGGCTATAGGGAGAACTTGCGATCTACACTAGGATCACGAAGCCAAACTGAATTCCCGTTGCGATCCCACGCGCGATGTCTGCTTTTTCGGTCGCTATCGGGGGTAAAGCAAACATGGGCTATTGCACCGCACATGTCTGCTTATGACCCAAAGCGGACATGGCTTCGGTTAGTAAAGTTCTCAATAAGGGATTTGTGATTGGACCGCGATAGCTTGTCAGATAGCCTCCGCACGCATGTCGACGCGGTACCTGATCATCGCCATGGCGGCTACTCTTTGTGCGGGCGCATTACTCTATGCGGTTGACCATCAGGCCTTCATCCCAAGGGGACCCCATTCGGTTAGCATTTCCTCGACAAAATAAAGCAAGTCAAGCGTTCGGATCGAGGGCGTTCGGATAAAACAATTGCTCGCCATTGATCTTGTAGTTGGCGATAGCTTTCTGGCCTTCGGACGACACGAACCAATCGATGAACTGCTGACCAAATTCGCGCTTTACGTTCGGATGTTTGGCTGAGTTCACCAGTATGACGCCATATTGATTGAACATGCGCTTGTCGTCTTCAACGAGAATTTGCAGGTCACCCCTGTTCTTGAAGTGTATCCATGTGGCGCGGTCGGACAGCACATAGGCTTTGCTGGCGGCCGCCATCAGGAGCGCAGCGTCCATACCTTGGCCGATCGGTGTGTACCAGGGGCCGTGGTCGTTCTCGATGTCGATTCCGAGGTCCTTGTGCCAGATCCTCTGTTCGACGAAATGGGTGCCGGAGCGGTCACCGCGCGAGATAAAGGTCGCCTGTTTGTCTTTGATCGCTTTGAAAGCCTTCGCAACGTCCTTCAAATCCCTGATGCCTGCAGGATCGCTTTTTGGCCCGATCAGCACGAAGTCATTGTACATGACGGGAACGCGCCTCACGCCGTGTCCTTCGTCGATGAATCTATTTTCCGATGATTTGTTGTGCACAAACACGACATCGGCTTCACCGCGCCGGCCGGTATCGAGCGCTTGACCGGTGCCTTGGGCGAGCACCTTTACAGCAATGCCGGTTTTTTGCGTGAAGAGCGGCAGCAAGTAGTCGAATAGACCACTATCTTGCGTTGAAGTCGTGGAAGCGACGACAATTGATTTTTCTTGCGCGATCGCGTGGCCGGCGAAAAATGCGCCGAAGACCACAATAGCGGCGAGTACGATCTTTCGCGATGAAAGCAATTGAACCCCCTTATCCCGATAACAAAATAGTGCCGCGTGATGACCAATTTAGGGCACTGGGGCCGAAATATTGGCGCAACCCGAGAATCGGCAAAGCATGTCCGTATTGGCCCTAGCGGACATGGCGTCTTGCAGCGCACACGTCGGCTTTTGACCCAAAGCGGACATGGGCCAGCGTTACGCTTGACCCCCTTCCGGCGCGCTAGTTTGCCGGTACGATACGTTGGCGAGACTTTCGGGGCAGCAATGAGGCGGCGCGAGTTCATCATACTTCTGGCTGGCGCGACTGCGGCGTGGCCGCTCGGTGCGCGCGCTCAGCAGTCCATACGCCGTGTCGCGATTATCAACGTCAGGCTGGAAACGGATCCACTGGGTCAGAGCCAGCTGAAAGCCTTCCGGCAGGGCTTCGAGAAGTTCGGCTGGGAGGACGGTCGCAACGTAAAGATTGAAGTGCGCTGGGCAGGCGGCAGCGCCGAGCAAATGCGCGAGTTCGTCACGGAATTGGTGGCACTCAAGCCGGATGTGATCGTCGCCAGCGGCTCGCCGGCAGTGGCGGCGCTCAAGCGTGCGACATCGACGCCGCCGGTTGTATTCGTCGGGATCGCCGAACCAGTGGCGCAAGGCTTCATTACCAACATGGCGCGTCCGGGGGGCAATATCACCGGCTTCAGCCTGGTTGATTTTCCGATCGTGGGTAAATCGGTGGAAATGCTCAAGGCTGTAGCGCCGTCGCTTGCCCACGTTGGGCTGATGTACAATCCAGAGACCTACGGCTTCTACGACGCTTACCTGGAAAGATTTCAGCGCGAGGCGCGCTGGTCGATGGAATTGACCCGCGTAGCGGTGCGCGTGCCTGCGGACATTGACGCTGCTGTCGCAGGCGTTGCAGCGCGGCCGGGCGGAGGCTTGGTCGTGCTTACCGATGCATTCAACTCGGTCAACCAGGCAAGGATCCGCGCGGCTCTGGATCGCAATCCGATGCCCCATATCGTGCCCTGGCGACAGTGCGTTGCCGGTGGCGGGCTGATGTCCTATGGGCCGGATCTGGACGATATCTTCCGCGTCTCGGCGAGCTACGTGGACCGAATTCTCAAGGGTGCAAATCCCGGCGAACTTCCCGCGCAGGCACCCACGAAAATTGAGCTTGTGATAAACCAGAAGACCGCGAAGACGCTCGGTCTCGACGTGCCGCGGTCGCTGTTGGCGATTGCCGACGAGGTGATCGAATAAGAGCGGCGATGTCCGCTTTTGGCCCAAAGCAGACATGACGGTTTGCACTGCACATGTCCGCTTTTGGAAGTAAAGCGGACATTGTTCACTTGATGCCTAGAATGATGCCTGAAAAGTTTTTTGGCTTAAATCGACGCAAGAAGAACGTCGCTAAGTTTTTGATTTTAAGTGGCTCCCCGGGCCGGATTCGAACCAGCGACCAACCGGTTAACAGCCGGTTGCTCTACCACTGAGCTACCGGGGAACAACGCCGAGCAGCGGTAGCGGCCCTATAACAAAGCCAAACTCCTTTGGAAAGGATGAAGGGCCCGACCGTCGGCGCGAAGGTTGGAGGCCGTGCCCGGAATTAAACCGGGGGGTACGCGGATTTGCAGCCCAATGAAGCGTCGCGGTTTCAACGCCTTGGCTGTAAAACGGCCTAAAACCGGCGACCGGAATCAATGGCTTCGGGTATCTTGGGCTGCGTCATTGCGGCGGCGGCTTTGGCAGGTCCGTCACCTTGTTGGTCGCCCTTGCCGCGTGTACTCGACTATTGGTCAGAAGCGAGCGAGATCGTACGACTCTTTAGATGATTGCCGAGTTCACCAAGCCGTTTCTTTTTATTCACATTCGCAAGACCGCTGGAGTTTCGCTCCGAGGTTTGCTGGCAAACCAATTTCCGGCGGGCCGGGTGCTTTTCCAGGCTCATTCCGTCAGTGGTCCATCGGAGCCCGGCGACGCAAATTTCGTTACTGGCCACGTCGGCCTTGACTACGCACGACGTTTCGCAGCTGCACCAACGATCTTCACCACGATACGCACCGATTTCCCGATGCCTCTCGACTTATCACTTTTTTCGAAGCAATGACGGGAATCACCTGCGCACCCTTGCGATCGAGTTGACCAACGCTGAACATGAGAGCCGGTGTCGATTTACCGATCGCGCGCGACGCTTGGGTTTGCTGGAATTTCTTGTTGAGGAAGAGTCGTTGGCGCGCGCCTGGTTATCGAACGGACAGGCTAGGCAATTGTTGGGCGGTTCATTTGCCGGACTGGCAGAGGGAGCGGACTGCCGCGAGATTGTCCGAACCTATTTGGCAGAATGCGATGTTGTCGGCATTTTCGAGCGGCTGGACGACACACTGCGGTTGCTCTCACATACAATGAATTGGGGACGGTTGGGGCCTTTACCCCACACCAACAAAACCAAACTGTACTCGGCCGATGTCGATCCGAGATGCATCGAAATCCTCCGGGCATGGAACTCGTTGGATTTCTATTTATACGAGGAGGCTTGCCGACTTTTTGAGTCGAAACTGCAAGCCATGCATGACAGGGGCCTCGATCATGCTCCTCCGGATGCAATTTGGCTGGCGACCGGGGAAAAGTTTACTCCGGACATGCCGATCCACGGGTATGGTTGGCACGAACGCGAGTATCACCGGGACAAGTGGTTATGCTGGAATTCGGCCGTCACCGCCACTCTCGACCTTCGCCTTTCGAAGCCCAGATATTCCAGCTTTCGCTGCCTGTTGTCCCACGTCATTAGCCAGGCCGCTCTGGATCAGCTCCAGATCTCGGTGAATTCCGTGCGCCTGACTTTGCAAAAGCGGGCAGCAGAAGCTGGAACGCTTTTGGAAGGTGCCATACCGGAAAACGCACTGAGCCGAAGTCCGCATCTGGCGCAGATTACGTTCGATTGCCCGGTCATGCTCAGGCCCTGCGATATCAATCCAGGCCTGCCGGATAGCCGAAACTTGGGCGTGGCAATCGGCTGGATTCGCCTTGAATAATATTGATTGGTAGCGAGACAAATTGCGCGTCCGCTCAAACAGCTCGATTCACTTCGCGGCTATTGTGGCTAGTTTCGAGGCGGATAATTGCGCAGCGGGTTTCGGCACGATGCGCTTGATCGGCAATCCGAGCCATCGGGAGTCATCCTTGCCGTGAAAACGGAGACACGTCCATCCCAACGTGCATTGACCGGATTGAGCAAGATCGAACGTGATATCTATGGTGTCAGGTCCGATCGAGATATCCTGAGCAGGTAGCGGCCGCCCGTCGACGTAAAATCGTAAACCCGCGCGCGCCAATGGCCGCTTCGGTATGCATTCAATGCTGATCCGGTGCCGCCCTTCGTTCATCCATGCCGACATCATGGCGGCCGGCTCCGACCACCGGAATCTGGTTTCGTTGTATGTTTCGATCGGATAGAAGCCGGCATTCTGCGGCGCGAAGACGTCCCAACCCGACCTTAAGTCGGCCTGTGACATGAGTGCAGGCTGCGTCGGAGCATCGCGTTGCTCCTTAAGGCAAGCCAATCGCTGATGGTCGATCAGTGCCGCGACATAGTTCTTAAATGCAGCGCTGATCCAGGACCTCGGGGCGGCCAAGATGGCAAACATCGTCACGATGCGCTTCAGGGCGACTCTTGCTGCGGCTCCTGCGAGTGCTGGCCGTTCACCGCCGATCGCAGGCATCAGCCAACGCGTTGGCGTTCTGAGGAATAGAAGTGGTTGCCTGAGGCGGGAGATCGAGGGAACCAGTATATCGTACATGGACATCCGCAGCAGCTTTTGCGCCAATCGGCGGTCCCAATTGCCTTGGCAAATCCATTCGTCGGGCACCTCGAGCAAGTGTCCGCCGGCCCCATGCGTGTCTTCCGCGAAATACCTCATCTCGCCGGTGATGAAATCCAGGGTAAACGTCCGCAATTCGGAGAGCTTGCCGAGATAGTAGTGATGAAAGCGCGCTTCCGGCAGGTAGCCTATTTTGTGTCCAAGTTCGGCATAGTTCGCGGCAAGAACCCACTCTGCGAAATGGCCGAGCTCGGATTTCAATCCACCGCATTGGTCGTAGACATCACGTCGGGTTACAAAGCATTGATCGAGAATTTTGCGCCACGGATGCCTTTTCATTCCAAATTCAATGTCGGACTCATACATATCGGCTTCGGCGGTCGAAAGCCGATTGTGTGTGATGCGTATCGACTGGCATGAAAATCCCACCCACTCAGGGTGCGTTGCGAATGCCTGCAGGCATTTTTCCAGAACGTCGGGCTCCGGCCAGCAATGCGATTCGGTAAAAAACAAGTACTGACCGTGAGCGCGCGCGGCCCCTATCGCGCACAGACCAATGTCATGCTGTTCATCCGAATACTCCAGGCGATCCTGCGGCCCGAGCAATGCCGCCAATTTGTCAGGTTCCGGGAAATCCGGCGAGACCACCAGTATTGTCTCATATTGGCTCTTTGCAACGGTCTGTGCCTGCCACCCCAGCCAGCACCGTTCCCATTGACCGCGATGGTATTCGAGCGGAACGATGACTGAAAATAACGGTTTGGTCATGTCCCGGCCCGAGCATCGTTGTTTGCGAAAGCCTGGTTCCGATTTTCTAATTCAGTGCGAGCGCGCTCCTGATGGAACACACTGAAAATTTCGGTGCACCAATCGTGCAACTCCTGAATCATAACCCGGTGATCGAGCGAATGCCTCGCCCCTTCGGCCGCGCGTTTTCCGATCGCTGACGCGATGTCGAGGAAAGCGAGCAAGCGTGCAATGGCCTCGCCGAGCCCGGTGACATCTCGAACCGGAACCACAAGCGCATTTTCGCCGTTGCGCACATTTTCAAGCACGCCACCAGCAGAGGCGAGAACTGTCGGTGTGCCGCACGCGAGGGCCTCGCAGACACTCAGCCCATAGGGCTCCTCAAGCGAGGCATGCACACAGACGTCTGCGGCCCGGAACAATTGGGCCATACTGGCAGGCGATTGCACATATCCGATCTGCCGGATCACCGCGTTCTCGCTCACGCGTTCGTCCGGTCCGGAGGACCCCACCACCAGAAGTTCGACCGGCCGGGCTTGCAGGCGTTGCGCGACCACGGCCAACGCGTTGCGTACGGTGGGAAAATCCTTGAAACGGTTCGTAACGCCGCCGTTCGCGACGTAAAGCAAAATAGCCGTGTTCTCAGAAATGCCAAGCTCGCGACGTGCCTCGCTTTTCGAGCCAGGGCGAAAAACAGCAAGATCCACTCCGCCCCGGATGCACCTCCAGTCGACGACGGCTGGGGCAAGCAATGACCGGCGCGCGCGCTGCAACATCCATTCGGACTCTGCTGAGACAAATAACCGGCAGTCGGCTAGCGCGCGACGCTTGCGGTGCCAGTTCAAGCGCGTCAAGTCGAACGGGATCGCGGGTGGCAGGTCGAGATCAGGGCAGGCGCCGCAGCCGATCTCCCATCGTTCACACCCCAGAGCCTGCGCGCAATGCCCAGTGAACAGCCAGGAGCAGAACAAGCGGACCGCCACCGGCACGGTCCTGCTGAGTGCAGCAAGCGCACGCAAATCGAAAAAATTGGGATGCAAATTGTGGCAGAGCACCAGGTCAGGAGCGGATCCCGTCAAACTGAGCACATGGTGGGAATAGGGGTACTCGAAGTCCTCCAGCCCAATGGCGCGCGAGCCGCGTCGGGCCAGTCCAAGAATGGCTCGGCCCGCGAGTCCCTGAAACGGCCCATAGTCAAAAAACGGACTGAGAAAAAACGGCACAACCCGCGGATGATCTGTCTTCTTGTCGCCCACCAATAACCAGGCATCAATGCCGCGTTCCAAAAATCCCTCGAGCGTGAGCATCGACATCCGTTCGGAGCCGCCGCCCTCGTCAGCCGTATTCACAATGATCACTTTTCGAAGTGACCTGACCGCGTTGCCCAATTCACTCAGCCCTTTTGAAATCGATTGTAAATATCGGAAGCCCGAGACATCTGCGATCGGAAGATCCAGTCCGTCTGGGGACGAGCGCTTTGCAAATCACGAGAATTCCATCGCGCGCTGCGCTGGCGAGTTCTTCGGGCAGGGCAATGATCCATACACCGGCCTTCACCGACAATGCTGATCTCGGCAGGATCGTGCCGCCAATCACTACCGCAATGAGGCTGTCGAGTGGATTGCCGCGCAGCCCGTTCGTGTCGATATGGAGTTCTAAGGCGGTGGCGTCCGAATCAATACGCAGCACGAACATCGGCCATGTCCAACGAAAGTTCCTGCTTTCGAACCGTTCCAGCGCGTGGATTCCGCCAAGGTCGCTCGGGGTCGCTGCTTCAACTGGAAAAGACACAGGAGCCGCTTGCGGCGTTCCGGGATCAAGATGGTGGCGCGTCCAATCATATTGGGCCTGAGTGACCACGCGCCGATGCGCGCGCAAAAACCGCCTCCACTGCAGCTTTGAGGTAAGAGGCAGATGGTCGATTGCAAATTCGTCCAATTTGATCAGGGCTCGTTGCAACCAACCCCACACCGACGTGCCCGCAATAGCATCCCGCAGTAGTGGCACAGCGATGGTAATGAGGGTGGGTAGATGTCGAGGATGCGACACTGCAACGAAGGCGATTGCGCGCAGCATGCGCCGTCGCATATTCCTGTCGCGGCAAAGTCTGTTGGACCACAGATCCGAGTGACCGAAATAGCGCTCAAAAAAGTCTTGCGGCTCGCTTGACCGGCACGCGATCTCACCTCTGGCGTAGTCTGCCGTGTCGTAATGGTGATCGCGAGTGGCTGCATCATCCAGATGAAGAACGGCGGCGCCCGAAATGTCATCGATCTGCACCGCCAATGTATCAAGACGGGCAGATAGCAGTGCTGGTGCGAATTGACCGTACTCGCTGACAAAACCTCCCACTCGGGCGAAGACATCGGCGCGGATTGCAAACCCGCTCCGGTGCACACGGCGCCACGTTCCCGCACTACGCCAGATGGACTGAATTTGGCCAAACCACCGATCAGCGAGGCGTGCCATCAAGTGGGCATCGCTGTGGCGCACTGTGAAATTGCCGACTACACCGTGCCCGGCAGAGATCCACTGGGCTACATGCTCAAGACATTTCGGATCGCCCAGGCTATGCCCTTCGATGAAGACGAGCCAAGGCGTTGTTGCCTTCGCAGCGCCGGCATTCCACATGGCGGCGTCGTTAGCTTGTGGCACCTCAATTAGCTGATCGCTATCGCCCAGCGGCAGTGCATGCTGGTCTGACGCATCCTCTCCCGAAGACATGACGCAAACGCGGTAGTGTTTGCGTGACAGGGTCTGCTGCTCCGTCCAAGTCCGCACGACGTCGGCCGTGCGTCCGCGAAGGTCGAACAGCGGATAGATCACCGTGATCAATGGATCGGTGAGTTCGCCTCCCAGGGCATCTCCGCGAGTTGATACGCTGGTGAGACACTCAATACTCATGACACGCTTGCTGAGGGGCAGTCTTCTACGGGCCCTCTCCTGCGACCGGGCCGGTTGTAGGGCCAGCATGCGGTTAGAACAAGTCGCCCAGCCAGGCCTGAGTATCCTCAGGATACACGCATCCAAAAGGGACACAGTGTGAACGCAAGTTGCAAAAAGCTGGGTATTGGAGGCCACGGCCGGAATCGAACCGGCGTGCACGGATTTGCAGTCCGCTGCGTCACCACTCCGCCACGTGGCCAACTTGTGAGATCAAGGCGTCGGGTCGGCCATGCCTATATAGGAGCGAAAGCCCCCCGACAATCACGTGACATTCGCATGGCGAAACTTGCGTTTTCCTGCTTGTTGCCGCAAAAGAACGCTCTTCCTGACGGCACGTCTTCAGATCGAGAACCGCGATGACCGATTTTGCAACCGCTCGCCGGCATATGGTGGACGGGCAGGTCCGCACCGCCGATGTGACCGATCTGCGCATCCTCAGCGCCATGCTCGATATACCGCGCGAGCGCTTCGTCCCGCCGGCTTCGGCGGCTATTGCTTACCTCGACCTCGATCTGCCGGTCGGCAAGAGCGGATCGCGACGGTTGCTCAAGCCGATGGTGCTCGGCAAGCTCATCCACGCTGCCAACATTGCGCCGGGCGACCGCGTTCTCGATGTCGGCTGCGCGACCGGTTACGGCGCCGCGGTACTCGCCCGTGTTGCCGGTCAGGTGATCGCGCTGGAGCAGGACGCCGACCTGGCCCGGGCCGCGCGCTCGGAACTCGCGGGGCAGCCGAACGCGACCGTTGTCAGTGGATCTCTTACCGCCGGGTGGCCGCAAAGCTCGCCCTATGACGCGATCGTGCTGGAAGGCGCGACCGAGGTGCCGCCGGAGACGTTTCTCAGTCAGATCAGGGAGGGCGGGCGGCTCGTTTGCGTTCTCGGCAGCGGCCCGGGCTCCAAAGCTATGCTCTATTGCCGTAGCGGCGACGAACTGGGAGGGCGGCCCATCTTCGATGCCACTGCCGCGGTGCTGCCTGGCTTTGCAAAGACCCCGGTTTTCGCCTTCTGATTACAGGCTTTTTCCGATCGTTGCGTAAATACGTCAGTTTCCCCCTTTTTGTAGGCGCGTGGGCTTGGGGGGTTTTAACGTTGCGTCCGGGCGCATATTGTTCGGCGTTCGATGCGTCGGCGCGAATCTGGCAGGGTACCAGTCGCGTCACGGGCTGGTTTTGGACGGGGTTTGATGGCGGGGTGGGGAGCCAGAGGCTGGGCGCGTGGGCTTGCGGCCGGTACGGTTGCATGGACCGCATGCGCGTACTTTTTGGTTCCGGCGCAGGCCGATACGCTCGAAGGCGCCCTGGTGCTGGCCTATCAGAACAATCCGTCGTTGAACGCGCAGCGCGCTGCCGTGCGCGCGATCGATGAAGGGGTGCCGCAGGCTTTGGCCGGCTACCGGCCGCGGGTCACGGCGAGCGGTTCGGTCGGCTCGCAATATTGGGACACGACGACGCGACAGTTGCCATTCGTGCCCTCGACTACGAACACTTCGCCTTACACTCACCTGTCGGGACAAATGACGCCGTATGGCGGTGGCGTCACGGTGACCCAGACGCTCTACAACGGATTTCAGACCGCCAACCGCACGCGCCAGGCCGAGGGGCAGGTGCAGTCGGCGCGCGAAAGCTTGCGCACCACCGAGCAGACGGTGCTGCTCAGCGCGGTGACCGCCTACATGAATCTCCTGCGCGACACGGCCATTCTCGACCTGCAGCGGCGCAACGTCGAAGTGCTGCAGGAGCAGTTGCGCCAGACGCGCGACCGCTTCAATGTCGGTGAAGTGACGCGCACCGACGTCGCGCAATCGGAATCGCGTCTGGCTTCCGGCCGCTCGCAGGTGCTGAGCGCGGAGGCGACCTACACTGCATCGGTCGCAACCTATCGTCAGGTGATCGGCGTCCAGCCCGGAAAGCTTGCGCCGGGCGCCCCGGTCGATCGCTTTTCGCCGAACACCTTGCCGGGTTCGGTCGACGTCGGCACGGCGACGCATCCGCAGGTCACGACGGCGCAATATAATGTCGATGTCGCCTTGCAGGCGGTGAAGGTTGCGGAAGGCGCGCTCTATCCGACGCTGTCCTTGCAGGGCAGCGCGCAGCAGAACAACGAGCAGAGTCTGCTCGGGCTCAAGAGCTTCAACGCGCTCGTGCTCGGCCAGTTGACCATCCCGATCTACCAGGGTGGCTCGGAATATGCGTTGATCCGCCAGGCGAAGGAAACGCTCGGGCAGCAACGGCTCAATCTCGACACCTCACGCGATTCGGTACGTCAGAACATCGTGCAGTCCTGGGGTCAGCTCGAGGCGGCGAAAGCCAATATCGAGGCGACACAGGCGCAGGTGCAGGCGTCGGAAATCGCGCTCAACGGCGTACGTGAGGAGGCGCGCGTCGGCCAGCGCACCACGCTCGACGTCCTCAACGCGCAGCAGGAGTTGGTCAACGCACGTGTGGCACTGGTCAGCGCCCAGCGTGACCGGGTGGTTGCGTCCTATACGTTGCTCGCGTCGGTCGGGCGGCTCTCGCCGCAAATCCTGGCATTGCGGGTGCCGACCTATGATGCCGCCGTGCACTATCATCAGGTACGCGACAGCTGGGCCGGCGTGCGCACGCCCGACGGACGTTAAAGGCGAATCAAAGTTGCACCGGCCGGGCACGTTCGTGTCCACAACTCATTGCATGGACGCGACATTCCATCTGCCAAATCGGCGTCACTCTAGCGTATAAATGGTATGCGGTAGCGATTCGCGCGGCTGATGGCTGTGCTTTTTGCTGCGCGGAACGCGGGGAGCGTGTCAGGATTTTTAGGGGATGACGCAAACTGCGAAGGCCCAGGAGCCATCGATGGAGGAAATCCTTGCCTCCATCCGACGGATCATTGCCGACGACGACGCCAAGCCTGCCAAAGGAACGGCGATGGCGCCGGAAACCGCGCCGCCGGCCAAGCAACCGGCCGCG
>Ga0247791_1000020_pt1 | contig 12270 bp, 9 predicted proteins | sample UWRJS081202R4_FD_180957 | JGI IMG/M metagenome (GOLD analysis project Ga0247791, IMG submission 180957) | Soil microbial communities from Arlington Agricultural Research Station in Wisconsin, United States - UWRJ-S081-202R-4 | ecosystem: Environmental > Terrestrial > Soil > Agricultural land... | reverse complement strand
CTCTTTCTCAATGTGCCGCCGACCGAGGTGGCCGCGGCGATCGGCTGTCCGGTTCCGTGGCACCCGCAGCCGAACCGGGCCTTGCTGCACGACCGGCACGCCGACCGGACGGTTCCGCTCGTGCCGTTCCTGGATCCCGGTGTCGCCGCCGACCAGGGTGAACCGCGGTGACCGAACAGCAGCGGACCGCGGGGGCGATCCCGGCGCAGACGACCCCCGCGGCGCCCGGTCCGTGGGCCGACTACCTGGCCGCCGCGCAGCAGCTCGACGTCGTCCGCCGGGCCGCCGGCCAGGCGTCGAACGAGCATCAGGTGGCCGTCGCGGCCGCCCGGCAGGAGCTTTCCGTCGTACGAGCCCGGCTGGCAGCCCAGGAGGCTCAGCTGACGCAAGATCTGGGTGTACCGGTGGGCGAGCTGAGACCGCAGCCCGCCGACCTGGAGGTGGCCGCTCAGACCGCCGCGGGCAGCCCGGTCGCGGCTCTTGCCGCGTTGCGACAGGCACGCCGCACCGCCGAGGCCGGTGACGCCCTGCTCCGCGAGGGGGCACCCACCCGCCGCTGGCGCCCGTGGGCGCGCAATCTGCTGATCTATGGCCCGCTCGCGGCCGTGGTGCTGATCGTGCAGATCGTGCTCTACCTGGTCGCCCCGCCCGGTTCGGTGCCGACCTATGCGCTGCTGTGCGGGTTGACCATGCCCGTGCTCGCCTTCGGCCTGGGCTGGGGGACGATCGGCTACGTCTACGGTGACGAGTCCGAGGGCGTCGATCGCACCCCGATCGTCGGCGCCGTTGCCTGTCTCGCGCCGGTGCTGCTGACCTGCGTGGGCGTGGGCCTGGCGTCGGTCTTCAGCTGACGAAAACCAAGGACGAGACCGGCCGTACGCGCGTCAGGGCAGGGCAGCCGTCAGATCGATCTCGACGAGCTGGCCACCGAAGCCGAGCGCGGTCACCACACTCATGCTCGGCGGGCGCCCGGATATCCGGCGGATTCAGCGGGAGTTGATCAGCGCCATCGCCTCGGCGCGCACCTTGGCGTCGGTCTGGTAGGCGCCGCGGACCGCCGAAGTCACCGTGCGGGCGCCGACCTTTCGGATGCCGCGCATCTCCATGCACAGGTGCTCGCACTCGAGAACGACTATCGACCCGCGCGCATCCAGCTTTGCCATCAGCAGGTCGGCTATCTGCGAGGTGAGCCGCTCCTGCACCTGCGGCCGGCGGGCGAAGACCTCGACCAGCCGGGCGAGCTTGGAGAGCCCGGTGATCCGGCCGTGCGTGCCGGGGATGTAGCCGATGTGGGCCACGCCCTTGAACGGGAGCAGATGGTGCTCGCACATGCTCATCACTTCGATGTCGCGGACGAGCACCATCTCTTCGTGGTCGGCCTCGAACGTGGTCCGCAGAACGTCGGCCGGGTCGACCCGCAGTCCGGCGAAGAGCTCGGCGTAGGCGCGAGCCACCCGGGCCGGGGTGCGTGCAAGACCATCGCGATCGGGGTCCTCCCCGATCGCGATGAGGATCTCTCGAACGGCCTTCTCGATCCGCCCGAGGTCGACGGCCTGCTCGACCGGGGAACCGGTGAGCTTGCCGTCGACCAGACGGGCGGCGAGGTAGTCCAGTTCGTCGTCGTCGCTGATCAGTTGCTGCCTTCCGAGCCGCTACCGTTCGGGTTGGGCCCGACCGCGATCTGACCGTCGGCGTGCGCCTGAGCCTTCAGCTTGTCCCGCTCGGCCGGGGTGAGCACGGGCGGGGCCTCGGAGGGCAGTCGCTTGCCGAAGCCGTTGAACGGCGACATCGGCGGGCGCTTGACCACGCGGGCACAGATTCGGTCCATGTCCTCGCGGGTGATGGTTTCCTTCTCCATCAGCTCGAGAACCATCGTGTCGAGGACGTCCCGGTATTCCACCAGGATCTCCCACGCCTCGTCATGCGCCAGCTCGATGAGCGCGCGCACCTCGGCGTCGATGTCGGCCGCCACCGAGTCGGAGTAGTCCCGTTCGTGGCCCATGTTGCGGCCCATGAACGGCTCGTCGCCGCTGGTGCCGTATTTGACCGCACCGAGCTTGGAACTCATGCCGTACTGAGTGACCATGGCCCGGGCCAGGCCGGACGCCTTCTCGATGTCGTTGCCGGCACCGGTGGTGGGCTCGTGGAAGACGAGCTCCTCAGCGGCACGGCCACCCAACGCGTACGCCAGGGTGTCGATCATCTCGGCGCGGGTCTGGGTGTATTTGTCCTCGGTCGGCAGTACCAGGGTGTGACCGAGCGAGCGGCCACGCGGCAGGATCGTCACCTTGTGCACGGGGGCGGAGTGCGGCAGCGCGTAAGCGACCAACGCGTGCCCACCCTCGTGGTATGCCGTGATCTTCTTCTCGTTGTCGCTCATCGCCCGGGTGCGGCGCTCGGGGCCCGCGATGACCCGGTCGATCGACTCCTCGAGGAAGTAGTTCGAGATCGCCCGCTTCTCGTTACGCGCGGTGAGGAGCGCGGCCTCGTTGATCACGTTGGCCAGGTCGGCGCCGGAGAAGCCCGGCGTGCGGCGGGCCACCGCGTCGAGGTCGACGTCAGGCGTGAACGGCTTACCCTTGGCGTGCACCCGCAGGATCGCCTTGCGGCCCTCCATGTCGGGGTTGTCCACCGGGATCTGCCGATCGAAACGGCCGGGACGCAGCAGCGCCGGGTCGAGGATGTCGGGCCGGTTGGTGGCCGCGATCAGGATGACCCCGCCCTTGGTGTCGAAGCCGTCCATCTCGACGAGGAGCTGGTTGAGGGTCTGCTCGCGCTCGTCGTGACCGCCGCCCATGCCGGCGCCGCGGTGCCGGCCGACAGCGTCGATCTCGTCGACGAAGACGATCGCCGGCGCGTTCGATTTGGCCTGCTCGAAGAGGTCGCGGACCCGGCTGGCGCCGACACCGACGAACATCTCGACGAAGTCGGAGCCGGAGATCGAGTAGAACGGGACCCCGGCCTCACCGGCGACGGCGCGGGCGAGCAGCGTCTTACCCGTTCCGGGCGGGCCGAAGAGAAGTACACCCTTCGGGATCTTGGCGCCCAGAGCCTGGTATTTCGCCGGGTTCTGCAGGAAGTCCTTGATCTCGTAGAGCTCCTGGACCGCCTCGTCCGAACCGGCGACGTCGGCGAAGGTCGTCTTCGGCGTGTCCTTGGTGATCATCTTCGCCTTGGACTTGCCGAAGTTGAGCACCCGCGAGCCGCCACCCTGCATCTGCGACATGAACAGCAGCAGCAAGATCACCAGAATGGCGATGGGAAGTAGGTTGATCAGCAGGCTGAAGAGAATGTTGTCGCCGGAGACTGTCGTGTTGACCGTGCCGGTGATCCGGCCGGCGGTCTTGGCCTCCTGCACCTCATTCCAGATCGGCTGCGTGACCTCGTACAGATACTGGGTCTCGATCTTGTCGGTGGTCTTGCCCTCGAACCGTTCCGGTGAGGCGAGGTCGATCTGGAGCGTCTGCTCCTTGTCCTTCAGGACGACCTGCTTGATGCCGGGCTGGTTCAGGCGCTCGAGCGCTACCGAGGTATCTACGCGCTGGTAGCTAGGACCACTGGTGAAGAAGGAGCTCAGCGCAATCACGCCGATGATCACCAGAATGATCCAGACCACCGGGCGGCGGAAGAAACGCGTACGTTCCATACTGTTGTCGGGCGCCAAGCGCCCGGACCCTCCTGATCGGCGTCCTGGTCACCTCAACGTGCCGCCACCGGCGGCGCGGCCCCGGGCCTCTTACCCCGGCCGCGGCCTTGAAACCGCGGCGGTGCAATCTTCCCGAGCCCCTCCGGCGCTTGTGACACTGCGCCATCGGTCACTCGACGGTACACCGTGGGTGCCGGTTGCGAACCCGTGAGCCCGCTGGCCGGACACTCCCCGGTTGCCACCCGTTCAGCGGGCTTTGGTGGCAAAACCGTCCATAAGTACGGATTTCTGAGAAGAGGCTGAGAAGCGGTTCAGCTACGGGCGTAGACCTCGGGCCGGAGCACGCCGACGTAGGGCATTTCGCGGTAGCGCTCGGCGAAGTCGAGGCCGTAGCCGACGACGAACTCGTTCGGGATGTCGAAGCCGACATACTTCACCGGCACCTGCACCTTGACCGCGTCGGGCTTGCGGAACAGCGCGACCACCTCGACGCTGGCCGCCGACCGCGACTGTAGATATTTCATCAGCCACGAAAGCGTGAGACCGGAGTCGACGATGTCCTCGACCACGACCACGTGCCGGCCGGTGATGTCGCGGTCGAGGTCCTTCAGGATGCGCACGACGCCCGAGGACGTGGTGCCCTGCCCGTAGGAGGAGACCGCCATGAACTCCATCTCGGTGGACGGGCCGTGACCGCCCAGTGCGCGGGCGAAGTCGGCCATGAACATGACCGCGCCCTTGAGGACGCAGACCAGCAGGATGCCGTCCTCCGCCTCGGCGTGGTCGGCGGAGACCTGTTTCGCCAGTTCGGCGATCTTTTCCCGGATCTGTTCCTCGGAGATGATCACGTGGTCGATGTCGGCGTCGTACCAGGAAGCCATGCCCTTAGCGTGCCGTATCGAGGTTTCTCCCCGCCGCACGGGGCCGCCGTGATCGCGCCCGCAACCCCGGGAAATAGCCGGTTCAACCCGTCCTGACCGGCGAAAGAGACACTGAGAGTGACAACTCTCACAAGAGTCTAGGATCCCCGAACGAGTGCGCCGGCCGCGCGAATCACTCGGATGCCGCCGGGGAGGTGAACCGCGCCCTGCCCGTGCCAGTCCGTGATCAGAGCGTCAAGCGCTTCGACGTGCCGATGCGACAGCGCGCCCCCGGGCGCTCCCAGCTGCCGCGCCCATAAGTGCAGAACCCGCCGCCGTACGGCGGGAACGAGAGCGACCAGCTCCGAGATCTCCAGGACCGTGGCGACCAGCGGCGCGGCCAGATCGTCGAGCGCTTGGTTGTCGGCCGCGATCAGCGACGCCGACCGGGCCAGGTTGGCCACCACCCTGGGCCCCAGGGCCTCCACCAGGGCAGGAAGCGCGGCCCCGCGCACCCGGGACCGGGCGAACGCGGGATCCGAGTTGTGCGGGTCCGCCCAGGGCTCCAGCCCCAGCGCCGCACAGGCCTTGCGCGTGTCGGCCCGAGCGACGTCCAGCAGCGGCCGCACGAAGATCCCCTTGCGGGCGGGCATCCCGGCCAGCCCCCGCGGCCCACTCCCCCGGGCCAGCGCCAGCAGCACAGTCTCGGCCTGGTCGTCGCGCGTGTGCCCGAGCAGCACCGCCACGGCCCCGACACGCACGGCCGCGGCGCTCAGAGCCGCGTAACGAGCCGTCCGGGCCGCGGCCTCGGGACCCCCGGGCAGCCCAGCCACCGACACGGTCTCCACGATGACCGGATCGAAGCCGGTCGAGGACGCCCAGGCCGCCAGGTCAGCGGCCCGCGCCGCCGAACCCTCCTGCAGCCCGTGATCGACCGTCACCAGCCCGACCGCACGCCCCACGAACCGGGCCGCCGCGGCCAGCGCCAGCGAATCCGCCCCGCCCGAGCACGCCACCAGCACCGGACCGTCGGCCGGAAGCGCCCGCCGCACGGCCAGCCGCAGCGCGGCGATCGCGGGCGGGATGCGGGCCATTACCCGCCGATCGCGGGCTGCGGTCCGTGCACGCGGGCCACCCAGGCGTCCGGGTCGGCCAGCTCATCGAGCCGCGGCAGTGTCAGCGGTGAGTCGAAGATCTTGTTGAAGCCGGCCATCCCGACCCGTTCGACCACGCCGTGGACGAACTTGCGGCCCTCCGCGTACTGCCGCATCTTGACCTCGATGCCGAGCAGCCGCCGCACCGCTTTCTCCAACGGGTTGCCGCTCTCGCGGCGGTGGTTGAACTTGGCCCGGATCGCCTCGACGCTCGGGATGACCTCGGGGCCGACGCCGTCCATCACGAACTCGGCGTGGCCCTCAAGCAGGGTCATCAGCGCGGTCAGGCGGTCGAGCACGGCCTTCTGCCCCGGGGTCTGCACGATGTCGAGCACGGAAGAGCGCGAATCGGGGTCGCGCAGCGCGTCGGAAAGGCTCGCGACGCTGCGGCGCAGCCGCTCGAGGATGTGCTCGGTGCTCTGCGACGCGTCGACGAAGGCCTGCACCTCGCCCAGGAAATAGCCGCGCATCCACGGGACGGCGGTGAACTGGGTGCGGTGGGTGACCTCGTGCAGGCAGACCCAGAGCCGGAAGTCGCGCGGGTCGGCGCCGAGCTTGCGCTCCACCTCGACGATGTTGGGCGCGTTCAGCAGGAGCTGGCCGGGGTTGCCGGAGAAGACCTCGTATTGCCCGAGCACGCGGCCGGAGAGGTAGGCCAGGATCGTGCCGGCCTGCACACCGGTGACCCGGGAGCCGATCGCGTCGGCCAGCCCGCCCGGTTGCTTGTCGCCGGAGAACCGGGTGACCAGCGGAATGATCACCTGTTTGAGGCCTTCGATGTTGACGGCGGCCCAGTCCTTGCGGTCGACCACCCGCACCGGTGGCACCTCGCCCTGCGGTATCAGACCCGTGTAAGCGGCGACGTGACCGGCGGCCTCGTCGGTGAGTTGCCGCAGCTCACTCACCACCGCCATCGCGTCGTCATAGGAGACCGCGGGGCCGGATTTCGAGAGCGCGCCCGCGGTCGCGGCGGCCAGATCCCAGTCAACGAACTGCGCCATGCCACCCACCGTACCCGGGAAATTCCAGCCCGCACTCGGGTGAAACCCCTAGCCGACCGCCCCACCCGCCACCCGAAAAAGGGACTAAAGGCGCTAGATCAGCACCCGCACGACACGAGCTTGGCCGCGACCGTGTCGAGCGCGGCCCGGCCGGTCACCGCGTTCCCCGAGCCGCTCGCCATGATCGCGAAGACCAGCAGCCGGCCGTCGGCCGTCGTCAGGGTGCCGGCCATCGTGTTGACCCCGCTCAGGGTGCCGGTCTTGGCCCGCACCACGCCCTGACCGGCCTGATTGGGCTTCGGCTGGACGAAGCGCTGGTGCATCGTCCCCGACCAGCCCGCCACCGGCAGGCCGCCGAAAAGACCGGAGAGCGCCGGCCGCTGCCCCGCCGCGGCCAGCGACAGGAGCTGGGTGAGCAGGGTCGGGCTGATCCCGTTGTGCCGCGACAGTCCGCTCGCGTCGTACAGATTGGCTTCGTCAGCCGGCAGCCCGAAGTCGTCCATCCGCGCGATGATCGCCTCGGTGGCGTCGTCGAACGTGCCCGGCTTGCCGTCGGCCAGCGCGACCTGCCGGCCCAACGCCTCGGCCGCCGTGTTGTCGCTCTGCCCCAGCATCCAGTCGGTGAGCTGCACCATCGGCGGCGACTGCACCACCCCGAGCTGCTGCCCCGGGATGATTTCGGCCGCCGCCGAAGAAGGGGAGGAAGACGCGGCCGGCGCCTTGCCCTTGCGCACGGCCGACGTCGATACGCCGAGCATCCGCGCGAACGCCCTGGCTGCCGCGTTGGCCGGGTCCGCGGACCGCGGGTCGCCGCCGAACTCGTGGTGGATCGGCTTGACCCGCCCGGCGTTCACCATCAGCGCCTGCACGCGCGACACCTGGCCGGACGAGATGTCCCCGGAGCCCCAGCCCTTGGCGGTCTCGGCCCCGCTGAACAGCGACGTGTCGTACAGCAGCCGGGTCGGCACGACCGCACCGAGCGACTTCTTGACCTGGTCGGCCAGCAGATCGAGTCGCGCCGCGCCGGGGAACAGGGTGTTCTTCCCGGTCGCGAGCGTCGGGTCACCCCCACCGACCAGCACGATCTCTCCCGGCGAACGACCCGCGACCACGCGGGTGCTCAGCCGGTAGGACGGTCCGCGCGCGTCCAGCACCGCCGCCGCCGTCAGCAGCTTCGTGGCCGAGGCGGGCGTCGTCATCCTGTCCGCGTTACGGGCGTAGAGCACGTCTCCCGAGGCCACGTCGACCACCGCGACGTGCACCTTCGTACCGAGCGCCTTCGATTTCACCAGCGGATCGATCGCCTTGGTCACGCCCTCGACCGTCAGGGCGGTCCCGCCGCCGGCCGCCGCGACGAGCACCGGCGTGGGCGAAGGGTCGGGCGTGCTCGGCGCCGGGGTCGGGGAGCTGGTCGGCTCGGCCGACAGCCAGCCGTCGACCGGTCCCGGCCGCACGAGGCCGACGACGGCCGCCGCCAGCCCGAGAACCAGCACGACCGAAAGAGCGACAACCCATTTGGTACGGCTTCTCGAAGGACCCTCCACGAGCACCGGCCGGCCTTCGTCGCTGGTCCCGGCCGCGGCGCCCGCTGCGGGGGACAATGCCGGGTCACGCCGAACAGGCCCACCGACGACAGACCCCTCCACGACGGCCGGCGAGGTGGGCCGCACGGTGTTCAGCGGCACCGACGCCCGCCCGTAGGTGCCGCCGGTCGGCGACCCCGGCGCGGTGGACCAGGCCCCCCGCGCCCGCTCACCGGAGTTGTCGGAATCCTGACCCATCCGCCGATCTTCCGGCTCCGGCACACCACCCGGCGGCGGTTGACCTGATCCGGGGGCAGCTTCACCCGTGAGTTGTAACCGACCGGTCACCGATTCCGGCCGAACGGGCGACGAGAGCGCGGCGCCGGCGAGGTTCCCCGGTGACTTCCGAGGCGTCTGTCCTGTTATGGTGAGTTTAAGGTCAACCGTGGCATCGGGCCCTGGCGAAGCGACACTTGCCAGGCCCGGGTTCGGGTTACCGTTTCCAAAGCCACCAGGCGACTCGGACACGCCGTCGGACCCGGGACCGTCGTGTGAAACTTGCCTCCCCACGAGCCCCTCCTAGAGCGCGGCGTAAGACTTAGGGGAGACTAGCGACATCCGGCACACCGCCGCGCGCGGATCCTGTCGGCCGCTTTCCTGCCGGCCGCAGCCGTCCCGCCCGTTGGACCGGTTCTTCTCTCAAGCGGGCGAACAAGGGAGCACATAATGGATTTCGACGTCTTGGTTGAGATCCCCAAGGGCCAGCGCAACAAGTACGAGGTCGACCACAAGACGGGTCGCATCCGGCTGGACCGGACGCTCTTCACCGCGACGCAGTACCCGGCCGACTACGGCTTCATCGAGGGCACCCTGGGCCAGGACGGCGATCCGCTCGACGCGCTCGTGCTGGTGCAGGAACCGACCTTTCCCGGCTGCCTGATCCGGGCGCGGGCCATCGGCATGTTCCGGATGTCCGACGAGAAGGGCCGCGACGACAAGGTCCTCTGCGTGCCGTTCGAGGACCCGCGTCAGGAGCACCTGCGCGACATCCACCACCTCGGCGAGTTCGACCGGATGGAGATCCAGCACTTCTTCACGGTCTACAAGGACCTCGAGCCGGGCAAGTCGGTCGAGGGTGCCACCTGGACGGGCCGGGTCGAGGCCGAGGAAGAGATCCGGGCCTCCTTCAAACGGGCTGAGGCGGCCGAGGCCGAGGGCCACGACCACTGATCCGACCACTGATCCGACGGCCGTGTTCCGCCGTCGTCCGCACTTCCCGCGCGCGGGTGGCTTTCGAGCCACCCGCGCGGGCTTTCACGCCAGGCTGATCCGGCCGACCGCGTCGTAGAGCCCGACCACCGCGCAGGCGACCGGGATGACCGAGACGACTACCAGCGTGTCCAGCAGATCGGCGGCTCGCCCCAGGTAGGGCGAGGGCGGTTTGCGGGAGTAGGTCGCGCCGGCCACCACTGTGATCAGCGCCAGCACCAGGGCCGCGCCGACCACTCCGAGCAGCACCGTCGCGTTCGCCCCGCGCAGCAGGTCCACGCCGAGCGCCGCGATCCCGGCCAAGCCGCCCACGACCAGCGGCACCCGCTGGCGCAGGGTGACGAAGAGCCGTGAGCGCAGCAGCAGCGCCGCAGCCGAGACCGCCATCAGGATGCGGGCCGAGAGCGTACCGGCGACGGAGAGGACGGCGAACGCCGCCACGGCCAGCACGGCGTGGCCGAGCAGCATGCCGGCGAGCAGTTCCTCGGTGCGGGCCACGGCCGCGAAGACGGTGGCCCGGTCGGGCCGCTCGCGGGCCGCGTCGAGCGCGCTCGCCGCGCTGACCCCGGTGAAGCCCTCGGCGGCCTCGGCACCGGTCGGCAGGGTGACCGGCGGCGTGGGCATCTTGCCGAACCGGATCGCCAGCAGCGGCAGCGCGCCGATCCCGCAGACCAGGACCGAGAGCAGCACGGCGGCCGCCCCGGCGGCGGTGGTGACCATGCCGACCAGGGCGGTGCTCGCGCCGAACAGGCCGACCACGGCGCCCGCCGTGAACAGCCGCTGCCCCGCCGCCGCCCCGACCCCGCCGAGCGCGGCGATCAGCACCAGCGCGACGGAGCCGGCCAGCAGTTCGGAACCGCCGAGCCAGGGCAGGAGCCCGACCACCCCGACCCGGTCGTCGGTGCCGACCAGGACGGCGCCGCCGGCGAAGGCGAAGGGCATCGCGTACGCCCCCAGGGCCGCCCCGGCCCGCGCATCCCCGTACGCCCGGGAGGCCGTCGCCCCGGCCAGCGCGAGCAGCACCGCCAGACCGAGCCCCGCGAAACCCGCACCGTTCCACCCTGGACCGGCGACGAGCACCGCGAGCAGACCGATCGCGAGCAGCACCCCCGCCCCGACCAGGGCCGCCGTGCGGGTGGAGGCCGGCGTCCAGGCGCTGCCGCGGCGACGGGCGCCCTCGGCGATGGCCTCGACCACGTCGTCGTACTCGAGCTCGGGCCACTCGTCGTGCGCCGGCACGAGATGGAGCACCGCACCGTCCCGTACGCCCTGGGGGTAGAGACCTTGGGCCGTGACCAGCGCGACGCCGTCGGTACGCCGCAACACCCACCCGCCGTGTTTCTCGCCGTCGTCGGCCAGACCTTCGCCCGCATGCCGCAGCACCTCGGGCAGCAACTCGGCCAGCGGCACGTGCTCGGGCAGGGCCACGTCGACGCGGCGCTGCGGCGCGCTGATCGTGACCCGGGCCAGACCAATACTCATGGATACCTGCCATCGAGAATGATGAGGCTGCGGACGCGTGCCGACTTTACCTACCATGATGCCAACGCGACACGCAGTGACGTCGCACCCTTGTGGACGAAGGGGACGAACGCGACATGAGCACGGTGGTGATCAAACGGGCGGCCCGCCGTCCCTCGCCGGAGATCCCGACCGGCGAGATCGCCGTCGAGCCGCCGCCCGAGATTCCGCAGGCCACGGGCGGTCGATGGCAGCAGGCGATGATGGCGCTGCCGATGCTGGGCGGTTCGGCGGCGATGGCGATGATGATGGGGCAGGGCCGTGGCGGCGCCTACTCCTATGTGATCGGTGGCCTCTTCGGCATCTCCTCGATCGCGATGCTCGCCACCAGCTTCGGCGCGAACGGCTCGCCCAAGAAGGCCGAGATGATGGCGGCCCGTCGCGAATACCTGCGGCACCTCTCCAGCCTGCGCAAACGCGTTCGTGAGACGGCTCGCAAGCAGCGCGTCGGCCTGCTCTACCGCCACCCTGATCCGACCAAGCTGTGGTCCACCGCGGCCAGCCATCGCGTCTGGGAGCGACGCACCAGCGACCCCGACTTCGGCGTCGTCCGGCTCGCTGTCGGCCCGCAGACGCTGGCCACGCCGCTGCTGCCCCCGGTGACCCGGCCGCTCGACGAGCTCGAGCCGATGACCGCCGGCGCGCTGCGCCGCTTCCTGGACACCTACTCGGTCGTCCCTGACCTGCCCGTGGCGGCGTCGCTGCGCGGATTCGCCCGCGTCTTCCTGCGCGGCGCCGAGGCCGACGTCCAAGGCCTGACCCGTGCGGTCGTCGCCCAGCTGTGCACGTTCCACGCCCCCGACGACCTGATCATCGCGGTCTGCGCCGGCCCCGAGCGGCGCCCGTCCTGGGAGTGGATCAAGTGGCTGCCGCACAACCTGCATCCGGCCCGCACCGACGCCCTCGGCCACGTGCGTCTCGTCGCGAGCACCGGCCAGGACCTGGAGGAACTCCTCGAGGACGTGATCGGCAACCGTCCCCGCTTCGGTTTCAGCGGGCACAGCAGCCCGCACGTCGTGATCGTGCTCGACGGCGCCGACCTGCGGGGCGCCACCCAACTGGACGACGGCATCGACGGGGTCACCGTTCTCGATCTCGACGAGCAGCCGCCACGCCTGCTCGACCGATCGCTGCTCGTGCTCGAGATCGCCCAGCACGCCGGCCGCCGGGTGCTGAACACCTATTCGATGGAGCACGAGGCCGAGGTCGGCATCCCCGACCGGCTCAGCGTCGAGCAGGCCGAGGCGGTCGCGCGCCGACTGTCGCCGCTGCGGCTGGCGGCGATGTCCAGGTCGG
>Ga0247791_1000017_pt1 | contig 12651 bp, 8 predicted proteins | sample UWRJS081202R4_FD_180957 | JGI IMG/M metagenome (GOLD analysis project Ga0247791, IMG submission 180957) | Soil microbial communities from Arlington Agricultural Research Station in Wisconsin, United States - UWRJ-S081-202R-4 | ecosystem: Environmental > Terrestrial > Soil > Agricultural land... | reverse complement strand
ATCCCGTTCGTGACCGAGGAGCTGTGGATCGCGCTCACTGGTGGTGAGACCGTCGTCCGGGCGTCCTGGCCGACCCTCGACAAGGAGCTGATCGACGACGCTGCCGAGGAGGAGGTGGCCGCGCTGCAGAAGGTCGTCACCGAGGTCCGGCGATTCCGTTCCGACCAGGGCCTCAAGCCGAGCCAGCGGGTCTCCGCCGCGCTGACCGGCCTGGGCAACGTCGGCATCGATACGCACGAGCCGCTGATCCGCTCGCTGGCCCGCCTCGACACACCGGGTCCCGACTTCACGGCCACGGCGACGCTGGCGGTTTCCGGGGCGATCACGGTCGACCTCGACACCCGCGGCACGATCGACGTCGCCGCCGAACGGGCCCGTCTCGAGAAGGACCGCGCGGCCGCCGAGAAGGAAGCGGCGCAGTGCCGGGCCAAGCTCGGCAACGAGTCGTTCATCGGCAAGGCGCCCGCGCAGGTCGTCAACAAGATCAAAGACCGGCTCTCGACCGCCGAGGCGGACCTCACGAGAATTGCCGCAGCCCTGGGAGCGTTGCCCACATCATGAGCACATACGCAGAGGTCGAAGCCGCGCTCGACGGGCGCGGATTCACCCGCATGGCGTTCGACATGCGGAAGATCCGGGACCTGATGGACGTGCTCGGCACCCCCCAGCGGGCCTACCCGGCGATCCACCTGACCGGTACGAACGGCAAGACCAGCACCGCCCGCATGATCGACGCGCTGTTGCGGGCGCACGGCCTGCACACCGGCCGCTACACCAGCCCGCATCTCGAGACGGTCCGCGAGCGGATCAGCCTCGACGGCGAGTCGATCTCCGAGGAGCAGCTCGCGGCCACCTATGACGAGATCGCGCCGCTCGTCGAACTGATCGACGCCCGCAACTCCGAGCCGCTCACCTATTTCGACGTGACGACCGCGATGGCGTACGCGGCCTTCGCCGACGCCCCGGTGGACATCGCCGTCGTCGAGGTGGGTCTCGGCGGCGAGGAGGACTCGACGAACGTCATCGACGCTGGCGTCGCAGTCATCCTGCCGATCGGGCTCGACCACACCGAGTGGCTCGGCGACACGATCGAGGACATCGCCTGGGCCAAGTCCGGCATCATCCACAAGGGCGCCACGGTGATCTCGGCGCTGCAGACCGAGGAGGCCATGCGGCCGATCCTCGAGCGCTCCGCCGAGATGGACGCGACCGTGGCCCGCGAGGGCAGCGAGTTCGGCGTGATCGAGCGGACCCAGGCGGTCGGCGGTCAGGTGCTGACGCTGCAGGGGCTCGGTGGCGTGTACGACGAGGTCTTCCTGCCGCTGTTCGGCGCGCACCAGGCCCAGAACGCGGCGATCGCGCTGGCCGCCGTCGAGGCGTTCCTCGGCGCGGGCGCCGGCAAGCAGCTCGACGTGGAGCTCGTACGCGAAGGGTTCGCGCAGGTCGACTCGCCCGGCCGGCTCGAGAGGGTGCGGAGCGCGCCGACGATCCTGCTGGACGGGGCCCACAACCCGCACGGCATGGCGGCGACGGTGAGCGCGCTCGAGGACGAGTTCTCGTTCCGGCACCTGGTCGCGGTCGTGGCAGTGCTGGCCGACAAGGACGTCTCCGGGCTGCTCGACCTGCTCGAGCCGGTGGCGGCGCGGATCGTGGTGACTCAGAACAGCTCGCCCCGGTCGATGCCGGCGGACGAACTGGCCCAGCTGGCGACGGACATCTTCGGCGAAGATCGGGTGACGGTCGCATACACCATGCCGGACGCGATCGAGGAGGCCGTGGTGATCGCCGAGGAGGACACGTCCGGCGAGCTCAGCGGCGTCGGCGTGATCATCACAGGGTCGGTGGTCACGGTCGCCGACGCGCGGAAGCTGCTGAAGCGGTGACTTCGCCACCGGAGCCGGACAACCAGCCGGAAGCGGTGCCGGTGCGGCGCTCGGGGCTTCGCAACCCCCAAGCCGCCGTACGGGGACTGGGCGCCGGCGCTCTCGTGCTCGAGGCCATCGTGCTGCTGCTGGCCATCCAGCCGATCCGGATCTTCGCGGGCGACCTGAGCGGCTGGGGGATCGCGACAGTGGTCGCACTGGCGGTGGTGGCGCTGCTGCTCTCGGGCGTGATGCGTCGCGCCTGGGCCTGGCAGGCCGGCACAGCCCTCCAGGTCCTGCTGCTGGCCAGCGGGTTCTTCCACTGGTCACTCACAGTCCTCGGGCTGATCTTCGGCGCGGCGTGGGCCTACGCCCTTTACGTTCGCCGTTCGATCCTGGGCTGACGGCACCGACTGTCCGGCCGGGGATCGGCGGCCCCGCTGACGGCGCCGATGGTCCGGCCCTGGTCGGCCGTCCACCGGATCGCGCGTCAGTTGGCGATGGCGCTGCTGTGGTTGTCGGGTCGGGTCACTGGACGGCACGCCACTGGGTGATGGCGATGTTGTGGTCGTCGGGATCGCGGAACGTGGCGGACCAGAGCTCGAGGCGGTCGCCGCGGTTGACCGGGCGCGGGCCGTGGACGAACTCGACGCCCTTGGCCTGTAGTTCCTGATAGCTGGCCTCGACGTCGCCCACCTCGAGATTCAGGAAGATCAGCCGGCCGGGCTCGGCGGAGAGATCGTGGACGGTCCGCAGCACCAGGCGGGTGTCGCCGGAGGCGAGCACGGCACTGCCCTCGCCGCTGTCGATCTCGAAGAACCCGAGCGTGTCGCGGTAGAACGCCGCTGAACGGGCAAGATCGGTCACCAGCACCGTGATGCCGACGCCGTGGATGGCTCCGGCCGGGCCCGGGCGGGCACTGGGATACGCGGTTATCACGTCGGCCGTGCGGTCGTCCGGTTCGGAACGGCCGGCGAGGTCGGACCACGGGCCACGATCCCCGGCCGCCGCCGCTGCGGCTGCCGCGGCCGCCGCCGCAGCAGCGAGGGCGGCAGCAGCCGGCGAAGGCTTCGGCTGACCCGATCTGGCGCCCGCCGACTCTGTGCCGCTCGAAGCCCCGGACGTCGCAGCCGGCTCGGCGGACGGGCTTGGCTCGCCGGTGCTGTTGGCCCGCCGCGTGGACGGGCCGGTCGACGGTCTTTCTTCGCGGGGCAGAGGGGCCGAGGACGCGGCGGTCTCCGGGGGCTGGTCGTCGTCGGGGTCGGTCTTGCCGACCTTCTTGACGGCGGCTACGGCCGCTGCGGCTACGGCGCCGATCGCGCCCACGAGACTTCCGCTGGGCTTGCCATCCCCGGGTGTTGCCGGCACCGGCTCGGGATAGAGCCCGGGAGCGGCTTGGCCCGAGTCGGGTGACTGCGGCGTCGGTGTGGAGGCATCGTGGGCGGCATCGTCGTGGGCGGCATTGGAGACGAAGCGCGTGGAGGGGCGGATCGGGGTCTCGCGCGGGGGCGGGGCGATCAGGTCGTCGGCCAAGGCTTCGGCGGCTGCGGGGGTGGTTTCGGGTGCCGGGTCGGGGTCGCCTTCGAGCGGCAGGTCGATCTCACCGTCGGAGCCGGTTCGTGGCGAGGGGGCGGAGGCAGCCGCAGTGGTCGGTGCCTCCGGCCGGGTGGTGGAGGGCCGCGGAGCCGTCGGCCGGGTTGTCGACGGGGCCGGTGCGGTGGGGAACGAACCGACCGGGGACGGGCTGACGGGCGCCGATGTGGCCGTGGGCTCAGGTCGGCGGTAAGGCGACGGCGGTGCGACCGTCGGAGTTGAGCGCCCCGTCGACGCGGAAGCAGCGGTCGACGGTTCGTCCAGGGGGAGGTCGGTGAACGCGTCGTCGAGGGGGGACTCACGCTGCGACGGAAGGCCTGACGAGGCGTACCCCGTGGTCGGCTCGGCCGTGGCGGTCGGGGTGCCACCGCGAGGACGCGGGCTGGGTCGGCGGCCGGCCGCGTGCGCCGCCGCCGCGCCGGCGGCACCAACACGGTCGGCACCAACACGGTCGGCACCAACACGGTCGGCACCAACACGGTCGGCACCAGGTCCGGAGTATGTAGCACCGGGAGCGTCGGCAGAGTTTTCGGAGGCAGAGCTTTCGGAGGCAGAGTCCTCGGAGGCGGGATCGGCGGAAGCGGTGTCTTCGGTGGCCGAGGCTCGGCGAGGGAGGGTCGAGGGCTTCTCGTCGTGGTCGACGAACTCGCCCTCCACTACCGGACCGGCGGGAGTGTCGCGGACCACGACCGGGCTTTCGGCGTATTCCTCCGAGTCGAGGCCCGTGGAGGCCGTGGCGCCGGGCGGCGGGACAGCCGGTGGCGGAGAGCTGCCGGGCGGCGGCGGAGGCGCGGGCTCGTCGGGGCCTCGGCCCCAGGAGCGGTCGCGGCTGGTCCACGGCGGCGGTTCCACGTCGCCGAGCAGGTCGGCGTCGATGTCAGCGTCGAGATCGGCGTCCGGGTTCTCGTCGAAGTCGGGGGGCGGCGGCGGGTCGGCGCCTCGCTCGTGCGGCGACGCGTCGTCCCAGTTGATTTTGACTCGGCGCATGTCGTCGACGTCGACCGTGATCGGCAGGGTGTCGCCGGGCTCGGGCCACTTCACCAGCGGGATGCGGGATTCGTTGATCTCCACCTCGCTGGTCGGCAGGCCGGGGGCGACGATCACCGCCTGGATGCGGGCCCGGGCGTAGACCGACGTGGTCATCGGGCGTGGCGTGATCGCTCGGACCTCGGCCGTGCCGCTCACCCAGGCCCTGGCCCCGCGGCGCACCACGTTGACCATGCCCAGCGCGATCGCCAAGGCGAGCAGGACGACGCCGAAGATGACCACACCCAGGTTGGACATGCCGAAACCCAGCGCGACCACGAAGACCGCGATCGTGCCCGCGACCGCCGCGACCAGCTTCCGTGCCGGTGCGATCGGACGTCCGGTCTGGTTTGCCAATGTGGACCTCCCGCTCGTTCCCGCTCAGGTTATTGCCCGCCTCCGTCCGAGCGAAAGTGCGGTGGTCCCGGCGTTGACGCTTGCCCTGTTCGCGGTACCGATAGGCTGAACCTCGCGCGTGTCGGCGCCTTTCACGCACCTGTACTGGAGGAATACCCGTGTCCAGCCCCACCGAGCGTTCGCTCGTGCTCGTCAAGCCCGATGCGGTCCGTCGCGGACTGCTCGGCGAGGTTCTCGCCCGGTTCGAGCGCAAGGGGCTGGTGATCGAGGCTCTCGAGCTGCGCACGATGGATGCGGCGCTGGCTGACCAGCACTACGCCGACCACGTCGAGAAGGCGTTCTACCCGCCGCTCAAGCAGTTCATGACCTCGGGTCCGCTGGCCGCGCTGGTGCTCTCCGGTGACGAGGTGATCGAGGTCGTCCGCACGATGATCGGCTCGACCGACGGCCGCAAGGCGGCCGCCGGCACGATCCGGGGCGACTTCTCCCTCTCCAACCGTGAGAATCTGGTGCACGCGTCCGATTCGCCGGAGAGTGCGAAGCGTGAGCTCGCCCTCTGGTTCCCGAACCTGGCGATCTAGCGCGGATCCCGAGCGCGTCGAGCGATGCCGTCCGGCGGCCGGTATCGTTGTGGAGGCGCAGGCGATGAACCGGGCATCACCGGGGAGCCTCCGGAAGAACGGACCTCGCGGTCTCAGTAGAACCGGGCGATTTCGGCACGTGCGGCAGCCGTTGAATGAGCGGGCGGGTTTCGTGATCCGTCAAGCGAGGTGGTACCGCGGGCCGAAGCGCTCGTCCTCGCAGTCTGACGACGACTGCTATGAGACGACTGCGATGAGGGGAACCACCGACGATGGCCTATCCCAAGCACACTGATGCCGCGAGCGTGCCGGCCAGCCCTGATCTGCCCGCCGTCGAGCGGGCTGTGCTCGATCATTGGGCGGCCGACAAGACCTTCGAGGCCTCCGTCGAGCAGCGGCCGGCCGGTCAGGACGGCGCCAACGAGTACGTCTTCTACGACGGCCCGCCGTTCGCCAACGGGTTGCCGCATTACGGGCACCTGTTCACCGGCTACGTGAAGGACCTGGTCCCGCGCTACCAGACGATGCGCGGCAAGCACGTGGAGCGCCGCTTCGGCTGGGACACGCACGGGCTGCCCGCCGAGGTCGAGGCCGAGAAGCAGCTCGGCATCACCGCCAAGGCACAGATCGTCGAGCTGGGCATCGACAAGTTCAACGAGGCCTGCCGGACGTCGGTGCTCGCCTACACCAAGGACTGGGAGCGCTATGTCACGCGCCAGGCCCGGTGGGTCGACTTCGCGGACGACTACAAGACCCTCGACCCCAGTTACATGGAGTCGGTCATGTGGGCGTTCCGGACATTGCACGAGAAGGGCCTGGTCTACGAGGGTTTCCGAGTCCTCGCGTACTGCTTCCGGTGCGAGACGCCGCTCTCCAACACCGAGACGCGGATGGACGACGTCTACCGCGACCGCACCGACCCCGCGCTGACCGTCACGTTCAAGCTCGAGACCGGCGAGAAGATCGCGGTCTGGACGACGACGCCGTGGACCCTGCCGTCCAACCTGGCGCTCGCCGTCGGACCGCGGATCGAGTACGCGATCCTCGAGAGGGACGGCGAGAAACTGATCCTCGGCGCCTCGCGCGTCGCGGCGTACGCGAAGGAATTGGAAGGCTTCGAGCAGGTCGGCACGGTGCTCGGCAGTGAGCTGGCCGGCCGCCGTTACGAGCCGCTCTTCGATTATCTCGTCGAGGCCGGTGGGCCGAACGCGTTCCAGGTCCTGGCGGCCGACTACGTCACCGACGAGGACGGCACCGGGGTCGTGCACCAGGCGCCCGCCTTCGGCGAGGACGACCAGAACGTCTGCAACGCGGCCGGCATCCCGACCGTGGTGACCGTCGACGACCACACCCGTTTCACCTCACTCGTGCCGGACTGGCAGGGAATACAGGTCTTCGAGGCCAACAAGCCGATCATCGCCGCCTTGAAGAGCCGCGGCGTGGTGCTGCGGCACGAGGGCTACACGCACTCGTACCCGCACTGCTGGCGTTGCGACACCCCGCTGGTCTACAAGGCGGTGTCGTCGTGGTTCGTGGCCGTGACGAAGTTCCGTGACCGGATGGTCGAGCTGAACCAGGAGATCACCTGGACGCCGGCCCACATCAAGGACGGCTCGTTCGGCAAGTGGCTGGCCAACGCCCGCGACTGGTCGATCTCGCGGAACCGGTTCTGGGGTTCGCCGATCCCGGTCTGGAAGTCGGACGATCCGCAGTATCCGCGGGTCGACGTCTACGGCTCGTTCGCGGAGCTGCAGCGGGACTTCGGTGTGGCCGTGACCGATCTGCACCGGCCGTACGTCGACGACCTGACGCGCCCCAACCCGGATGACCCGACCGGGCAGTCGACCATGCGTCGGGTTCCCGAGGTGCTGGACTGCTGGTTCGAGTCGGGGTCGATGCCGTTCGCCCAGGTGCACTACCCGTTCGAGAACAAGGACTGGTTCGAGCACCACTACCCGGGCGACTTCATCGTCGAGTACATCGGTCAGACGCGCGGGTGGTTCTACACGATGCACGTGCTGGCCACCGCGCTCTTCGACCGGCCCGCGTTCCGCAACTGCCTGAGCCACGGCATCCTGCTCGGCGAGGACGGCCGCAAGATGTCCAAGTCGCTGCGCAACTACCCCGACGTCTACCAGATCTTCGACTCGTACGGGTCGGACGCGATGCGCTGGATGCTGATGTCCTCGCCGGTGCTGCGGGGCGGGGACATGCCGGTCACCGAGGTGGCCATCCGAGACTCGGTCCGTCAGGTGCTGCTGCCGCTCTGGAACGTCTGGTACTTCTTCAGCCTCTACGCGAACGCCTCCGGTCACGAGGCGACCCTGCGCACCGACTCGAAGGACCTGCTGGACCGCTACGTCCTGGCCAAGACCGGCGAGTTGGTCGGCGACGTTCAACGGCAGATGGACGAGTACGACATCTCGGGCGCGGCGGCCAGCGTTCGGTCATACCTCGACGCGCTCACCAACTGGTATGTACGTCGTTCGCGGGACCGGTTCTGGGCCGGTGACGCGGACGCCTTCGACACCCTCGCGACCGTGCTCGAGACGGTCTGCCGGGTGGTGGCGCCGCTCGCCCCGCTGACCGCCGAGGAGATCTGGCGGGGCCTGACCGGCGGCCGCTCGGTACACCTGACCGACTGGCCCTCGGCCGACGGGTTCCCGGCCGACCGCGACCTGGTCGCGTCGATGGACGCGATCCGGGACGTGGCCTCGGCCGCGCTGTCGCTGCGCAAGGCCCGCGCCCTGCGGGTGCGGCTGCCGCTGGCCCGGCTCACCGTCGCCACCGCGGACGCGGCGGCCCTGGCGAGCCTGGCCGACCTGGTCGCCGACGAGGTCAACGTCAAGGACGTCGTCTTCACCGACGACGTGGCGGCCTACTGCGAGCAGGTCCTCACCGTCGTCCCGCGGGCCCTCGGCCCCCGGCTCGGCAAGCAGGTGCAGCAGGTCATCAAGGCGGTCAAGGCCGGCGACTGGGAGCTCGTGGACGGCGTGCCGGTCGCTGCGGGCGTCACCCTTCAGGAGGGCGAGTTCGAGCTCAAACTGGTCGCCGCGGACGTCGAGAACTCGGCGCCGCTGCCGGCCGGCACGGGCGTCGTCGTGCTGGACACGGCGGTCACCCCGGAGCTCGCGGCCGAGGGCCTGGCCCGCGACGTGATCCGGGTGGTGCAGCAGGCCCGCCGCGCTGCCGACCTGGACGTCTCGGACCGGATCGCGCTGGTCGTCGCGGCCTCGGAACCGGTGCGGGCGGCGATCGAGACGCACCGCGACTTCGTCGGCGGCGAGACGCTGGCGACCTCGGTGACCTTGGTGGATACCGGCGCCGACGGTTTCGCCGGCGAGGTCGGCGACGGAGATCAGGTAACAGTTCAGGTCTCGAAGGCCGGGTAAAACTCTCCACCGGCTCGGACATTACACGCATCTGTGGTGAATGTCCGGGCCGGTCGGTGTGATCGGCAGGGACTTCCGGGTATCCGTCCGATAACCTGACCGCGCTCCCCACTTGTCTGCGCTCGCCCGTCCCGGAGGAACCCCGTTGCCGCTGCTCTACACGATCGGCAAGTTCACCGTCGGCAACGCGATGCTGCTCGGCTGGCGTCCGCGTCTCGAGGGCCTCGAGCACATCCCTCGGACAGGCGGCGTGATCTTCGCCGGCAACCACCTCTCCGTCGCCGACGAACTCTTCCTGGGCGCGGTGGTGCCTCGTCACCTGGCCTTCTGGGCGAAATCCGAGTACTTCAACGGCAAGGGCGTCAAGGGCTGGTTCAACCGCACCCTGATGGAGGGCCTGGGCGCCATCCGGGTGGAGCGGGGCGGTGGCCGGGCGGCGCTCACCGCTTTCGACGGCGCCATCCCGGTGCTCAAGAGCGGTGACGCGATCGCGCTCTACCCCGAGGGGACCCGTTCGCCCGACGGCCGGCTCTACCGCGGCCGCACCGGCGTCGCCCGGCTCGCGGTCGCCGCGGGCGTCCCGATCGTCCCGGTCGGCATGCTCGGCACCGAGAAGGTCCAGCCGATCGGCCAGCCCTACCCCAAGCCGGGCCGCAACCTCGTCACCATCAAGTTCGGCGAGCCGATCCCGACTGTCGGCCGCGCCGACGACCGCACCGCGCTGCGCGCCCTCACCGACGAGGTGATGGGTGAGATCCAGAAACTCACCGGGCAGGAATACGTCCCTCGGTACGCTCCGGCCAAGCCGCCCGCCCACTAGGGCGCGGTCGCGCCTCCTCCGGCTCGACCAGCGCCTCGACGCCGCGCGCCGGTCAGCCGCGGGTCAGGACCTCGGCCCGCAGGCGGGCGACCAGGTCGGCGCTGTCGGCGACCGAGCGGCGAGTGAGCAGCACAGTGGCGAGGCTGCCATGGTCGGCCCAGGCGCAGACGACGATCGAGGCGCTCCCGTCGCGGCCCACGCCGCAGCGCTCATGGGCGCCGTTCTCGCCCAGTTCGAAGGTCTGCACGTCGGACAGGTCGTAGTCGACGCCGGCCTGATCGAGTCGGGCCCGCACGTCGGCGCCCGGGGTGAGCCGGAAGCCGGTCTCGCCGATGACGGTGACGCGCTTGCCGCGGTTGTCGCGATAAACGCCCGCGAAGCCGTTCGGCCCGGTGTCCTCGGTGTCGCGCAATTCAAGATCGGCGAACGACTGCGGGAGTACAGCGGTGACGGGGAACTGGTTCGTGCCGGGGAACTGGAGAGCGGCAAACGGGATGCCGCAGCAGCAGACGACCCCGAGCAGGCTCAGCAGCGCGAGCCGGCGACCCCAGCGGCGCTTGCGGCGGGGCGGCGGCAGCGGGCGGACGGCGGGGCGGGGAGCCCACGGCGGCGGGGCCGGGAGCGGGGGGCCCTGGATCGCCGGACTCGGCGGCCTGGCCAGGGCGGGCAGGCGGTTGTCCGGCGGTGCGGCGGAATTCTTGAGCCGTTTGCGGTCCTTCCTGGACGGCTTGGGCGGTTCAGGTGGTTTGGACGGTTTCGCCGGCTCCGGTGGGTGGGCCACCGGCTTCGCCGCTGCGGGGGCCGGGGGCTCGACCTTCGTCGGGGCCGGCGCCTCGATGCGGGTCGGGGGCATCGGCGGGGCCGCCTCAGCCGTGAACGGGAACTCGTCCCACGAGGTGTCCTGGTCGGCCCACGGGTCGACCGGCGGGGTGGCCGCCCACGGATCGGCGGGGGTCGGCTCGTCGTGCTCCGGGTCGCCGTCGCGGCGCCACCACTGCTTCTTCGGGGACGGCGGGGGCACGGCGGCCGTGCCGTGCCAGCGCGCCGGCGCGTCCACGGTGGAGGGTTCCGAGCCGTGGTCGAGCCGGGTCGGGTCGGGCACTCCGGCCGCCGGCTGAGATTCCTCCGGCTGCGGGTCGGCCATCCGTCGATCTCCTTCACTGCCGGGCAAGATCCCGGCGAGGCGGTCGACTCCCAGGTTAGAGACGGTGCGCCACCCGCGCCGCCGACCGAGGGGTGAAACCTGGATGCAAATGCCGGACAACCGGGGCGGTGTGCAAGACGCTCTGGAGCCGTATGGTTACCGGGACATGAGAACGACACAGAGAAATGCCGTCACTGTTACCGGAAATCCCGCCGGCCGGCCGATGGTGTTCGCCCACGGCTATGGCTGCGACCAGAACATGTGGCGCCTCGTCGCTCCCGCCTTCGCGGACTCTCATCGGCTCGTCCTTTTCGACCACGTCGGCAACGGCAAGTCCGACCTGTCGGCCTATGACGACGAACGCCACTCCACCCTCGAGGGCTACGCCGACGACATCCTCGAGATCCTGCACGAGCGGGATCTGTGGGAGGTCGTCTTCGTCGGCCACTCGGTCAGCGCCATGATCGGCGTGCTCGCCGCGATCAAGGAACCGGAGCGCTTCGCCCGCCTGGTACTCGTCGGCCCCTCGCCGCGTTACCTCAACGAGCCCGACGACGGCTACGTCGGCGGTTTCGCCAAGTCCGACATCGAGTCGCTGATCGACGCGCTCGACAGCAACTATCTCGGCTGGTCGAGCGCGATGGCCCCGGTGATCATGGGTAATCCCGAGCGGCCCGAGCTGGGCGCCGAGCTGACCAACAGCTTCTGCCGTACCGACCCCGAGATCGCCAAGAAGTTCGCGCGCGTCACGTTCCTTTCCGATAACCGCGACGATCTTCGCAAACTGCGGACACCCGCCCTGATCCTCCAGTGCTCGGACGATGTGATCGCGCCGGCCGTCGTCGGGGACTACGTTCACCGGCACACTGCCGGGAGCACTCTTGTCCACCTGAACGCGACGGGGCACTGCCCCAACCTGAGTGCCCCCGAAGAGACCATCGACGCCATGAAGGCGTGGCTTTAGAAGCGGCGGACCGTGAGTGACTCTGGTGGGCCGGACGTGACGCATGAACTGCGACCGCCCTGGGACGAAGATCCCGACGATCTGTACGAGCATGCCCCGTGCGGGTACCTGACCACGCTTCCCGACGGCACGATCGTCCGGGTCAACCAGACCTTCCTGACCTGGACGGGATATACGCGCGGCGAGCTGATCGGGCACCGCCGGTTCCGTGACCTGCTCACCCCCGGCGGGCAGATCTACCACGAGACCCACTATGCCCCGTTGCTGCGCATGCAGGACGAGGTGCGCGAGCTGGCGTTCGAGGTGGTCTGCTCCGACGGCCGGCAGCTACCCACCCTGGTCAACTCGGTGCTGGGCCGCGGTGAGACCGGACAGCCCCGGGCGATCCGCACGATGGTCTTCAACGCCACCGACCGCCGGCAGTACGAGAAGGAGTTGCTGCACGCCCGCCAGACCGCCGAGGCCTCGGAGCGCCGGGTCCGCATGCTCCAGCAGATCGTGGCCGATCTGTCCGCCGCGCCGACCGAGGCCGAGGTGGCCGAGGCCGTCGTCCGCGCCCCCGAGTCGGCCTTCGGCGCGGCGAGCAGCAGCGTCTATCTGATCGACGACGAGCGCGCCGTGATCTACGCGGTGGTCTCGACCGACCCGACCACCGGCAACTGGGACGACATGCCGCGCACCTCCGACCGGGCCGTCGCGCGGGTGGCCGAGCGCGGCGACCTGCACCTGGTCGGCTCGATCGGCGAGGCCCGGGAGCACTTCCCCGACCTGGTCGACAGCATGCGCCGCTCGGGCCGCAACACGGTGGTGCTGCTGCCCCTGACCACCGGCCCGTCCGACGAGCAAGCCGGCGTCGACACGCTCGGCGTGCTGGCGTTCAGCTTCAAGGGCGAGCGCCGGCTCACCGACGGC
>Ga0247791_1000008_pt1 | contig 15009 bp, 19 predicted proteins | sample UWRJS081202R4_FD_180957 | JGI IMG/M metagenome (GOLD analysis project Ga0247791, IMG submission 180957) | Soil microbial communities from Arlington Agricultural Research Station in Wisconsin, United States - UWRJ-S081-202R-4 | ecosystem: Environmental > Terrestrial > Soil > Agricultural land... | reverse complement strand
GAAGTTGTCGGACCACATGGGTCCGATCTCCGAGTTGTGGACGGCGACCGACAGGATGTGCCAGCCGGGGGCGATGTCGACGGTGAACTCCACGAGGTCGCTGTCGTCGTTCGTCCACTCGAAGGTCTCGTACTGAGGCATGCCGTCGAACCACCATTTGGATTCGTCATCGGCGAGCCCGTAGATGACCAGGGTTCTCGTCGGGTCGTCGTCACCGATCCAGATGAGATGCCGGAAGTAGCACCAGCCACCGGGGGCGATCCAGTAGTTGCCCTGGTTCGTGGTGATGCGCCAGCACCCCGGCAGCGGCCAGACGGTGCAACCCGCGAGCATTCCCGAATACGCCGGCATCCCCGGGGGGCTGTCAAGCTCACCCGGCCAGTATTGGGCGTACAGCTTGGCGGTCGCCCACGCCTCATCGTTGTAGGCGTTCGACTGCCACGAGAAGTATCGGTCCTCTTCGACCGGTCGCATGCTCATGCCTTCGGGGCCACGGGGCAGGGCGTCGAGGCTGTTGGCCGGGTACACGAGAGCTTGGGACAGGATGTCGAGCAGACCCTTACCGGAGAACTTGGTGACCTGATCGATCTCTTCGCCCCGGGCCACCTGGACCCGTTCGATGTTCTGCACGATCCAGGCGAAGCAACACCACCCCTGATCGTAGAACCGGATGATGTCGCCGGGCTGCACGAACGTGGACATGGGGTCCTCGTTGGGGATCTCCATGCTCGCCGAACCCGTGTCGTTCAACTCGTCCTGCCACTGGCGGCGCATGCTCGGGGCGGTGAGGTCGGCGACCACGGGGCCGATGTCGGGGCGGCGGTGCAAGGTGACCGCGAGGCGGGGGGGTACGACACCGTCGATGCCGACAATGGGGGCGCCGGCTTGGGCACTGGAGACAGCGCCGGTTACCGCGAAGGTCTGGTCGAAGGGCGTCGGCGGCGGCGCCCCCGGCGTCAGGTAGAAGAACAGGTCCGAGCGACGGGTCACAGCTTGAGGGCCACGTAGCTGATATCGGCGTCGACACCACCGAATAGCTCTACGAGGACGTAGAAGGACCATTGGTCGTCGAGCATCGGGATGGGCAGGGACTGATATCCGCTCTGGTGGCCGCCATGGGGCGACAGGGTCACGTCCTCGATCACGTAGTACGTGCCGACGGCCTGCACGTAGTTCGACCTGCACAACACCCTGACCCGCAACGTCTGGCCGGTGGCGAGGGCACCGAAGACGTGAACGATGAACGTCCCCGGTCCCGAGTCGAGCGGGAAGGTAGCAAAGTCCCCGGCCAAGACGTTGGTGGGTGCCTCGTACCGTTGAAACTCCATCGAATCCCCTAGATCTTGAGCAGGTAGTCGAACGTGAAGGTGACGTCGCCACCGTTGGGCGTGACCGCCAGCGGCGTCGTGTCGCCCCGCTGGTCGGTGAAGGACAGCAACGTGCCGGGGATGCCGTCCCGGTAGAAGGCGATGCCGGTAACGTCGGCGCCGGTCAGGTCGGCGTAGATGAGGTCGGCGCACAGGGCCACCCCGTTGGCTACGTCGGTGACGGACACGATGACCGCCGTGCCCACCAGGCCGGTCAGGTCGTCGGTGTCGACATGGGCCGGGTCGTAGGTGTAGGCGCCGACCAGTTGCGCCTTGATGGTGTCGGCCAGCAGGTCGACCTGGCCCCGCAGGAAGGCCGTCTTGGCCGACGGGTAGACGGCTCTCACGTGAACGCTCCTGACATGAGGGCGATGTCCATGGAGGCGGCGACCGCCGATGGCCCGTAGTCCTCGATGATCTCGAAACCCCGGACCTGGATGGTGGCGACCAGGTCCGGGGCACCGAGTCGTTTGATGACGGCCGTGCGGGTCGAACCGGCGTTGAGCGGGTTGTCGACCACGAAGGTCTGCAGGTGGGCGACGTTGGCCCACAGGCCGGCGGTGGCGTCGGCGTTGGTGGTCCCGTCCCACGACACGTCACCGAAAATGGCGAGCTGCAAGGTGCGCATGGTCAGGTCCGGCCGCCACGGCAGCGCCCGTTGGCCCCGAGCTCCGGGCATGACCCGGTTCTCGCCCCGCACGGTCGGTGCCGAATAGAGCAGGTGGATATCGAGGTGCTCCCACGCCGGGGTGGACAGGGGCACGCCGTCGATTTCCAGGTGGTGACTGAAACGAATCTCGTAGGCCATCAGATGCGGCCCTTCGTCTTTGTCTTGACCCGCAGTTGCCTTCTCACCTCATAGGCGGTCTGCACGGGTTGCTCGGCGCCGTAGATGTTGATGTCGCCGACGCTGATGCCGTCGCCGCCCTTGACCGCCCCGGCGTCGAGCGGGATGACCTTGCCGGCCTTGAGGGGCAGCAGGAACTGTTTGCCGCCCTGCTCCCACAGTTCGGGCATGCCGAGCTCGTTGACGGTGGAGAGCTGGCCGGCGGCGAGCGGGCCGCCGGTGGCGCTGCGCTTGAGCCGGTCTCGCCATGCCTTGCGCACGGGGTCCGTCTCTTCGACCGGTGGCGGCTGGGCCGCCTTGTTGAGCGCATCGACCTGGTCGATGATCGGCTGGATGGCCCGGGCCACCTCCGGGTACTTCGTCTTGAGCTGCTCCAGGTAGGCAAGGAACGGGTCCAGCTCGGTGTTGGAGTTGTGCACGAGCGTGTCGAACTCATTCTGTTTCTGGTTGAGGTTCGACGCCGCCTCGACGCTGTCCCACGTAGCCTTCGTGACCTTCTCCTTGGCGTCCCTCACCGCATCGTCAGCGACGACGACCTTCTCGTTGGCGGTCACGACCGCCAGTTGGGCGGACTCGACCGCACGGGCAGCGCCGGCCGCGTCCTTCTGAGCGGAGGTCACGTTCTTCTCGGCGGTGAGCACGTCCTGCTGGGCCTTCGCCAGGTTCCTGCCGTGAGCTCCCCGGGCCTCTTCCAGCGCCATGCGGGCACGCTGCACATCGAGCTGGCCCTGCTGGCGGTCGAGCGGGTCGGTCGTCGGCTTACGCAGCGACTGTTGCGCCCGCCGCAGACTCAACTGGGCTTGCTTGACGTCGAGCGTCTCGTCTTTGGTCGGTCCCTTGAGCAGCTCGTTGTAGGTGGCCCGGGCGTCGGTGAGTGCCTTCTGGGCGTCGGCCACCTTGAGCAGCGAGTCCCGTTGCGCGTCCTGCGCATCGGTGACGCCCCGGATGGCATCGGCCACGCCCCGGCGGGCATCTTGTGCGTTCTTCTCGGCGTCGACCACGCCCTTCTGGGCGTCGGCGATGCCCTTGATGGAGTCGGTGAACGCCTCCTGCGCATCGTGGAGACCGAAGAACCCGGCGGCCAGATCCTTGGCCTTGTCGGCCAGTTGGCCTTCGGCGGTGGCCGCCGCGCTGATCTGGCCGCCACCCTTGACGACCGCGGCGGCGAAGGCCGTGTACGCCTCTTCGCTCGTCCTGAAGACGGTGCCGGCGTTGGTCTGCGCCTGGAGCCACTGGAAGGTGACGTCCTTGTTCTGCCCCGTCTTCTGGCTCAGCTCATCAGCCCACTTGATGTTCTCTTTGGTGGCCTTGGCCGCGTTCGCAAGGGCATTGGCGCCCATGTTCAGCTCTTCGCGGGTGTCCGCGTCCCACGGCATGTGCAGGCTGTCGGCTTCGGCCCGCAGGCTGGCGATCTGCTCTTCGGTCTTACCGATCGTCTTGTTGGCGTCCTCGATGCCTTCGCCGGCCACCTTGTTCTTGAAGATGTCGCCCAGCTCATCGGCCCGGCCCGATGCCAGCTCCATGCGCTTGTTCCAGATGATGAGCGATGCGCCGATGGCGGCGGCGATGACAGCCACGGGAGCGAGAGCGGCCAGCATGGCGGCGCCCATCGTTGCCGCTCCGGTGGTGGCGGTGGCCTCAGCGCCGGCCAGTCCCACGGTGGCCGCGGTGGCCCCTTCGGTGCCGACCACCATGGAGCCCATGGTCGCCTCGGAGAACAGCCCGAGCTGTACCGACTCCACTGAGGCGGCGCCAAGAGCGAGCTCCAACTGCTCGACGGCCACGACCTCAGCTTCGGTGGCCGTGGCCGCTGCCGCGGTGGCCGCGGCCTGTTCTCCGGCCGCGGCGGCTGCAGCCTGGCTCGCCCCGGCCATAGCAGTGGTCGAACCGGCCGCCCGTGCGGCGGCCCGTTCGGCCATGGTGGCGAAGCCGGCCATCACGTCGAAGCCAGCGCCCACCGTGTAAAGCAACGGGCCGGCGACGGCGAGCGCGGCGCCGATGGTCACCAGTACCGGCTTGAGCGGTCCGAGGGCGTTGAAGACCTGCAGGGCGGTGCCGGCCACCTGAGCGAACGCCGTCTTGATGGGCGTGATGGACGAGCCCAGCTTCGTCATCTCGGCGTTCAGTTCGGCGCTGGCTTGCTTCGCCTTGAACGCCCCGGTGTCGGCGGTGACCTGGAAGGCGGAGTTGAGCTTGCCGGCCGAGTTGGCCGTGTTGGCCATGACCCGGTCGACCTTGCCGCCGGTCTCGTTCAACAGGCCGAAGACACCGGTCAAGGCACGGACGTTGCCGAAGATGTTGGCCAGTTGCTCGTCGGCCTCACCGCCGTTGGCCACGATGGCGTCACGGATCTGGCGGATGCCGGCCACGATGCCCTGGGACTTCATCGTGTCCTGGATCTGCTGGACCGACAGCCCGACCTTGCCCAGTGCCTGAGCGGCTTGGGTGGACGGGTCGAGCATGCCGTTGAAGATGCCGCGGAGCTGCGTGGCCGCCATGGCCGCGTTGGTGCCCTGCAAGGACAGCGCCGCCATCGACCCGACGATCTGATCGAAGGTGATGCCGAGCTGGGAACCGAAGGGCAGCAGTTGGCTGATGGAGCCGGCCAACTGGTCGGCCGGCACCTTCGACTCCTGCACGGCACCGGTCAAGATGTCGGCAGCCTGCGCGGCGCTCAACGTCTCCGACCCGTAGGCGTTCATGGCCGAGGTCAACAGACCGGCCATGGTGGCCATGTCACCCAACCCGACCGCGGCGGACTTGCCGACCACATCGAGGGTGGCCATCGCCTCGGCGCCCTTGATGCCCGAGCTCGTGATGAGGTAGAGCGCCTGAGCCGCGTCCTCACCGGTCTGGCCGTAGCTGGCCGCCAGGTCCAGCACTTGATCGGACCAGGCGTTGGTCTGGTCGATCCCCGTCCCGGTGAGGGCGGCCACCTTCGTCATCTGCGTATCGAAGGACGTGAAGGCCGAATCGGCGGCGTGGCCGAGCGCCAGCAGCGGGGCCGACAGGCCGAAGCTCATCTGCCGGCCGACACGGGTGAACTGCGTGCCCATCTGGAGCATGCGGTCCGACATCGTGCGGTTCATGGCGTCGCCGGCTTGGCCGGCCGCGGTCGTCAATGACCGGTTGAGCGCCTGACCCGCTGCCGCGGTGTCGAAGCTGACCCCGACGTAGACCTGACCCACGTATTGGGGCATGTCAACCCACCTGCGTCATCAGAGCGAACTCACGGGGGGTGAGCACGGGGGTGGTGTCGACCGGCTCTTCCTGGCCGGGACGGGGGACGTGGACCATCTCGGGGACCTTGCGCTTGTCGACCTTTCCGACCCACGCCTCGGCCCGGATGATCGACAGCATCTCCAAGATCTGAGCGAGCAACTCTTCGGTGACGGTGAAGTACCCGGACTTCGTCTCTTCCCGCTCGGTCAGAGCGGACAGCAGCGATGACACCATCGCCGGGTCGAGGTCCATGAGGTCATCGGGGGGGATGCCCGTCTCGATGGCCAGCTGACAGATCAGCCGGCCCCACGTCCCCGCTTCGTAGGGGGGACGACTTCCACCTCCACGACCTCAAGCGTCAGCACCGAGTCCAGCCACTTCTCGAAGTCGCCGATGGGTCGACCCATGCTGATCCAGACCATGTAGTGCACGCCCTCATTGGGCGGGTACCGGTCGGAGCCGTCGAGGGCGTGGCCGGGCCAGCGGCGCTCACATTCGACCACGGCTCGGCTGGTGCAACGCACCTCCACAGGCTCGGTCAGCAGGTCGTCCACGTAGTGCACCCGGAACAGGCCCAGGCCGGTCTGAGCGGCGCTGGTGTTGTTGGAGTAGCCCTTGGGCGTGGTGGGGCTCACTTGGCGCCGACCTTGGCCCGGTCGGCTTCCCGCCTCGCCTTACGGGCTTCGGTCTCGTCGGTCTCGTCGGTGTCGACCTTGTTGCCCTCAGCGTCGACCACGTTGCCGTCGTCATCGACGCGCTGGCCGTCGGCCGACAGTAGGGCGGTGGCGCCCATGGCCGGGTCGTCGGTCTCGATGGTGAAAGGCTCGGAACCGTCGGGGGCGGCGAGGATGGTGAGCGTGACCGGCATGGTGGATGCGTCGTCCCGGACGTACTTGAACTCGACGCCTTCCTTGTTCTGGCACTTCTTGATGAGCCACCGGTAGGTGATGGTGCCGTCGATCATCTCGATGACCGCGGCCCGTTCGACCACCTCGGAGATGCCGGGGGGCGTGTAGACGAAGATGCCGGAGCCGGCGGTGCCCTGCTCGGCCCACGAGCCGCCGCCGAGAGCGAGAGCGAACTGCTCTTGGCCGGACTGCATCATGCCGAACTGGAAGGACTTGGGGAGCTTCGTGGTCATGATGCGGATCGGGTCGAGCGACTGCATCGCCTCGATCTCGGTGACCTCACGGTCGAAGTTCCACGTGACGCCATCGGTCGAGATGTAGCCGGTGTCGATCCACTCGGTCGTCGTAGAGATGGCGGTACCGAACACGGGGAACGCGGTCCCGACCGGGGCCATGTAGATCTGCGTGGCGCCGCCTACGCGGACGGCATCGGCGTTGTTGGCCATGGGGGCCTCCAGGGCTGTTAGGGGTGGGAGTAGACGAAGACGGTGGCGGTGTACCGGGGCTGCGGTGGGTCGTAACCGTCGTCGGGGAGGTAGCGCAGGCCGGCGAACTCGACGCCGGTCACCACGCCTTCGGGATGGGCGCCGACCAGGTCCAGGTCGAGCGCGGAGCGAGCGGTGTCCATGATCTGGCGGGCCATGACCTTCGGTCCGCCGTAGGCGTCGAGCTGCAGGGTCGACTGGTCGAGATACAGGGGACGGGAAGTGACGGAGTTGCCGCCGATGAGCGTGAGCCGGAACAGCGGGAACGTGGCCCGGTTGGGGATCTCCGTGTAGACCCGGTCTTCGACCAGAGCGGTCATCTCGGGCCGGGCTCGCAGGAACGTCGAAGTGAGACGCTCCACGTCGACCGTCATTCCGTCTCCGGCTTGCCTTTGGGTCGGAACTTCAGCCCGAGCTGCGTGATGGCGGTACGGATGGGGGCGTAGACCGGGTTCTTGATCGACCCCCACTCCACGAGGTGGGCGAAGGGGTCGTCGTTCCACACCTGCCAGCCGCCCTTGACCTTGCGCATGGCGAAGTCCGCCTTGTAGCGGCCGTGCCTCATGCGTCGGCCCATGGGCCACGAGAGCGACTTGCCGTAGGGGGCGACCTCTTGGGCGGTCTCTTCGATCATGCCGGCAACCGTCTCCAGCGCCCGCTGCATCGTCTCGTCGTTGCGCAGGAAGGCCTGCAGGCTGCCGTCGTTGACCACGACCTTGGCTCGGGCCATCAGAGCCGCCGGACCATGGTCGCCTCGATGTGGGACTCGTAACCGGTGACGGGGTCGACCACCATCCACGGGTTGCCCGACACCTGAAGGTTCATGCCGGCCACGCTGATCGAGTCGTTGGCGTCGACCAGCGTCCCCGGCAGGAAGTAGATCTGCCAGCGTTCAACTTCGATGCCGTCGGCTTCGGTGCGGGTCGACTGCGTCAGGTAGCACCGTTCGGTCGAGTCGGTCACCACGCTGACCGGGTGGTCGCCGTACTCGTCCACTGCCCCGGGGTCGGAGTGGTGGATGACGCACGGCGTGCGGATGAGTTGGTGGATGGCGTGGTCTCTCACGTCCCCAACGGGAACCAGTCGGCGGCCGGGGTGTGCAGGCCGGGCTCGTTGTCGACGGGCACATAGCCGTAGACGTAGCCCTCCCAGCCGAAGCCGGGCTTGAGCATGACCTGCTGCAGGGTGCCCGAGCCGGGGCCACCGCCGGCCAGTTGGCCGAGCAGGTCCCGTTCCGCTTGGGAGAGCCACGCCCCGCCGTAGCGCACGGACACGGCGCCCAACTGGGCGGCTTCGATGCCGGCGGGGTTGTACCAGCCCCGCAGCGCCGCGCTGGCGGTGATGGTGACGGCCAGGTCGGGGACCGGCCCGAGCGTGACACCGTCGAGCTCCATGTAGTCGTCGTGCGCGGCCATCCGCACGAGAGCCGAGGCGTCAGCCAGCAACGCCTCGGCTCGTGCCCGCTCGTCAGCATCGGTGATGGCATGCCCGATGCGGGCCTCCAGGTCTTCGACGGTGGCGAGCGGCGGCAACATCAGACGGCCTGCACGCGGATGGCCCGGGCGGCGTCGAGCACCTGAGCTCCGGCGAAGACGTTCACGATCGCCCTGTCCTGCATGAAGGCGCTGTCGTAGTCCCGGATGAAGCGCAGGGCGAGACCCTGGTAGCTGATGGACGCCCCGAAGGGGCAGCCGGCCGGGACCTGCGGGGCACGGAGCACGAACACGAAAGCGTCCCGGCTCATGATGATGAACGAGAGCGCCGTCAGTTCGGTGGAACCGATGACGGGCATGCCGTAGAGCCGGCCGATCTGCGCTTCCCGCAGGGCGTCGGTCGAGCCGCTGTCGCTGTAGCGCACGAGGCGGTTCTGCGGGTCCTGCAGCAGCAGCATCTCGACCTCAGGGGACACGACGAGCATGCGCCCTTGCTTGGGGACGTATCGCTTGTCGAGCTCCATGCGGGCTTCGAGGATGGCGTCGTGCAGGTCGGAACCGTCGGCGGCCGGCGTGATGGTCGTGGACGCCGGGAAGGCGTTGATGGCCGTGCCGAGCACCGCTTCGGCGCCGATACCCACGGGCTGAGCCAGCGGGTCGATCACCTGACGGGTGAAGTCGACCAGTTCGAAGGTCAGGTCTTCGTCGGTGATCGGTGCACCCTTGTAGAGCATGGGGCCGATGGTGACGGGGACGGTCGCTTCCTGGATGCGGTCCAACACGATGGGCGTGGCGGCGTCACGCAAGGTCTGCGTGTACGTGCGAGCCCCGCCGCCGGTGACGGTCGGAGGGGTGCGGACGTTGACGACCGTGCCCGAGCCTCCCGTGAAGTCAGCCGAGGCATCCGTGTTGACCAGGCGTGGCAGGACCAAGTCCTGAACCAGCGCACCGATCATCAGCCTGCTGATGACCTCAGGCGTGTAGAAGACGTTTGCAGCCACGGCGTACCTCCGGTGGATTGACCGTCGGGCGCCATGGCGGGCTCGACGGGAGTGTTACTTGAGGGGGGACTGGCCCCGGCCCATGCGGATGAGGGACACCGGGTCGAGCCCGTCGAGCTGGTTGCCCGACGGCTTGCCGTTGACCATCCGCTCGGTGGGACGGCCCGGCATCGACGGCTTGGCGTCGCCCATCGCCGAGAGCAACTCATCGGCGGCGGCTTCGACCTCGGCCTTGGTGGTGCCGGTCAGGAACTTGATGAGGTTGGCGGGCACGCCCTTCTCAGAGCCGACCGTCTGGATCATCAACGCCTGCTCGGCGAGCCTGCGGGCCTCGGTCTCCTTGGCCAACTTCTCGGTGGCCTTCTGGACCTCTGACTTGTTCGCCTCTTCGGCGTCCTTCGCCGCCTTGGCCAAAGGCTCAAGCTCTTTGATCTGACCTTCCAACGCCTTGCGCCTGTCGCGCTCTGCCTTGAAGGCGGCCTTCAGGCCGGGGAGACGCTCCGGGTCGATCTCTTCATCGACCTCGGTGGGCGTTGCCGGGTTCGGTGGCGTGCCCTGCGGCTCGCCAAGGTTCAACTGGATGGACGTCGCGCCCGTCTCGGGCGAGGCGGATGGTTCGGGGGGCATCTCGCCCTCCTTCTGCTAGTCGGGGGCATCTCGCCCCCGGCGATCTAGATGCGGGCCTTGCGTTCCCGCTCCCGGCTGCGCTCACGGGCCTTGGAGACCCGCTCGACGGCGCCGGACGCCTTCAGTTCCCGTAGGCGGGCCTGGTTGATGGCCTTGCCCGGGTCGGTGTCGCCCATGACGGCCACGGTCGTGCACCGGCACTTCCAGTGCCCGAACGTCGCCGACTCTTGGGTCCTGTAGAGCTGCGTGGCCACCACCCGGCACCATTCACACGCCGTCGGGTTGATGACCCGCCGCCAGCCCTTGACCTTCGTGCCCGGCTGGCCCATGCGGGCCATGGCCCCGTCGTTGGTGGCCGAGTAGCCGGTCATCTCCGCCATGCTGGCGCCCGACTCCTTGGCCTGGTCATACGGCATGCCTTCGGCGAGGTCGTGCCAGGTGCGCAGGAAAGGACCGTCCCAGGCAATGGTGGGGGCGATGATGTCGGACGCCTTGATGGCCGTGCCCGTCATCTCCGACAGGTAGGCCGAGGCCAGGTCGGACGCTTCGGAAACGCCGGCCGTCGTGTACGGGCTGGCTTCAGCGATGAACGCCTCGATGTCGGCCCGGTCGGTGTGAGCGAGGTTGGCGAAGATGTCCCGCAGGGCCACGCCCACGAGCTCAGCGAGGGCGTCGAGCTCGGCGATGTAGGCCAGGGTCAGCTCGACCGCTTCGGCTTCGGTGATGGTGAGCGTGTCGGTGGCCATCAGTTACCGGTGGCCAGTTTCTGCTCGATGTTGGAGCCGGGCGTGCCCCCGGGTTTCGTCTCATCGTCGGGCGGTGCCTCGGTGACGCCGAGCGCCCGCTGGCGGGCCAGGTCCCGGGCGGCCTGGAGCTTGGCTTTCGCCGCTTCGGCCCGCCACAGTTGCAGGTCGGCACCGGTCGTGTCCGGCACCTTCTCCCACAGGGCCGAGGGCGGGATGTTGAGCATCGTCGCCATCTTCCCGAGAGCGTCGACCTGTTGGGCGATGCTGCGGGGGTCGGTATCCCGCCACCAGATCTGCGCTTCGGTGTCGTTGGCGGCGCTGGCGTCCCCGGCGGCGACACCGGCCAGGCGGAACGTCTGCTCCCACGCTTCACCGAAGAGCACCTGATGGTCGCCGACCTTCTTTGCCAACGTCGTATCGGCGGCCAGGAGCGCCTCGGCGGAAAGGTTGACCAGGTCACCCAACAGGTAGTGCGGCGGGGTCTGGGAGAGCAGCCCGTAGACCCGCAGCGACTGCTCGATGGCCTCCACGATGTTCTTCAAGTTCGCTTCGGGCAGGGACCCGAACTTGGCATTCTCGTCCCCGGTGATCCAGAGCGACTTGGCGAAGGCGGCCAGGTCCACCATCGGGTTGCCGTCGGCGTCGGTCTGCATGTAGAGACCCGTCGCCCACTTCTGGGGGGCTGCTGCGTAAGTTTGAGCGACAAGCAGGTCGAAGACTGTCTGATTCAATCTGTCCTGGATGGGGATGCATGGCCCTACTTCTCCATCCGGGTAGCGGGTCAGGTTCCAGTGGTTGCGGAACGGCACGATGGGGCACTCCCCCAAGCCGTGCACGGTCGTCTCCATGATCTCGACCTGGCGGGGGTTGGCCCGCACCACATAGCGGGCGTGCTCATCGAGCACGTGCCAGACCTGCAGGTCTTCCTCGCTCGTCACCTCGGCCCGGGTACCTTGCTTGAGCGCCAGGAAAGGCCAATCATCGGAATGGTCCTCGAAGCCCAGCCACCACTCGGCCGGGGAGACGGGACGCATCACCGGGGCGGTGTCGCCGGGCAGGACCATGCAGCCGGCGTAGCCGTACTTGGCGGCCTCGTCGTAAAGCGCCTTCTGGCGGGCGTCGAGCCCGTTGGCCTGCCACCACTCCCACTGCGGGGCGTTGTCCACGCTCGTCTTCGACGGCCGGAACCCGTCCACGATGAGACGTTGGGTCAACGTGTTGACCACCAGGCGGGTCAGGTTCGTGGTGGAGCGGGAGACGAGCTCCTTGAACTCCCGGGTGGCGGTCGCCGGCTCGTACGGCCGGCGCTGGATGCCGGTGTAGTACAGCTCGAACCAGCCGAGCCGTGCCCACTCCTGCTGCGCCACCGGCCCCCATGTCTTGATGGCCTCGGCGATGTCCTGCGTACCCTTGAGGCGCATCAGACCCCCACGAAGTAGGTCGGCCGGCGACGGTTGAGCATGCCCTTCGAGATGCAGTCCCGCCGGGCCTCCGAGCTGATGACCGCAGCCATCGCCGCGTCGATCTTGTTCGGGGAGTGCGGTCGGTCCTTCGTCAGCGTGTAGAGGTTGCGGCCGTCGTCATCGGTGGCCGGCAGCAGCTTGCGCCGGGCGTTGGCGATGTGACGGGCGAAGGTGCTGTCGCCATCGTGCGTAACATCCCCGCCCGCCACCGCCGCCACGTAGAACCCGACAGCGTCGCCGAGGCGTCGGCTGCGCAGGTTGGTGACGAAGTCGGCCACCCGGTCCTTGCCGTAGCGGCCCTCCCACCGGTCGGTGAGATGCTCGATCTTCTGGGGGTCGGAGTAGATGAGACCGACGTTGTACCGGTCGAACGCCTCCATGACGGCGGCGTCGGCGAGCTCGAAGTCGTGCTCGTAGTCGTCCCCCACGCCTGCGGGCCGCTCCAGAATGACCAACGGCCACTGGTGGAACCCGTCGACCGTGGATGCGATGACGGCCAGGGCGTCCTGGTAGCGGGCGCCGTCCACGCCGATGGCGATCAGCGTGTCATCGGGGACGACCAGGCCGGGCCTCGTGGCGTTGCGCCAGGCTTCGAGGTCGAAGGCGACATCCTCGCCGGCATGGACCCGGTTCAGGAAGAACCGTTCGGCCTGGGCCGGGTCCCGCTTGGACAGCGCATCAATCTCGACGTCGATGCGGTCAAGGTCGACCCATCCTTTCCAGAACTTGCCATTGCGCACCGAGTCGCCGTAGGCGTGGCGCATCGCCTTGCGCCGTTCGGCCTTGTTGCGGATGGACCCACCGATGGGCGGCGGGAAGTCGACGTAGACGCCCACGGGGTTCTCGTTGGTGTCCTGCGCCACCGAGTCGTCGGTGAGCGCCCAGGCGTTGGTCGTCTCCATGAAGCGACCACCCATGCCCGACAGGTTGCGTCGTTGGTTGTCGGCCAGGCGCTTGCCGCCGTTGCGTTCGACCCAACCATGGGTCTCGTCGCTTAGTACGAAACTCACGCGCTGGCCGAGCCGTGAGAGCGCCGAGGCGGTCACCGGTTCGATCAGGCCACCGCCGGGCAGGTTGATGCGCGTCAGGCCCGTGTCAGGCAACTCAGCGTCCAACGGGCCGAAGCGGATCATCGGCAGCAGCGCCCGGTACACGTTGGCCGTCTGGTCCTCGCTGATGGCGGTGATCTGGATGTGAGGCGTCGACCACGGCCGGCCGACGGGACGACCATCCGCATCCCAACCGTCGGGGAGGGCCGGGCCGAGCGCCTCAAAGAGGATGACCGCCGCGCTGAACGGACCCTTGCCCCACTTCTGCGGCCGGACCAGTTGCCCGCCACGCTCGTGGTGGAAGCGGGGACCGTCCCACTTCATGGACTTGCCGGTCGCCTGGAGCCGGTAGAAGTGCACCAGGAAGCGCACCATCTCATCCGTCAGGCGGAACGGCTCGCCGAGCTGGTCGCCGTCAGGGATCACGCACATCTCTTCGATCCACTGCCAGGCGACAATGCCCAACGTGGGGAAGTCAAGGCCCGTCTCTGCCAGCTCGGCGTCCGAACCCCGCCAGGTCACTAGTCCCGCATGCCCTTGAGCCGGTCCCGGATGTTCGTCACGTTGCCGGCCGACTCCACCGGCGGGGCCGGCTCGTCGTCCACGAAGGCGTAGTGCAACTTGGCGGCAGCGGCCGGCGTCAGCCCGAAGGCGTCGTCCATGCGCAAGATGAGCGGCAACAGGCGCACCGCGGTGTCGGTCGCCCGCTGGTCGCCATCGGCGTCGCCCTCCAGGGCCGTCACCCACTGGTCTTCGAGCTGCGCCCGCTTGGCGAGCGGCTCCAGGAAGCTGGCGTTCCACGTGGTGGCCTGAGGGGTCGACCACGCCCATTTCCACCAACGTCTACCCGCGGTCCCCAAGCGCACCGGAGCCTTAGGCGGCGTACCCTGCCGGCCGGTGATCGGCAGACGGTGCGCGGCCTGAGATGCCGAAACATCTCGCCTACGACGACGGGCGTCCGATGGCTTGGGGGCCGGGTTACCCATCAGCTCTTCTTGGAGCTATGAGTCGTGTGAGACGTGCCCTTGGCCTTGGACGGCGTGGCGCCCGAGCCGTAGTCGTCGTCGGACTTGGCCGGGCTGCGACCCTCGACGGGCGTGATGTCGGGTGCGTCCTTGCCGCTGTACTTCTCGGCGGCCTCCAGGTTGAGCTGCGCCTGCTGCTCACGCTCTTCGATCTGGCGCTGGCGTTCGGCTTCCACCTGCTCGTCCCGGAAGCCCTCAGGCTCCGGTTCGGGCAGCGGTCCGGTCCCCGGCGTGCCGGGCAGAGACGGGTCACTCATTGGCGGTATCTCCCTTGTGTGATGCCCCCCTCGTGACCCGACTTGGCTCTGTCGCAGTCGAGGCAGATGGGCGCCAGGTTGTCCGGGTGGTGGTTGTCGCCGGCCACGATGTGGTCGACCCGGGGGCCGTAGCGGCCGCAGATGTGGCACGTGTAGCGGTCCCGTTTCAACACGAAGCGCCGGAGCGCCGGCCAGTTGGCGGGGAGCCGTGCCCGGCGGGTGGAGGTGGCATAAGGGGCCGGAGCGTGGGTGTCGCAGTAGGTGGTGGACACCAGGACCGGACACCGGGGTTCAGCGCAAGGTCCCCATTTGCGAGGCACGTCAGGCACACCTCTCACCACTAGCCGTATAGGAAGCGTTTATAGACCTAAAGGGTGCTTGATGTCTAGGGCTGGATTTAGGGCTAACCGGTGGGGGTGGGCTGGGTGGACAGGGGTGGCTCTAGCGAGAAACCCCTGGTCATGAAGCTGAGTTGTATGTCTAAACAACCACAGTGGCGTATTGCCACACAGATAGGTGTATTTCATAATACAGGCATCGACATGGCTGTTTTTCAGACCCTTCATACAGCGGCAGCCT
>Ga0247791_1000007_pt1 | contig 15326 bp, 10 predicted proteins | sample UWRJS081202R4_FD_180957 | JGI IMG/M metagenome (GOLD analysis project Ga0247791, IMG submission 180957) | Soil microbial communities from Arlington Agricultural Research Station in Wisconsin, United States - UWRJ-S081-202R-4 | ecosystem: Environmental > Terrestrial > Soil > Agricultural land... | reverse complement strand
GCCCGATCACCGGCACCCGCCGCGAGACGCAGAGCCTGGATCAGATATCGCTGGGCCAGCCCGTGCAGCCCGGCGTCATACGAAGCCCAGCCCGCGAGCTGGGTCGTCTCCGCGACGGCGGACAGCAACTGGCGGCCGGTAGCCGCGTCGTAGCGGCCGCTGATCAGCTCGGTGACATCGGCGTTGAGGAACCGGACCAAGCTGTCGCGGATGTGGCCGCCGCCGAACTGATTGTCCAGCGTCCGGTACGTCGAGGTCATCCGGCGCACGGTCTCGATATCGGCGCCCCCGATCAGCCGCTCACCATTGCCGGCCGGGCGCTCGTCGAGCGACGACATCAGCCACCGCATCGCCGCAGGCAGAAAGGCCGTCGCGCTGAAGCCCACCTGCCGAAGAAGGTCACGCCGCTGCATATCGCCTCGCCAAAGATCAACAGCGACATCTATACCGTGCCGCCAGTCCGGCGCGAACTCTAGCCCGGACGGCATGGACACCACCGCTTGTTCGACCGCGACCGGCCGCGTACTGATGTCGGCTGACACCTCGGACACCATGGCGGACAACTGCCCACCCGCTTCGAGCGCCTGATCCAGCAGCACCGCGACCGAGAGGCTCGGCCGTTTGGTCCCCGATTCGAGATCCCACAGGTGGCCGTGCGAACAATGGATCATCCCGCCGAGCCGGCGCAGCGACAGTCCATGCTGCTCACGCAGCTCCTTGAGCTTGCGGCCGAAGCCAGGGTGGGCAACAACAGTCCGCCGCGGCATCAGCCACCCCCACGAATCGATGAACGGCCACCCCGGTCCCGAAACCGGGCATCACCGGACACCATAGCTCTCAGTTAGACGTTCGAGGCTCACCCTCGCCGCCACCGTCGCTGGACTGCTCGGTGTCCTGTCGGTCACCGGCCGGTTCCTGCTCACCGCCGGCCGCCGCCACGTAAGCCTGTCCACCCTTGGTCGCCGCCGCGTTCTGCCTGCCCCTCGCCGCAAGCAGCCGGATCAGTGCGGTCATCGTGGTGATCGGATTCGGCATCGGGTTCGGCATGGCCAGCCTCGCCACCCCGCAACTGCTCGCTGACCGCTACGGCACCACCGCCTACGCCAGCATCGCCGGCACCCTCGCCGCCCCGGTCACCCTCACCAAAGCTACCGGACCCCCGCCGCCGCAGCCCTCACGGCCACGGGCGGCTAGCCGCCCGTGCTGATCACCACCGGCGGACTCTGCCTGCTCGCCAGCGCCGGTATCCTCACTCGCGCCAGCACACCGTCCCCAGCCGATCAGCCGGACGCGGTACGGACCAACCCAACGGCTACCGCGACCGAAACCGCACCCATCAAGCTGTAGAAACTAGATCGCTCGAATCGAGTTGCGTTGCGAGCGGCCGGTGGCGCAAGCTCGGTGGCTGTGGTTCGACGGCTGGAGACACGGAAGACCTGGTTCGCCGATGGTGCCCGCGCGCTGCGCGCCGACCTCCGTGCTCGGGGCCGCGAAGACCAACTTCCGAGCGACGAGGACTGGTACGCCTGCCCGCTGTGCCTGACCACCATCTTCCGGATCGAGGTCCTGGAGGAACCCGACCCGATGCTGACTGAAGAGCACGCGCCCCCGGATTGGTCGGGCGGCACCGTGCTCGCGTTGACCTGCAAACCCTGCAACAGCGAATCGGGCCGGCTGTTCGACGGCGAAGCGCACAAGCAGCACACCTTGAACAGGTTCCTGGCCGGCGAGAGCAGCGAACCGGTTCGGGCCGCGTTCACCGTCGACGGCGTCACTACCTACGGCGACTGGCACGTTACCGGAACGACCGGGATGTGCATGTTCGGCGTGCCGAAGGCGAACAACGCCGCCACTGCCGATCTCATGACCGAGGCAATGAACCGGTATGTAGGGCAGGATGCGCCGGACCTTAGCTTCACCATCACGCCGCGTATGCGGATCAACCCCGACCGGGCGCGCGTGTCGTGGATCCGCGCCGCCTACATCGTCGCCTTCGCTCGGTTCGGCTGGCGCTACATTGCCCAACCCGCACTGGACCCGATGCGCCGACACTTCAAGGACCCCCGCAGCGGCACTCTGCCCATCCTGAGCATGATCCATCCAGATGATGACCCGACCCGCCGGCAGATCTGGATCATCGAGGAGCCCATCGAGCGGGCCTGCGTCATGGTCCTCCTCGGCCAGCACCGCGTCCTGCTGCCGCTGCCTGACGACAACCGATCGCTGGAGGACCTGTCGCGCGTCTGGGTCGGAGAGCACGACATCTCCCAACCGGCCCGCTTCTCGGCCAATGGAGTCCAGTTTGCATGGCCGGACAAGCCCCTGTACTCGCTGGACCGGCTGCTCATGACCTGACTGGGCACAGGTGCGCTGCCGACGGCGTTGCTCACTAATTCGGAGGGTAAGCGGCGGGCCGCGCGTAGTCTGCCCTGGTGACTCCACGTACGCCAGAGTCGATGTCGATCGCGCTGCCCGACGGCCGGATGCTCGACGTCGTGCTACGCCCCAACGATCCCGGGGAGTCGGCGGAAGTGACGCCGATCGCACCGATCCGGCGGCAGGACTTCGAGCACTGCCCGATCTGCGGCGACCCCGCCACGTCGGAGGAACACGTCCCGCCGGCCCGGCTCGGCGGTAAGGTCCTGACCATCACGTGCCTTGCCTGCAACAACAGGCTCGGCAGCAACGTGGAGGCCGACCTGGTGGACTGGTTCGAAGGAGCCGTCACCCTGCCCTCCTTCCGGTCCGCAGGCGTCCGCGGCCGGCGCAGGGAGAAACGAATACTCTTCCGAAGCACCCCGGACGGCGAGTTCGTCCTGGTATTCGGCGGTCGAGCCAATCCGGACGTCACGGCGATGCTGGAGTCCGGCGAGATCGACCTTGACGCCCTGCTGCCGGACTGGAATCGCTGCTCACTGGCGCTACTCAAGCACGCATACCTCGCAGCCTGTCTCACATACGGGGCGCTCAAAGGTGAAGCGGTCGACGAAATTCGCCGCGACCTCATAGCCGCTCGGGACGCCGGGAACAGGCGGAACGTGCCCGCGAGCAGGATGGCGGCGGGCCTGATGATCTTCCGGACCTACGAATCGATAACGGACGAGCCCGCGATCCGAGCAGTCCTGCACGACCCGGCTGGACCTGTCGAGGGCGTGCTACTGGTGGGCCGCATCTTCGTCTCCTGGTCCTCGGCGATCTTCGCGGACGTGCCGCGCACCGATAGGCGACTCAACCGCCAGCTCCTTGTGGGACTTCCCGTCGAAGGAACAGTCACATCCGTGCAGACGGCCGCCGGTGCATCTGCCAGCGACGGATGGCTCGGTTGATCTTGGCCCGGACGCTCACGAAACGCCCTGGCCAGGACTGTGGAGCCGTCGCCACGAGCGGATTTAACGGATAGGACACGCCCCAGATCCAGGCCGTTGCCCCGATAACGTCGAAGTGCCTAGATCTATCTAGATCTATAAGGCAGCGCTGGTTGGTGTCCCTGTTCTCGCTTCTCGGTCCCGTTCGGCCGCCAGCCCTCTGCTCAGCGCATTGGGCGACCACCGTATTCGAACCACTTACCTTTGGCAACGTCGTGTCTAGCGCTCGGCGGCCAGTAGGTAACGTTGCTAAGCGTGACAGACGAGGATCAGCAGATCGGCGAAGAGCCTGGCGTTCGTCCAGCGCCGAAGAACATCTCGTTCGACAACCTCGACTCGACGGACTTCGAGGAGTTCTGTCACGACCTATTGATCGAGCTGGGTTTCGTGAACGTCGACTGGCGGAAAGGCACTCCGAAGAGGGCCAGCCCGTCCGATCGGGGCAGAGACCTGGTCGCGCAACGGAGACTCTCCGACGTGGACGGGCACACCCGACTCGAGACTTGGTTCGTAGACTGCAAGCACTACAAAACCGGCATCTCGCTGGAGCCATTGCAGAACCTGTTGGCGTGGGCGGAGGCCGAACGGCCTGACGTTGCGCTGGTGATCGCCTCAGGCTACCTGTCCAACGGCGCCAAGGATGGGCTGGCCGACTATCAACGCAACCGGCGTCCACCGTTTCGAATCCGCTTCTGGGAGCGGCCGACGCTTGCGCGAATGCTCGGTGATCATCCTGGTCTGCTCGACAGTCATGAGATCTTTATCCAAGGCATGCGTACGTCAGCGGAAATCCTTGCGGCAGAGCAGGAGTTCTTCGACAAGGTCTGGTACGTCCGTAGCCTTATCCGTGACGAGAAGGTTGAAGCCGGCGAGCGCGATGAAGCGTCGCCGGAGCTGCGCAAGACGATCATGGCGGCGAGGACCCGGGTTGAGGAAAAGTACGGCAGGGACAACGTGGGTCCCTGGGATGACTGGCATTGGGGCTACGTCCACGGTCACCTTTCTGCGCTTCGTTGGGTGTTGGGCGACGAGTTCGATTTTCTGGATACCTAGAAACGCCCAATGTGGACAAACGGCTTTCCGGTCGATGAGCTGCGAGGAATCTCGTCCCTGAGCCGATTCTGTGGCCCCGTCTTCCGCCGGTAACGGGTTCCTCACGGGCCGGGCCGCCGACTGGCCCGTTTCTGGGCGGTGTGGGCCCGGATGACCCGGATCTTCCACCATGCCCATTCCAATGTCCGGCCGCTGGCTGCAAGCAGCCCGTCGACGGGGCTGGAGACGCGAGGCGGCGTGGACAGCAGTCTGACCAGCTCGGCACGCTCGCGGTCACCGGCCGCTACACCGTCCCGTCCGGTTGGGGAACTGACCAGCGCGAGCGTCGCAACGGCACGCAGAGTCAGTGCGGCGTACTCGACGGTCGTGTTCACGGGCAGACCGTGCGCCACATCGTTTCGCAAGTTGGCCCCGAACGGGCCGAGGAGAAGCCAGCGCAGGAAGTACGCCCAGGACTCGTCGAGTGCGATCAGCTCCAGCTTGTCGAGCAACACATACAGGCCGGGATAGCCACCCGGGTCCTTGGCGGCCTCGACCCGGTAGATGCCCTCGTCGAGTTCGAGGAGCAGATTGCGGGCGGAGGTCTCCAATCGTGGCGTGACCAGGTAGACGCAGGACTCGGTGTCACCGTGCCAGAAATGGCGGAAGCCCTTGGCCAGGCTTCGCAGCAGCTTGACGTCTCGACCGCCGCGGCTGACGAAGTAGTCGACTAGGTCGTCCTCGCTGGGGACGCCGTACCGGTCGGCGATCCGGCGCAGCCCCTCGGCCATCAGCCGACCGATGTTCTCGGCACGCACCTGGGCGAACAGGCTCATGTCGAACCGGTCTTGAGCATCTTGATCGCCGGCGGTGGCCCTCGGCAGGCCACCGGCGAGTATCGTCGCCGGCAAGATCTTGCTCAGTCCGCTGCGAGATTGGCGACCGTGCTGGCGAACCTGGTCAATCGGCCCGGTTGGTGGATCGCTGGCGAAGAACTCGTCGAAGCCGTCGCGCCAGGCGACCGAGCGGGTGTAGTCGCGTAGGAACCCCTCAACCACGTGCCCCGGCAGCGTCGAGGCCGCCTCGAACGTCACCAAGTCCAGCTCGGACGGCGCGATGCGCTGCATCGCGGCGGCGATGTCGCCCTGCAGGTCGGGAAGACTCCGATCCCGGGCCACCTGCGCGGCATCACGGAGCCGCATCATCCGGACTGCCGGCAGCGGCGATTGCTCGGCGTAGCGCTGGTACGCCTTGACCTCGTCGCGGGCGATCAAGTCCCTGGTGGTGGCGTCGGGCGTCCGCCGGCGCCGGAATCCGGCGATCACCGTAGCGTGGTGCCCGACGAACGTCGCGGCGGCGCAGGCGAGCAGGCCGTCAACGTCGTGAGGATCCGTCGTCGGTTGCCGTGCAGGCGCCTTGGGGCCAGCGGCGAGGGCTCCGAGGAGCGGCAGCACAACTCCGGGGTGCTCGCCGGGATGACGACCCATGACATCCTCGACGATCGCGACCATCCGCCCCCGTACCTGAGATTCAAGATCGTTCTCGCCGACGGAGCGGGCCAGCGTCCACGCCCGTACCACCGCTTCAACCACGTCCATGCCGATGTCGACGCGCGCAGCCAGAGCGAGGTACGCCTGTCCGGCCCGGCTGGCCCGGTCACGGCCGTTGCCGTCGCGCCGGCAGAAGAGAAGGTCCTCAAGCCGCGCCACCGCGGCAAGGGCGGTAACAGCATTTGCCGTCTCCCGCCATAGCTGGATTACCGGCTCTGCGACCTCCCGTACCGGTGGAACCCACCCGTCGCCGAGCGCTACAAGCTGGCAGCCGTCGCGCCCGTCGAGGTCCAGCTGAAGCTGATAGGTGAACGCGAGCAACAGCTCCCGGCGGAGAGCCTCGCCGGCCGGCACGCCGTCCGGAATCTCCGCCGGGGCCAGCGCGAGGTCGACGTCCAGGTGACGAGCGGCGTTCGCGCACGCCCGGTCCAGCAGCCCGCTTGCTACGGCCACGTGCGTCGGATCGAACTGGTATGGGGCCGTCTGATCGAGGGACGCCGAGCCGTCCGGTCCGGCGTCCTCTGCCGCGTCCGCGCTGGTCACCATCATCTCCGTTAAGATCAATTTGGTCACACGGTGTCACCTTCTGCCCCCGGGTGCATCCCAAATATGCGTTACATCCGGGACTATGCATGTGTGAGCCGGGGCGAAGCACCGCTCCCTGGGAACGCGACCCGGCTCGATGGCGCTCAGCCGGTAACGGCCCAAGGGCGCCGGCGCGCCGGAAATCCAGCGTCAGGAAACGGGCATCCCGCCTGAATTCGAGCGCATGCGGGAACAACAGGCTGAATGCCATCATACCTCAACAATATTTAGCAAAACGGACCGAATATGCACGAATGAGGTATCGAAGGAGGCGGTTCTCGAGGCTGGCGATGCTCTATCCTGTCATCTGCACGAGGAGGTGCCGGGTGCAGATCGGGAACGACGAGCGCGATGGAGCCGTTCCCGATGACGGCCTAATCCGTCGGCTGAAGGCGTTGGCTTGCACCGCACCCCTAAATGATCTCGATTCCCGCAAGTCATATCTGGAATGGCTCGATGGCTCGGTCTATCAGATGGCCGAGATCGGGTTGCATGTCATTGACCAGGTCACCATCGCAATGGACTTTGATGCGGGCGCCGACGCGGAACAGGTCATCGCCCGCACGATGCCGTTCGTGGCAGTGCAGGGTCTCCGCCGTAGCCGTGAGGAGCATGCTCGAGTAGCTAGGTGGGTGCTCGACAGCTTGATCAATGTCGGCACCGTCGATCGGGGCTTTCAGAGGGTATACGGCGAGGTAGATGCTGCAGGCGTCTACGTTCGCCGGAGGTTCGACTTCAAGCTTCTCGTTGAGTTGTCCGGCGCTGCCGGCGAGATCTATTTGAGGGCAACTGACGAGGCGATCAATGTGCTGGTGGGCGCGCTCGACACCGACATCGAGTCTGCTCAGGTCGCCGCCGAGGTGAAGCTTGACCACCTGATCAAACGAGGCCGGCTGGCCGACGCGAAGCTCGCCGCTGAGCAGGCCCGGTATCGCACCATCCAGCTCGGTGAGGCACTGCGTACCACGCTGGAGGCGACCCGGCGCGACGTGCGGGCGGTTGACTGGGACGAGGCCGCCCCGGCACTCCTCGATTCGGCGCTGGACCACATCCAGGACAGGTTCACCGCCGAGGACGCAATCCTGCGACACATCGCGGACGCCCGCGACGAGGCGACTGACCCCCGGCACAAGCGCCAAGCCGCCGACCTAGTTGCCATCGTCGAGGATTGCATGCGCAGGCACAGTCAGCTCCTGTTGCGACTCCAGCAGGCCCGGGCGCTGTTCCGTGCGGAGCAGGACAGGCAGCTGTTCGCCGATCCTCCGCGTCGGGAGGCCGCCGACTTGTACGGCCAGTTCCTGCGCCCGATCATGGACCTTCCGGTCGCCGATGCCTACGAGCCTCTTGAGGCGTACTTCCGTGCATCGACCGGCCTCGCTCGGCCCACGGTGGTGACGGTGAACTCGCTAGTCGACCTTCTGCTTCGGATACCGTCCGAGCCGAGCGACCTTGGCAGGGAACTACCCGATCCAGAACTGGTTCCAGTGGTGAGTACTAACCGATTCTCCGACGGGCACTGGCAGATGGCGGAACGCCTACTCGACCTGCGGGACGTCACGCGGTCGCTGTCCGAGCTGCTCGCGGAGGCCGCCGAGCTGGATGAAGACCTGCCCGCGCTTGTCGGCCTGCTCGCCGGGCACGCTTACGCGCCCGAGATCAGCTCGGCGATACGGCGCGGACGACGACACATCTTGCTGGCACTACCGACAGGTGACTCACTGCCGCAGGCAGGCGCAGGTGGGGTCCACGGCGACGACTTGATGCTCAGCGCGGTCGCCCTGGTCGACGACAGCACGCCCACGTGAACGACGACGTTACTGCGGCAGCCTCGCTGATCGTATTCGGCCTCCGCCCTAAAGCGCTGCCCGGCCGCGACCCGGCCTACCGCAGCCTGGTGATCCGTCATCGTGACGATGACGCGTTTGCCGCCCTAGTCGCTGCCGTCGCCCGAGGGCTGGGCCTACGGGTGCTCGACGTTGATGCCGAGTCGGGCATCGTTCTGTCGCCGCTGCAGGGCTCAGTCTTTGAACTCCGTCTCGACCAGTACGCCAGGCAGACCCGGACGAACGAGCGCCGCGACGTCGAGAAGGTGCTGCACGGCGTAATCTTCCTCGCCGCCGCGGCCCTTGCCTTCCCGCGCCCAGCCGACCTAGCGAATGATCAGTATACCGGCCGGGTCTCGGTAGCCGAGGTCGACACGATGGCACGTGAGGTCACCCGGGTTCTGCGGGAAAACGCGAACGCGATCGACCCAGAGGCCGATACGCCCCGGCTCGAACAGGTGTGGCGCGCGTACGCACGGAGGCCTGAGAGTCAGTCCACCAAGGACGGCCGAGCCGCCCCGGACAGCACTCGGGGTATGGTCGGCCGTGCGCTGCGTTACCTAGCCGACCAGGGCTTGCTAGTGCCTGTCCCGGGTGACCTCGACGGCCTGTATCGCACCACTCGCCGCTTCCTGATCCAGGTCCGGGAACTGGCTGTGGAGCGCACTATGGACGAGCTGTTGAGGATCGGCGTCGTGCCGGTCCTCGATCCCGGTGGTTCGCTGCGCGCAGCCGACGCCGCAGAAGGTGAGGGCTGATCGTTGTACGAGCTGTCCCGGGTGCGCCTTTACTCGGTCGGCCCGGAGCCGGCCCGCTACCAGGACATCACCCTCGACTTCAGCGGCGTTGGCCGTCCAGTGCGGTTCCAGGCCGACACCCTTCTTGAATTGCACCAGCCGCACCGACGTCCGTCCCCCGCGAGCGTGTTGTTCCTGGAGAACGGCGGCGGCAAGTCCGTACTGCTCAAGCTGATCTTTTCGGTCATGCTGCCCGGGCGACGGCAGATCGTCGGTACGAAGAACACCCGGGTATTGGAGAACTTCGTGCTCGCGGGCGACGTCGCGCACGTAGTCCTTGAGTGGATGCATACCGAGACGGGGCGGCTGCTGCTGACTGGCAAGGTGTCGGAGTGGCGCAACAACACTGTGTCGGGCGATCCCGAGAACCTCGCCACGTTCTGGTATTGCTTGCGACCCACCCAGGTGATGCGACTCGACACGTTGCCATTTGCGGCCGAGCGGCGCCTGGTCAGCCGCGCAGGATTCCGGCAGCGTTTGGCCGAGGAGTTCGTCTCGGATCCAAGCCTGGAGTTCTTCGCCAGCCGCCAGCCCGGCGAGTGGACCAGGCATCTCGAGCAGCTTGGGCTCGACCCGGAGCTATTCCGCTATCAGCGCGAGATGAACGCCGACGAGGGTGAGGCCGCCGGGGCGTTCACCTTTGCCACAGACGAGGCGTTCGTCGATTTCCTGCTAAGGGCGGTGATCGCCGAGGAGGATCCACGGGAGATCGCCGACCTCGTGGCTCAGCACAGCCGCGACCTGGCTCGGCGAGACGGCCTGATGTTGGAGAAGGAGTTCGTCGCAGGCGCGCTTGGCGGGTTAGTGCCGCTGGCCGAGGCACACGCGGCGGCCCAGGCTGCAGAGGCAACCGCAGCCGGCGCGCAGGCGGCGATCAAGAAGTTTGCCCGAAGAGTGGCTGCGCGCAGTCGGGCGGAGAAGGAGCTGTTAACCGTCTGGGAGCAGCACGCGCGTGATACCTCCGACGCTCTCGCCCCGGCCCGTACCGACGCGGAGCACCGGCAGGCTGCGGTGAAGGAACTGAAGCGGCTGGCCTTGGTCCTGCAGCTTCGAGACGCACGGGCCGCCGAGTCGGCCGCCAAGGAGAACCAGAAAGATGCCGACGCGCTCGCGGAGGCATGGCGAGAGACCGAAAAGGCCGCCGAACTGAGGGCGGCGGATGCGGCGGCTGCCGAGACGACGACTCTGGTCGAGCGAGCCGAGGAGTCCACCCGCCCGATCCTGAACGCGAAGAAGGCCGCGGCCGCACAGTTGGCCCGGGGACTACTCCAGGTCGCCGACAAGGCCGCGGAGGCGGCCGAAGAGGCCAGGAGGCAGACGTCGGACTGCGCCGCCGCAGCCGCCACCGCCGAAGAGGCGCTGATACGCGAAACGCAACAGGCGGCTCAATTCGACGCCGAAGCGGCTGGCGCAGCGAGGCGCATCGCGGAGATCGGCGCGGTGTTTTCCGAGGCTCTGGAGAACGGCCTTCTGCCGCCCGGGTCATCTGTGGCAGCCGCAGCCGCGCTCGCCGCGGAGGCGGCCGCTGAAGCCGAACGTCGGTTCACGACCGCTGAGGAGAGATGCGCCGACTTGGACGAAGAACGCCTCGCGGCGGTGCGTGCCGAGCTCGACGCCGCGACCGCGCTAAATCAGGTCGACCAGGCTCACCGCCGGGCGTTGGAAGCGCTTGAAGTGGCGGACGCCCGTACCGCTGAGCTGACCAGACATCCGCGGCTCGCCGAGCTGATCGACAGTGAGGAGGTTCTGCTCGCGACGGACGCCGAACCGCTCGCCGGGCGGCTGGCCGCCGCCGTCGCGCAAGCGGAGAGTAGCCGGGCTCGGCTCCAGGCGGAGGCCTCCGCTGACGAGCGCATTCGGGACGCCCTTGAGTCCGAGGGTCTGATGCCCCCTCCAGTTGAGATTGCTGCCGCATGCGAGGCGCTCAACGAAGAGGAGATCACGGCGTGGAGCGGCTGGGAGTACTTGGCCCAGATCGACGATCTCGACCTGCGTCGCCGGCTGATGCTTGGTGCCCCGCATCTGGCATCCGGTGTGGTACTCAACGATCCAGACCAACTCGCCGACGCCTCTGGTGTCCTCGCAGCACGCGAGATATATCCGTCGTTCTTCGTCGGGATCGGCACAACCGAGGCGTTATATCAGGCGGACCCGACACAGGTGGACGGATTCGTGCCGCTGAACCCGGCGCTTTACGACCCAGAAGCCGCCGAGGCTGCCAGGGCTGCCGCCCAACAACGCGACGAGGAGCGCCGCGAGCAGCTTGCTGCGATCACCCGGTCGCTCGTCGTGGACCACGAATTGATCCGTGAATTGCGCGACTGGCAAAAAGACTTTCCTCAGGGACGGTTCGCCGAGATGAAAGAGCGCTGCGCAGATCTCGCGACCGACCTGCAACGGGCCAAAAGTGCGCACGCCCTTGCCGTTTCGAAGTCCCGGGACGTTGCTAGCCAACGGACCGCAGTGCGCAAGTCGTTGCCTGGTCTCCGCGCCGAACTAATTACGGCCGAGCAGCGCGACCGCGATCTGCGCGTACTCGTCCGAGACGAGGTCGAACGCCGAGAGTTAGATGAGTCTCGTCGGCAGGCAATCGCCGACGGGAAGATCCACGCCCGGCTGGCAAAGGCCGCACGCGGGCTGGCCCAGGCTCAGCGTGAGAGGGCCGCCGGTCATCAGCGGCGAGCCGACGGACTGAGTGACGTCGTTACCCGCGCTCGCCGGGAACTCGCCGAGGTGTCCGGCGGCGGAGACGTCTCGCTAGACGCACCTGTGCCCTCCGAGCCTGCAGAGGTGCTCCGCGCACGTTACGTGGCCGCTTCTGAGGCGTACGCGCAGGCGGAGGTCGGTGCCGACGTTCGGGCGCGTCTCGATCAGCTGGAACGCGATCAAGCCCGGGCACGATCCCTATTCGAGGATCTGAACCCAGCCGTGAGAAAGCGCGCCTTGGAACTGCTGGACACGCCGGAGGGCGTCGACGCTGCAAGTCGCAGTGCCGCCCGGCGGCGGACCGCCCACTTAGCTGCCCAGGCGATTGAGGCGGCAAGGCAAGCGACCACTGCGCCGGCGGCGATCAACGCACTCCTCAGCGAGCACACCGCGCAGCGAGCCCTCCCAGCCGATTTCGTCTCCCCGACTGATGACGACCACGCCGCAGCCTTACTCAATGCAGCCGAATATGCGGCTGCGCGGGCCGACAGCCGTCTCGCCGAGCTCGGCGAGGCCTCCGATAAGGCGCAAACCGAGCTGGCGGCTGCTCGGGGAAACGCCGACGGCTTCGCTGACCTAGCCGAGGATCTAGATGCCATCGACGGTGAAGAAGTGCCGGCCTTCTCCGAGAGTCTCGAGGCGGCGCGGGAGATCAGGCGGAGCCTGAAGACTGCCCTGAACGCAGCGGACGACAGCGCTGCGACCGAGCGCAACCGACGGGACCATGCCACGGAGGCAACGCGGCGGCACGCTGTGGACCCCAAGTTCCAGTTCCTCCAGTCGACCCTGCGCCAACAGATGTCCACGCTGAGCCGTGAGAGCCTGCCGGAGTACGCCGACGAGTGGATAACCGCACTCCGACCACGGCTACGGTCGCTGACCGACGAACTCGCTGGCATCGAACGGCATCGGGACATGATCAACGTTCGGCTGCACGGCATGGTTGGCGTCGCCTTCCGCACTTTGCGCAACGCGCAGCGGCTTTCCCGGCTGCCACAGGGTCTGGACGGCTGGTCGGAGCAGGAGTTCCTACGCGTCACATTTCAGCCGCTTGAAGAGGCGGTCCTTCTCGACGCGATTGGCGAGGTGGTCGCCGAGGCCGTCGGTGGTCGCGGCGGCGTCGACGGGATGACACTGCTGTTGCGCTGTGTTCGCCGGGCGGTGCCGCGCGGCTTCCGCGTTGACGTCCTTAAGCCCGACTCGGTACTGCGGGCCGAACGGCAGCGCGTCTCGGATATCAAGGACATCTTCTCTGGTGGGCAGCAGCTCACCGCCGCCATCATCCTGTATTGCACAATGGCGGCGCTGCGGGCTAACAACCGCGGCCGAGTCTCCAACCGACACTCCGGGGTCCTGTTCCTCGACAACCCGATCGGCCGGGCCTCTGCCGGTTACCTGCTCGAGCTCCAGCGGTCAGTCGCCGCAACGCTTGGAGTTCAACTGGTCTACACAACCGGCCTCTTCGATGCCAACGCGCTGAGTGCTTTCCCGCTGATCATCCGGTTACGCAACGACTCCGACTTGCGGGCCGGACGCAAGTACCTGGCAGTCGACCACGTCTTCCGCAGGCAACTGGATGACCTCGGCCCCGAGAACGCGGGCGGCGAACTCACCGCGATCCGTACCTTCGTGCACGACGAGGGTTGATGTCCATCTCCCGCCCCGCTAGCAACCTCCTAGACGAGCTCGTCACGGCGGCGGAGCGCGTCGGCTGGAAGCAGACCGCCCGCACTCGGGTCGCGATCAGCCGCGTCTGGGAGGCATACCACCGAATCCCCGTAGCAAACGCCGACAACGAGTACGACCGTGCCGTGCTGCGCAGGCTGCTGCTTGATCTCGAGGCATCCGGCCAGATCCGGCTTCTACGCAGCGACGATCGGGAAAAGGTCGCCTTGCCAACAGCGATCTGGCTACTACCGACCCGCAGCGCCACGACGCCACCAGCGACAATGCCGCCGTGGCACCCGGAATTACGTGGGCTGGCCACCCTCTGGCCGGCTGCGACCCCGAAGCAGCGAGCTGCATACGCAGCGGTCAACCGATGGCTATTGACCAACCCGGACCGCTCGCGTGTCCCCGTGCGAGAACGATCACTTGAGATCTTTGGACGGCACGGATCCGCTGCGAACTTCCCGACGCCGGAGAAGGTACTCGATACCCTCCGCTCCGGGCCGTTCTTCTCCGACAGGGAGGAGCTGCTGCGGCTCATTGGGGCGTTCGTGGTACACCCGCCACTCCTTGCGGAACGTTTCACCGAGGCGATCGGTGACGGGTACTACCATCGGGTCGGTGGCGGGCGAATGCTGCTGGTCATTGAGAATGCGACGACGTGGTGGTCGGTGGTGAACAGCCTGCCTGAACAGCATGACCTGGGCTACGTTGCCTGGGGACTTGGAAATACGTTCACGGCGTCGGTGAAGACGCTCAGTGCGCGCCACGCCGTTGCAGAGATCCGGTACTTTGGCGACTTGGATCTGAGTGGGCTACGGATTCCGCTCTCGGCCTCGGCGACTGCCGTGGGCAACGGCCTGCCGCAGGTGCGACCCGCGATACACCTCTACCGCGACCTTCTGCGACTCGGGCTCCCAATCGCGGCGAAGGAGAACGCTGCGGCCTCAGCAGACGCTACTCGGCTTGCTGGCTGGCTCGGCGAGAACACAAGCCCGGTCGCCGCCTTGCTGACTCGTGGCGAGCGTTTGGCGCAAGAGTGGGTCGGCTTCCGCCACTTGCGCGCGAATACTGCCTGGCATGCGGACGTCCGCAGTTCCACGCACCCTAGCTAATACCAACACTATTGCGTTTCGAGGCTAGCGTGCAGCCGCTACCTCATCTCTCCACTACGCGCTGGACCCCGACCGTAGCCATCACGGCGAACCTCGCGTGCATCCGAGACGTCGAGCGACGAAGGGCTGAAAGCCCTGGGCGGTCGGCGTCAGTGGCGGAATGGCGCTTCTACAGCCGTCGCGTGCGACGTGAGCTGGACAAACGCCCTGGCAGCGGGGTCCCTGGTACGGCGGCGGAGCGGTTCGCATGGTGCAACGTCCGGCCCACCAAGGCCGTGACCTGCTGTTGTGTAGCTGCTCTCTTGGCATTGCGCAAACTGCTGCTGTAGTTGGCCGTCGGCCTGGTGGACGTTGTGTCGCTTCCCGGCGATTCGTGGTATAGCATCGCTGCTATGTCCTGGGGTGCTGTTGAGCTGGAGCCGGAGGTCGAGAAGTGGCTGGAGAGCCTCCCGACGGTTCAGTTCGCCCACGCGGCGTTCTACGTCGACCTGCTCGCCGAACAGGGACCGTTGCTGGGTGAGCCCTACACGAAGCAGCTCGATCGGAAGCTGTGCGAGTTGCGGTTCCACCTCGAACGGCGGGCGGTCCGGATCACCTACTGGATCGCGACTGACAGGAGGATCGTCCTGCTGACGGTCTTCCACAAGACGCGCATGCGGGACGACCGAGAAATCGACCGGGCGCG
>Ga0247791_1000006_pt1 | contig 18894 bp, 15 predicted proteins | sample UWRJS081202R4_FD_180957 | JGI IMG/M metagenome (GOLD analysis project Ga0247791, IMG submission 180957) | Soil microbial communities from Arlington Agricultural Research Station in Wisconsin, United States - UWRJ-S081-202R-4 | ecosystem: Environmental > Terrestrial > Soil > Agricultural land... | reverse complement strand
TCAGATGTTGACGGGTCGTCCCCCACAGCTGAGCAGGGCCGCCCCGTCAAGACTGCGGGCGGGGGTCTCCCGGGACGTCGACCGGGTGGTGATGCGGGCGCTGGACCACGACCGGGATCGTCGCTGGCCGTCCACGGCCGCGTTCGCCCAGGCCTTGGACGCGGCCACGACTGCCACGCCCAGCCGAGTCCTGCGGTTCCTGCGGCGAAGTGCCGGCACCGTAGCCGCGCTGGGTCTGCTGGCCTATGCCGGCGGCGCGACCGTCGTGGCCGGGACGCCGGCGGGGTGGGTACGGGTCGCCGACACCGACGGCGCCCTGTCGATCGCGGTTCCGAGTGACTGGGGCCGGCAGATGCGGAACTCCGGGTGGAACGTCGCCGCGGTGGGACTGCCCGCCGGTTCCGAGCCCGGGCTCCAGGTCGGCGCCGACCTGCGGACCGAGACGTCGCCCGGGCTGTTCGTCGGGGTGAGCCGGTGGCTCGTACCCGGCGCGGGGGCCACCGTTCCGTCCCACCCTGGGTGCACTCGGGGGCTCGATCGTGCGGTGACGGTGGCCGGGCTGACGGGGCGGATCCAGCGCTGGACGGGGTGCGCGGGTGGTGAAGTCGCCTACAGCGAGGTGGTCCTGACCCGGGCCGGCGAGCCGGGCGTGTACCTGCAGATCCGGCAGAACGGTGGGCGCACCGACCGTACCGACGACGTGCTCGGGACGCTGCGCCGGTCCAACTAGCAACCGCGCTGGTCGTCGTGCTCGAGCTTCATCTTGACGACCGAGCCGTCCACGAAGAGGAACGAGTAGTGAACGCCGGCGTACTTGTCCTCGCCGCCCGCGACAGCCAGCCCATCCCCGTAGTGGCCCTGCTTCTCGGCCGGCTGTCCGGTGAGGTCGGGGTAGGCCCGCTCCACGTCGGCCAGGTTGCTGCCGATCCGGATGCCCTCCGGGGTGGCTAGCTTTCCGAACGCCGGGATGGAGGAGACGCCCACGGTCGTCCAACCGACTGTCGTGTCGCCCGTCCGGTCCGGCTTCAGATACCAGCTGCCGCACCTCTTCGAGCCTTCGCCGGCCTCGACCATGCCGGTGGCCTCTGCCTGGTCGTACGTCATCCCGATCTGGAGCTTGCCGAGGCCGGTCGGTCCGAGCACGTCGGCCGGCCCGATCACCCGGATGGGCTTCGGCCTCTTGGTCGTCCTCGGCTTGCTGGACGTCTTGGTCGGGGTGACCGAGCTCGACGGGCTGGACGAGGGCGGGGTGGGTGGGCGGGACGGGCTCGGGGAGGTGGACGGAGACGGCGTGGCCGCGCCCACCGGGCCGGCCTCCCCCGCCACCTGTTGCGGAGAGTGAGCACAGCCGGCGGTCAGAGTCAAACCGGCGGCGGTCGCGAGAGCCATGATCGTACGTCGCACTTTCGGTCTCTATCTTTTAGGATGTATCCAGCTTTTAGGACGTATCCAGTCGGTTGGTCGCGGCGCGTGGATGGATCCCCCCGTTTCCTCGGACCCATCCACGCGTCGCGGGCGGCTCGGTTCTAGGCGATGCGGTCGGCCCCCGAGCCGCCGCGGATCTTGTCCTTGCCCGGGCCGCCGATCAGGTGGTCGTTGCCGGAGCCGCCATAGAGCGTGTCGGAGCCGGAGCCGCCGTACAGCTTGTCGGGGCCGCCGTTGCCGTACAGCGTGTCGGCGCCGCTCTCGCCGTAGACCACGTCGCCGGCCGTGGCGCCCCGGATCGTGTCGTTGCCGGAGCCGCCGTACGCGATCAGTTGCAGCCGGGTCTTGTTGGTGACGCTGTCATCGCGGTCGGCGGCGAACACCCGGACCCGCTCGGTCATCTCGCCGACGCCGCAGTTCACCTTGGTCTTGTCGCCCTTGACCGCGCGGCAGCCGGAGCCGGGCTTGATCGGGAACTTGTCGTCGATGGTGACGTAGTGGGTCGGCCCCCGGCTGATGACGACCCGGTTGGCCTTGCCGGACCCGGCCCGGTAGACCACGATCTGGCCCCACTTGTCAGAGGTCGTGTAGGCCGTTGCGACCGAGGCGGCCTGGGCCGGCACCGCGAACGTCGCGGCCAGCGTCGTGCCGAGCAGAACCGCGGCCAGGTAGATCTTGCGCATTTCGTCTTCCCCGTTTCGTGTGTCAGTTTCTCCGACACTCAGTGCGATGCGCCCGCGATCGAGGAAGTTCTGAATCCTAGATAACGAATAGATAACGCGGCCGGGATCACTCGATCCCGGCCGCGCTCTGGAGTTGCGCAGATCAGCCGCTGCGCCGGTTGCCGTACTGGCGAGGGCCTTGCACGTTGCCCGAACGAACCTGGCGTTGCCCCGCAGCGCCCTGGGTCGGCTTGGCACTCGTCTTGTCCTTGCCCTTGGCCCGGCGCGCTGCCCGGTTGGCGAAAGGCTCGGGTGACTCCTCGGTCTCCGGTTCCGATCCGGCGTCCGCGGTGGGGTCCGTCATCGATGTCTCCTTGTGCTTTTCGCGACCGGACGGCTCGTTACCGGCCCCGAAGCGCGACTTCCGCGATACGCAGACGGTAGCTCAGGTGCCGTCCCGGCCAGGCCGGCGACCGTGTTCTGCCCGGTCACCTTCCCGGGTCTGCCGGGCATCGACGAAAGCACCGCGCCCAGCCAGCACAGCGGGGCCCCTGCGGAAACCGCTTCCCGCAGTTCAGGCCCATGTCGTCGCGGCTCGAAGGTCAGCCGATGGCATACGCCCGGATGATCGTCACCTCGGTGTAGGCGCCGCTGGTGTACGTCGTCCGGGCCCGCAGCGAGACCGCGCCGGCGGCCGGGTTGCGGACGACCGCCGTCCAGGTGCCGTTGATCTTCTTGACGGTCACCGCACGCCAGGTCTTGCCGCCGTCCGCCGACATCTTCGCGGTCACCGTCTTGACCGTCGGGTTGGCGCCCTGCTTGGCGTCCGGGTTCTGCTTGGTCCGCCTGATCAGCAACGGAACGTTCGTCACCGTGCCCGGCTTGGCCTTGTTGTAGCTGCTCAGGTTGCTCGGCGCCAGCTGCAGCGACATGACCGGCGCCACCACGTTCCCCTTGGTCGCGGCCGGGAAACGGTAGGTGACCACGGACTTGGTCGAGAGCATCCCGGCCGGGAACGTGATCTCCGGGTAGTACCGGGTCGCCGTGTTGGTCAGCGTGTACCAGCCGGCCTTCTTGACCGAGTAATTCATGAAGGACATGTCGGGCTCCCAGCCCTTGTCCTGCTTCGTCGTGACCACCTTGCCGCCGAACGTCAGCGTCGCGAGGGCCCGGTCGCCGCCCTCGACGCTGAAGCCGTCACGCGGGAAGTACGGGTCGGCGAACATCTCGTTCAGGTTGAACGACAGACGGCCGTTCACCATGATCGGCAGTTGCTCGCTCGGGCCCCAGGCAGCGTTGTAGAAGCGGAGCGAGTACGACTTGCCGGCCGCGACCGTCCGCTTCGGCATATACCCGCCGATGTTGTACGAGGTCTGGCCGTTCTTGCTGGCCGCGGATCCGTCGGCCCGGATGTCCCAGGTGCCGGGCGACAGCCGGACCTTCGAGGTGGTCGCGACGTCGGTGTCGATCAGGCCGGCGAACAGGTCGTTGCCGCAGCCGCCCTGAGGTTGCACGGCCACGCTGCTGGAGTTCGACCCGGACGGCCCACGGCGCGAGGCGACCGTGACGGTGGCCAGCTTGCTCCGGGCGACCGTGAGGCTCGGGTTGGCCGGCACACCGATCACGCTGCGCAGCACTCCGTAGCTGTCGGTAGTGCCACTGTGGTCGGTCCACGAGCCGAGCGCCGCGAAACCGATCTTCGTGGAGCTGGACGGGATCGCGTACATCGTGGTGCCGCCCCACGCGGAGGCCTCGACCTCGGAGACCGCGCCGGTGCGGGAGCAGACCCGCGCACTCAGGTTGTATTCGAGGCCCGTCGTGGCCGGGCTCAACGCCAGCGCGACCTTCTTGCCGCGCCGCGCGTCAACGGTGAGCTTGCTCTTGCCGGACACCTTGACAGTAGTGCCGCCGAGCGTGGTGGTGGTGCCCTGCGTGATCGAGGTGAGCACGGCGTACGTGCCCTTGGGCAGCGCTTTCGCCGTACCGCTGCGGAGGTTGTACTCCGAACTCGAGTCGAGATTGACCGCGGTCGCCGAGATGGTGACCTTGGCGCCGGAGCGGTTCAGCGCAGTCAGGGTGAGCGTGTTGGTGGCCGCCACGGCCGCGCCACCCACGCCCAGGACGAGCGCCGGAATCACGGTGGAAGTGACCAGTCCACGGCCGAGCCGGGCTGGTGTGAACGAAGTGAGCATGCAGTCCCCGTACGAAAAGACGGCAGCAGCCATCGAAAGAGATAGCGGAAGGTCCGGTGATCATGCCAGACCCGACGGCGTCCGGTGACCCCGTTCGCTCAGCGGTCGGCGTACCGGCAGCCAGGCCCAGCTGAGTCGGTGATGCAGAGTCGGTGATGCAGAGTCGGTGATGCAGAGTCGGTGATGCAGTGGCGCAGGCTCTGCTCCACGCCGGGCCTGTCGAATGACTGCGCGATGCAGCGGACGGACTTGCCTTGCTCCTTTCGCATGACCTTCCCGGTTTTTTGGCTCTCCATATTCCATCGCGAAAGGAATTTCTGCCATTGCCATCGGGCAGCACGGCGCGCACAACGCATGTGTTGTGATGAATTACAAAGAGCAGTCCCGACGTTGTGAAAAGTCACGAACCAAAGCCGATCAAATCCGAGGTAGTCACCATTGACATCCCGTTCTGATCGAAGGTAATTTCAGCGATGTTGATCAATGCCATGCCCTGATCGGCGTTTCCCGTGGCGATCGATCCGACCGCCCGGCGACATTTCTCATGAACTCCCCAGTTGGCGCCGGGCCGCCACGCGGCCGGAACCCCTGCCGAAGGAGCAACGTGTGAACGGAATCCCGCACGACACCACCGTGGCCGAACAACCGGTGGACGTCGTCATCGTGGGAGCAGGCTTCACCGGTCTGACCGCCGCGCTCGAGCTGTCGGCCCGGGGACTGAGATGCCGGTTGCTCGAACGCGAGCCGTTCGTCGGTGGCCTGGCCGCCGGCTTCGACGTAGACGGGGAACGGCTCGAACGCTTCTACCACCACTGGTTCGACTCTGACCACGAGATATTCGAGCTCTGCGCCGAGATGGGCCTGGGCGACCGCGTCGAACGGCACTTCTCCCGCACCGGCCTTTACTACGCCAACGCGGTCTTCCGCCTGACCACGCCGCTCGACGTGCTGCGCTTCGCCCCGCTCAGCCCGCCGGACCGGATCCGGCTCGGCCTGCTGGCGCTGCGCGCCCGGCGGGTCCGCGACTGGCGGCTGCTGGAAGGGCAGACGGCCGAGGAGTGGCTGGTCCAGCTCGGCGGCCGACGAGTCTACGACCTGGTCTGGCGGCCGCTGCTAGCCGGCAAGTTCGGCAGGTACGCCGACCAGGTCGGCGCCACCTGGATGTGGACCAAGCTGGCATTGCGGGGCGGCAGCCGCAGCCGCGGCGGTCGCGAGACGCTGAACTACATCCGCGGCGGATGCGACGTCCTCCTGGACGCGCTGCGCGAGCGGCTGATCGCCGACGGGGTCGACATCCGCACCGGCACGGCGGTCGACGAGGTCGTCACCGGCGAGGACGGCGTCCGCGGAGTGATCGCCGGCGGCCGGTACCACCCGGCGCGGCAGGTGCTGCTGACGACCGCGCCGCCGCTGAGCGCCGGCCTGCTCGGCGAGCACCCCGGCCACCACCCGGCCGTGCCAGTCCTGCGGCGTCAGCTCGGCGGCATCGACTACCTGGCCAACATCTGCCTGGTGCTGCGCAACTCGCGGCCGTTGTCACAGACGTACTGGCTGAACGTCAACGACCCCACCTTCCCGTACGTCGGCGTCATCGAGCACACCAATCTGGAGGACCCGGCACGCTACGGCGGCAGCCACGTCGTCTATCTCTCCAAGTACCTACCCGAGGACGATCCGCTGTACCTGATGTCCGACGAGGAGGTGTTCGAGCACAGCCTCCCGCATCTGCGGCGGATGTTCCCGAACTTCGAGCGGGACTGGGTGCGCGGCTACGACGTCTGGCGTGCCCCGTACGCCCAGCCCGTCGTCACGCCGCACTACACGGTGGACATGCCGCCGTTCGCGCCACCGCTGCCGGGCTTGTTCCTGGCCAGCATGGCGCAGGTGTTCCCGGAGGACCGCGGCACCAACTACGCCGTCCGCGACGGGCGCAAGGTGGCCCGGCTGATGGCGGACCTCATCGACGCCCGGCCCGCGTTCGCCGGCCCCGTCGCGCAGACCTCGAACGGGGACCAGGATGGCTGAGCTGCTCTCCGTGGACGACTGCGAGAAGCTGTCGGCCCGGCAGGTCCACGACCTTTACCGCCGGCACGTGAGCCGCAGCCAGGTGTCGCTGATCGGCTCGTTCGGGTTCGGCAACGACCTCGTCTCGCACGCCGAGGGCGCGTGGATCCACCTGCGCGACGGCTCTCGCGTCCTGGACTTCACCGGCGGCGTGGGGGTGCTCAACCACGGACACAACCATCCGCGGATCCTCGCCGTCCGCGAGCGCTTCCAGGCGCAGCGGCGGATGGAGGTGCACAAGAACTACTTCTCGCCGTACGTCGCGGGGCTGTCCGCCAATCTGGCGGCGCTGCTTCCCGGTGACCTGAACGTCAGCTACTTCCCGAACTCCGGGGCCGAGGCGGTCGAGGGCGCGGTGAAGCTGGCGTTCAAGTACCACGGCGGCCGGCGGGGCGCGATCCTGCACACCGACATCGCGTTCCACGGCAAGCTCATGGGGGCCGCCAGCCTGAACGGATCACCCGAGGCCAGCTTCCCGTTCCCACGGATCCCCGGCACCGACGTGTTCCGCTTCGGCGACCTCGAGTCGTTCCGGCTGGCCGTCGAACGGCACCGCGGGCCGAACGGCGACAGTGACGTGTACGCCGTGGTCGTCGAGCCGTTCAGCGCGTCAAGCCTGCGGCAGTGCTCCGAGGAGTTCCTGCGCGAGGTCCGGCGGATCTGCACCGACCTCGACATCGTCCTCATTTTCGACGAGGTCTACACCGGCTGGGGCAAGACCGGGACGCTCTTTCACTTCATGCGGTACCCCGGTCTGGTGCCCGACGTGGTCGTGATGAGCAAGTCGTTCGGCGGCGGCAAGGCGTCCATCTCCGGATACGTGGCGCGCGAGCCGGTGTTCCGCCGGGCGTACGACAACCTCAGCGACGCCACACTGCACAGCACCACCTACTACGGGTTCGGCGAGGAGACCGCGACAGCCATCGAGGCGGTGGCCGTGGCGGTCGAGGAGGATTTCCCCGGGCGGGCCCGGCACCTCGGTGAGCGCCTCGGCGCCGGGCTCGCCCGGATTGCCGCCGACCACCCCCGGCTCGTACGCGAGACGGCCGGGTGCGGCGCGCTGCACGGTGTGTTCCTCCATCCGGGGCCCGACATCCCGGACGCGATCCGCCGCCTCGTGCCGTCCTCCTTCGCCCGCGACCCGCAGGCCGGCGCGAAGCTGCTGACCGGGTCAGTCATCGCGGAGCTGTACAACAAGCACCGGGTGCTGACGTTTTTCGGGTCCAACCGGCGCATCGCCCTGATCGTCTCGCCTCCGCTGGTGGCGACGGACGCGGAGACCGACCTCTTCCTGGCCGCGCTGTCCGAGACCCTGGCGCAGGGACCGGCACGGCTGCTCACCAACTTCGTCAAGAGCAAGGTGACAGCCCGATGACCACCGCGTTGACCTCGACCGTACGGTCCAGTCCGCTCCCGGCTTACTGGGCACGCCACTATCGATCGCTGCGGGATCCCGTACGTTCACAGGCGGCCGTCGTCCATGTCGGCGCGACGCTGGGTACGCTGCCGTGGGTCTATCGGGCCGCGTTCCGCACGGCCCTGGTGACCCTGACCGTCGCCGGTGCCGGTCCCCGAAGCCTGACCTGGCTCAGCCGCCTGCCGGGCTTCAAGCAGTTCGTCCGGGTCACCACGGCGCTGGCGCTCTACGGGGCACTCGACGGCAAACCCGCGGACGTGACCTCGTGAGCGCACGGCACGCCCCGATCGACTGCGACGTCCTGGTCATCGGCTCCGGCGCCGGCGGCAGCGTGGCGGCCCGGGCGCTGGCGTCGGCCGGGCGGGAGGTGACAGTCCTGGAGGAAGGCCCGCGGGTCGGTGTCGACGAGATCGCGGCCGGCACGCAGGCAGAGAACATGCGGCGGCTGTACCGCCACGGTGGTCTCACGCCGATCTTCGGCCGCCCGATGGTGGCGTACGGCGAGGGCCGCTGCGTCGGCGGAACCACCATGGTGAACGGCGGCCTCCTGTGGGCGCCTCCGGAGGCGCTGCTCGACAGGTGGGCGGACCGGTCTGGCATCGGCGGCTATCGGGCCGGCGACCTCGCCGGGCACCTCGGCGCCATCGCGTCTCGTCTCGGTGCCGGCTTCCAGCACGACGGGGAAGGGAACCGGGACTCGACACTGCTAGCGGACGGCGCCGACCGGCTGGGATGGCGCTGGCAGTTCGCCCGACGCGCGGTCCGGGACTGCCGGCACAGCAACCGGTGCACCACCGGATGCCCGCGGGGCGCCAAGCAGAACATGGCCGAGACCTACCTCGCCGACGCCGAACTGCTGAGCGCGCGAGTGGTTCCGGACCAGCGTGTCGTGCGGCTGGAACACGATCGGGGCCGGGTGCACGCGGTGCACGTGGCCGGCGCCGGGGATCGCAGGCGGCGAACATATCGGCCGCGTGAGGTCTTCCTCGCGGCCGGCCCGATCGGCAGCGCCGCCCTGTTGCAGCGCAGCTCCATCCAGCCACAGTCGGCCGGCCGGGAGATGGCCTTCCACGTCAACCTGCGTACGGTGGCCCGCTTCCCAGACCGCGTCGACGCCGCGCGCGGCACGATCTTCACGCGGCAGGTCCACCAGTTCACCGCGGACGGTGTGCTCATCATGCCTAGCAACGTGAGTGCCGGCGGCCTGGGTGCGGCGGTGGCAGCGGCGCCGCCCGCCCTCGTCGACGGGCTCCTGGCCGACATCGACCGGTTGGGCGTCTATACCACCCAGGTCCGGGTCCGAGGCACCGCGCGGATCCGCACCGGGCCGCTCGGCGTCACCCTTCGGCACAGCCTCTCGGCGGAGGACGGCACGGCGTTGCGTACGGCGTTCCGGAACACCGCCCGCGTGCTGTTCGCCGCCGGGGCCGAACAACTGCATCCACCGCTGCCCGGCAGCCGGCCACTGGACAGCCTCGACGAGGTCGACGCGATGCTGGCCGGAACCAGGATCGGGGATTGGGAGCTGATCTCCGTCCACGGGATGGCGTCGTGCCGGATGGGCCGTCCCGAGCGCGGCGGCGTCTGCGACGACCGGGGCCGCCCGTACGGCATGGCGAACCTGCGCGTCTGCGACGCGAGCGTCCTGCCCGGACTGACCGGAATCAGCCCACAAGGCACCATCATGGCGTTCTCACAAGAGGTCGCAGACCGGTTCATATCCGATTCTCACTGAGGAGCGTCCATGGGCGATAATGTGCGGACCCCCATCCCCGAGCGAACCGCGACGACGCTGTTCAGCCCGGTCGCGGTGGTGGCCTCCTGCGTCGGATTCCTGCTGATCGGCGCACTCCAGTCCCTGTACGGGCCGGCCATTCCGCAGCTGCGTACCGAATTCGGTCTGACGCCGTCGGCCGCCGGTCTCGCGCTGAGCGCCCACTTCATCGGTGGCGTGATCGGCGTGCTGGTGTTCAACCGCATTCACGGGCGCGTCAACAATCGCGTACTGCTGGGTACCTCGTATCTGCTGATGGCGGTAGGGTGCGTGGCCTTCGCGCTGAGTCCCTACTGGGCGGCCGCCCTCGTCGCGGCGCTGGTCACCGGGCTCGGCTTCGGCGGCATCGACTACGGGCTCAACCAGCTTTTCGCCGTCGGCTTCGGGCGCCGCAGCAGCGCGATGTTGAATGTTCTCAACGCGCACTTCGGCATCGGCGCCATCGCTGGGCCCGCCCTGATCGGCCTGTTCGGCGCGTCCCGGTACCCGGCCCTCTTCCTGAGCTTCGCGGTCGTGTCGGCCGCCCTCCTGTTCTTCCTGCGCGGCGTGACGCGGCATGAGCCACCGCCCGCCGAGACGCCGGACCGGGTGCCGGCCAGCGGCGTCGTAGTGCGCTCCTCCGCCTCGGTGCTGCTCGTGTTCATCGTGCTCTACGTGGTGCACGTCGGCATCGAGGCCGGGGTCGGCGGCTGGGAACCGACACAGCTCGAAGGCTTCGGCTACAGCGCCTCGATCGCCGCCTCGGCGACCTCCGTCTACTGGCTGTTCTTCACGGCCGGCCGGTTCCTGGTCGCCCCGCTCACCCTGCGCGTCTCCGAACCGAGGATCATCATGGTCAGCTGCATCGGCATGACGATCTGCTTGCTGGGCACCGCGATCGCACCCCTGGCACCGTACGCCTACGCTGGTGTCGGTCTGTTCCTCGCGCCCATCTTCCCCACCGGTCTGCCGTGGCTCAACCGGGCGGTGCCGGCGGCCCGGCATGCGGGTGCCTATGTGATCGCGGCGTCCATGTTCGGCGGGGTGCTGGCCGGTCCCGCGCTCGGCGGGGTGATCCAGCGGTTCACCATCGACTCCCTGCCGGTGATGTTCATCGCGATGTCCGTAGCGTGCCTCGGATGCACCGCCTGGCTCGCGCGATTCGCCCGGGTCTGACCATGACATCTTGATCCACTGTGGTCCGACTCACACGCCGGAAAGCGCGCTCAGCTGGCCTGGACAATTGTTCCGGGCAGGCTTCGCGCACGGTTCACGCGAGCGAACGGGATGTCACAAATCGGCCTTTCGCATTGATACCGGTGATAGGTTTGCGACTGTTAGCGTTCCCAACCACGGGGAAGGGAGTCGACTTGCTCGTGCCCCCTGAACAGTCGCTGCCGGTCACCGCACACCTTCATCGACAGGCCAGGCGAGGCCGGAGTCCCGCAAGGCAGCATCTCCGGCGCAGGTGATCCGACAGAGTGACAACGCCCCGTTGGAACGTGACGATCGACGACTCCACACACAAGGCCCTCCTGGCCGAGAAGACCCGGCTCGCGGTCGAGTCCGCCTTCCGGGCCGAGACCAATCCATTCACCATCCGCGCCCAATTGGCGCCGCTCATTCTCGCGGTCAGTAGCGCCTTCGACATCGTCCTGGCCTCACTGTTCGACGAGGTCACCGCGGACTATTCCTTCATCGGCGACTACCTCGGTGAGGGCCTTCCGCCCGAGCCGCTGTTGCGGGCGTTGTCCGTCCTTGCCGGACTTATGTGGGAAGGACTACGGCACCTCGGCACAAGAAGGGGCACCGAAGCCCTGGCCACGGATTTCTTCTCGCGTTTCCATCAACTCGACACCGCGGTCCGGGCAGAGGCCGATCACACCAGCGACAGCAGGGCGGGACTGGCGGCACAGACCGCCGTGGCCACCGACCTGCTTCGGGGCCGCGCCGCTGTCCAACACCCCTCGACGCGGTCCGACCGGCACACCGCATACCTCGTCCTGGTGATGCACCGCGAATCGGTGTCGGTGGAGAACCTACGACGGGCCGTACTGCATACGTTCGAGACCAGCGACGATCTCGGCATCCTCCCGGCCCTCGACGCCGACGACCCGGTTCTGCTGGCGCCCGCCGAGGCGGCATTCCCGCACCCGAACTACCGATCCGGCTCCGAAACCATCCTGAACGCACTCGACCTCAAGGAGCCCCCGGTGGCCGGCCTGGCGCTCGCCAACGACGCCAGCCGTATCCCTGACGCGGCGCACGAGGCCAGGTTCGTGGCGCAGTCCGCGCACGGTCTCCGCAAACCTCGCGGCACGTACACGGTCGAGGACCTTTGGCAGGAGCTCGTCACCCGGCAGGTGCCCGACCTGGCCGACATCCTCACCAAGCGGCTGGGGATGCTCGAGGCCGACGACGGCTACCTGCTCGACACGCTGCGGGTCTACCTCAGCGGCGGACGTTACCGCGCCCAGACCGCGGCCGAGCTGCACATCCATCCGAACACGCTGGACTACCGGCTACGGAAGATCCACCAGCTCACCGGCCTCAACCCGCAACTGCCCAGGGGCGCCGCGACCCTCGACGTCGCCCTGACCGCCTGGACGCTCGCCACGCACCCGCGGCCGACCACACCGGACCGCTGACCGCGCAGCTCACACCGCCCATCTTCAGCCGGCTGACCGCGCAGCTCACACCGCCCATCTTCAGCCGAACGCGCCGACGAGCGGCCGTGCTAGCCGGACCTTTATGTATATTGGGTTGATCCAAAAAGGACGGACGAAGATGGTGAGCCGATCTCAGCCGCACGGGCACCGCCCAGTGTCCATGGCCGACGTCGCCCGCCGGGCCGGGGTCTCGGCGCAGACCGTCTCCCGGGTGTCCACCGGCTACACCGGGGTCTCCCCGGACACCCGCCGCCGGGTGCTCGCCACCATGTCCGAACTGGGCTACCAGCCGAACAGCGCCGCCCGCGCACTCAAGCGCGGCGACTTCCGCACCCTCGGGGTCGTCTCGGCCTGCGTGTCGCACGCCGGCGACAGCCGGGTCATCGAGGCGATCGCCACCCACGCCACCGCCGAGGGCTACGCGACCATCCTCATCCCGCACCCCGCCCCCGGCCGCGACGCGGGCCGGCACGGCTTCAGCCGCCTCGACGAGCTGGCCGTCGACGGTGTCGTACTACTCACCGAGCCGCGCCGGCTCGAACGGACGGATCTGACGTTCCCGCCGACCGTGCCGCACGTCGTCGCCGGTGGCGACATCGAGGATTGTCACACCTCGGTCGGCGTCGACCAGGCGGACTCCGTACGCCGGGCCGTTCAGCACCTGCTGGCGCTCGGCCACCCCACGGCGTGGCACCTGAGCGGCCCGGAGGGATCCACCGTCGCCCAGCACCGCGCCGACGCCTGGCGTGCCGAACTGCGGGCCGCCGGCCGACCCGTCCCCCCGCTCCTGCACGGCGACTGGTCGGCCCGTTCCGGTTACGCCGCCGGCCTCGAATTCGCCGCCGACCCGGAGTGCAGCGCCGTCCTCGCCGGCAACGACCAGATGGCACTCGGTGTGCTCCGGGCGTTCCAGCAGCGCGGCCGGGCGGTACCGGAACAGGTCAGCGTCGTCGGCTTCGACGACATCGCCGATTCGGCGTCGTTCCAACCCCCGCTCACCACCGTCAGCCAGGACTTCGCCGAGATTGGCCGCCTCTGCGTACGCGAGCTGCTGAGTAGGATCCGCGGCGAGGCCCACGGCCCCGGGCAGATCCTCGTCCCGGCCCGGCTGGTCGTCCGGTCCAGCACCGCCGCCCCGCCGACTGGCCGTCGTGCGGTGATCGCCTCGTCGGCGTGATCGGTAAGTCGTCAACATTCATATAGGATCTTGGCGTGGATCCGCTGTGGGGTCTGCTCGCCGAAGCTCACCAGGTCGAGGATTTTTCGGTCCGTGAGGAACTGCTCAGGGAGACCGTCCGGCAGTGCGACCCGGAGGCCGTACCGGAGATCGCCTCCGCTGCTTTTCTCGGCCTCACCGACCTGTATGTCCACGCCGGCTGTTGGACCGAGGGTTTCGCGACCTTTGGCGCTGCCCTCGCCCTCCATGACTCGCAGCCCGCCCGATTCACTCAGGAGCAGCAGGATCGACTGCTTTTCTGGTACGGGCACATGGTCGACGACATGATCGACTTCCCGGACGTGTCCCTGGACCGGCTCGAAACCCTCATCGCCGATCTCGAACAGCGGTTCGCCGCCCGTGGGTGGCCGGCGATCTCTCAGGCCCGGCGCCGGCTGGCCCAGACGGTCGGCGACTGGCCAGCCGAGGAGGCCGCCTTCCGGCGCTGGCTCGACGCGGGTGGCGCCGACGAGCCGGACGCGGCCATCCAGCCGTGGCGGGTCGAGCGTCTCGTTCTGCGGGGCGACCCGGTGTCCCTGGCCGGCGCGTTCGAGCTGACCGACCCCGTACTCGCCGGAGCGCCCGCCTATCGCGACGCCATCGCCGAGATGCACGGCCATGTGTTGCTGCCCCTGGTCACCGTCGGCCGCCACGCCGACGCGGTCGAGACGTACCGCTGGGTCATGCTGGTGATGGCCGGCGGCGTCCACCGGTACGAGACCTTCGCGCTGCGGATGGAGTTCTGCGCACTCACCGGCAACGCCGACGAGGCGTTCAAGCTGCTCACCGTGCTCGATAGGTTCGACCGCTTCGAGCGGCCGGCGGGCAAGATGCATCTCGCGACCGCGGTCACCGTGCTTGCCGCCGCCTACCTGCGCACCGGCCGCGGCAAATACGTGGTGCGCCACGGGGACGACGACGGCACTCCGATGTGGATGCTGCACGACCGGATGCGCGCGATCTCCCTCGATCTGGCCGCGCAGTTCGACAAGCGCAACGGCACCACGGCCTGCGGTGACCGAGTGCGGGCGAGACTCGACCGCGAACCGCTGGTCGGCTTCCTTGCGCTGCGGCCCGGTGCGGTCCCCGGCGACGTGCCCCCGCCCGCCGGGATGAGCGACGCACAACTGCTCGAACGGGTGCGATGGCATCACACGCGCGACGAGTTCGCGCAGGCCATCGCTTGCCTGGAAGCCGTACGCGAGCCCGCCGGGCCCCTCGGTGGGCACGCGGCCGAAATGCGGGCCCGGTTGCATTCAGCGACCGACACCCAGGAAACGATGCATTGGGCGATCGCCCGGCACCGCGAGCGGGGCGAGACGACCATCGCGCTCCTCGCCGAGTGCTGGCTCGGCCTGCGCCCCGACGAACCAAACGGTCACGCGCTGACCGCCCGTGCCGCCGAGACCCTCCGCGCCGGCAACGACGACGAGGCGGCCGGCTGGGCCGACCTCTGGTACGCCTACACGCTGGTCAACCAGGGCCTTTTCGCCGAAGCGGTGTCGACCGTACAGCGTGGGGCCGAGCGCTCCCGGGGCCACGCACTCGTCGAGGGCGTGCTCACCAGGATCGAGGCGGCTTGGCACAACCAACTCGGCAGCGATCCCGCGTTGGTCAAACACCTCGCGGCCCACGCGATCGAGCTGTTCCTCAAGGTCGGTGCGGGCGTACTGACGATCAACGCGGTGGACGACCTCGCGACCGCCCACGCCCGGGCCGGCACCGATCCCGAGTTCCGAGCCCTCGTCGACAACCTGCTACGGCGCGACCTCCCAGCCGAGGCGCGCGGCCACCTGCGCCACCTACGCGGCGGGTACCTCATCGACCGAGGCCGGGCCGCCGAGGCCGTCGACGATCTCTACGACGCCCACGGCCAGCTCCTCGCCCGCGCCAAGGACCACCGCGAGGCGGCCCTGCAGTTGATGCAGGCCTGCGCCGCGGCCGGCCGCCCCCGCGAGGCGCTGGAGGCCGGCCTGCTCGCGACTCAACCGGCCGCGGAGAGCGAACGCGCCCCGGCCCGCACGAACCTGCTGCGCTTCACCATGGCCGAGTCCTACCTGCGCATCGGCTGGCTGGACGCGGCACTGACCGAATACGAGTCACTGATTGACGCCCTGCAACGCCTCGGCGAGACCAGAACCCCGAGGTACCGGTCCGCGACGACGACACTGGAAAACCTCCGGGTGGCGGTGGCCGAGGACAGGCAGCACGACTACAAAGGTTGAAAGGCCGACGGTCGCCAGCGTATCTACGTGATGCTGGTCGATGTCTTCGGTATGCCGGAGGGATGAAATATCCGGCTGGTGGTGGCATAAACGTCCAGCTGCACCGGGCCGGCCTCGGTCAGCACGGTCTTCGACCGGCGGCCGTTACGCGCGTTGCCGCCCGGACCGCTGTCGCATTCGTGTTTGCCGTAGCCCAGATGCGCGTCCGTCTCACCATCCAACGCGGCCTCGATGACCCGTTTGGTCAGCTGCTGAAGCAACCCGCCCTCACCGACCAGGCTCAGCCCCTGAACGCGGGCCTGCCCGGCCAGCCGGGCACAGTCCCCAATCCGCGATGGCCCGGGCCGTCAAGGCGCGCAGCATAGCCTCTTGGGTGGATAAAATGCCGAGGCGGTTGAGGTGTAAATGTAGACATTTGTCGAGCGCCCTCGCCACGGCGTCGGGTCGATCCGGTCGGAGTGCGGTCAGCCGGTCCCGTAGCCGGCAGGCCGATCGGGACCACAGTTGGTGTGGTGCGTTGCCATCCGGGTGAAATGCGGAGAATGCCGGCAAAAGTTCGGTACGGCTGGTTTGCCAGGCGTGCTGCAGCCGGCCTGGGTCGATGAGGTCATGCCGTACGGCTGGAGCGCCGAGGGTGGCGCCGAAGGCTAGGACCGTCAGTATGGCCGTCGCGGTATGTGTCCGGGCAGGTTGGTCAAGAACATCCAGGGCCACGGTCGTCGACTCGGCGAAGTGCTCCTCAACGGCGTCGAGGGCCTCGCCGCGGCCGTACGGGGCGTGGTCGGGTTCGTACCGGCCGTACTCAAGGGTGCCGGGTCGGCGGAGGACGGCGTCATACTCGTTCTGGCGGGGATCGCGCCGCGCCGCACTCACCGCCGCCTCGATCGCGGCCGGATCGTCCCCCGTCAAGACACTCACCTGACGCCATCCCGACCGCAACCCCACGCGCAGAAGCTCGGCGAACACCGGCCCCGATCCGCGGAGGACAATCAGGGCGTCGCGCAACTGCTGAAACCGCCAGGCCGCCGAGTCGTGGGTGTAGCGCACGAACGCGATCTCGTCGGCGTAGACGGCCAGGTCGGCATCGTCCAATGTGTGGCTGCGTTCCTCGGCCGCGTCACTGAGCAGAGAACGCGCCGCGAGCGCCTCCACGAGGGCGTAGACTGCCGACTGCTGCCGCGCTTCCAGGCCCGCCACGATGGCGGGTAGCTCGACCTCCCCCCGGAGTTGACGTGGTTTTGGCGGTGCCGCGGGACCGGGCCGGTAGCTTCGAGCCGCGGCTGGTCCCGAAGGGTGCTCGCCGGGCCGGCGGCCTGGACGACATGATCATCTCGCTGTATTCGGGTGGGATGACGGTCCGCGACATCCAGCACCATGTGGAACGCACGTTGGGGACCGAGTTGTCCCACGACACGATCTCGAAGATCACCGACGAGGTCCTGGACGAGGTCAAATCCTGGCAGACCGGCATCCACCGATCATGGCCTTCAGACCCTCGCGGTAACAGCCCTCTCCACACGGTCGCGGCCTGCCCGTTTCGCTGCATACAGCGCTTCGTCGGCGTGCCGCAACACGGCCTCGAGCGCGTTGTCGTCGGCCTCGGCCACGCCGGCGCTGAACTTGATCTTCAGCGGCAGACCGGTGTCGGCGCGTCCGACGATCTCGCGGAATTTGTCGACGCGGGCACAGGCGGCGTCCACGCCGAGGGTGGCGAAGGCAACGACGAACTCTTCGCCGCCGTAGCGGGCGACCACGCCGTACGGGCCAAGTTCGTCCTGCAGCAACCGGGCCACCGCGACGAGAACGGTGTCGCCGGCGGCATGCCCGTACGTGTCATTGATCTCTTTGAAGTGATCCAGGTCAACGATGGCGAGACTGGTCGGCTGCTCGGCCTGGAGTTGCTCCATGAGATAACGGCGGTTGTGCAGGCCGGTCAGCGGATCCCGGTTGGCCAGGTCCGCCAAGCCGACCTGGAGCGCCTCGATGGTCGCGAGTTGGTCACGGAGCCGGACGGTGGCCTGCTCGGCCTCGCGGCGACGCTGGTTGGCCTCGGTGACGTCCCGTCCCACGAGCGTCCACCCGAGGCACGCGCCGCGCTGGTCGTACAGTGGGGTGGTTCGCAGGTGCAGGTCGACGCCGGAGCCACCCGGGCTGGTGATCGTCTGCTCGGTCGCGTGTCGCTCGTCGAGATCGAGAACCAGGACGCTACCGACGTCGGCGATGTCGACTCCGGTCAGATCGGCCGGGAGGCCGGGGATGATACGACGGAAGACTTCGTGCGCGGCCGGGTTGGCCTCCAGGATGCGGCCCTCGTGGTCGACTACCGTGACCGCGTCGGAGATGCTGGCGAAAACATGCCGATGTGCGATGGGGATGTACTTCGGCATTCGCCGGACCAGCACTATCTGGATGTAGATCATGGTGATGGCCTGGCCGAGCGGGGTCACGTCGATGATCGTGAACGGCAACGCCTGCACGATCAGGACCAGGACCGTGCACGGCACGAACGTGCCCAGCACCCGGCCGATGATCCGTCGCCGCCCACCGGTGGCCCGGATGAGCAGAACGATCAGCCGGCCGAGCGTGCCGAAGATCAGCAGCTGGACGTAGGCTACGTTGACCCAGAACGCTGGCCCCGGCACCGGCACCAGCATGCCGTGCCACCCGGCCGGCTGGACGTCGGCAATCACCAGGTGCAACCACGGGTTGGTCACCGCCGCGACCGCGATCAGCGCCGGCTCGGCGAGCAGCAACAGCGCGGCCCGCCTCGAGAGCCGCCACGCCCGGTCGGACAGCGACAACGCCATGCAGGTGACCGCGCCCATCACGACCGGCGACACCAAAGCTTGGACCGCGGTGACGATCCACACGGCGGCGCGGCCTTCGAGCAGCAGTTGCACCGTGTTGAGCGTGTTCAGGAGGGCGACACCGGCACCCATGAACGTGGCGACGAGAAGGAAGGACGACCCGGGGCGCGAGTGGCGCCCGTTGCGTGCAGCCAGCACCGTGACAATCACCGCGGCCAGCCCGAACGCCGCCATCAACCCGAGTCTCATGGAGTGCGGATCGACGAACACAGGGAAGATCTGAGAAGATCTCGTAACCGAGCGCGCTACGAACGGGCAGGTTTCCACATTCTCCTGGCGTGATCTTACGTATTGACCCGTAAGGCAAACTTGCTGTGGTCAGGATGCGGCGTAGCGGACTTCTGGCTTGCGGAATAGGGCTTTCACAACGTTTGGCTGGTTCTGTCTACGTCGGAGATGCGCCG
>Ga0247791_1000004_pt1 | contig 20895 bp, 15 predicted proteins | sample UWRJS081202R4_FD_180957 | JGI IMG/M metagenome (GOLD analysis project Ga0247791, IMG submission 180957) | Soil microbial communities from Arlington Agricultural Research Station in Wisconsin, United States - UWRJ-S081-202R-4 | ecosystem: Environmental > Terrestrial > Soil > Agricultural land... | reverse complement strand
AGGCTGAACAGCTCGATCGGGTCTGCTGCCTTCAGGCAATCCTGCACAGACAATCTCAAGGTCAAAGTAGTGGACAACTTTGTAGAGAACTGGCTACAGAAGCGGCACTTCAATGTGACAAGAAAGAGAGCTTACAGACGGTATGCCGGCATGTATGGTAAGTTCAGGCTGATACTTGGCTTTGCTAAGGGAGAGGAGAGTAGGACAGAGAATGGCAACAAGTACGATCCGGTATGGAAGAAGGCAACAGTACTACGACACTATCCACTATTAGTGGAGGGACTGGACAGGCAGGAATGTATCCACATAAACAGGGAGGCGTGGCACATGGAGATATGGCCATCGAATTGCATGATATGCTTCTACCAATCTGACCAGGAAGTACTATGGCTGTATAGAAACTACCCGCAGGTATTCCGCGACTGGGTTGACATGGAAGCGGCAAAGCTCGGGAAGTACAAGGCAGTGGGAGACAAGAATTACGGTGTGTATGGTAGTATGACATTGACTGATAAGTTGAACAAAGCTAATAAACTCTATGGACATTGGACCAATGAGATGCTCAATGATTATAAGTTCAGTCATGGACATTGCCAAAGAACCACATACTAAATCAATTATATGAAAGATTACAACAAGTATCTCGAAAGAAGAAAGCAGACATTCTGGAACAACATGACCAAACAGGAGAACGGTTGTTGGACATGGGATCTCTGCAAGGATAAGGATGGCTATGGTTATGCATCCTTCAGGTCAATAACTATGAAGGCTCATAGACTGGCCTACTTTCTACATCATAACCTGGATAAGTTCCCAACTAAGATGGTTATCCACAGTTGTGATAATCCTGCTTGTTGTAATCCTTCTCATTTGAGATTAGGTAGCAACTCGGATAATGTTCAGGACATGATAAGCAGAGGGCGAATCAATCCACCAAAGGGTGATCGAAACGGACAGGCTAAGTTATCAAATGAGGAAGCAATGACTATTAGAACTTCAGCTCTTCCTGCAAAGGAGATTGCAGCAAAGTTCAATGTATGTGCTACAACAGTGTATCTCATTAAGGCGAATAAGATCTATACCATTGCATGAAATCTAAATACTAAACTAATGCCAAAGATTAAAACAACATCATTACGGTTGGCACCAGAAGGAGTTGTCAACAGTATGGTCGTTAAGGTTGAGATATGGTACAACGAAGGGGTATTCTTCAGCCCCTTGCGTGAGGAGTACTATGCCAAGTATGAAGGCTTTGAATCCGAGCAGCTGGAGAAGTTCGGTCTGACCTTCAGGGAAATCAATCGTAGCAAATCAATGATCTGCATCGTAGCTAAAACAGAAGGTGAACTGGAAGAGGATATGGTTAAGTTCTATGAGAAGGAGATATTGAGTACTACTTCTTCCAGGAAGGTTATCATCATTCACTACACTTCACCTAACACAAGCTATGGTAGCCATCATTACAATGAGGATCATCCACAAATAGCATTACAGCTTGGATTGACTTATGCAACTGAATTCGTCATCGGTGATGAGAAGAGTTACAGTACACAGGCAAAAGGAAAGTACAACAGGAGTAAGTTCAGGATATGGGATAATGGTACTACCATCATTGAGGATACAAAGGAGAACAGGAAGTGGCTGGAGACATTGTATGCAGCATTGAAGAACGTAGAGACTGCACTCGATACGATCACTGAGAACAATGAGACCTTGCAGAAGTTCATATCATCTGGTCAGAAGTTATTACCTAATGCCTGAAACGCAAAAGGCCTGCTACTACTAGCAGGTCTTTTACTTACTAACCCATTGAATTCTGTTTCAAATCTACTCTTTTTCCTATAACTTCGGAAGTTATAACCCATCTAGATATGAACAATCAATGGAACTATCTGAACAAGATGCCGGCACTCTTCCGCAAGAAGACCTCTCCCGATCTGGAGAAGGTGAACGAGGAAATCATCAAGACGGTCAAAAGCAAAGAGTACAAACAGGTAAGCCGAAATGATTCAGAGGCAAGGGAGTATGCAACCAGCACCAATCACTATCACAAGCTCTGTCAGGAGCAGTACAAGGAAGGTCACTTCTCTACCGTTGCAGGCTACGGGTACATGAATGCCAAGAACGCAAGGCTCTATTACATTGACCTTTGCAGGACAATGGATGCTGAGCTTGCTGCCAGAGTACTTACCCTGTGGAAGGATAACAAGTGGATACAACTATGTGATTTACCAGACGAAACATTATAACCTATGCCCAAAGAGAAATGGAGGATGGTCTTTGATGCGGAGCAGTTCGCCAACTTCACATCCTTTATCTTTAAGAACATCTATACTAAGGAGTACCACAAGTTCATCATATTCGCTGACCGTTACCAGGCATCCAGAAGTATCAACCAATTATCAGAGCTTATATCATTCGTTGAGAATCGCTGTGATTGGTTGATAGGCTTTAACAGCGTCGAGTATGATAACCTGATGCTGATGTACATCATCGTTAATCAGCAGCGCCTACGGCTAAGTACCGAAAGACAGATCACCAGTGAACTAATTCAGCTATCACAGAACCTTATTACAGCCCAACGTGAGAAGAGATCAGCTGCAGAAGCGTATATGCTTCGCAAGTATAATCAGCCATTCAGAACGCTTGACCTTATCCTGCAGTACAACACAAGCGAACGCACCTCACTCAAGCAGATCGCTATTGGTCTGAAGTGGCCGGTCCTCGAGGACATTCCGATCAAGCCGGGTAGTGTGGTAGAGTTTGAGGACATACCCAAGATCGAGCATTACAACAGGAACGATGTGGATATCACTGAGAAGCTCATGCATCACCTGTCCGATAAGATCAATCTTCGCATCCAGTACAGTCAGAAGTATGGCGTTGATATCATCAACTCCTGTAACTCCGATATCGGAAAGAAGATCATTGCCAGCTACTATGAGAAAGAGACAGGCATCAAGTACAAGGACTTTAAAGACCTGCGTACTAACTATGACAAGCTGCCACTGAAGGACTGTGTAAGCTCCCGCATCTTCTTTGAGACCCGGGAATATAAGAAGGTACTTGAACGGGTAATGGAGACCGTTATCAATCCTAATATCAAAGAGGACAAGGGTAAGAAGAAGAAGAAGCAGTTCGAGCAGAAGGTACGTTCCAAGTATCTTACTCATACAATGGCACTCGGTGGCCTGCATTCCAATGGGCCTGCAGAGATCCTGACAGAGACTGAGGAGTTCGCCTACATTGACATTGATGCCAGAAGCTACTATCCATGGATCATCATCAACGATGGTCTCTATCCCGCCCATCTTGGGCCAGTCTTCACCAAAGTATACAAGCAGTACATTGTGGAGGAGCGCATGCGTATCGTAAAGGACGATCCGGTACTTGCGTATATACTAAAGATCGCCGCTAATGCCGCATATGGACTTACGAAAAGCAGGTACTCCTGGTTATACGATCCTAAGCTCACTACCTATATCTGCATCTCTGGTCAGCTATACTTACTCATGCTCATGGAAGCCCTCGAAAGACACTCGGATTGCATTGTGGTATACAGCAATACCGATGGACTTACGGTTAAGGTCCCGCGGAGTCAGACTAGTCTGTTTTATGCAATATGTGACAGGTGGATGAAGTACACCAAGTTCGAGCTGGAGTTCGTAAAGTACAAACGGATGATCATCCGGGATGTAAACAACTTCATCATGTTCCCTTATGGCAAGTACGTTAAAGCCAAAGGCGTCTACCTGTACGAGAAGGATGAATTTAAGGGTTATGACTATCCAATCATTGCCAAGGCTATTCAGGATCACTTTAATAAAGGCATTCCTGTAGAGGATACTATCAACAATGAGAAGTCCATCTATGAATTCATGGCTGCAGAGAAGACCTCGCAAGAGAAGTTCGATGTATATGTACGGCCTCGCATCAATCATACTGTCAAGTGGCCGATGCAGAAGAACAACCGGTGGGCTGTCACCCATGGCAATCCAAAGGAAGGCAGGCTCATCAAGTGGCACAAGGAAGATGAAGAGGAGATACAGATGCAGAAGGGCCATGATGTGACGGTACTCAATGATGTGGATGAAACGATGAAGATTGAGGATTACAAGATCGATCGCAACTACTACATCACTGAAGCATGGGGGCTCATTCATCAGACCAAGCCTCTTGACAGGGATACACATTTACAGGATGAATACACACAACAAGAACTATTCGCATGAACTTAAAGCCTACTGATTCCCGTTACATATCAAGGAAGTTATTCAATATAGTAACTGCCTTTCTGGATTCCAAGCAATGCATCACCAAGGTTGTAAAGACAAGGCGTGTCAAGCAGTACATTGTATATATCGACTATCAAATCGTTGGCAAGCCGACCAAGACCAGGAATGCAGCAAAGTGGAAGATCTACAAGAAGTATCTTGAACTATTAAATGCTAAAGCATGAGAACAACATCAACCGCCCGCAAAGAAAGATGGATATTCGAAAGCAAGTATGTGATATTCTACTGGAAGTGGTGCTTCGATATCAGCTTTGAGATATGCGGGTACTTTGACAACAGGCCGCGTATCAACCTGGACATTATCTTCTTTAACCTGACGCTCATCCTGCCCTTCAGGAACAAGTGGAAGGATGAATGTGACTGCCCCAAATGGGGTATCGCTATCCATAATAATACCTTTTGGGTTTACAAAGGAGGCAAAGGTAATATGAATGGTGGCAACCGGTGGTGGACAGCCTACATGCCATGGAGCTATCAATGGGTACGCACCAGTTACTTACGCAAGGATGGAACATGGGAGCATGAGAGCGAAGGTAACAGGAAGGATATGTATGAAGAGAAGTGGTTACCTATTATCTGGAATGAGACCTATGATTATACTTATGTACTGAAGTCAGGCACTGTGCAGAAGCGCAAGGCTCTGCTGAAGGTAGTGGAACGTGAATGGCGCTGGCATTGGTTCAAGTGGTTGCCATTAACCAAGATGGTACGCAAGACTATTGATATTACCTTTGATGATGAGGTAGGAGAACGTACAGGCTCTTGGAAAGGTGGTACACTTGGCTGCGGATACAACATGAAGAAAGGAGAACTACCTGAGCAAACCCTTCGCCGCATGGAGAAGGAACGGAAGATGTAACTAAAAACCCATATATAATCATGAGCGACTTTAAAACCAGACTACTCACAGAGTACACAGACTTAGGTGAAAAGATCGAGAAGTTGAATGCATTCCTAATGAGCGAAAACATCAATGGGATTCCACCTGCCCAACAGGATTTGCTTAAGAAGCAGATAGTTCCTATGATGGATTATTACAATGTTCTGAAGGAACGTATTGACTTACTTAACAAAGAAGCTGAGGTAAGTAGTACATTTGGTAATGAGCAAGCACAAGATGCTTCTATTGGTAAGCATGATCCTTCTCTCAGCAACAGCCCTGGGCCAAAAGACCAATCTGCTGGACTCTCTAGTGAAGTCAAAGATGGAGGTGATCAGGCTAAAGGCTGATACCGCTGCCTTCAACAAGGAGATTAGATCTTTAAAAGCACTGCTTGCCGTTCATGAAACGAATGATTCACTTATGCTTGAGATAGCTGTACTCCGTTCTAAGATCACAGCTGATGAAGACAAGTGTTTCGGGGCCACCAAACGGATTGCAGAGCTTACTGCAGAGAATAAGAAGCTCAAGAAGAAATGGATACTGGAAGCGGCCAGCTCCGTAGTGGTACTCGCAACAGCACTTTATTTAACCCTCAAATAAACTATATGCCCGTTAGCAAAACAAAGACTAAAAGCAAAAGACTATGCCTGTATATGCAGGACGAGAAAGGTGATACCTATGGTATCATATCCCTTGCAGAGACTGACTTCCTCGATGTCAGCTACAATGCTATTCAGCACCAGGTTGCCATCACCCTGAAGTCATCCTTCACCCGTGGCAATACTGCAGTAGAACCCATCCAGAATGCAAAGGTTGAGAATAAGAAGATCGTACCCTTACCCGGTTACACCTTCAGGGAGATGTATAAGATGGAAGGCTACCATCACATCATTACCATTACCAATGAGGAGGAGATGCAGAAGGTATGGGAATTCGTTGGTGAGGACTGGAAGCTACCACTCAAGCTGCGTAAGAACATCGTGGATGGACTTGAAGCAGCCAAGCTGGAAGCTATCAAACGTGCAGAGGAAGCTGAGAAAGAAGGAAAGACACATAACGGTCTGACTGAAGATGAAGCATTGAACGGTGGTAGTGATGGTGAAGCCCGCATCATTGGGCTGCGTGGAGAGAAGCTCTCTTCTGAGACTATCGACCAATAACTCTGTTTAATGGTTAAGTAATGATTCCACATTCATTACATGGGTACTCCTCTGTTTCTACAGGGGAGTCTCTTTATGCTAACGTTACGGAATAGCCAGTGATCATGTTTACATCCTGGCAATTGGCAGGGACGCCCGGTTGTGTCTTGGGCTCTTTGGAGATAGCATCAAAGGCGCCATAGTTAGTACCAACAATTATGTTACTCACTTCAAATATATCAGATAACAAAAGCAGCAACTGGTACATGGTCATCGCTGCCGTAGTGGTTACAGATCTTACTGTAGTAACCGTTCCATTCAAGGTAGTGTACTTTATCTGGTAAGTACCAGGCACCAGAATGCCACCTGTAATACTGAAACGTAATCTGTATCCCTTATAAGTATTCCCATCACATATCTTCTCCAGCACATCCACTCTGAACGTAGGAACAATCACACTCGTAGCGAAATGCTTTAACAGGATAAGGCTGTAGGCATACGTACCACACTTCTTTCTTAGCTCTGCTTCATATATCCTGCCTGCAGTAAGACCTGTCAGTGAATGGACTGCAGCTGCAGATGTAGCCGCAAACTCACCTACTCTGTCAAGCCGCTGCTGGAAGCTGATCGGTGCAGCCTCTGCTGTCCATCCCATATTAGCAGTGGTAGCAGTGATAGCACTGATAACATATGCTTGTGGCACTATACAGGAAGCTGTTGCTGCCCGTTGCCATATGATAGGAGATGTGCCACCTTCTGCACATCCCATAGTTATTCCCACCTCATACTCCCCATCCGGCAGTGTACTGAATATCACAGTAGGCCCTGTTGCTACTTTGGTATAAGCAGGCAAGCCGGGATTGTCGATCACACTACCAACCATCTTGGCTGTTACCGTATAGGTATTAGCCGGATTGTAGTTCCCAATGTTTACTATGACATCTTTACAAACTGACATTATACTTTATTATAGTTTCCTCTTAATCTTACAACAAGCCTGTTAGATCCATCAGACAGGTAGCTTCCTGCAACCGTGATATTACCATTGGTTGCATATGTTCCATTACCTACCTGCAGAGCTCCACCCAGTATTACTTCAAGGGCTACATTCACCGTACTTGCAGGCAAGCATTCTGCACTTATATTACCCATGATACCACCAGGCATTGCTGCTGTAGCACCGATAGGTATACTTTGTGATATCTCAAACGTTGCTTCAAGGAACGTATCGTTCGGTGCATCATCAACCGCATCGGCAAAGATCGCATTGATCAGTGTCCAGTCAGCACCTACGACTGCACAGCCACCCACATCCGGACCGCCACCGCCACCACCATTTCCACCACCACCGGGATCAGTAACACCACAATCCTGAATATAGGCTGTGAATTGTGGAGGAGGACAGAAGATGATCCTGCCGGGAGCCTCAGCACCTGTCACAAAAGTGAATATAGGAGAGTTGTTTCCTGTGCCTGCTACCTCATCGCATACTGCTTTTACAGTACCATCATAAGTAGAGCTGGCAATAAGATCCGTTATATCAATAGAGTTGGTAGCTGAACTGTACTGTTTCGTGCCACCTGTCATCTGGGCTGTAAGGAATATCTCATACACAGTAACGCCAGCAATAGCAGGCCATGCAAGATGTACTCCATTAGGTATGGGAGAGGCTGTCACCACTCCCGGCGTAGGACAGGCATAATTGCTCTCAGCCCATACACTTACAGAAGCCGGACAGTTAGAACGAAGACGAACCTTATACTTGCCTGGTGAAACAGGAGTAATGATATAAGGAAGCGTATGCGGCCCTACATTGATCCATGTTGTTGTTCCTGCAAGCTGGTATTCTACTTCATAGCTTGGAGGTGCACTTGGAGAAGGCGTAGCATTCACAGAGATCTGTGTATCGCCTGTCTGAAGCACTGCTGTCACCGCTGTTGGTGGCAGACAAGCAACTGCTGTAGTTATAGTAGCTGCTTCAACCGGAGTGCAGGTAAGTGCACTGCCACCTGAAACGCCTCTGTCGAATATGTATACTTTATAAGCCGTAGCAGGAGCAAGATTGGTAAAGCTGATAGGAGTGATAGTGGACTGCTGCCCGTTGGCAAGTTGAGCACTATCAGATACCCTGATCAACCGGTATTCAAAGAAGCCTGTTGTACGACCATCTGCAAAGTGCCAGGCAAGAATGTCGATCGTTGTTGATGCTACCACTTGCGTATCAATGATCGCACTTACACAGTTAGCAATTACTGTAGTGGTTGCATTGCCTGTAAGTGGAGTAGACAAAGCTCCTTCTGCACATTCAGTAGTAACCGATATCGTATAAGCTGTATTTGGTAGCAGACCAGGAAAGACAGCAAATGTACTGAACACAGTTCCAGCATAAGCTGTACTGCTATCAGATACTTTAACTGCAGTGATCCTGTATTTGGTAGCATTGGCTACCGGGTTCCATGTAGCCTCTATCCTGTCAGAGAATGGAGTCAACACTAAACCAGTAGGAGCTGCACATCCGGTAAGCTGCACACTGATGGTTGTATCCGGACTAACATTGGTAGGACACACACTGCGTACCGTCACCACATTATTACTACCTGCAGGCAGGTTAGTAAATGTATAAGTAGCCACGCCTGTTGCAAGTGGGATAGGCGTACCGTTATTAAGAATGAGTTGCTGTGAACTTACTCCTGCAGATGGTGTCCATGTAACAGTAAAACCTGTAGGTGTAAGAGCCGAAGCCACCAGGTTAATAGGTTGACCGCATGGGTTTGAATCGGTAGTAACATCCAACTGATAAGCCGGAGATACTCCATTACCACAGTTGGTGTATATCCTTATACTATAAGGTGTATTTGGAGTAAGCCCTGTAAGCGTAAAGGATGTACTCGGGTAACCAACAGCTACCGGTGTAGCTCCTAAATAGATATCATAAGTATAACCGGGACCTGCAGAAGGCCATCCAAGAATGATCGTAGTGGTTGACTTGGTAAGGTTGAGACTTGTGATCTTGGGACAGGTAAGACTGGCTGCAGTCCATTCCACCCATGGGGATGGCATCGGTTGCTGTGTGATATCCTGGCAAACTGCTGTAACTCTTGCCTCATAAGTCACCCCTGCTGCAAGATCGGTAAGCAGAAGGATATTGCTTTGTGTGATATACTCTCTGGCTGTTTGCGCTCCTTTCATCCTTACTTCTACTTTGTAGTACTGAGCACCTGTAGTTGTCCATGTCAGAGCATATTGTGTATTCTCATAGTTCACCTGTACGGCACCAACGGCTGTGCATCCTGCAACAGCGGGGGCTGTGATGAAAGAGCTTTGGACATATATACTTTCCCGTAATGTTGGTGTGATCTCGCAAACGGTCTTCACTCTCCACTGATAAGCAGTAAGTCCTGCAAGGCTGAGTACATAACTCTGCCCGTATACATCAACGGCTGTCCATGTAGGAGCAGCAACGAGCTTGTATTCTAAAACGAACTTGATATAGTCATGCGGGGCGACCCATGAAAGAGTAACATATTGGGCATATATAGTGTAGGACAATCCTGTGGGAGGATTGCAGAACCCGGTGGGTATGTTTAATATCTTACCAACCGGAGTATAACCCCATTGATTACCACAGTAGAAAAGCATTATGTACCAAAGTTAAGAGTGACTTTACCAACAGCAGGAGTAGCGGCTGCAAGGGAATACATCTTCACAGAGTCATTGCTGATGGCAGTGCCACCTTTCAAAGCCCTGGTGAAACCCTTGATGCTTTTGGGAACGATGAAGTCAGACTTCACCCCTTCTGTTGTAATGTACTCAACCCGGATATCCTGGTCGGTATCATTGATCACTGACAGCGCCTTGTATATGTTTCCGAGAACTTCAGGATCTATTGAGGCAGCTGGGACAGCAACGCCTGCAACAGGAATGTCTGCGGAATGATACACGCCATGTGATCTTTCAGTGCAACAAGCCATAATAAAATGATTTATGAATGTATCTATTGAAGGCTAGAGGAGAATGCAGAAGCTAAGGGAACTAATCAAAATTACTATTTTAAAGATACTATGCAAATATAAAGAGAGAGCACCTACAGGGTCCTCTCTCTTTGCATTAAACCTATGACGCGACGATCGATTCAGTATTGAAGTTAGTTCTTTTCACTATCACTTTGTTCAGCAGGTTTCTCATATTTAGCTTCAAGAATGTTATAGATGAATCCTACAACCTCTGCACCCCAGAACTTACCAACACGTTCCTTGATTTGAGTAATATCCTCTGCAGTAAGCTCAAGGTCATTGCCGTTGGTTACTGCCATAACCTTGGTAGCAAGCGTGAAGTGTTTGAACTTGTCATCACCTTTTGCTTTCTCTTCTTCGAGGGAAGCTGTAAGGCCAAGACGGATAGCCTGCTTGACGGACAGATTGCTTTCTGCACCGTCATTCATGTACTTCATTGGCTTGCCATCCAGATTCAGAACGTCTAGTAAAAGCTGTTTGCCTGGTAGAAACATAAGTAGTGAGTTTAAAGATTAATATAATTAGTTAGGTTATAAAGATAACGACAACCAATTATATTATCCAAGCTTACCACGAAGATTCTTACGGCCATACTCCACAAGACTGCTCTGAGTAGTTGCTTCTTCTTCAGCAAGTGCAGCAAGGAACTCGGTGATCACTGGATAAGTAGCAGCTGCTCCCTGCAAGATGGAAAGGAACCGATTGCGGGTTGACTTAGCTACCTCTTTACCATAGCCCATCTCTATGTTATAGTAGGCTTGCAGGATCACACCAAGATATGTATTGGTTACTTCCATGATTGCTGTACCTGCAGGTGGCGATTCTACCCGTTGCTGTACTTTGAGCTGTGTTACCACATCATCATACACTGCCAGGTTATTGGCCATAAAGGACTGCATGAAGAACCAATCATTGCACTGCATGCTAAAGGTTGGTACGTTGGTAAGATCTGAGAAATACTTGTGCATAGTTTATAGTTTATTAATTAAAGAATCGGAAGAAGCCTCCTTTCTTATTGAATGTATAGAATGTAAGGTTTGCTTGGACCAGGAAGTAGCCTGCATGATTCGAAACTACAGCATTATTGGTAGAATTGGAAACAGCACCATCATAAAAGAAAGTGATCTGCCTTGATGCAGTAGTAGCCTGTGAATGCACAAACCATATCTCACAGATGATAACATCCTTATCAAGAGTATTGACGACACCACTGGTTATGTTCTGATACCAGCAGGTCTCAACACTGGCCGATGGCTCTGTCTTACCAAACACATTATCAACCAATGTAGCTATCTTGATGCCAGTACTTGGTCTCCAGATATAAGCATTAATCCTCATGTTGTTAAGGTTAGCTGAAGCATTGCTCTCAGTTACTGCTATGCTAATACTGAGATCATCAGTAACGCCACCAAATGAATAGTTGCCTTTCAACGGGGGAGATGTGAAGTACCTGGCGAATCCCTCTTGTGATGCAGTCTGTGCTAAGCTATTACCCAGTGACGGCACCTGCGCTGGTCCTATAGTAGTATTCATCGTACGTAAGGTATCGGCATCAGTAAACTTATAGTTAGGATTACCACCAACGTGCTGATGACCTACCGGATAAGTACCGGCTGTACGGTTAATTATATCATGATAATACAATACTGTTGCCATATTAATAGTTGTCGCTGTATGCTATGAAATCCCATTTGCTGTCAGCTGCATTCCAGATGAATCCCAGATACATGGTCTTGTTAGCTATCGTTGCTATCGGTAAAGCCATCTCGCCTGCTCTCCACTGTGTACCACTCCAAGTCAATGTCCTTACAGCAGCATCACTCTTGATACGGATCATTATCTTCTGACCATCTGCTAATGTACCGATCGGGTTATTCATGGTTACAGTTCCTGACAATGCCGTTATGGTCTGCATGTCATAAAGGTCTGCATCAAAGGTGAAGGAAGTAGTGGTAGTTGTTGTGGCTATCCTTGGAACTATCCTGCCTCTGATCTCTCTTGAGTATAACTGACCTGAAGCACTAATGGATGAAACGATTACCAAACCGTTCTTAACCTCAAAGGCATTGGCTGTATTAACAGGATCTACGAATACCTGTAGACCAACTTCTGTGTTATTCGGAGCTTGTATATAGGTGCCTATACCGGCTGTACCCAATATCATTGCTATGCCTGTACTTACATAGAACCTGTGACTTACTGTAGCCGGAACGTAATAGAACATCGCACTGGCATGTACACCGATACCATATATACCACCGGCACCATTGTCATAGATAGCTAGTTTAGGATTCGTTCCTGCAGCAGAAGAGAATGAGCCTCCTAAGTTCAATTGAACAGGAGTTGTTACAGCCGCACTTGTGAGATCACCAAGCTGCAGATTCTTACCTGTCGCTTTATTGAGAGTAAGTAGTCCACTTGCAAAGGTTATATCAGCTGAGCCTGTGATCGTATTGGCTGCGCTACCGTATGCTACCTGGCCTGCCGCAATAGCTCCACCGATCGTTCCACCACCACCACCTGTAGGAACCGCGAACTCCACCAGATTACCTGATGCATCTACACCAAGAGCATAAGCTGGCGTAGCACCAAATGTATTGATACCATACTTATTCAGCTTTGCAGCGCCTGTACCTGAAAGTGTAAGCAGATCCACAGCAAGTCCTGCGTTTATACCCCTGAGTATAAGAGCAGACCTTCTTGTTGCCAGGGCAACAGTCGTCCACATGGATACTATCTGGTTACTTATATACATCTGCTCATCATCACTTTCAATATAGAAGTCAATCGAGACACCGGTATTGTTAGTAGAAGCTGCACCTGAGACAGCCCTCGCTACCCATAAAGCAGGTCGTACTGTACCGGCTACACCATTTCCATTCAATGCATATACTGCAGGCTGATTGGCAGCAAAGGTTAAAGCATCCATGGCCGTACTCGAGTTACTTCTGAAAGAGCCACCTGATGCGCTATCAGATTGACCTGAAACAGCAGTATTGGTAGTTGATGTGGCGATCACGGCACCACCACCAACAGTAGCAACAGACAAGCCTCCCACATTGGAAGCACTTGTATTACTTATAGTAAGGATGTTATTGGCTGTACCTGTTATTGCAAGAGTGAATGCCCCTGCATTTAAGGATCTATTATTAAGCAGGGTTGCTGGCGTTCCTGCCGGTCCGAATAGCTGCACGTTAGTTGCACTGCTTGCAGTAAGTCCATTATCGGCTGATGTGAAGCCGCCACCTGCACCACCAGAAGGTATATCATGATAGGTTACGATACCTGTACCCGGATCATACCGCAATGTCTTCGTTCCTACAGCTGTACCAAGACCTATTATCTTAAGACTGCTGGCTGACCCAACAGTAAGTTCTGCAAGCCCTTTCCTGAATGTCCATATTGCATCTTGAGTGCCACCTGTATTAATTACACCAATCCTTGCATTGATGTCAGGAACTGCCGTTGATTGCATGCTTGCAGCAATAAATGCAAGTCCATCAAAGTTACCATTGCTGCCTGCTTGGAAATAGAATTCACTATAACCACCTGCATCACGTCCGATCCAGAAGTCTAAGAGACTTGAACCACCTGTAACATCCTTAATGTTATAAGTATGATTACCAAGCAGGAACTCACGATTCTCTGCAGCTGCTGCATCCTGACCGGCTACACCGAACTTGGTTAAGGCAGCTACAGTTTGGGCTACCCACGAAGTAATACCATTACCATCTGTTGATAGAACATAACCTGATGTTCCTGCACTATCAGGTAATGTCAGTGTCCATGAGCCTGCTATTGCCTTACGAGTTAAAGTAACACCGCCACTTGTTGATCCTCTGAATATAAGACCTCCGGATGCAGTATCGAATAGTACGCTTCCACCACCTATATGAATAGCATGATTAGTAGCAGCTCCACTAGCTGATACACTTAAACCCATATTATAAGAACCCGTTGCACTAACACTAATAGAAAGTCCAGATGCAATATTACTACTGGAACCTGTTCTTGTGATCGCAACTAAAGCACTACCTGCAACGCCAACAGAGGCTGCTGCAGATGATATCTCTAATCCTATATTATTACCAAAAGTGACAGTATCTAAACTATCCCATTTCCATGTCTGTTTAAAGTTCCCATTGTTTATAGTATTGGCTACTGTAGCTGCAGTCAATGCAGATATCGCTGTACTGCCTGCACCACCAAGCGTAGAAGCATCCCTGTACTTAATGGCACCCGTTGCAGAATCCCACATCACTACTTTAGTCTGAGCATTATCATTTGCTATGGTCTTAACATTCAGATTACCCAAACCGTCACTGGATAAGAAAGCACCTACATAGCTTCCTATTGTTGAACTGATATTGCCACCTATACCGAATGCTCCGGATGGATCTAACTTAAGCTGTGAAACTGTCATGTAAGAAGTAAGAAGCGTTCCTGCAGGTTGAGATGGGAATAGTCTGAAGGCCACCTCTCCAGCTGTAAACTGCATCACACCGCCTCCACTTGTTCCTGTATTATACCAACCACCTGCAGCTCCATTATGGTAGGCGTTCTCACTTATCCATGAGTTACCTAAACTGTAACTCTGCAGATATAATGAACCTGTACTATAAGAGAAGACATTCTGGCTTGGAGCTACTGTTACTGTCGAACCATTCCATGTAAAGCCAGCCGATCCACCGAATATACCGGAAGCATTGAACTGCACACTTGTGTTCGGTCCTCCCGGAGTACCACCACCGCCACCGGCAGGAGTCACCCATGAAGGAGCAGCAGCTGCACCGTTGGCTTGCAAGACTTGTCCAGCTGATCCTAAAGCAAGGTCAGTCATGATACCTGAACCATCTGAATAGAATATCCTCCAAGCAGTAGTTGGAGTTCCTTCGAAAGCTATGTTTCTCCATGCCCCGCCTGCATATGCCCTGAACCGGTTAAGATCGCTTCTGTAAGTAAAGTATCCTGGAAGAGCCAGTTCTACTTCATCTGCAGTCTTAGAGCCTGCATGGAAGCCGTCTTCTGAATAGATCCGGCCTGCCCATGCTTTGATAGCAAACATCCGTGATAAGAGAAGACGACCTGTAAGACCACCGCCGCCAACACTCTGGCTTGCTACTTTCAAACCGATCCAATCATGTGGGGTTTGTGCTCCATCTGGAGTATTGATACGCTGAAGTGCTTCAATAGCTATTTGTTCCCTTGTAGTATTATTAAGACTTTCACCAGTACCTGCATCATTCTCAACTCGCAGACAAGTAAAAGGAGCTGTGCCTGTGCCACCTGGATTCATCTGATATGTATAGATATGAACAAGCTCATTAGGCATATTGCCACTTGGCAGAGGATTGTACCATGTGCCTTTAGTTACCCCACTGAAAGAACCTACCCTTATCAATGGAACATCTGGTATGTACGGAATCTGCCCAAAGGTCATCCCATGATTAACGAAATGGGTAAAGGAATATCCTTCATCAGTTGGAGCTGCACCCTTTAGAACACTAAAGGTTTGTCCATTCAAAGGAAGGTATCTTGGGCCACCGAGATTAGCATACTGTTGATTAGTTTCACCTGTCCATGAATAGCTAACACCTAATGCCAAATTATACTTATTTGTATAAGTGTTATAGAATATCCTCAAACCAGGAGTATTGGTCATGTCGATGACAGTACCAAGACTATAAGGGCCATCCAGATCACCAATAAAGGATCTCCATTTAGTACCATCATGATATCGCATGCCATTAGTGTAACTATTCCAATGTATATAGCCACCTACACCACCGGCAGGATCTACGTTACTATAATACACCCAAGGTTGGATGCCCCACTGACCTACTGTAAGTTTGGTTGACAGAGCCTGCTGAGTTGTTCCTGAAGTGAGTGGATCAGATGTCTGGATAAGTACATTACCACCAATAGCAGCCCCTGTTGCCTGACCACCGGCAATAGCAATAGCAGCGCCTGCTACATCAGTTCCCGATGCACCACTTCCATGTATTGTATAAAGAAAAGGCGTAGGTGATAATACACCACTACCGAAATAAACATCTATTATCTCAGCATTTGTAGCATTAGCTCCTGCTACGAATTGTCTTGCTTGCGAATAGGCATTGTAGCCCATAGCAATACCACCTGAAGCACGTGTGGCATGTCCGATCGCAATAGCGAAATAACCATCAGCAATGGTACTATATCCCAAGGCTGTTGCATAATACTGGGTAGCCTGGGCAAGATATCCTACAGCCGTACCTCCATAAGTAGTCAATGCTGAGTGTCCAAGAGCGACACCTGTACTCGCACTTGCACCATAGCCAAGAGCTGTAGCTGCATAACCCGCAAATGTATTACCTCCTATGGCAGTACCATTCTGATTACCGGCTACAACATTAGCCCCATAGCCAATAGCTGTAGCATATGTGGAATTGGCATGTGCTCCATAACCAAATGCTGTACCGCCATCACCATCGGCTGTAGCTAAAGCCCCATGCAGTTCAGATGCGTTACCTGCACCAATTACAGTGATCCCGCCTGTACCGTACATCCTTACTAAATACTTAGTACCATTAAATACCCTGAAGGCATCTTCTACATGAGCAGCTCCATTAAGACCTATAAGTATACCACCATCGTTTACACTGGTTGTACCTACCTGTAATCTAAATGGATTGGTATTAACGCCCACATAAGTACCAATCAATATTCGTTGCTGTGCATTCATTTCAATACCAGCAACTATACTTCCACCATGCGCCCTTGAGTATATAAACATCCTGGAACCATATTCTCCATCAACAGCATTCTCTTTCGCAACAACATAGCCACCCATACCAGCATAGTCACCTGCAGCATTGTATTTCAATTGTACATAATAGCCGGCACTTGGAACGCTACTATAAGGAAGAGAACTGCGATTCACTACCGTCCATCTTGCTTGATCACTCATACCCTCAGCTGAAACAACAAGACCTGCTCCTGTTGATCCGCTTATTGCAAGACTTCCTGCACTAAATGTAAAGTTGGGAGTTCCTATAATTGTATTGAGAGCAGAACCATAAGCTACTTGTGTAGCATCTATCGTACCTCCAATCGTTGCAGTACCTCCACCAATAGTAGAAGCCAGTCTCCACTTGATCAACTTGCTTGTATCATCCCATACTGCAACTTTGGTTAGTGCATCATTCTGCACTAAGGTCTGCACCGCTATCTCACCGGTTGACAGGGAACGGAACTTCTCAGTAGGATAAGCCCCTGCAGTCATATTGCTGATCACAAAGTCAAAGGTCTCAGCACCTGCAGCGCCACTAACTAATACAGTACCTATATGACTTCCTATCTCTTCATTAGCAGCATTGGCCTGAGTAGTCAATCCGAATTCAATAACACCAGATGCTCCTGTACTTGCTGTACCCGGATACACATATCTGGAGAACTTGGCAAGGGCAAATGGCGCTGTAGTAAAGCCGTCACCATCCCATACATTGAGTCTGCGATTAAGTGTAGCTGTAGGAGTATTATAAGTATAACCAATACCCAGTTTACGATCCTCACTGAACACCATCATATTGCTTGTATCATTACCTCTGGCGAAGACGAGCCTGCCTGTGGCTCCTACAGCATTAAGAGTTGTATAGTCGCCACCTCTCAGTAAGGTAAAGTTTGCAGTAGTAGCTGTGGGGGTAGCATCACCGAACCATATACCCGGATATTGGTTAGATGATTTATCTATTCCAAAGCGACCCTGTGTTGCACCTGCAGAGCTTGTAATAACTGAGCCTGTATTATCTACCTGGAATACAGGATAACCTGTATAACGTACTTCAATGTTAGCAACCGTCTGACCTACTATCATATTGATCAGATGACCAATATTACCAACAGCATTTATAGTTGTCATGGTAGTAGTACCGGATGATCCTACTGAATAGGCTTCGACACCACCTAACTGAAAACTATGCTTGGCTGAAGACGGTACATTATAATATAATGTACTACCAGCCATACCCATGTTATAACCACCCGTACCTCCTACTGAGTTATAGAATCTTATCTTATCACCCAAGGAATCTACAAAGTATAATACTTGGCTATTATTAAGAGCAAGCTGACCTGTATCCACCCACATCTTCCACACTCCTCCAACGAACATCTTATGATAAGCATTAGTAGGAACCATATAATCCATAGAGCTTGTAACAGCTACACCAATACCATATATAGAACCTGTGGCATCACCAAGTATTATCTTAGGAGCTGTGCCTTCAAGGTTGGAGAATGTACCACCCATATGCAATACAACAGGAGTAGCCGTAGTCACGAATGTGGAATTACCCAAGTATAGATTTGTACCTGTTGCTTTATTCAATGTAAGTTGACCACCTACGAAGGTAAAGTCAGCTGAGCTTGTAAGCGTATTCAATGCACTACCATAGCCCACCTGTGTGGCTGCTATCGTACCACCAATAGTTCCAGAGCCACCTGCTGTTGCCCAGATCGGAGCAGTACTCACACCGGTAGATTGCAAGACCTGGCCACTTGTTCCGAAGGCAAGAGGCGTTACATCTCCTGCAGCGTTTGAATAGAAGATGCGCCAAGGGGTTTCATCCACGAACTGAGTAAGGACAGTATAACCTCCACCGCCACCACCTGCAGGCACTCCCCATGTTCCATCAGCTCTGAGGAAGAAGGTTGCACCCACACCATTCGAACCAGGCACTACCCCTTTAGTGGTAGTTGTAGTTGAAAACAGATCAAGCAAGGATGTTGCTTGTGTTCCAGTCAGCTCTTCTACTACGCCGGCACCTGCTGATATCCGTCCTAAGAATCTGCTTGTAGCAGTCACGTTCTGGATCTTCGCATAAGTAACTGCACTGTTGGTAATGCCACCTGTTGCTACTGTACCGAAGGTTAATGAAAGACCATCAGTAGCTACTCTCAACACCTGGTCAGTCGTTCCCTGTATATCAGCACGAGCTGCTGCGGCATTACCTGTAACACCAAGTACACTTCTGGCTATACCATTACCCAAACTGGCTAACGGTAACGTACCTGTCACACCATTTGCTAGGTTTACCTGTGACCATGCAGGATTATTGCTCGTGCCTGTATTGCTCAGATACCTGGTTGCTGTAGCATCCTTGTTCAGTATTGAGAATGTATTAGGAGCTGAACCGTATATGATATCACCTTGCGCTATTGCTGCAAGACCTGTACCGCCACGAGTAACAGGCAATGTGCCTGCCCATCCTACTGTAATAGAAGCAGCCCGTAGCAATGCTGTTGCTGGCGTTCCACCTAATGTCAATGTAATATTAGTATCATCGGTTTTGGTCAAGGCCGCACCCGTGATGTCGCTGCCTGCCATGGCCGACCACACCGGCGCTGCCGAGACCGCACCTGATCCTGTCTGAGACAGAAAGAGTTTACCTGTAGTAATGTTACCGGATAACTTACTTAACACATTCGTTGCCGATGCGTATAGTATGTCACCGGTTGTATAAGTTGTTATGCCTGTACCGCCAAAGGTTGGCCCGATCGCTGTACCATTCCATGTACCGGTAGTGATCGTTCCTACTGTTATGATTGAGGCTTGACCTGCATAAGTAGCCGCGATATCAATAGTTGGCGTAAGACCAGCTCCACCCGTAACTGATATTCGATTGGCTGTACCTGTAGTTGTGATTGTCCAAGTTCGATTGGTTGACAGATCCTGCGCTGATCCATTAATTGTCAACGTTCTTGTTAGTGGAACATAAGTGGTATCGATACCTACAACATCTGCAGTAGTAATTGTATCCCATACAGGCGCTGCTGATATCGTGCCTGTACCTGTCTGCCGTAGGAACCGCCTTGCAGCTAACGTATTACCGGGTAATGCTGCTAATACATTGGCTGCTGAGGCATACAGGATATCACCAAGTACATAAGAAGTAAGGCCTGTACCACCGAAGCCAGTGGCTATTGTAGTACCGTTCCATACACCTGTAGTTATAGTTCCTACTGTAATGATGGATGCCTGACCCACATAGGTTGCAGCAATATCTATCGTAGGGGTAAGTCCTGCACCACCTGTAACAGTGATCCGGTTAGTCGTCCCAGTAACAGTAATCGTCCATACCCGGTTAGCTGAGAGATCCTGTGCACTTCCATTTATAGTTATTGTCCTGATTACAGGCACATACGTAGCTGAGATATCTGGAATATCACCTGCAGCTATTGAAGACCATTGCGGAATAGCTGAGTTGACACCTGTGCCTGTCTGGGTTAAGAACCTCTTGTTGGCTGTGGTTTGCCCAAGAAGCCGATCCCATGCTGATGTACCATTACCTACTATCATAGCACCAAGTACCGGCGCACCGCTTACCGTATCAGTATGGATCGCACCAAGCAATGTATGTGGCGGCGCTGTCGTTGGCGTAGTCGCTACCTCAATGATTTTACCTGTAGCATCTACAGCAAGATTGAAAGCCGCTGTTCCAGGAAAGGAACCTATACCATATTTATTCAATCTGGCTTGCCCTGTTCCTGCTAAAGTAAACGCATCAACAAGTACACCATTACCT
>Ga0247791_1000003_pt1 | contig 24043 bp, 24 predicted proteins | sample UWRJS081202R4_FD_180957 | JGI IMG/M metagenome (GOLD analysis project Ga0247791, IMG submission 180957) | Soil microbial communities from Arlington Agricultural Research Station in Wisconsin, United States - UWRJ-S081-202R-4 | ecosystem: Environmental > Terrestrial > Soil > Agricultural land... | reverse complement strand
ACTACTACGTCTACCGTGTAGTCTACCAGCTATACACAGGATACCAACTGCAGAAAGGCGATGTGGTCCGCCATACGTGCGACAATTCGTGGTGCTGCAACCCATACCACATGCTCATAGGCACTCAGGCTGACAACGTGAAAGACATGCTCGACCGCGAACGTGTTGGCATGAAGCACTACCAAGTCAAACGAATAATGCAGATGCTTGAAGTCGGTTGCACTGCTAAGTTCGTTGCTGCCAAGATGCGTGAAGGTTATAACTTCGTAGTAGATGTTAGCGTGATAAAGAAGATCAGACTACGTACTATCTACAAGCACATTCCGTGGCCTTGGGGTGATGCATATGTAGAAGCACTCGCTCGTAGAAAGGCTGAACTTGCTTCTGTTTCTAAACCTGCTATACTTACTAATACTAACAACCCCTCAGACGGAGATGACGACAATGGCGAAGACAACGACGAAAACACTGTCGAGTGAAAGCGACAAACTGCCACTTGAAGCAAGAGCTATACAATGTATAGCTTCTCTGGAAGCACCAAAGACTACACAGGACAGTGTAGATCAGCTAGCTGCCGAACTGAGTGTAGCTTCGTTGTTGAGAACACATGCGGAGAAGCGCTATGAAGCAGTCAAGCGTCGTGTAGTGACTGACTACGAAGAAGCTATCAGTCAGTTGCGAGAGAACGCAGCAGCTACGATGACAAAGACTGCTACTACGATCATGGGTGAAGACTATTGCATCTCACTCAATGCCAACAGACCTGCAATGCGTGTAGACACTGATGAACTACGTACAGAGCTAGTCCGCATGGGTGTCAAAGTTGATTTGATTGACAAAGCAATCAAGCGTGTCACCAAGAAAGCTACACCAGCACTCATCATGAATGCGGCACCTCTTACAGTGGAATAAGCCAAATGCCTGACGACAAGAACAACGTCGTCAAACTTCGCCAACCTACTGCCAAAAGCAGTAGCGTTGGCGGAAGTGTTGATGAAGCTATCAGCCCAAAGTCATTCCTTAACATGACACAAGTCGAGCAGGACATGTTCCTACAGCAGCTACGCGAGAGAAGAATGCGCGTAGTTGAAGTGTTGAAGCAAGCTGCAATAGCTAGACAACAAGCTAGTAGTGTAGCATCTGCAATAAAGCTAGAGCGAAAGGCTGAGACAGTACAACGTCTTCTCGATAGAGCTACTAAAGCTCTCGATAAGTTAGAAGAAGCCGTGCACGGTCTACGTGCACTCACACTGCAACACACAGACACAGACATTACAAAGGTGTAACTCCTATGCCCACTTATGTGCAGAGAGCTAGAGATGTACGCTTCTTGATTAAAGAACACGGAGTAGAACGCGGCTTGATTAAAGCTGTCGAGCGTTTGAGTGAAGACAACGAGATGATGCGTCAAGAGCTAGCTGAGTTCGCTCGCACCATCAACACAATGTCTAACATCGTCGCTGACATTGCAACAGTTGGCGCTAAGTTGAAGAATGACTTTGAACTAGTGCGTAAGAAATTCCACCCTGACAATGAGGACATACAATGAGAGCATTCACAATGTACAGGCGCGACATGTCCAATGCGCCACACACCACTGAACAGAAGAACGATCCTGACAAGCCGCAGTTTGAGGGTGTAGTCTTCAGCGATGGTCGCGTAGCTATCCGTTGGCTGACAGCTAGAGGCAGCACTGCTGCGTGGGATAGCATGGACGACATGTTAGCCATACACGGTCATCCTGAGTACGGCAGTGAACTTGTGTGGCATGACGTAGTAGTAGGAGCAGCACAATGAGTGAGTTCAAACGCTACACACGCAGAGCATACGCCGAACTGCGTCCATACATCGTCGGTGAAGATGTGACTGACATAAGCGTATCTGTGTTCGACAAGAAACATGGCTCACCGAAAGCCGGTGATTACATCGCTCGCAATCCACAGGACCACTCTGACCAATGGCTAGTCAGCGCTGCTTACTTTGCAGCTAACCACTTTGAGTTAGCGCCATGAGTGTGTGGAACCGTTGTGATGTATGTGGCAAGTTCATAGCACTAAAGGACTTTGACAATGGTGCTATACGTACATTGCTGACGCCTGATAGTGAGCTAACCAAAGAGACATATGAGACATTGTGCATAAAGCACGCCAAGGGTGAGAGCAATGCTAATCAAACCGACTACAGATAAGACGCTGCCTTGGGTAGACTACTCTACGTTGTCTGCCGTTAATGTTTGCCCGCGATGGGGCCTCATTCACAACTGGCACGGCAAACATTTGCCTAGCGGGGTAGAGCGTGTATTACCTTTGGAAGCTGGTCGCGCTATGCATGATGTGTTTGCTTGTGCACGCTTATTTGACTTACTAACAAGTATACCCAATGAGCCAAACATTCAGGCTGACTACATTCCTGTGAAACTGAAAGCAGTCAACGTCTACGCGGAGCGTCTATTCAACACACCACAGGAGCCTAGACGTTGGGAACAAGCTATGCGCTACTTCAACAATAGTCAAGATGCAGAGACACGCTGTATGCAGATGGCACTCAGCTTGCTAGAAACTAGTGGCTACCATGACGATCCACGTGACAACAAACGCACGCAAGCTAACCTTGAGAGCGCTGCTATCTCCTACATACAACGCTACCCACTTGGTCGTTTCATTCCTATCTGCGATAGTGAAGCTAAACAGATAGGCGTTGAAGTACCTTTTGATGTAACGCTATATAAGGATGACAGCACACCTATCATCCGTCTAATAGGTCGCGTTGACGCAGTGTGCATAGACACACTACGTCCTAGTGACAAGACACCTGCAGTACATGAGAACAAAACAGGCAGTCGTATAGACACCGTATGGAGTACTAGCTTCGACACTAGTCATCAAGTCACTGGCTACTGCATAGCTATGTCCACTGTCCTAGGTATGCCTATCCATGATGTAACCATGTGGGGTCTACAGATACCAGTACCAAAAGCTAGCAGCTACAGCGATGGCATCATGCGCTACCCTACACACCGTGACGGTGCGTCGTTCTACGAATGGTTCTTGTGGGTAGAACACACGTTAGAGATGATAGATCGCTATGAAGCCGATCCTACTAACGCACCGATGTACACTCACTCATGTAGCCGTTACTTCCGTAGCTGCTCACTAATCCCGCTGTGTACAGAGACACGTGAGCGGCGTAAGCACATCTTCGACAATGAGATGGTAACAGAACGGTGGTCGCCGTTAGAACAAGACAACCTGCTATAGCTGCAACTTGCATGTGTTCCTACATGTGCTATACTATGTGAAGAATAGGGAGACAGAAGTGGAACTAAAGATAGAACATCCAACTGACACCGTTGCACGCTTCTCTTGCATCCTATGGGGTGACAGCGGTAGTGGTAAGACAACACTCGCAGCAACAGCCCCCGGTCGCAAACTCTTTCTCATGCTAGACCCTGATGGTGACATGAGTATTCGCAACATGCCCGACTGGCATCGTATCAATCTCTCTAAAGAAAGCAGCGTCGATATTGTCAAGGAAGGTATGAAGCCTGACCCGTATACATTGTATACGCTCTTGGCTGACTTTGACACCTTGATAGTCGATAGCCTTACCAAGTTCAGCGAACACGCCCTTCAGTACGCCGTACGTGTCGCTCCTAAGTCTAGCATCGAGCAACCCGGCCTCAATGGGTATGGTCTGCGTAATATCTGCGTGTCTTCTCTTATCTCCAACGTACTCCGTATCACAGGTGCACTTAACAAGCACGTGATCTTCATTACGCACGAGAAGGACGCTGATCGTAATAACGACGGTGCAATCATCAGCGTCGGGATGCTGCTCGGTGGACAACTGCCGAACATCACGAGTAAGGACATAAGCGAGGTGTGGAACCTTCGTGACCATGCTGGCAAACGCTACATTGCTATACGTCCAGAACGCTTCCGCTCACCGATGAAAAGTCGTATGTTCGACATGACTGCAGCGACCAACTTCGAGTGGAAGTACAACTCCAACAACCAAACAGGGCCAGGTATAGCTACGTGGTGGAGTGCGTTCGTAGATGGTGGACACAAGAAGCTCTCCATTCCTAAGTAAGACCTACTAGCCCTAGTTATTCCGAATACACACTGAGCTAACCGTAGCGGCTTGTTAGCTCTACTATAGTGTGTATAACTACAAGTGCCGCTGTAACGAAAGGAGGCCCAACATGGGCTTGTTAACTTTTAGTCAGTCTATAGCAGACGCCGAAGCTCCCCCGCAACTTCCTGCTGGTGAGTACAAAGCAGTCTGTACTGCTGCTCAAGACAAGGTTGCTGCATCATCTGGTAATCCTATGCTGACACTGACACTGCAAGTTCCTAGCAGCGAGTTCCCTGCTGACTTCGATCCCGGTGACGGTGTTGATGCACTCACGTTCACACTCAATGTTGTGTCGCGTGACATACCGGCTGACCGCTGGCGTATGAAGAATACCTGTAAGGCATTCGGTGTACCCATGTCTAGCAGCATCGACCCTAACGACTTCGTTGGTCGTGAGGCACGTGCACGTATCCGCATGGGGCAGGACTTGGAGAAGAACCCACGTGCGGAAGTCGGACAGGTGTTGCCTCTCTAACTCCTGTGTGCTACCACACTATAGCTAGGTGGCAATAACGCCACCTAGCACTTTCCTGTAACTCTTGCAAGAGGTATTTGCATCATGGCAACAATGCCACGCCCCGCAGGGGCAAAGAAGCCTGTTAACCGTGCACCTCAGAAGCGCACATTCCACTTCTTCATCAAGGTTGTTGACGAGAGTGGCAACCCTATTCAGGGTGCGAAGCTGAAAGTCGAGCGTATCATCACTGACGCTCGTAAAGTGATTGAGTTCATGGATACTCCTGACTACGCGGACATGGGGCTGACACGTGTTAAGCACGAAATCATCTCCACCAAGCGTGGTGAGCAGGACGGAGCTACGCAAGTTGGCTAGGCTAATCCCTATTCAGCAATAGGTATTGCAAACACCTAGCTGACAAGTGTGGAGCAACGCCGCGTAGGAGTGAGTATCCCCACTAATGCGCGGCGTTGTCTATACAATGTATAACTAAGCGCGAAACCTAGCGCTGAAAGGACATACGATGGAGTTGGACCTAGAGCAAAGGCTCGCTGTAGAGATGTGTGCTGACGCTACTAAGAGACTAGTAGCAGTAACAGGTGAAGCGGGCACTGGCAAGACTACAATCATCAAGCGCGCATGTGACATACTCAAAGAACAAGGTGCTAGCTTCACGATAGCTGCACCTACAGGCAAGGCGGCTAGACGTATACGTGAAGCAACGGGCTACCCTGCACAGACAATCCACAAGCTGCTAGAGTTCAATCGTCCTGACGTTGACGAAGAAACTGGTGAAGCTACCAGCGTCAGTCAGCCTAGCCGCACACGTACGCGTCCACTAGACGAGAAGTTCATCATAGTTGACGAATATGCAATGGTCAGTACAGGACTGCATCGTGATCTTGTTAGTGCTATTCGCACTGGCGGTTGTCTACGCGTGTTTGGCGATGTACGGCAGCTACCCCCTATAGAGAACAACGAGCTAGCTGACCCTACATCACCGTTCCAACGCTGCTTGGAGATGCCTAACACCTTCACGCTCAACAACATCTATCGTCAAGCTGAAGGCAACGGTATCATTGAAGCTGCTCGACGCATAACTCGCGGTCAGTTCTTCACCAGCAACGAAGATGTTAAAGTAATAACACACGACGCAGTGTTACACTCTTTGTATGGTCAACTAGGTGGTGACAAAGCTATTGACTGGTGTGACTTGAACAATCAAATCATCTCACCAGCACGCAAGTCTGACATAGGCACTGTGCGTCTTAACAGCATACTACAAACACGCTTCAATCCTGAGATGCCCGGCAAGACAGAGCTACCTAGGAACAAGTGGGAGGTAAAGAACCGTGTCTTTGTTAGCATCGGAGATAAGGTCGTATGCAACACGAACAGTTACGATCTGCGTGATTACACTGAGCGCTTCACTGAGTATGACGGTAACGGCGTGGGTCTTATCGGCAGCTTCATACCGTGTCCAGACACAAAGCAGATGCTCAACGGCGAAGTCGGACGCATTAACAGCATCGACGAATATGGTGTATTGGAGATCGACTTCGGTGACAGAGTGGTAGAGTTACCTCCACGTATCAATGACTACAACCTACGCAAACGCTTTCACTATCACTACGACCCGCGAAAGGCTATCGAACTTGCATACGCTTTGACAACTCACAAGTGTCAGGGGAGCCAGTATGACAACATCATCTACTGCATGGCTTCATGTGCGTTCTTTAATCTTAGCCGTCCTAACTTCTATACTGGTCTTACTCGTGCTGCTAAACATGCTACTGTAGTAACTGACCAACGCAGCTTCGCTACATCGCTCAAGTCAATGGGTTGGAAGCGGAGGAAGTGACATGACTACATTGCGGCGATGGACATATCAGGTGTTGCTTTGGTGTGGCTTAATTAAACCTGTAGAGTGGCACATGTGGACAGTATCGCAGGACATATCAGGCGCTCGCCTTTATAAAGACGGAGAGCTTTATGATGGCACCATAACTATTAACTTCTGGCTAGGAACACCAACATGAACACTGCAGAACTACGTGAGCGCTTCACACTACAAGCACAGACTGCCGGCTTAGTAGTAGAGTGTGCAATGGGAGGCACTGTCAATGCAACATTAGCAGTGATAGCTGAAGCTCCCGGTCGCAACGAAATAGTACAAGGCATCCCGCTGATCGGAGGTGCTGGCAACATACTGTGGAAAGCTATCCGCACATATGTACCTGAAGTCAAGCGTCACGAGTGCTACGTCACCAACGTAGTCAAGCGTCAAGTAGCATTCGACACAGACATAAACCGCAAACCAGTAGGCAAGCACGAGTTAACAGCGTGGCAGGAGCTACTACTGTGGGAGTTAGATCAACTGCCTAACCTGCAACACGTACTGTTGCTAGGCAACTACGCTGTTGAAGCACTTACAGGTCGCAAAGGTATCACTAACTGGCGTGGCAGTGTGTTAGAATGTACAACACTCAATCGCCCTGTCACTGCTGTGTGCACATTCAATCCAGCGTTCTGCGCCCGCGATCCTATGGCACACATCATCTTCGACATGGACATATCTGATAAACTCCGACCAGTGATCTTAGGCAAGTTCAAACCCCATGCTGTCAATGTACATATCAACCCCAAAGCTAAAGACGCGATCAGTTATATTCGTATGTGCCAAACATCTACTAGTCCCATTGCATCGGACATTGAAGTTATCAGCAACGAGACAGCTTGCATCGGCCTTGCTTCCTCACCGCATGAAGCGATGTGCATTGCGTTCCGTGACGAAGAAAAGAACCTATACAATGTACAGGAAGAACTCGAAATACGTCGTCGGCTCCAACAGCTATACACTGCGCCGACTGTACGCGTGGTGTGGCAGAATGGAGGCTTCGATATGGCGTGGCTATGGTTTAAGGACCGTATTCGTTGTAAGCCAGCCTACTCCGACACTATGCTTGGTCATCATGTTCTCTACCCTACCATGCCGCATGACCTCGGATTTATCGTTAAGCAGTACACTACACACCCATTCTACAAGAACGAGAAAGACGAGTGGCGACATACAGGTAGTGTGGATAACTTCTGGAACTATAACGGTAAAGACTGTGCACTCACACTTGCGTCGAATGCACACATCATTGCGGAGCTACGCACGCAAAAGCTTGACAAGTTTTACTTTGAACACGTGATGCGTCTGCAGTCACACTTAGTGTTGATGACTGTCGGCGGTGTGCTGAATGATATGAAACTACGCGAACACATGCTCGACCAAAACACACCGGGGAACCTGTATGACGATTTGCAGCACAAGTTAGCTGCATTCTACGAAGCCTGTCGTGTAGCTGTGGGTGACGCAAACTACACTCCTAACCCTAACTCACCTAAGCAGATGGCAGAGTTGTACTTCAGTAAGCTGAAGCTAGTGGGCAGAGGTACAAGCACCGATGCAACTAACCGTGAACTAATGCGTAAGCATCCACGCACACCACCTGCGGCACGTGCTGTGCTTAACGCAGTTGACGCATACATAGAAGACGACAAGTTCTACTCAGTCTACGCCAGCGCGAAGCCTGACGCTGACAATAGGATGCGCTGCGACTACAGGCAGACCGGAGTACGTTCTGCGCCGGGACGACTGAGTAGCGCTCAAACGCTGTGGGGTAGCGGTGGCAATCTGCAGAACATTCCTGACCGCGCTAAAGAGATGTTCATTGCTGACCCTGATTGTTGCTTTGTCTACATCGACGGCTCCCAAGCGGAGGCTCGTGTAGTGGGCTGGCGCTACAACATCGCTACATGGATTGAGCAGTTTGAGCGAGCGAGGCGCGACGGCAGCTACGACTGTCATCGCGCACTCGCCAGTGACATGTTCGATGTACCGTACAACGAAGTTCCCGCCTTCGACCGTTACCCCTTGGACGAAGCTGCCGCGAAGCGTGATGGCATTAAGTACAGCGTGGACATGGCGGGGAAGCCCACTATCAGGTACATTGCTAAGCGCTGTCGTCATGGTCTTAACTACCGAATGATGCCTGATCGTCTAGCTCTAACAACTGGACTACCACTCTCTACAGCAAGTGAGGCGTTTGTCAAGTACCACAAGTTGACACCTGAGTTGAAGCTTGGTTGGGCAGCGGACCTAGAGCGAGTACGCCACGACCGTGCTATCTATAACGCATACGGAAGGCGATACGTTCAATTAATTCCGGTGACTGAGGAAAGTACCGAAGCCATTGTCGCCTTCTTCCCACAGTCAACTATAGGCGACCACATATGTCGTGTCATATATAAGTGTCACGATGATGACAAATGGCCGAAAGGTAAGGCCAGAGTAGCACTTAACACCCATGATGGCTTGATTGGAATTGCGCGCAAGGACGTAGCTAAGCAAGCACTACGTGTCATGGTCAAACACGCAGAGACACCGATGCTGATAAGTGGTAAACAACTAATCATCCCGGCTGAGTGCGGCATTAGTGTGCCGGGAGATGACGGTGTTCACAGGTGGAGTACGATTAAGAAGATCAAACAAGTGGACATTCGGTAGAGACTACTGCGCCGCAGGTTGCTCACCAGCTTGCGGCGCAGGACTACCAAAGCTCTCACGCATCATCTGATCTATTGTCTCTATCGTTACAGGACGACCACGTAGACGCGGTGCTAACTGTTGTCCGAACTGCTGACCAATCACCTGCTCCAAGTACTTCACAGCTAGATGCTGTTGTTGCATATTATCCTGCATCTTCATTATGACATTGTTCTGTCGTTGCCGCTTCTCATCTTGCGGCAGGTTATATGCTACAGTCAGCGACCTATTCTGTGCACTCAGATCGCGGTACTGCTGCCGCAGCTTACCGAGTACACCGCTAGGGTTCTGATACCCGTTGATGATATTAGCAACTTGCACTAGCGTTTCATCTGTCAACGCTTGCTCAGGCATACCACCTACCTGCCCCGCTAGCTGGCGCTTACGTGCTGCAGCCTTACCAACAGCGTCATTCCTCATGCCAACGATAGAGCGAATGTTGTTATTGTTCGCTGCTACATATTGCCATGCTGGTGTAGTGACACGGTACTTGTCTTCGTTCTGCCACACGAGCGGTACGTCAGGTGCACCACTAGCAGCACGCTCAACGAACGCGCCTGTAGCAGCACGCAACCCTGCAGAGAAATCTCTTGACTGCCGTAGTGTTTGCTTGCCGTCTATAGAGGTGTTGAACTTAGATGCATGCAGTAGTATGTCAGTGCTGCTAGCTAAGTAGCTACCCATAGCACCAAACAACCCATTCATTATCGCCACAGTAGAGTTGCTAAGCTGGCCTAAGTTAGTAGCACTCTCTGCTTGTGGACCAGCGCGGAACACATTGCCAGCAGTGCGGAAGATGTTGCCGCCTCTAGTATCAGCACCTTGTGGGTCTAGCTTAATACCACCCATGCCAAGCGCTGCTTGCAGTAGTGGTGGCATAGCAGGTGTCAAGCTCTCCAACCACAGCTTCGGTACATCAGGCAGTATCTTCTTCGGTGTAGCATCAGCAGGTATCATGCCCATCTGCTGCATCATGCCAACAGTGCCAGCTACAACACCGATCAAGTCAGGTGGCAATGTAATGCTGTAGTAGAGCTTGCGATTGTATGCAGGGTTCTCACCATTGGCCCATGCCCACAACAACTGCGGACTAGGTATATCTATAATCCTGTAGCGATCATACTCAGGTCTACGCTGCCACAACTGCTTGCGGCTTTCTTCATTCCAATAGGTGCGCCAGTAGAAGCCAGCACCCATAGCAGTCGTCATCATCGCCAGTCGTGGTAGTACATACTGTGCAGTCTCAGGACCAAACATGTTACGCAGCAAGTGATACGTTCCTAACTTGGTCTGTGATAGATAAGGAAACGCAGCTTCCAGATCACGTGCGCCCTTAGCGGCTGGCACTAATGACATATCACCACCGACAGTACGTGTCTCATGCATCAGTCGTACTATCTCATTCTTCGGTATCTTGTTAGCACCTCCATACTGCCTTGACAGCAGATAGTGGTTCTGCGTGTAGTATGGCCGCGAGCCGCCTAGATAGATAGCATCAAGGAAGCCTTTGTAGAATGCATAAGCACCGCGCATAGTCTGAGGCATCATCTCGCCTATCATCGCGTAGGCATCGCGCACATGTGCTACATTGTCCGTAGACCTAATGCCATGAGTAGCACCACCGCGCATCATCTTCAGCGTTGCGAAGTTCTCTGTCCATGCAGCGATCTGTACAGCCTTCTTGACCATCGCTTGATATGTAGCTTCACCAACCATCTGTCTAAATGCATTGAATGGCAACTGTGCCTTCAACGCGTCAGCTACCTTACGTGCACCTGCCCACACCATGAACTCAGTTATACTAGCAAGTGCATGATAGGGCGCAGTGACTAGCACAGTGGGGTCTAAGATCATGCCGCCGATGTACTTAGCAATCGGAGCAGGTAAGAACTTGTGCATGTTGTAGCTAAGTGTACCATAAGCACGATCAGCAGGGCGGAACAACATCTGCATCATGATGTTGTACAACGCACCCTTCACGGCAAAGACAGGATTGCCCGCGCCAGTAGTGAAGTACTTGAACCAGTTGCTAGTACTCTGTGCATTCTGCATTAACCCACTCATCTTCACAGGGTCATGCCGTAGTGCTAGAGCTAGCTCACTATCTCCGAACTCCCACAGACGCATTCGCCCGTTCTGCCACTCAGGCACATAGCGTGGGCTGTCCATCAGTGCGCGTAGCTTGTCATTCTTCTGTACATCAGGAGCATCGGTCCAGTGTCTACCTGTGTGTGGATTAGGTTCAACCCTCATGTAGCCGTTCTTGAGAAAGTCTGACTTACTGCCATCAGGATTAGTGGCGAACTTCCTGATAAACTGATTACGTGCATCTTGGTGTGCTAAGCCGCGATGTGAGTTGATCGTATACTCTAGTATAGCTGAGCGTGGGTTCTTAGCTGCAGTAATGCGTGTCTCTGCTTTCAAGTTAGCATCGACCTTAGGCACCTCTAGTGCTAACTCACGAATAGGACTTTCCCTACTCAGCGCACTACCAGTACCTTCAATGCCTTCAGTTTGCGCTCGCTTAACACTACGTACAACACTGCGACGTACACGCTCCAATCCAGTAACACCGCCGAGAGGATCAGAGATTAGTGGTGTGTAGAACTCATCAAGTCTACGCAACTCATTAGCATAGCCTTGGCTCATCCTGCCACTCTGCACCTCATTCTTGATGACAGTATCCGCCCATGCTTTGTGTGCATCTCTAATACGCACAACAGCAGGATCAGTGCTATTCCTGTAGGCCATAGCAAATGCATCGACTTGACTACGCGGTATATCAGGCAACGCTATACGTGCGCTCTCATCTTTGTCATTGCGTATGCGCTTCAAGTCAGCGACGGCATTCTTGTACTCGTCACCTTTAGTCTTCATCCTAGCAATGCGATCAACCAGTGCATCTTCAATCCTATCGTAGCGAGATTTGACAGTAGAGAAGATCATGCCAGCTTCAGCAGCACGAGCACTGGCAGGAGGTGCACTTTGTATAGCTGCAAATAGGTCGTGCGTAGCTAGCTCTGTCTGTTGCCGAACAATGTCTTCTAGCACTGGACCTGTACTAGACCTAAACAACGCTTCACTATCTAACCGCTCTGCTGGTCTATGTACATTCAACTCCTGCAACATCGACGAGCCTTGCCCAATGTATTGATTGCGTAGCCTAGAGAACCCACTCACAAGAGCACTCTTATCCTCTAGTGCAGACGGAGCAGTAAGCTGTTGCTCATTCGTACCTGTGATGATAGCTTCGCCTGTCTTTGGCTGCGGAGCTACGCGTGTGTCGATGGAAGGCATGCTCTCCATCGCTTTCACTAGATCGCCAGTGTTAGCTTGCAGCGCTTGTGTGTGCCTACCACGCATAGCAGCTACAAATGCAGCCATGCCAGCAACAGTAGCAGCGCTAGTAACTAATGTACCAACGCCCGCGCCGTCATCTGCAGGAGTGAACGCTGTATCTTTACCCTGTGCAGCACGTACAGCTTGATCTATACCAACACCAACGGCAGCGTTAGCTGCGACGTTGATAGGAGTATAAGGAATAGTGACAGGAGTAGTCAGTTCAACAGCTTTAATACCCATCCTGCTAACAGGGTTATTAAGTAGCGCACGAGTGACTACATTCTTAGCTGCAGCAGTGCCGATCTTAGCAGGTATGCCAGCAGGACCACCGACTAGTGAAGCACCTAGTATCTCTGCAGCGCTGTCTGTCCAATCTCTTTGTTTCTCTGTACGCGTGTCGCCTACTACACCACGTGATATGTCCTGTGCTTTGGCAGCTATACCAATCCCACCCTTCAACTGCGTGAGTGAGAAGTCTTCAAACTCTTTGCTGTCCTGATACTCTTTCAACTTTGTGTAGACTTCATCTTCACTCATGTCAGGGTTAGCTTGTGCAATCTGCTGCGCTTTCAGGTTGAGATGATCTGTGATGTTCTTCTGTGCACCTTCAACTTGCATGGACTTACCGAACTCGTCCATGAACTTTGTGTCATTAGCGAACGAGTTGTACAACGCCTGACCACCTGCATAGATAGTCTCAGGTACACCGGCCCATGATGGGTATGCAGACAGCGCACCAGCAGCTATATCACCGCCATAGCGAGCAAGTGTGCCACGTTCTGCAGTAGGAGGCTTAGCGAGCGGAGTAGGATCAACGCCGTACTGCTCGTGAAATTCCTCCGCAGTCATGTAGCCTTCAGCATTAGGCATAGCTACTCTACCATCTTGAACAGTGGGTTGCCGTTCTCATCGTACTGCACATCTACCTGTCCCGGCTGCAACTGTGTGCCAGCAGGAGCTTGTGGTAGTGCGCCGACAGCACCTTTAGGCTGTATATTGAGTGGCGGTTGCTGTACTATGATCGGCGTACCACCGGGCATCTCTGCCTTCACCTTGCCAACTGCAACAGGTGCAGCAGTAGTAGGAATAGGTTGTTGTGGAGTAGACTTAAACAGGTTCTTAATCCATGATAGTACGTCAGGACCACTTCCTGCTGCTGAAGGATCGAAGTCAGGCGCAGCACCACCGCTATGTGTGTCGTAGATAGCTTCAGCAACCTTAGGTGCTGGCACAGGTAGAGGTGTAGGTGTAGACACAGGAGGTGCTTGCTGTGCTGAACGCTGTTCCATCATACGCTGCACCTGCGGCGGTACATTGTATGAAGGCTCCATAGGAACGGGCTTAAGAGCTTCAAGCAGTTTAGTAGTAGCATCACCTACTAGATCACCAGCACCTTGCACCACTTGTGTCATAGGATCGACTGAGCGTATGTCACGTGCTACACTCGCCGGTCCTTTGAGTATATCACCAGCAGCCCAACCAATGTCACCAGCTATCTCACCGCCTTTGGTTAGCAAGTCATCAGCAGCACCACGTATATCACGTGCACCTTGGCCGAGTGCTTCTAGTACATCACCAGCAGGAGGTACTACCACTCCCGGCGGTACATCACGTAAGCCACGCATCCCTGCAGCACTCTGCGGCGGTTTGGCAATAGGCAGCGGTATCTGCTCATCTTTAGATAGACGCGTAGCAGCACGCTCGTCCATATCATCTGCTGTATAACCGCTATCAGTCTGCACTTGCTGCGGAGTAGGAGCAGGTATAGCTTGTGTAGGTTGCTCACGCTCCGATGCTACCTGCGGAGTAGGTTGATTAGTTGTAGCAGTAGCTTCATCAGGCACAGGTGCCGTAGTAGGTACAACAGTAGGAGTAGTCGGAGCAGCTATCTGTTGCTTAGGCACAGTTGTAGGCTTCATACCAGCTATCAAGCCGGGAATAGCTGTACTAGGTATAGCTCCTTTCTCAACAATCGGCTTGTTATTACCCATCACAGCAACTTGTCCTGCTGCTGGTGCATTGAATGTAGCTACCTTCTCACCAGCGAACGGACGCATTTCTTCACTAGGTAGACGCGGAGGCGGCGGCGGTGTTTGTGGTGTAGCAGGTGTAGCTACCTTTGTAGTACCGCCACCACGCTCAATCTCTAACGCTTCAGGTCCAAACTCGAAGTGACCGAAGTCAGGACGACGCCAATCGCCGCCACTACGTATGCCTAGATCACTGAGTATCTGACCTAACACCTGCGGATTAGCTTGCACCCACTTAGTGAACGGAGCGCTAACACGATTGCGGCTACTCTGATTAACGTCAATGCTCATACCGAAGCCGTGCTGACTAGGTGTACGTGTGCCAGCTATCATTCTAGGTGCATAACCACCAATGCTACCAATCGGCGCACCAGCTTCATACAGCCGACTAATGAACTTGTCGGCTATAGGTGCTGCATCTCTATGCACAACAAACGATCGACCACTGCCATCTGGAAACGGAACGCTAACCATGTTAGCTTCATCGCGGAACCTATAACCTGTGCGCGGTGAGGCGTAGTTAGCACCCTGTGGCACATTAGCAGGAGGCCGCGGAGCGTTGGCGTCTGCTGTTGCTGTCTGTGTCTGTGGCGCATCCATGTATCTGAGTGCAGCCGAATGCCAAGGTGCTACCTTCTCTGTTGCCAACTTATCGAAGTACTGACCAACGGTCATATTCAACGGTATGTTGTTGTTAGCTAGTGTAGTAGCACCATCAACAACTCTACCATTGGGCAGCTTCGTAGGCATAATCACACTAGCAAGCGGCACATCTCTGTTCACTTGCAGCGCTTTAGCAATTCTCGGAGCATTGCCAGCGCCCCACATATGTGCCATGTAGTAGTATGGCATATCAGCGGAGCTATCAGTAAACTTACGACCAGCGAACTTCTCCATGTTTGTGCGATTGCGATCAATGTTAGCAGCAAGTGCGTAGCCCATCTTGTATGGGTCTTGTAGGTCTGCAGGTTTAAGACCATGCTCACGTGCTAACTCTTGTGTGAACTGAAAGAACCCACTAGCACCACCTGCTGACTTAGGATTAGTGCCGATGTTATAACCACCAGCGTTCTCTAGTCCTAGTGTCATCATGATGGTGCCACGCGGCAGCTTGAACTTCTGCTCTGCTTCATCCCACGCAGCGAGCAACTTAGGATCAATGTCTCTAAACCGTTGCGGTGTACCACGTGTAGTAGAAGGTAAGCGCGGATCGTTGTAAGCTGGCCTCTGCTGTCGTGTCTGCGCGCTCAGAGTGACAGTCTCATCAGGACCAGCTTGTGCGAAAGAACTTAGCGGATCATTCTGTGCAGTGTCTTGCTGTTGTGGTTGTTGTAGCGCACCGAACTTACCAATAGGCGGTCCAGTCGGTGCACTACCGGGAATAGCACCTTGCGGCTGTTGCATTGTAGGAGCCGCAGCAGGAGCAGGAGCACCGCTACCTGCACCACCACTACCAAGTGGAGCAGCTACAGGGGCATTAACACCGTCGCGGTAGTTGGGATACTTGCCAGAACGATCTGGACTACCGGGAGCGCCGAAGTCTTCATACATTCCACGTGTGTATTGGTCGCGTAGACCTAACATCTCCTTCATGAACTCTTGCTGACGTAGACGTTCTTCCTTACGCGCAGCAAGTGAGATGTACAGCTTAGTAAGAGCATCATTCGCTGCTGCCTCACGCGCCGCTATTTGCGACGTATAGTCAGGAGCGCCACCTGGCATAGTTCGTGCCATGTTTCACCTGTTAAGAGTACGAGAAGAAGTCACCTTCACCGCCTGTGTATATGTCACTATCACCACCACTACTGCTGCCGAAGCCTTGCACACCTCCGCGGCTGCCACCAGCACCACGCAGCGCACTAGCAAGAGCAGCACCGCCGCTGGCAACAGCATTGCCCCATCCCATGTTAGCTTGCGTGTAGTCTAGCTCGCCACCTTTCTTAGCAAACATACCAGTTGCAGCGTTACCAGCACTTAGTAGACCTGCTTGTGCTGGATCAAGTGTACCCTTTGTATCAATCGACTGTGGCTTGTAGTTAGTCTCAGGTAGCTGACCAGCACGTGTAGCAAATAAGTTGTACAAGTTCGACAGGTTCTTACGCCTGTTATCAGCGACAGCTTGACCACTACCACGAGCAGCTAGTTTAGAGTTGAGTGCAGCTTTAGCATATGCTGCATTGTTCTCACGCATCATGCTAGCTGCTATATCGTCGAAGTTGCTATTCTGTCCTGTCCGCATGGCCTGAGTAAACACGCGACGACCAGCATCACCACTAGCCTCACGTATACCCATAGCCTGTGCATTGTACAGATCGCCCTCCAACTCAGTGTCACTAGGCGTATAAGTGTTTTGTAGTTGTCTCTTAAAGGTATCAGCAAGTGCTTCTTCTTCAATGCCACGTGAGTAGTTGCGGTCCATGACATTCCGACGCATCGGTAGATCATGTTGCAGCACTTTCTTTTGCTCAGCATCTTGCAATGCTTGCATTTCAAGCACAGCAGGTGCACCTTCAACTACCCAACCTTTACCCGGCACAAAGTGAGTACGAGTGCCGCGTATATCTGTTGTACCTAGCTTCTGCTCAGCACGCACTTTCAACGCCATAGCGATAGCTTCTTGGCGCTCTCGCTCGCGCTGCTGCATGTTCATTATATTGATAGCCCAATTCAACTGATTGGTTTCGTCTTGTGCTTCAGCATTCATTATGCCGCCAGCCAAAGACGCACCAGCACCAGCTAAACCACCTATCAGACCGAACATCTCCATCGTATGTACTCCCTAGAAGATGCCCTCATTCGTGCGCGTATTGTTTGCTGCTTCATTTTGGAATGTATCATACAACGCGCTGCTACCTCCGGTAGTCGGTGTAGGAGTGTTACCAACACGTGCAGCAGCTTTGCCAATGAGTGAGTTAACGTCAAAGAACTCACGCCCACCCACAGCACCACGAATGTCACCTTCAAGCTGACCACCACGTTCGCCAGCATAGCTACGAATGCGGTTAGCTTCAGCATTAGGATCGTAAGTAGTACCGAAGTCCCATTCAGCAGCGCGGTCGAGTGCACTCTGCCGACGCGAGTTAATGTCACCAGTGATGCCTGACAAGATGCCTCTGCCAATGCCTTGCAACTCAGTATTAGCAGTAGCCTTACCAGTGCCAAGATCACGCAGCGCACGGTCGTATACTGCTTGTGAAGCCTGACCACGGCCACGTGCTGCATCCAAGTCGGCAAGTGCATCGTTGTATTGTTGATCGAGGATGCTCGCCAGTATGGGATCATCACGCGTTGAACTGAACTCAGTCTCCGCATAGTACGGGTCGATAGCGGTGTTGAACGATGTACGGTACTTGTTGCGTTGACCAGTACGTGCACCACCTAGTATCTCATCAAGGATAGTTGGAGAGAATGCACTAGAGTAGTCCGCCCCCGGTTGTAGTGATTGATTAGCAGTGTTGATCCTACCAGTGAATTGATCGTAGACACCGTAGGGATCACCGCTCTCGATGCCTAGTGAGCGCAGTCTGTTAGTACCGCTGCTCAATGCACCTGTGTATGCTGCACCACGTGACGATTGCCAAGCAGCATCGCTTGCTTCCTTGGCACGGTTTTCTCTATCTCTATCTTCTTGTGCACGACGCTGTTCACGTTCAAACTCTTGAGCAGCTTCCCATTCACGAGCTTGAGCCTGTTCCATAGGCGACGGCTGCGGAGGTGGAACGTAACCACCACCACCTTTAGTCTCTAGCACGCGCTCGTACTTCTTCTTACGCGGCTTGCGTACTCTGTTAGGAATGTCAGTAGCGTCGCCAGCGTCTACACGTAGCTCGTTGTCATTCGACTTGTTCTGCTTGCTCTTGTGCAACGCCCACGCCGCGATGTGTGGTGCGATCATCGTCGTTACCTTTCTGTTTCAAGTGCTTCACGGCTATGTAGCCTTGCTTCTTATACCCTAATCTATCCAGCATAGTGATAATGCGTTCAACTAATTCAGGTTGTTCATCGTGTTCAACTTGCGTGTATATGTGTTCAACATTCTTGTCCTTAGCCCAATGCTCAAAGTGCCAAATCAACAATGCTGCAACTAGCCCACTACGATGCTCAGGTACAACAAACCACATTTCTTGCTGCGCTATATCAGCCATAGAATACAGACTAGGCCGAATAGTGCCAACGATGTACCCAATACGACGACCGTCGTTGTCATATCCCACCCAAGCATTGAGGTACTTCCTCTCTGGATCGCGTATACATTGTATAACAGCCCGCGCTATTGCACGCACATCAAAGTCACGATCACCACCAAACTCGTTGTGGTGCAATAGTGCGAGTTCTTCTATGTCAACACCCTCTTTAGGTGTTGTTAGCGGCATGACTTTCATCAGTTCATACTCGGTATCTTCACGTTTATACCCGCAATACCAAGTAGTATAATCATCACGTAGACGACGATTATGACGACCAGTACCACACCAAGTATACGAATGATGGTAGCGAACGGTTCACCTAGTGGTATGAGTGCGAGCAGTTGTTGACCTGCCCACACTATCACACCTAGGATAATGAGTAGGAAGATAAGACCTATGATAGTAGCTATCATTTGCCCCTCTGTGCTTTCCTCTTGACGCTGTACGCTATAGCAACAGCTTGCTTCTGCGGCTTGCCAGCCTTACGCTCAGCACGCACGTTCTTACTGAACGCAGCTTTACTTGCAGACTTCTTAAGCGGCATCATAGCCTCCGTGGTTGTTATGCTACTTCCTTACGTGGTCGGAGATACGGGAAGATGACTTCTACTTCATCGTCTGTCTGGATACCTAAGTATTCCATCAAACCGGGAGATATGTCTGCTATTCTATCTGTGTCTACATGCGGTCCCCAATCGCTAGGCCATGCTACGAACGCGCGGCCTGTCTTCGGCGCACGAACGAGTGCAACGTACTTCATACTAGCAAGCTGCTCTTTGGTGAACTCGTCGTAGTCCCAACGCATTGCTATGTATGGCACACTAGGATTGAGCCTACGTGCAAGTCCGCTAGTGTTAGGCGGTTGTGAGGCTAGAAACAAATGCGGTGCAGTTTCAACGTCGAAGATGAATGCAAGCCCCTCACTAGGACTAACACCAGTGTCATTAGGTCCACCGAACCAGCTAACCTTACCGTGTGTTTGCATCGTCATTTCTGCACCCTTTGCAACTTCTCTCGTATCTCGTCAGGTGTCTCACGCACACAGACAGCTACACTGCCAACTTGTATACCTGATCCATTCTGCGCCTGACACTGTTGCGTTGCAGGTCGCACTATCTGCACCTGACTGCTCTCAACCCAAATCGGTGAGCCGTCGAGTGATGTTAGCATGATGAGTACGAGTGTCATCATTAGTAATACGGTATTGTTGGTGGTGTGAAGTTTGCAGTCCAACGTGCTATGCCTTTGCTGATACGTAGTTCGTCAATGCTACCCACATAGTTTTGTCCGCTCTGGCACGCACCAATACACAACGCATTAGAGTTCGCTAAGAGTGCTAGTGATGACGACCAAGTAGTTTGCTGTACGCCGTTCTTAAAGGCGCGGAATGTGTTGCCTTGCCGTGTTACAGCAAGATGCTCCCAAACACCAGAAGCCCATGATCCGAAGTTAGCCGTACTTCCTGTTGCAATGTCCCAAGCACTACCATTGCTGGTCATGTAGATTTGTCGAATGCCTCCGCTGGCATATGACAAAATGAATGCTGGCATTGCAGATGGCAAGTCTCGTGCAATAGCACACACTCCACCTAAACGGTTCTCCCACCAATCAATCGTGAAGTCACCGTTGCCAAATTCCCAATCAGCATGATTTGCGAATGTGACGTAACCACCACCGGGATTGTACAAAGCTCCTAGAGTGTTGCCAACGGCTCCTGATGGATTGTAGATGTATGTATTACCGTTGTTAACTCCGTTAGCTTTCGGAGTGAGTGAACTATCTACCATTACTGTCGAGTTGTGTGCACCATCGAAGTGACACAACAACTTCGTGTATGGATCATTACCACCTACCAATGCAGGATCAGTCGGTGGATATGGTGCAGCAGGTACAGAGAAGCCCGCTGTCCATCGTGCTATACCCTTGCTAACTCGCAACTCGTCAATGAAGCAGTTAGTTGGGTAGTTAGTAGCGGCGTCTGCTGCACCAATGTACAGACCACCAGTTAGTGCGGCCATTGGATCAGTGAAACCTGCTTGTGTGCTCTTGAGTGCACCATTCACAAACAACATCATATTAGTACCGCTGCGAACAACAGCAACGTGCATCCATATTCCTGTAGGAGTTGGTACAGTATTATCAACTAGGTATATATAACGCACAGGACCAGGCGTTCTGTACGCTTCAACAGTGATCTTAGCATTGCCAGCACCAGTAGTGCCATCAATAGCAATCCACAAGCGGTCATTCAAGTCAGGACCGATGTGTGAAACTAACCCGTTCCACGTTGGTGCAATAGCATTCACACGCACCCAAAAGTCGATAGTCCAATCGCCAGTGCCAAACTCCCAATCGGTATTGTAAGGATAACTTATCTTGTCACCTGCACCGTCGAACAGACCTGATGCAGTACCGAACATGACCTGTGCTGACGAAACCTTAGCATCACCTGTAACTGTGGCATAGCCTTTCAGATACATCGAAGCGTCGAAGAACAGCGTCGAGCCTGTTGTGCCATTCATGTGCAGCAGTAGCTTCGTGAAGAAATCAGGATCAGGACCGTATGGCTGTATAGGAGGTGTAAAGTCGCCTGTCCAACGTGACACTTTGCTAATGCGTAGTTCTTCAATATAGCCGTTGTAGTCAAACCCTGTGGTAGCTTCACCAAGTCTGCCTACAGACAATTTACTACCACTAGCATCCAGCGAACCAGCGAACGAAGCAGTACCTTCTGTTACACCGTCGATGAATAGATAGAACAGCGTGCTTGCTCTAACAAGTGCAATGTGATGCCAACCACTGCCAGCGAAGGTTGACAGGCTGGTTATGTTGACAACAGGATTACCTCCTGAGAAGCATACAGCGCTTATCTTGTTGTTAGTACCAATGTCAAAGTCAACAACACGCCCACCTGTTGCATTAGATTGTCCGAACAACACTTGTACAGTACCGAAGCCACCTTGACGATTGAACCAACATTCAACTGTGAAGTTGGCAGAGCCAAATGCCCAATCGGCGCTATTAGGATAGTTGATGCTATCACCAGTGCCATCAAAATACATAGCACCATTACCGAACTTCGATACTAGTGTACTAACTTTGCTGTTGCCAACAACAGCCGCATTGCCATGCCTACCTATTGAGTAGTCTGTGAAGATTGTGGAGTTGTTAGGACCACTACCATGTAACAGCAACACGCAGTCAGCATCATTGCCTGTAGCGCCAACAGGTACACCGCCCTGACGAGCAAACAACGCTGGTGTGTTTCCCGCCAGCATCAGGCAAACCCCGCCGAGAAGGTGCAGTAGACGTCGCCGCTGCTGATAACCACATAGGAAATTATGTCAATCTGGCCGACGACACTTGTTGGCTTCACGCCACCGGGAAATTTGTACATCGCCCCGTAGGAAGTGATCGTGCCGCCGCTATTGATGAGCCGGATCAGCCCTTTCTGACCAACCTTCCAGCTAGTTGGATTTGCAAGTGTTCGCGTCCCTGACGGGATATTCCACGAGAAATCAAGGCCGAGAGAAAAATCTGGCGCAACGCTCGCAGCATCAGTAAGCGCCACCACTGCCGCCGCCGCAGTCCACACCGCGCCGGGTGTAAGCATCTTGGTCGGCGCGGCGTTGCTAATGTATTCGGCAGCGGTAGCGGCAGACGGTACAGCAGCCGTGACGAATGCTGTTGTAGCTATACTAGTATCATTGTCACCCTGACTAGGTGTAGGCGCTGTAGGGTTGCCTGTGAATGCAGGACTGGCTAGTGGAGCTTTAAGTGCATCTGCAGCATCGACATATGTCTTGTCAGCTTTTAACGCTATAGCTGTATCTTGCGTTGCGTTCTGCGTGTTGACATAAGTCGTATCAGCTTTAGCATTGATGTTCGTTTGCAGTGTAGTATCTGCCGCCTGATAACCGGCAACGATAGTTGCATCTTGGCTATCAACGTAGGTCTTATCGGCCTTCGCGTTTATTGTAGTATTCTGTGCGGTATTAGCAGTATCAACGTACAACTTCGTCGTTGCATGGTCGTCAACAGTAGGCGTACCAACGTGCACCTGTGCAAACGTAGGCGTATCAGTAACACCAACACCAATGTTCTCAGCCGCAGCCAGTGGATCAGCAACGTCGCTAAGGTTGTTAGCACTTTGCATGTCACCCGAACCGCTGCCACTCGTTCCTGAGTTGCCAGTACGTGTGAATGCGATTGCAAGATGATCGTCAGGAGCAACAACACCGCCATGCGAGATGTGTATAACTGACACCTCTTGCCATGTGCCGTGGTCTATGACAGGACCATTAACATCAAGCACCATGTAGTTCTCAGGCGAGGCAGTGTTGCGAATGTAGATACTACCGCGTGATGTTAAGTTGGTGCTATCATCCCACGTGATGACCCAAGGGCTGACATTAGGATTACCGAAGTCGGCGCTGTTTGCACTCAGTATAAGTCGCGTGATGCTAGTAGGTATAGCACTATTAAAGCGCGACTTACCTACACCGGGATCAGCTACAACAGTACTAGCATCGAAGTCCCAACGAAACGCACTCTGTGCACTCGTCGCCGCAGATGCAGCTTGACTAGCTTCCGCGGCGCTAGCTGCTGCTTCTGCTGCCGACTGAGCGGCATCTGCTGCACTCTCTGCCGCAGCATCCACAGACAACACGATGTTGGTGGCGTCGAAGATCGTCTGCCAGAAGGCGGCATCAGGAGGGAAAGTAGTACTAGAGGTGTGCGACGTAGTGCACAGGTAGTAGGCGTAGTCATCTACTACAACAATGTCACCAAGAGCAAACACCGTAAGAGGTGTCCACGGACCACGAAACAGTGGAACGCCTAATAGCTGCAATGTCCAGTAGGTAGGATTAGCTGTACGGTCGTCAGCAAAGGTGCCAGTTGCAGCGCTTGTATGTTGTACTAAACATCTATACAAATCACCAGTCTGCGCGTCAAATGTTCTATCGCCTATAACATACAAAGTACTATTCAACCACTCACCACGCACAGGCGGCGTGCCGAGTTGTAAGAACATACTATCAAGCTGGTTCCAGTTCGCATACTCATGTGTATGCCAACGTGGAGTGTCGAAGTTAATGAGTTTGAAGCCGTAGTTAGGAGTATAGCCGCGTATATTAGCTACCATCACATCGCCCCTCTCTACGAGCGGCGATTGAGCCATATATCTTCTTGTTTGTATAGTAAGCTAGATAGCACATTTTCTCTACTTTGTCAATAGCCTACATAGTAGTATCTACTAGCCGCGCACAACGCTTCCTTTCTGATACAGGAAGCTG
>Ga0247791_1000001_pt1 | contig 53691 bp, 89 predicted proteins | sample UWRJS081202R4_FD_180957 | JGI IMG/M metagenome (GOLD analysis project Ga0247791, IMG submission 180957) | Soil microbial communities from Arlington Agricultural Research Station in Wisconsin, United States - UWRJ-S081-202R-4 | ecosystem: Environmental > Terrestrial > Soil > Agricultural land... | reverse complement strand
CGAGTTGTAGAGTTCGCGGGACAAGCGTAGCGTTTTCCAGAGCGCAGCTTCCTGCGATGGATTCGGCCTGAGCTTGAATTGATATGTGATCATCTGAAAAATGAATATAGGTAATTATTTGGAATTTCAACCACTATTTCCAGTTCATGCGCTGATCTGTTTGGCAAGGTTGTGGAACCCGGCTGCGATAACCTGAGGGTCTACCTGAACTGGTTCGGCTTGCACAGGGTCATCCAGGACACGTAGAACGCCCTTACCGTCCGCCTGCTCCCTTGGTACTGGTTTGTCGCTCCGACGCCTTCTAGTGGCCTCTGCGCGCAACCGCACCGCCAATTCCTCGAACTTCTCCACATCGGCTACCGAGTTCCGGAAGTCCAGGGAGGCTTGGACGAACCCCTTCTGCCCGATCTTGATCTGGGTCTTGATGTGGTTGATCACCATCGTCATGTCCTCGGGGGTCATGCCCATCTCGCACAACTGGGTCAGGGACATCTGGCGGGAGTAGGTGAGGGTGAGGTCGAGTCCAGAGGCTTTCTGGTAAGCTTCCAAAAGGAGCTGAGGGGTGGACATCAATAGGTCTCCTTCAGGTGCAGCCTTACCCACCCCATGTCGGCCATGTTCACATTATCGCTGTGTTTTGTGATGTTCCCGTTTACTGGGTCGTACCACGCATCGATTTCCATCGGTGGGTTCATGCAAGCCCAAACGGTGTGCATTGTTACCGGGTCCACCACCCTTAGAGTTCCCGGGTTTTCCAGAGCACCCCGGACCGCTTTAACGTCGTCCTCGTACTCGATGGGGTAAAAGTGGCCTTCACGGAAGAACAGGTAGGGTTTCATTGTGTTGATTGTTTACTGAAATTCTCCACCGTCGCCTGCGCTGCCGCCCAAGCCTGCCCTTCGGTTCCGTTCTTCTCCGATCTCCCGAACTCCTCCCACCTGAACCCCATTGGGCAGTCGGATCTGGAGTGGACCACGGCAAAGACTTCCTGCCTGCGCTGCCAGAAGCATTCCAGCTTGGCTCCGCAGGGGCATTGGAGTTGAGGAGGGAGGGTCATGGGAAGAAAGTTCCAAGATTTACCGTCACTCCAGGCTTTAGAACCTCGTCGTTGTCTCCCCAAACCGTTGGAAGGTAAACTTCCATTGAAAGCCTTCCTCTTCGATCTTCCTCAACCTCAATCATAACCCCGGTGCTTCCTTCATTGTACTGGGACAGGAAGATTCTTAGGGCTTCTTTGAACTCCTCTGCTCTTTGTTCTTCGTTCACAGTAAGCGTAGACACCGATCTACTGGGGGTGTTCAAAGTTTAGGATCGGACGATGATGGGCATGGTGGTTATTGGGTTAAATCGTCCACACTGCAAGGAGTGGTGGGCTCGGGCGTCGCACGCATGGGCCGTTAGGGGATCACTGGTTGTTGGCTAGCCAGCCAAGGGCGTAGCCGATTAGGTGAGGGCTTTTGAGGGTCAGTTCTGAGAGTTCCGGGATAGCCTCACAGGAAGCGTCAATCAGGGTGTAAACCCCCTCATCCACATGGTAGGAGAAATCCCTGCGGTATCCTGCTTTCCAAGCAAGGAAGGCCCACAGCAGGACATGGTTGGGCATCGGCTGGCCGGTCTGGTTATCCACCGCAATGCAGTTTGGAAGGTCGGAGATGATCATGAATTGAGGATTTTGGTGATTCTCTTGTGGGTGGGAAGCGTAGCGTTCTCGGTGACCACTTCCCGGATCGCCTGGAGCTTCTGGTTGGCGCAGTCGTGAGCGTCCTGAAGGAGTTTGCAGCGGTCCCAGATGGCAAAGGGGTAGGTGTCATGAATCGGGGGTTCCACTTCCAGCAGGCAGGCTTTCCAGCAACGCTCCCCAAGAGGTTCATACCTTGGGGTTGGTATCCCTTCGGTGCTCATGAGTGGGCCTCCGGGGGTTCGGGCAGGGGTTGCCAGTGGGTGGGATAGTATTCGCTAGGAAGCAGGCTGTGATCCCAAGCAACTCTCCAGCCTTGTCTGACTGATGGATGAGAGAAATAAATTGTGTGTGGGTGGTCGAAACCATTGAGGAGTGCCAAGATTCTGGTTCCGTCATGAGGGGCTTCTGAGATTGGTTGCCAGTTCATTTCAAGGGTAGACCCCAGTGGGGTAGGGGGTGTTCAAACATTTGGTTTAAATCGTCGGTAATGGTGATGGAAGTGAACCCGCAGGGTCGCGGTCAGGCGCTCATGGAAGTTATCCAGGCATTTGGTTGATCATCGAGGGAAGCTCAGCCAGCAACTTGAGAGCCTCAGGGCGGTACAGGTTGATTTGTCCTGAACCAGCACTGATTTCCAGGATTGTTCCTCCGCAATAAAGTTCAAGCTTCAAGGCCCCATCTTCATCCATTTCGGACTCTTCGTTGGTTTGCATCTGTTCTGTAGACAGCGTATCGCTGAGTCCTGTTCAATCGCGAGGATCGGGACGCAGGTCTTGGTTGTTGAGCTTGGCAAATCTCATGGCCAATCCGCAATCCACGGGTGCCACATCATTGGTGGTGATGCATTCATCTGCCACCACACCCCATTCCTGAAGCAGATTCATCGTTTTGATAGGACAGAGGTTGAAGGTTTCACAGTATTCGGTGAGGGCGCTCATGATTTTTGAAAGTGTTTCTCCAGACCCTCAACGTATCCCTTCACATTCGAGATGGGAATGAATCTACCATCTTCTTCTCGATGGAATTTGAGGTTGATGAGTTCGTGAAAAAGATCAGGGCGTCTTTGCCTAACTAGCGGGCATCGTTGAAAGATGGCGAACAGCTCTTCTTGGGATGGAGAGCCTTTCGGAGCGCCAGCCTTTTCAAATTCCTCAAGACTCAACGAACGGTAACCGGAACGGTTTTTCTTTAGATTTTTTGTATCTGGAGATGCTTTTGCTTCTGCTTCTGTATCTGCTGACAACATTGACATCTCACTTTGTGATTGACCGTCATTGACCGTCATTGACGTTTGCTGACTCCGAGTTGACGTCTTCTGCCTGAACTCCTGTTGCTTGAGACGGTTGTATTCCCGGCGCTCGTCCGTGCTCATCTTGGCTCGGTACTTGGCGTGATTGAGGATCGCCCAGCCTCCCTCCACCTCTTTGATTCTCTTCCCGGCGTTCTCCTTGGTTCGGGAGTATTTGTCGGGGGCCATCAGCTTTTTCAGGGCTTCTTCGCAGTCCCCGATGCTCACACGGGCCATGTCTGCCAGTCCCGGAACAGAACCCTCAGCCACTCCATTCTTGTCCGCCATGGCCAGCAGGGTGATCCAGACCAGTCTGGTTTTGTCATCTTCCCTCCAGATTGTTGAAGCCAAGATGGAATTGAAGAGTTTCGTGTAACCGGACATGCTCATAGGGTACGATGCCGTCAACTCGGCGTCAAACATTTTGCTGACATATTGTGAGGTCACGCAACGTTACGACAGGTAACGCAAGGTAACGTTCAATAACGAACTGAGCTGTTACTTTTTCGGTTTATGCAGACATTCCCTCTCCACGCGCTCCTTTTCCTCATTCAGAAGGCTCTGTCCCTTGGCTGTATTCACGCACTTTGGACACAGGGAAACCCTCCAGAACCAATTCCATCCACTGTTTGGATTATTCGCCCGCAGTCCACCGAAGGCGCGGCAAATGGTGCAGGTGCGAGGAGTCATGCCGATAATGACAGCACAGCTTTCATTCCGTTCAATCCCCCACAAAGGAGAAGGCCCCGCCTTTTACAGCGGGGCCTTTGTTGGAACGGGTTGCGGGACTCCATCCAACTGTATATCTGTCCGAGCAGAGACGTTCAGGTCGTCACCCTGCATTGGCCCTACTTCCTCCTGCTATCGGGCGCACTCAGCAGGCAGTCGGTGTGGAATTACTTCATTGGAGTGATCCTTAAGGCGCGATTTCGAGGTTTCACTTTCGTGTTCGGAGTGAGTAGACACCCAACCTAGGGTTGCGTTCAAATCTTTTCAACCGGCGCTCTCCGTGCGACGCCCGCGTGTTACATTCCGTGGTGTTACCGCCGATTTAAACAAGATGTGGCGCATTAACAAAAGAGGGCGAGAGAGGCGGGACGCTACCCCCGAGCATCCAATCCGGGTATAACCGCCAACCGGAAAGGCACGTTTTCGAACTCCAGATATGTGAAACTGTCAAAAGACTCTACCCCATTAGACCACCGACCAGGGCCGATGTTCAACAGGAACAGCAATAAAACGAGTGTTTCTTGTCCTCGGGTACTACTTTCCCGGTAACAACCTCGTAGTGATGCCAGAACTCCGTGGACTGGAAGGAGTCTCTCCAGTGTTCCGAGCCCCGTTGGACTTGGTAATCCTCGGACTCCAGCCAAGTTTCCGCGTGCTCCATCATCGTCCAGTCAGCCAACCCAAGCTCTTCGGCATGGGCCTTGATCCAATCCTTGGACTTCTCGATGTGCTCTTCCCGGCTGATCGTAGAGGGCGTTTCCTGCGCCGTAACGGGCTCTGTAGCATCCTGAAACGCAGGATGGGACCATTGGTGCCGCAGAGAAGTGATGGAGCCGGGAATGAGGAATAGCCAGAAAGTCTCCCCGGTTTTCACTGGACGGCGCAGAAACGGGTCCACGATGCCAACTTCCTTGTCCACGTCCGTTGGACCCATTGCGGTCCCATCCTTTCGGATTGCCACGTACTCCCCCGGAGAAAGCTTCTCTCCTGCCTCAACGGGAGCCACCGCAACGTGGATCGCATCTTTGAACTGTTCGGTGGTGATGATTTGGCCGATGCCAAGTTTGGATTGATCGCTCATAAAGTCAGTTTGTCCTGATGTCTCAAAGCCGCGCTCTGTCGCGACTCCGGCGCGTCTAATTGCATTGCCGTTGTGACGTTAAGCGCCAGCGTAGACTGCAATTCCCTGACTCTCTCCAGTGCAGCCGCAAGCTCCCGTTCGAGCTGCCGGGCGAAGTCCGATTCGCAGTACGGTCCAAAGGCATGTCGGTCTCTGCCATCGCAGCTCACTTCGAAAGCCTCTTTGTCAGTTCTTGGTGTATCACTCATAAGGCTCGCAGGCGCACAGAAACGCCCTCTACGGGGTTTTTGGGCAGCGAGAGGGTCATAGGACCTCCCTGAACTTGCGCTTGGTGTATTCCGGGAATCCGATTGGCTCTGTCATCCGGTAGCAGTGCTCGTGCTTCACCCACACCTCAATCTCCATGGGTTCTGGTTTGATGCGGTACTGAAAAGCACTCCATGTCCATGAGACATCGGAATCATTGCAGTCGCCCCATCCTTCGGTATCCCGAGGTGCAAACTGGATAGTTGTGCCATCCACCCACGCCTGCATCACTTTAATTGCTTCCTGAGTTTTGTCTTTTGTCATGATCTTACATTTGAATGTGGATGCGACACTTGAGGGTCACTTCGGTTCAATCACCTCCGTTTTAAACAAAGGAATTCCCCAGCCCCCAAGGGACCTACATTCATAAGCCCCACCCCAACAGGGTCTACAGCGGTGAGAGTTCCACAGCGGTTCCCACCTACGGTCAGTCAGGGAGCATCGTGCTTGGGGGCCAGGGTCTCCCCCGCGTTCAAGGGAGGAGAGTCAAGAGGGTCGTACTGGTTGACGACTTTCCAGAGAGCGAAACAGGCATCAAAGAGCTTTCGACCCTGAAACTTCTCCCGGAAATCGTACTCACGAAGGAGGTACTTTCCAGGCTCCGAAGTTGAGATGAAGCAGTTCCACAGCCGGTCCACCTGCCAAGTGTGGATATCCTCTCCGTGCCGCCCATCGCAATAAGCGACCAACTGTGAAATCCTATCAGGATAGTCAAGTTTCTTCTCCAAGGAGTCCACGCACTTGAAATCAACGACCCAGTTCTCCCCGTAAAGGTCAATGCATCCCCCGTAGCCCAGCGGGCTCGCAAACGAGCGTTCTGCCCCAAAGGGCTGTCCCCATACCCCAATCTCCTTCAAGGCCTTTATAGCGCCCTTTATGTGCTCGGAATAGGCCGAATCAGGAGGCCATTCGAGTTCAGAGGCAGGTGTATTAAGCCAACGGAGGTAATGTTCGATCGCCCCATGGATCTCGGTACCTAAATCCCGTGCCTTCGACATGTTCTCCTCGGCTGTTTTGAGCACATCAGAAACCCAGTCTTCCTCTCCATAGCGGCAGTCCCCGCAGTTTTCAGTGGTCCAGGCTGCACGAGCCACCTGATCCTTCATCCAAAATGAGAGCCCCGGTTTGGCTTGGATACCAAGGATTCCTGATACCGAGGGGTAAAGTCCCAGTTTCTTTGCGTCCCGGAGCGTTGTGGGGCGCATCGTTCCGGGTTTGGACTTGTTTTCCTGTTCGTGCGCGGGGCGACCATCGGGCCAGTAAAAATGACCGCTTTCCGAGGCGTACTCTTTAGGGGCTGAGGCGATCATTTTCGTTTCCTCTTCATGTTCGGGCTGTCCTGGAGGCAATCCCGCAGGGCGAGAGCATCCAGAAGGTCTGGCTGGTAGGCTTTGAAGGTCTCGATCACCGCTTTGGGTCTATTGGGGTCAACCCTCTGGTGTCCCAGGATCTCCGCGTACTTGTAGGGAGCACGTTCGAAGGGGTAATCCCGATCAGGAGGGCGGTTGTCCCTTCCGAGCTTCCCAAACTTGTCCCAAATCTCCGCGTAGGCAGCTTCAAGGCTCACGTCATCGGGAAAATCCGCCTCGCACTTTTCCTTGTGGTACTTCGTTCCGTTGGTATCCATCAGGGAGTACTTGGTGAAGAAAATCCTAGTTTTCATCGGTCCCAGTTGTCCCTGAGTTGATCGGTTCGGAAGGTTGGGAAGAGAACGTACTCTGAATTCCCATTGCAGCGGCATCCAGAAGGAGGGCTCACACTGCTTCTTCCGTCAGAAACCATGATTAGCCTTTCATTCAGGTTGTACGCCATGGATTTGAAGCATCGTAGGGCATCATCCGAGTTCCTGAATTCCGCCACCAAGGTTCGATGGCATCCCTCAAATCGGTAAATCGTGGCGCTCATTTTGGTTTCACAGTGGAGGTTTCGGTGAACATTGCCTTAATCCAAATCAGGAAGCGTTCGGAATTCTTGCTTCCCTTGTTCCTCTGTTTGACTTGATCCTCCAGGTACTCCCGGATGGAATCCATGCGGGACTGGCGCATGAGCGAGATCAGCTCATCAACTTCAGGGTTTTGTTTCATTGGATTCCAGCGATTTGACGGTGAACGGCGATAATGGAACGAAGGGACTCGATCTTGGCCATGCAGACTGTGAAATCAGTCAGGACAAATTCAGCTTTGGCGTAGCTGTTGGTCAGGTCCTTCATGGTGAGTTCGTACTTCTCCGAGGCCATGGCGATGTGCTCTGCTTCCGCTGCCGATTTGGCTTTGTTCTTGAACGCTTCTACCACGGCCTTGCTGAGCGCGTTCTTCTTGCGATCGGAGTTGAACTCCTTGACCGTCCGGGCTGCTGCCACGTCTTTCGACATGGCAGACAGCTTGGATAGTTCACTGGACAGTTCCTTGGTGGCACGGAACAAGTCCGTGTAGTCCGGCGAGGTGTCCTGGTTTTGGCTGGATAGGCTCATCAGAAGGGGCTGCTTTCGTCGATTGGAATGTCGTAATCAGGCTCTGGTTGGTGAAACTCCGGTTCTGGATCAGGCTCCGGGTGAGCAGGCTGACGCGTCTGGTCCATCACCGGACGCGTCAGGTAGGAGGAGAGGAACTTCTGAAGCTCGATGTCCAGCTTGGTGGCCGCATCGTTGGTTTCCGGGGTTATCTCCCGCAGGGCGAACACCGGAACCCGGTAGGTCACTTTTCCCTTCTTACCCTCGGTGAACCCGGCGATGTCCACCGCCTTCTTGTAAAGGTCGTTACGATTCTTGTTCCGGAAATCCGACCATTCCCGCAGCGCAGCTCCCTTGAACATGACCGATCCAATCTTCATCTCCCCGTTCTCCTTGAACGCCACGTAGAGGTTCACATTGAAGTTTCCGCCAACTGCCGCCACGCGGTCTTTAATGGCGCTGTAGATGCCCTCAGCGAGAACGCCGTTGCCCTTGAAGGCTTTGACCACAAACGGGTCCTTGCGGGTGTCCTTGACCTCGTTTGAGTGGATGCCGGACTCCGAGGGATCGTGCCAGCCCCGGATCGTGGAAAGCTGGTCCAGGAGGATGAAAGTGAACTTGCTGCCAAGATCCACGTTCTCTTTCTTCTCCTTGTCGTAAAATCTCAGGTTTCCGTTCCCACCATCCCACTCCATCCATCGAGTGCAGGGGTGCTGGGAAGATTCATTAGGGTTACTTCGGCTCATATAGGTATGTTAGTTGGTTATAGCGGGCGCAATCTTGGCAATAGAGTCAGAGGTTTTCATTCGAAAGTAACAATCATGGACTCCATTCCTTCTTCCCAGAATCCAATTATTAGATAATGATTGGCAACGTTGATGACTTTCGTCATGTCGAATATTTCGGAAGCTGGGAACCTGACTTCCTTTTCGTCATCGATCGTACAAACCGCCTGATCTTCCTCATACCTCAGGAGCTTCCAAGTTAATGGATCTTGCCTGCAAGCCACGATAGCTCCAGGCTCAATCGGTTGACCCTTGATCCGGTCAATGGCCTTTTCGGTTGCTTCTTGTTTAGTCATATCAAGTTAAGACACCCCAGCATCCAATCCGTTCATTCGGGAATGCCCTTCAGGATGGTGTGTGCGCGGGTGAGGGCCTGTTTCAGGAGGCTTGCGTACGTTCTATCAACGCCGTGTTTGAGTTTCGAAGCGATGCAATCGAACTCAGGTGCGCGAAGTACACGAAGGTCGTCGAACTTTATAGTATCGTAGCCAGCCTCGTGAGCCGCTCTCCACGCTTGGTACTTGGCTTTGGATGCGCTGGATGCTGCGTAGATTCCAGAATGAGGCGGAACCCAAATCTTCACCGATACCTCAAACGCTTTCGTCTCCGACTGGCCGGATGGTTCGGGAGTCATAGGGATAGGTTGAGCGCGGCGACCAGGGCTCGGCAGCGTTGTTCGGCGGTTAAGGAAAGCAGGGCTCGCGTGTCTCGCCAGTCTTGCCAGCCATTTGGGAAATACTCGTTCCCAAGGATCACGGAATATGCGTGCCACTGCTCATCCGTCAGCCTCGCTTCCAGAGTGGCGACGCAATCCAGGGATTCAAGCGGATCGCCAAACGCCATTCCGTCTGCGGTTACTAGCTGCCAGAATCCACCTCCGTCCTCAGTAAAGATTCGGATTCCAAACTGGATGGCCCAATTCGATAACGCGTCACGCATTTCATCGTTGGTCATAGGGAGGAGAGGAGTTTGAGGATTGCTCGCTTTAGGTAAACAGCCTGATCGAGCGTTTCCTCGTATGCGTGCTGCAACCACTCTCGCAGAGCTAGAGGATTATCGGCCACCGAAACGCCGTACTTTTCAATTCCCTTCGCCTGCCGAGCAGCGATGTCGGCGCACACTTCAGCTTCAATGCCGCTCACCCTGTCCCTCAGCTCATGGTCCGGCTGGGAGGCGAGGGCGAATTCGACCGCATCAACCCTGTAATATGGGCCGTTACAATCTAACTGACCTTCGTGGTTGTACCGTTGGCTATTGCGAATGGATTGTACCAGCTTCGCGTTGTGCGACTGGAGGGAGAGCATCTGAGCCATCTTTTCGTGCTCGTAGCCGATTCCGTTAATGACCCGAGTCAGAACGTCGTTCTTCGCCTTGGCTTCAGCGAGTTCGGCTCTGAGTCCATGCATCCCCTCCAGCTTATCTTTCAAGATAAGTATCTTGTCCGTTTCCGAAGCAAGAACGGTCCTCATTCGCTCGGACTCCACTCGTTCGGCAGCGAGTTCGGCTCTGAGGGATTCGATCGTCTTATCCCGGTCGTAAAGTTCCTTGGTCAATCGGTCGATCTCTTCGTTTCGCTTCTGTTGTTCTGGTGTCATGGCGTTAGTCCTTACTGCAAAGGCGCACGAATCGGTTGAATCGCTCGTTTCCCAATCCCTCTTTCAAGATCGATTTATCTGCGGGCTTTAGCGGGAGCAGTCCGGCATCGCGAGCAACGTCGCTAACCATTTGACGATCGTTCTGCGAGTACGTGGCGCAGTCGAGAATCGTTTGGGCCATCGTGATTGTGACTAGTCTGTAATCGTGTTCGTTCATCCCTATCCCTCCTTGGGTGCTCCTGTCAGGCGGGAGATTATTGACTTTCTGGTCCGTTCAGCTATGCTGAATGCCGTAGTTTCGGAAGGCATATAGGTGAAGTACCAGTCCAGTGCTCCGGACGCAACCTTGAGCGCGGCTTCGAGTGAGGAGATGCGGACGTGTAGATCGCCAGTGCTTGCGGTTAGCATGACCGTTCCGCAGGAAGCGCCGCAATTGTCACACATTATTTCTGGCGACTCAACGGTCTCAAGCGTTCGCTCCAGCTCCTCAACCCGGCGCTTGAGTTCGTCCATCTTAACATTGCACTTCCCAATAGTTCCGTGCTGCCTTTTAGTCAGGCTAATCTCCGATGTGAGTTTCGCTTCCAGCTCCTTGTTTTGTTCCAAAAGGAAGGAAATAACCCCTTCGCAAGCGTCGTTGTCGCGCTTGAGTTCGTCTCGCTCGGAGGTGAGTCTATACTTGCATCCCACCGCGTGGTATTGAATGTCCGGGCTTCTCGTCAGGCAGTTACATGATGCGACGACTGAATCGCTGGCCAAGTCACGCTTTAGCTGTTCTTTATGCATCGACAGTTCCTCCTTCTCCCGAGCGTGCGAGAGGGCTAGTCTTCGCCAACGCTCTCGCTCCAAGTTGGTCAGTGCGTCCCACTCGTAAGAGTTTCCGCACCATTGCTTGAATATTTCCGATCCGTCGTCCCGTCGCTGTTCTTCTGGAGATAGGTCAGTCATGGGGTTGGTTTGGTTTAAGGATAAATGCTGCGATGTGTCGTCCGGTTCCTTTCCCGGTGGATCCATCTTCAATGGCGTGCCACCTAACATCGCCCAGGTTTCTAATGTTTGGACAGATTGTCGCCTTGAGCATCATGAGAACCCATTTATCTACGGGGTAGACGACCACGGATAGCTTGCCTTTCTCCTGTTCCATGATGGCCTTTCGCATCCACGCGGTCGGCCCTTTCTTGCGCCCTTCGTGAATGATGGACCCGAAGGGAGGATTGACGTAATTGCGCTGGCCCCATTCGCAGGTCAGACCATCAAATCCTTCAGGTTTCGGATATGGACAAGGGTCAAAGTCGAAATGAAACTCTGAATCGAGCGAAGCGTATATCTCGGGAGGTGTAAGCCAATAGTGTTTTCCGTCGTCACGGTTTCCTTGGTGAAACTTATTACTGAACGGACGAAGCTGCGACTGGTGTCTTTCGCTCATTCCTTCTCCTTCAGGACCAGCGCGAAGAACGTGCGGATGATGTTGAGGCGGTCCTGGTGGCCTTCCTTGGCGTGCAGGGCCATTTCGAGCATCAGGGCTAGTTCGGCTAAACGGGCGTCTGGGATCATTGGTTAATAGGGCCTTCCATCCCAAACCGGAGTTAGTACCGAGCGATTGGCGTTTGGCACGGATGCGATGTTGCAGGTTCCCTGGATGGGCTTTCCTTGCAATTTGGCTTCCGTAACGACTGCTTCCAAGGCAACAATGATATCCTGGGGAGAATCTCCAGACACTGCAATGTAGGCTTGGAATGGCTTGGGATCGTGGACGAATTGGTGAGGAAATGTCATATTGATGAGCTGTAGTGGAGGTGGACGGTGAACCTTTCGTATGAAATATCGAAGTAGCTGGAACCCTCGTTGTCCTCGTCCATCGAGTGGCCCAGCTCATGACCGAAACGCATGGCTTGGGAGCGTGTCGCGAACCGGAGGTGAACCGAGACGCCTTCCTCGCCCCCGATGACTGCACTGATGTGGGGAGTTCGCACGCAATCCACCATCTCGGGGGCGTGCAGCAACAGCCAGTCCTGCGCAATGTCCAGAGCCAGCCGCCCAGCGATAAACTGCCCCCGCAGGGTGTCGGGGAGATCGGCGAGGGAGGTCATGCGAAGTCCTCGTCATTGACTACCGCAACATCTCCATGAATGGAAAAGACTGTTCCGGGTTTACAAATGGAGTGATATAGGGCCGTGGCTTTACTGTTCACTGGAAGACCATCCAGCATCCCGGTATCACTAACCAGCACTACACGCCCATCCCGGAGGTTGAAAGTGTCGAGTGTATCGTACCCTAGTTCCTTTTGGATAGCCGGAATAGATGGTCGATTCATCACTTGCAGCTCGCTTCCATCCGCGCGCAAGATAAGGTAAGTGTTTTTGGTCATGGCTCAACTAAGACAGCGATGGCTTCAAAGCGTTCAAATGGGCAAGTCCTGCTTCCAGCGTGCGTTCAGCTCCACCGGGGTGAACATGCTCTCCACCGGGACGCGGACCTCCACCCGAACGGGATGCCACTTGGGCTTGAGGCGCGCAGGGGGCGGTGTCTGAGGGACGAAGAACCAAGGGGTGAAGGACAAATACAAAGCGACCAAGCTGAGCGCGAAGAGGCGGTGCATGGTTCTCATGGTGCTACGTGGCGAAAGAAAACGACCTTCTGTTTATCCCCGCACCGACAGTGCATGTTTTCCATGTCGGACTCGCGCGCTCGCCATCCGTCCACCTCAAAGGGCTTTAGTGCTTCCGCAATCAGATCCTTTTTGTTTTTTGCACACACGTCCACCTTTGGGACCAGTTCTGTTTTGTTCTCCGCTTTCCAGCCTACCTTGTCGGGCCTGAATTCAAACTCGATTGGCTTATAGGAAGATCCGGTGACGAGTGCTCCGAACTCTTCTAAAGACATAAACCCTTCAAAGAATTCAATTCCGCTGTTGTCCTCCTCAATCATGATGTGGATGCGGGGCTCACGGCCTCCTCCATGGACCTGACCGATGCTGATTCGTCCTTTCATTATTTTAGTCATATCAGAACTCCAAAGACAGCCCCGCTGGGGTTTCGTTCACAATGCGCGCACCGTAGTGCTCAGATTGATGGCTTAATCGCTCAGAATCGCCCGCCACGGTGGTTTCGATGGGCGCAAGGGCTCTCTCCCTCTGGCGATGGTACTCGCATTCCTGGAGGGTCACCCAGCGAATGACCCCGGTCCAGACCACCAGAGCAACCAAGCCAAGCCACTTGGTTTTGCGCTTCTGCCGTGCTTCCGCGTTGAAGCGGGCGAGGTTGTGGCGCAGATAGGGGACGCGGGCGGGTTTCATGGCTGGTAAGCTTCGTGGCGTTTTGGGTGAATGATGGATCGGAAGGTCTTTTGCGTGGGAAATAGGAGCTTGGTTTGCGGAATGCAGCGGTGGCCCGCTTTGGCCCCGCATGTTGGACATGGAGTAGTGCGGCGAATGGTGGCAGTTGAAGGCTTCATATTGATTGAGGACTCGACACTGTGGGTGCGAGTTCAAGGGTTGAGTGGACGATTAAATCCAAGTGTTTGGGAGTTACGCCCCCGCCCCAAGTGCGGAGCGAGGGCGCACTACTACCAAATTAGAGGAGAATGGAGGTTAGGCGTTCAATCTCGTCCCAGGTGATGGTGTGGCAGCCCGCTTTGACACCCTCGCCACCGATCGAATCAAGCTGATAATGCCCGACACGCATGGTAACCCCATTGCGGGACCATCCCTCTGCCTTTTTAGTCAGAACGAAGGCAAAGGCCCTTCTGGCGTCAGCAAGGGGCACTCTAGCGCCAAGGGTGGAGACAAGCTCGTCGCCTTCGATGCGGAATGCGACGGGGAACAAGCGGACGTTGAAATATTGCGCCCCTTCCGTGGCGTGTTCACCGCGCAGCCATGCATCGTATGCTTCTGTCTGCTGAAGGCGAGCCAGCGCATCCTGCTTCGCCATCTTGGCTTTGTATTCCCGCTCGGCTTTAACTGCCGATTCCCGCAGGCGCTCGATGGTCTTCTCGTCTACCTTGCGGCGGAGGCCAAAGAAGTTACTCACCCCTTTGGCGCGCGCCAGCCATGAAGCTTGCTGGCTGTGATGGTAGGCTTTACGCTGGCGAGCCTTCGACGCTTTCCCTGCTTCCTCCACAGACTTGGCGATAGCGAACTCGAAAAGCTCCTTTCCTGAAGGATTCAGGTCAGTATTCATGCCCGCATCGAAGTAGAACACGGTTTCGGTGTCCAACGCTCTCCAGACGTGGTTCTGATGCTTTGCCGTGGTATTGGAGAAGCTGTGTTGATTGATAATGACAGCCCGTTGTCCATTGCGCTCGATATGGCGCGCAATGACGGTTGAGTAGGAGTAGAAACACGGACCCCGGAATGACATTGCGCCTGGACTCTTTCCTTGCGGGGCTTGTTTGTGCGCCCAAATGTGGGCTAGTTCAGATGATTTGAAGACAGTTTTCATTGTAGTAGTAGTGGGGCAAACCGTGCCCGGCGGGGAGAATCCTCCCTTGGGATACCGCCACGTTGCCAGCGGTACCCCCGTGGGAGGGCTCTAGAAGCGGTGTTTATGGGTTGAGTAGGGCTCTGGCAGGGATTGGCCAAGGGGCCACGTCGCACCAGTTGTGAAGCAATCTGTCTTGCGACCGATAAACCCTTCCTCCCCATGGAACAGAGTGTGGTCGTACCACTCCCGGTCAGTTTCGAACTGGGGAGCGTAGTAGGTGCCATTCTCGCGCATGGTGCGGGCCCAACTTGGGGTGTGTTCCATGGTGAAGCGATGAACGTATTGGGAGCAAGCTTCGGTGAAGCTCAATGGACGTTTGGTGGTCATGGGGTTATTCCAGAGGTTCGACAGCATAAGCAGAGCGGTTCTCAAACAGTTCGGCCAGGGCGTACATAGACGCTTCCTCGCGTGAATCGAAGGGACGCGCCTTATCCTTTCCAGAAAAGAAAGGAGTGAAGCTGTGGATGGCCGCAAAGTAGTTTCGCCCTTCAGGACGATTAACCGAGCGGATTACGTATTGAATGTTGGCAGTAGTCATATTCACCCTCTCATCCGCAATTAGTGAGTGGACGTACCGCTTTTGTTCAATTATTCTCAGCACCATGCCCGCCGCACTCGATGTCGATTGGAACGCTGTCAGGGTAACATTCGCCGCTACAGGATCTTACGCGATTACAGCGAGAGCACACGGGATTGAGAATGCAGCAGTCCGTCAGAGAGCCAAGCGGGAAGGATGGAAATTACAGAGAGAGACAGCACTCACAGAGATGTCACGACCTGTCACTAAACCGCACGAGGCGATGCGGAATGCTCTGGAGGAAATCGGTGAGAAGATACGCTCAAAGGGTGCCAAATGTGCCAAGAAAGGCTTGGATGCTGTGTATCGCCTTGACGGTGAGCACATTGCTGCACGGGCGCAGAGCGTGAAGGCGCTGATTGATGCGGGGGAGAAAGCCTGTGCGGGCTGGGGCGGTGGTGCGCAGAGTACGCAGCCCCTCATCGCCATCCAATTGAACGGGTATGTTCCTGCACCATCTGGCATGGACAGTGCTAGTGAGGGGCAGGGCTAGGGGAAGCATTCTTTTTCTCCAGGCTACGCTGTGGGGAGAAAGTGAGGGGCTACCCCGGAAGTGACAGGGGTGTGATTGCTATACGCCCCTCACAATCTGAACCCCAAATCCGGCTCTATGGTGATTCTAAACCTCTCTCGTGTCCTTTTCCTCTCGGCTCTCTTCAACCATCCAACCCACCACCGTAACCGAGGGTGATCCGAACCACGCGATCATCGTTGGTCCGGGGTGATGTTTTGGTGGCTTAGCCGTACCGCTCTGATTGCTCCTCTACGGTTTCTTTTCCCTTTAAGTACTTGGCTATATGTTTACCACCTGCTTTGGAGGGGGTGGCCACCACCTGATTTGTAGGTGTTGGGTTTAGGCACAGGATCGTGTATCTGCACCGTCTTCTACCGTACTCATCAGTGAAGTGAGCCCACCAGATGTGACCCCGTTTCTTCAGAGAGTTCAGCCTCTTCTCCAGCTTGCAGTGTCCGAACCCGCACATCTTGACCAACTGCGGGTGGGTGGGCCAGCAAGCCAGTTGTTTGTTCAGGTGCGCCGTGAGGACTGCCACCAGCCCCTTATCCTCCGCCGATACATCTTCTCTCTTCAGGAAACTTGCTGGCAACCAGACCTTGTGCCGGTCGGGTTTGAATGGAACAACTTTCAATGGCTGGGTGTTGACACACTCCGAGCCATACGGTAAGGCATCTTCAGTCATCTCGCCGTGGATTCTTCCACAAACTGAGCCTCTCTTCAAGGATTCCCTTCTGGAGAGGCTCTTTTGTTGTCCTGCCACGAATAACCAATCCATTCCCACCCGACCCCCGATTCAGGGAGTATGAATATGCTCCTCGCCATCGCTCCTTCCAGCGGGAGCCTGATTCAACTCCTCATCTGGTTCGCCATCGCGAGCATTGTGATTTGGGCCATTATCGCTCTCGTCAAGTGGTCCGGCATCCCCGTCCCCCAACCAGTCTGGATTCTCCTGGGGGCGTTCGTAGGCATTGCGCTGATCATCTTCATTGCCCGGATGTTTGGTTTCGCGGTCTGACGCGCTACAGGTCAAATCCGGACTCGCACGGGGCCACGCAGAGCAACGTTGGAAGGTCTGAGTTGAGCACGCAGTCAATCTTCACCCCGTTGTACTCGATTCTGTTTGGGGGCATCGTCTTCCATTGCCATTGGGAGGACCAGTTGTCCTGAACGCAGGAGGACTTCATTTCCCATTCCATCTCATCCAGCAGTGCTCTTTTGAATTCCTGGCTGGCCAGCATGTGTTCCGGTGGAACCCCGGTGGAGTGGTAGTACCGATCATAGGTGTCCCAGAACATCTCCTGCATCTGGCTCACAGGAAGAAAAGAAGGTAGCACACCCCAAACCCGAGCAGAGCCCCAATGAGCAGGCCGAGGAAGAACGCCACCCCAAGCTCCATCTGGGAGAAGATAGGCCGCCCCTCAATCGGGACTTCCTCCACCTCGATCAACTGAGGACCACTCTCCGTGTACACGGTGATCTGTTTCATCAGTGCATGAAAATGACCGTTTTGTTGTCCTTGGTGGCGTTCCGCAGGGAATTCCATTCATCGAATGTGAGGTGCTGAGGGTTGCCGGTTTGTTTCTCCCACGCCTCAAACGCTCTCGGGACGGTCACAAAAGAATTGTACCAGATGCTCCAGAACATGAACGCGAGCAACAGCACGATGATCCCTGCGATTGTTTTCTCCAAAGTCGTTGTGAACATTCCAGTCAGACTTCCGGAATTAGATTCCGTTCAATTCTGATCCGAAATGATAATCGGACTTTTCTGCTCCGTGGCCCTCCGCAGGTATTCCACCACCGCCCCCCACTGCTCATCCCCGATCCGGTAGTGCTGACGGATGATCTGCACCGCAATATTCCAATCTTCTCCTTTGATTCGCCGGTGCGCCATTTTCTTGGACAACTCCAGGATTCGATCGGCAAACTCCTGACCGTTCACACTTGGAGGAGTGGAGTTCAGGAAATCACACACCATCTGCTGGGCCTTGAACTCGGACGGTGACGAGAAGATCATTCCTCTTTGTAAATCATTGTTGACTGGAAAGAAAGAAAAGACTACTTCTGGAGTCGTGTAAGAGGATTGGGTCACGCCAATACGTGAGGAGAGACAGGCAATCGTCAGCCTGCCGAAGAGAAAGCCAGCTTTAATGGCATTCACCCTGATTCGTCAGGAAACTTCAACTCTCTTTTCATTCCAACATGGCAACTACGTCCATTCCCACAACCTGTCAGGCAGTTACCAATGCCCTGATCAAGGAAACAGGCCGCATCGGCCCGGATCTTTACCGTCGAGGTGCACGGATGCGCCCGATCATCATGCTGCAAAAGACCACGCAAGGCGCGTGGAACAACGGCATGGGGGTCATCCTCTCCAACATCACCTTCGAGCGTTCCTTCTACCAGGACATCGTAGCCAACCGCACGGCGATCGCGGTCTCCGATGGCGATTCGGTCAACGCCTGTCTGCCGAACAAATCCTCGATTGGCCTGGGTCAAACCCAACGGACCTTCCAACTCCGGCAATACGCTCTCGAAACGCAGTATTTCTGCATCGAGGACATCCGGTTCGACTGGCAGTTCGCGAAGAATCTTGCGGCTTACACGGACGTCATGGCGGATGTCTCCTCCTGGGTCTGGGGTGATTGGTTCACCGCCGACTACGAGCTGAACAGTGGTCATCACCTCACCGCCAATCTGACCTCAGGTCTTGTCGATAACGGAACCACCTACTCCACGTCGAGTCTTCCCACGGCCAAGCTCACGCAAGGAATGCTGGAGACTGTGTACGACAATCTCTACCGGGAAGGTGGAGAAGACAGCTTCGGCACGGACATCGACACTGAAGCCCCTGTGTTCCCAGTCATCATCTCCAAGGAAGCCAGTGACGACCTGTTCCGCAACAACGCCGAGCTTCGGAACGACCTGCGCTACGCCTACATGGGCAAAGGAGTAGACTCCCCCGTGCTCCCAAGCGGCATGGAGAAGAAGAAACGCAACTTCGGAGGCTTCGTCCACTACATCAACCCCTACCCCCGGAGATTCATCCTCCAGGGAGGTGCGTACGTTCAAGTCCCAGTCTGGCTTTCCAGTTCAACCACGAACGGAACCAAGCAGGAACTGAACACCAGTTGGAAGAACGCCCCCTACGAGGAAACCCTCGTGTGGCACCAACGGGTCTACCGCTCGCTCGTCCCGAACACGCTCACGAATCCCGCCCCCGGCTGGGAATTCAAACCCCAGAACTACATGGGTGACTGGGGCGTGCGGAACATCCTCGACCGAACCTGCAATCCGGACGGAAACCAGATCTACTTCCGGGCCAAGTTCGCGGATGCAGCCGAGCCGATCAATCCGAATGTTGGGTGGGTGATTCTGCATTCCAGGTGCAATCGTGACCTCCATCTCGGTAGCTGTTACACTTCCTGATATCTTATGTAAGGTTGCCGAGTAGCGGTGATCTTACCATGGTTGAGGGGGCGGTGGTTTTCGCCACCGCCCCTTTTCCTTATGAGGATCTGTGGAATTCTCCGTTCTGTTCTTTTGAAGCCTTAGCCCAAACTTCATGCGCTTCCTCAGGAGTATCAAAATACCCAAGATGAATTTGTTTGGCTCCACATGCTCCCTTCACCTTGAGAACCGATCTGAAGCTTCGGGCTCGACGGTTTCGGGTGAAAGTTACCCCCTTGGGGAGCAGGGGACCATCGGCATTCATTCGGAGTCCGTACTTCGCCCCGTTGCAAATGTTCTCCCGGTGGGTGCAAACACGAAGATTGCACAGCCGGTTATCCCAGGCGTCTCCATTGATATGGTCGATTACGCTACCTTCAGGGCAATCCAGACCAAGCATCCCGTAGATGATCCGGTGGGCCACAAAGGCGATAATTCTCCCTTCCAGAAACATGTTCACGTAAATGCAGGCTGGTTTCCCGTTACAGCCCTGTCGGCATTTACTTCCAGCCTCTTTTCCGGCCCATCTCGTATTGGATCTTCGTTGAAGCCATTCATCAGTGAAGTGATGAACCGGCCTGGGTTTCCACGAAAGGATTCCGGTATCAGGGTTGTAGGAGAAGCACTCGTTAAGGTATTCTGCCGATGGCAGTTCAAGTCTCTTTTTCATGCACGGTCACTATACATCACTTAAACTCGGATACAATACATAACTTATGGGGTACCCCTTCTCCGGAGAACTGACCAACTGGCCCTGCTGTAATGACCAGAAAGGCACCGACCCCACCAACACGGGTGTCCAGTACGTCATATCCGTCAACGGCCTCCAGGGGCTCATTACGCTCGCTGCCGGGGGTGGTGTGGCGATCTCCTCCACTGGGAACTCCATCCTCATCGCTGCCGATGGTTCAGCGGGACTGGGAACCGTCACAACGGTCAATGCGACCTCCTCCAATTCAAACCTCGTCGTCACGGGTGGTCCAGTGACCACCGTAGGGACGTTCGCCTTCAGTTTAGCCGGGAATCTCAACTCCATCAGTGGTCTCACCATGGCGGCGGACCAAATGCTCTACAGCACTGGGCCTGGGGTGTTTGCCGCGACCCCGATTAGCATTTATTCCCGTGTTCTCCTGAGCGACACAAACCAAGCCCAGTGGCAGGCGGGACTCGGAATAAGTATCGGCGGAACGGTGCAAGCGTGGAGTGCGGATCTAGACTCCTTTGTCTCTGCTGCAAGCTGGCCCGCTGGAGTTCTCACACTCACTTCTGGAATTACCCTGAGTGGTCTTGGGGGTCTAACGCTGGTTAGCGGAAACATCACCGGAATTGGGGCGGACTTCACCGATAACGTAACAATCGGAGATTCTCTCGTTGTGACAAACACGGTTACCGCCAATGCATTTGGCGGAGACGGGTCTTCCCTGACCGGACTTAATGGTGATGCTATTACCTCCGGCACGGTGGGGGTTTCGGTGGGTGGAACCAACATCGCAAGTTATGCCATTGGTGATCTTCTTCAGGCTACAGCTTCCAATATCCTGACCAAGCTCGCCAGCGTCTCGGCAGGTTCGTACCTTCGTTCCGCAGGGGTCACTACCGCCTCGGTCTGGTCCACCCTAAAGTTACCCAACGCCTCAACCGTTGGGGACATTCTCTTCTGCGCGAGTTCCAACACGATTACGAGCCTTGCGGATGTAGCGACAGGTAACGTGCTGCTATCGGGAGGTGTAGGTGTTGTCCCTGCTTACGGTAAGGTAACCACCTCTCACACCACAGGAATTGCAGCGAGCGGATCAAATGGAGACATCAGCGCCCTGACAGCATTGGGAGATGTCACTACCACAGTGGCGTTCCATCAGGATATTTCTCTGGACGGAGCGTTCACTGACGCTAGCTCCAATCCTGGAAATAACGGAGATATCCTGACCAGCACCAATACAGGAACAGCTTGGTCAAGTCAGATTGCGTTATCCACGTTGACCATCAACACGTCCCTTTCGATGGAGGCCACCATCACTGCTGGTGGCGTAACGGGAAACCAGACGATCAACAAAGCGTTAGGTTCGGTGAACATTGCTGCGGGTGGAAGTTCGATCACGGTTACCAACTCACTGGTGGACGCCAATTCATGTGTGTTCTGTCAGATCGCCACCAATGACACGACGGCTATCATCAAGAATGTAGTCGCTTCCTCAGGCCAGTTTGTGATCCGAACCACTGCCGCTGTGACAGCAGAAACCAGAATCAACTTTCAGGTATTACTTCCGTCCTAATGCTCCGCCAATCCATCAACCACCCTGATCGCTGCATCCTCCAGGAAGGACAGGGGGAGCGTGGGATCGGCGTAGATCTTGATGTCGGCATTCACATCCAGCGCTACAACGCGGATGATTTCCGGAGCGATGTAGAAAGCCTCCGCACCCTTGTTGACGTAGTTGAAAGCCGGGAGAGTAGCTTTCTTCTTGGGCTTGGCCTCGATCGAGAAGGACAGCATGGAAACGAGCAGGATAACAATCAGTTTGGTGTTCACGGAAACGATAGACACAAAACCTCGCTAACCGTTCAAGAAAAATGAACACCACTAAATCTATTCTGGTTGCTCTCGGTTTCGTGGTGGCCACGGGAGTGATTGGAAGCGTGGTCTCCCCGGTCAACATTGTGAGCATCCTGGGGTTTTGCAGTGTCGTGGTGGTGTCTCTCCTCGGGATGATCAAGGCCAACGAAACCTCGGACAAGGTGGCAGAGGTCAAGGTGGATCTGGCCAAGACCAGCGACGAGCAGGCCGTCAAGCTGGAGAAGATCGAACAAACTGGGGAGAAAGTTCATACCTTGGTTAATTCAAACATGGGGGTGCAGTTGAAACTCACCTCTGTTGCGATGGCGAGGGTTGCGGAACTGACCAAGGACCCAATGGACATCAAGGCGGCGGAACTAGCTCGATCCCTTTTGCACGAGCACGAGAAGAAACAAGCCGTTGTGGATGGAAAGGAAAACAAACCCGAAGATCCCAAGACCTGGGACTTCATGCCCAAAATGCCCTGACCTATGACCGACCCCAAAGAACCTAGCTGGAACCTGAACGCCAAACAGATCATCCTTGGCTTCCTGGCAATCATCTCAGGGACGGTGGGTACATGGAAGGCCATTTCTGACAAGGCGGACAAGAGCGACGTGAATGTTTTGACAGCCAAGGTATCATCGCTGGCAGACAAAGCGGACGTGGAGAGCCTACGGAAAGAGCTAAATGAACTCGATGCAAAGCGCCGGGAGGACTTCGTGTTGCTGACGACAATTCGCAATATGGTTGGAGAAACAAAGTCTCAAATTAGCAAGATTGAGGACAACCAAGTGTGGCAGATCCAGCAGGAAGTGAAACGCTTGCAATGGCAGTCCTTCAAGACTGATCCACCTGCGGCTACGCCGCCCACTAACGTCAACCGGTAATCGCCATGCCAGACCCAACTCCTCCTCCAACAACCTACATCCCGACCCCAACCCCACCGACAACCCCGCCGCCTCCCATTCCTTGGCCGGAGCCATCACCGTTGCCTTCTCCTACACCACAACCAACCCCTTCCCCAACTCCCCCGCCTCAGTAGCCCTTATTATCTGTTCAATCACTCACATTTAATCTAAAATGCTCCCCATGGACGACAACATTTCTTCCTTTGCACCCAACGGCTTCCTGGTGATCGCCGATACCGCGAACCACCGGGCCTCAAACGAAGCAACTCTACCGCGTGGTTCTGTCGGGTGGAGCGCCATCCAAGCCCTTGGTGGGGATGCGGTGATCGCCACTGCCGATGGGGGATCAGGAGTCTCAGGTCTCGCCGGAAAGACCCTGAGCAACAACGGGATCATCTACGGACCCTTTGGGAGGATTCAACTCACCTCCGGGGCCGTGATCGCCTACTGGAATTATCCTTCCTCATAATGGTTGGACTCGGGTTGGGTTCCAGTCTGGTGTTGGGACCGAAAGGTTCAGGCGGCGGGGCAGCGTCCCCGCTCACCATGGACATGGTGGTGCTCTTCAATAACGGGTCAGGAGGGTTAACCGCCACAAAACTCAACAACGGAACCCAGGGGGCCATAGGAGGAGGGACGTGGACCACCCCGGAGGGCGCACCGGCCACGACGAATATCGAGAACCACAGTGTCGTCATGCCCTTCAGTTTTCGGGTAGGGTCAACGGACTACGACGGGAGCACGGCGGTTGGGATGACGTTCGACTTCTCCAGCGCTCCGGTGGGGGCGGATGTGTTTCACTATGGTCTCGTAGGAGCGGTGCAAGACCTCCAGATCATGTACGTTGCCCAGTTCAACACGGTGCTCGATGGAGGGTCTCCGGTTTCCTACAACAACGATACCTTTGTCATTGCGGGAGCTGAGTTCACCGTCCCTCAATACCAGCATACTTTTAACAATCTCAAGCATCTGGTGGCCCACTCCAATGGAGATCTTGGGGCAGAGATCGACTACACCTCGGGATGGGTGTTAGTTAGTGTCTATCACGACGAAGCCAACCAGCATGGAAGGTTGTTGGTTCAAGAATTAAGTGCGTTAGGAGTTCTGGGAAACATCCTAGGGAGTAGCACCTCGGTTCACTCGGGCACTGGGAATGACATCATCTATGTTCGGATGCAATCTTACCTGAGGCCCGCGAGCGGAACAGGAAACATCAAGGTGAAGATGGTTGGAATGAGGAACAGTGTGTTGACGTGGCCGCCCTACAACCCCGGAACCATTCCAGCCCCAGGAAGTGTTACCGCTACCCAGTTGGCTCCCAACTCAGTAACCCTGACGTGGACGAACGTATGTGACACATTCAAGATCGAAAGAAAAACGGGATCTGGAGCTTATTCAACGCTCTCCGCTAGCTACGAGAACAATGGGACAGATAGCTATGTGGACACCACGGTCACCGAACCCAATAGCTATACCTACCGGGTCACCACACTCCTTGGAATCTACGAGTCCAGTGCGGTGGAATCCAATGTGGTCACGATCGACAACACCTTCACACCGGCTGCGGGTAATGTTCTTTGGTTGAAAGCTGATGCTCTTGGATTAGCGAACAACGATCCCGTCACAACTTGGACAGACTCCAGTGGCCTTGGGAATAATGTGACGCAGGTAGTCGCTGGCGCAAAGCCCACTTACAAAACAAATATCCTCAATGGCCTCCCGGTAGTCCGGGGGGATGGAGGGGATCATCTGGCCCACGCGGGGGTAGTTACCTCCAGCGTACAACACACGATGATGCTGGTTCTGAAGGTCAGTGGGACCAATTCTACTGTCCCATTCTACAATGGAAATACGGCGGGTGACGGATGGGGTTTTATCCAAGGAAGCGGAGGTTCCCGAAATGTTCTCTTTGGGGGAGCGGTGGAGAAGTCTGATGGAACCCCAAGCCCTACTAACTTCGAAGTCTGGACCCATACCTGGAACGGTTCCATCTCGGAAATGTGGGTCAACGGGGCCAGCGAGGCAGTTACCGATCCATCTACCGCTCCTGGAGGTGCTCCAACCGGCAGCACCTTGGTGATGGGATTGGCGGGTTCGAATCAGTGGAATGGAGATATTGCGGAAGTCCTGATCTGGGACAGCGCCCTCAACACGACCAACCGGGAGGCGGCTGAGAATTACCTTGGATTCAAATACGGAATAACCATCACTCACTAATGAAAACACTGCTGTTTCTTTTACTCGCTTCAGTTCAGTCATTCGGAATAACCGTAACGGTTGACTGCATCTGGAAGGCCCCTCTGCCCAGTACGCCACCGCAAGTCATCTCCAAGTTCGTAGTGTACGAACGGGTGGGAACCACTGCGGTTAAGCTTGGTGAGACTTCGAACGGAAGCACCCTTGGCTTCAGGCTAAACACGGTCACCAACACCCCGCATACCTATTTCGTTACCGCAGTTAATGATGCAGGACAGGAAAGTGCTCCCTCCAACGATGCAACATACACTCCTCCACTGGGCTCTGGTCCGGGTGTTCCTGTCGAATTTCGTATCATGGTAACCTTCGGCCCATGAGACAAAACAAAGCCACCGGATTTTCCTGCAAGTGCAGACGTAATTACTTTCTGTTCGAACCGTTTGTTTTCCGGTACGATTGCCCGTCGTGCGGTCGCAAATGGAGAGTCAAATGCCGTCACGCTCGATTACTTAAAAGTCTCTGATGCCCCGCAAGCCCTATGAAGTACCCATCACCGGGAGGCCAACTCCCGAGATCCTCGATGAATTGCTCATCGACACGATCGAGTACAACAAGGCGGGTTATGGTCCCCTGCACGTTGGAGCGCCTCATCCAAATTCGAGGGATTTCCCAACCCACAAGTTAATCAAGGAGGAGGCGACTCCGGAGTTCGGGGTCTACAAGAGGTATTGGGCCAACGGGTTCTTTGTCCAGGATGCGTACAATTACGACATCTCCTACACCGCAGAGTCCAACTCTCACCCGGTTTTCGTACGGAGATACCTTGAGCGACGGGATCAGTACGAACCGATGACCAAGGAATCCATTCTCGATGGAGTGTGGCTCGTACGAGTCACCAATGGGGGTACGGGGTATGGGGAGACCACCACCGCCACAGTAACCGGAGGTGGCGGGTCTGGCGCTACCGTTGGGGTCTACGTGGATTCCCTTGGGGTAATTCAGTGGATTTACGTGACCAATGAGGGTTCGGGGTACACGAGCGTCCCGAGTATCAACATCGTAGGAACGGGAGTTGGGGGAGCAGCCACCGCAATTATTCATCGTGACATTGGGATTGTGGCGTCAGTCACGATGACCAACGTGGGATCAGGCTACACCACAGCTCCACTGGTTTCTTTCACCGGAGGTGGAGGGACGGGAGCCACCGGTGTGTCCCAGATTGATGCGGCAGGAAAGGTCAGGACAGTCACAATTACTGCATTTGGTTCGGGCTACACCTCCGCTCCTGGAGTCGTTTTTACCGGGGGCGGAGGGACTGCTGCCGCAGGAACAGCAGTTCTGGAGACCGCCAAGTTCGTGCTGGTCAAGGAGGACGCGAAAGAACTCCCAGCAGACGATCCCCGAGCCTCTCTGTACCTTCTTGTGGTCCGGGTCTACGAGACGTTGCCTGGACCTGTTCTGGTCCAGCAGGAATACCAGCCCTTCATAGACGATTTTGTTCGGGTAGAGAAACGTCTTGTACGCTCCTCCACAGTTCCAGGGGATATGCACTGGGTCACTCAGGTCCCAGGACAAATCACGGAATACCAGCAGCTCACCAAATACCGTTCGATCCAGATTGTCTCAGCGATCAACACCGCCATCGCTTGGGAGAATGGAGGAGCGGATTTTGTCTACCGAGGGACGGCTAACTTCTCTTTCCCGGATGAACTCCTCACCGTGGATCAGCAAAGCCTGTTCGCTGGTGGAACGATGGATTGGTTGTTCGTCTACGCTTTCTCCGGAGACAACCTGATCTGGGACATCGATCTTCCTTTCAATATCAAAGAAGGCTATTCGGGTCCGTGTGATGCCACTTTCACTCGCAGGTACACCTTCGATCCTACGAATGCAGGATTCATCGCAGCGTTACCTGCCGTTACGCAAATCAACCCCCAGGCTCATAAACTCTACACCTACGGGTGGTATGCTGGCGGGAATCTGATTGCGAAGATCCTAACCTTTCCAATCCCCTCAACCCTTCATGGGGCAATTACGCTGAACGCAGGGGGGCTAAACACCCCTCCAGCAGGAGCGTACTCACTCAATCAGACGATCAATGCCACAGTCCCTCCCGGACTTCCCTCAGGAACCCCAGTTGTCGCCTCAATCAAACCACAACTGTGGAGGTTTGGGCTGTGGGTGTATGACATCGTAACCGTCTACGTTCCTTGAACGAGTTTCAAAAAGCACAAGAAGAGGATGATCTGAAGTCCCTGAAGGAAGCAATTCCAACTTGGATGAATGCGAGGGTTGAGCCTTTCGTTCCTCCTGTTGATTCGGATGTGAAAGTCCCCCAGTGGGGAAAGGCAGTAATCGTCGGGGATAATGAACAGGAAGATGACGGAGGAGGGGGAAACTCGGGGCAGACGGTCAGCTTCATTGCTGGGGAGGAACAAGGATCGAACTTCGTCCCGATGCTGATCACTGTTTCAGGAACCGCTGAAGAGATTCCCTGATGCCATTTCGTTCATGTTACATCGTACCCAACCGCAAGCTTGGGACGCTCCCGTGGGCACCTCCGGTCCCATTGGAACTAGGGTCAGCCAACGCGATCCTGGCCGGAGGAGATGGTTCTCCAGAGTCCACTGGACAAGGAGGAGTGTACCGATTCCCCACAGATATTAGAGGGGCTACTCACCGGAACTGGTGTCCCTACAGTTGGTCCATTTCAGGTACAGTGGAGGCTCAGATTCAGATCAGCGTTGGAGCAGCGTTGACTCCCGGTCCCGTTACCGGAGGAACTCAGTTCGTGACTGAAGGGTACACCACCGGACATACCTTCGAGTGGGAGATGTCGGGGTTTGGTCCAACGATCATCAGGCCGGACTTTTCCCTGGAATCCAATGTCCGGAGAATGATCAACTGGAATGGAGGGGCGGATGGGCAGTATCCCGAGGTTCTTGAATTCCCCATAACCGATGCCTACACCGTGTACGTGGATGAGTTCGGGGCCAACGATACTGCTTTTCAGGTCATCGCCCGAGCCCGGTTCTTTGGGAGCCTGGAGCCTTACACTTGGTCCAGAGACGGGTCCTATTGGTGCGAGCAAAGCTTCCAAGTCTTGGTCGAGGGAGTAATCGATCCCCCTCCACCTACGGGATGGTTGCCATCGGAGGCTGGAGTGACGGTTGGTGTGCTGGCATACAACGCGGACACCCGAAAGAACCTGATCGATAACGTGAATGGCTCGCTCCAGATCATCGATTCCACAGGACTAGACCCTCACGTGAACTGGGGGCAGACCAACTTCTACGGTACAGGTCCTTTCAACCCCAACATCACCGTCCACGTGACTTCGAACTTTTTGCCGAGGGGCGGAAGTTAAAGCGTTTCTTCAGTTCGGTGGAGATCTGATTCTGTCGCATTGGGGTGTCGGCCATGGCCTTCAGCCGATCAGCCAGTTCCCGAACCTCACCAATCCAAGTATGTCCGTTTGTTTTGACGGATGCTGTTGCGCCCCCATTGGAAAACGAAACTGTCGGAACCCCAGTGTACCCGGTCTTCTTATCTATATTCTCCTTTAGAAAATCGTCCACCTGCCTGATTTGAATGAAGTCCAACGCTGCTGGGATGACATCTGACCGCGGTCTTCCCTGACACGATCCTGAGGAGAAGTGGATCAGCTTGGCATTCTCCCACCCCTTCTGACCGTACTGCCAGATGATTTCGTAGGAGTAGAAGTGAGCAGCGAAGTGCTGAACGAAGTGCTGGTCGGAGGTATGCAGTCTCCCGCCCTCGGTCACGATTGCTTCTTTTCCTTGCTTGGCCATGAAGCTACAGAGCTTGTCGTACTCCTCTGCTGATCCATATACCCCACAGGGACAGGGGTTCTTGTCCGCCATGATCGCGGGGTACTTCTGATTCGTGTGAGGCAGCATATCAGGCGTGAACCCAACGTTGATCACATCGTAGTCCACCAAAAGCCCCCCTCCGGATTGAACCATGGCGACGTGCCTGAGGTAGCACGCCAGCTCGTAATCCTTCCCGTTCACCGAAGGAAGATCGGTGTAAGCCTTCAGGAACATCTGGTAATACGGATGCTGTTCCGCTAGTGCCCGGTTGATCACCACGGGATGCCAGCCGTGCTTCCGCCACGAGTCTGCCCATGTGCCGAGTAACCACTCCTGCTCAGCGTGATTCCGTCCCTCCAGCTTCTCATAATAAGTTTTTACCACATTAAGAGTGGCACACGAGGAAGGATTCGAACCCTCAACATTCCGCTCTGGAGACGGACGTTCTTCCAGTTGAACTACTCGTGTATCTTTCCGAAGGAAAGGAAGTAGGCTACCATCCTTGTTGGCATGGAACACCAAGGTATCGGGTTTGATCCACTCATCCACCTCGGCCTGAGTCTTGAATCCAGGATGCCAGAACTTGTGGACAATGGAGGTGGTGAAGTGAGCCTGAGGGACGATCTGCGACGCCCCCACAACATCAAACGCTCCCCGTTCGCACCTCATCGCATCCCCCGCTATTTCAGGCGTGTTCTGTGGCCAAATAGCCACACCGCTCATGTGCTCCGGATACCCATCCCCGCCCGGCACGTGCGCTCCCATGAAGGGCTTACCGGCCTGTTTGTACTCTTCAAATAGCTGGTAGTCCCAAGCTTTACGGATTGGGAAGGCATCGGATTCAAGGTAGAGCCATGGTCCCTTTCCGTTTCCTTTTCCACTCCAGTCATGAAAGTGAGAGGCGGCTTGTCGGAAAAGAGAGTTGGGGCCTTGGGCGCTCCGTCCAGCCACCTTCGAAGCAGCCCAATCTGTCTTGATGTTCTCGTAGTCATAGACCACAAATGAATCAGGGTTGGACTCTCTGGCCAGAGGCAAAAGCCCATCCGGGTCAGCCTCCTTGGAGGCGATGAGCATGATGGGGAAACTCGTTCCCCCGATCTCTTTAATCCAATGGAGGAGGCGTTCAGCTCGGTCCCGGTCTCCAGTCCAATACGGCAAAACTATCGTAGGCATTCACTACCAGACAGCATGAACCTGTCCTCCGTTCAATTAATTACTGTTGAACTTCGGTCTTTCTGCTACAAAAAGCCATGCTGTTCAATTTGCTCACGGTTAGACGTACGCTTTGGACGTATGCGGATTTTTCGACCCCGTACTCGGTCGCGACCCAAGCCCAGAAAGACGAGGCGGATAACCGGATCAATCAAGTCATCGAGAGGTTTCTTTTGTCCGGATCATGGAAGAACGTAACCCGCAGGGTCCGAGTCCCAATTTACAACGGGATGATCACCCTTCCGAGAGAGTTGAATTCTCTGCGTGGGATCAAGATCGAAAACAACGGATGCTCATGTTGTCCGTCCACAATTTACTCCCGGTTCCATGAGTTTGCTCACTGCGGAACTGGGTGTTGTTCTTCCGGTACGTATCCAGTCTCCGAATTGGCCCAAACCTTCCTGACTCCCGAGGCTGGGTTCACCCTCCGAGTGAAGGCCACCGAATCCGCTCCCGTGGATATGACGTTGCTTCGTGGGTACGACACCGACTGGGATGAATACTTCGACTCCGTAACCCTCTCAATCACCAATGGGACCACCGACACCACGCGGGAGTGGAACTCGATGCCCCAGATCCAGAAGCCTGTCACAACGAATCAGGTGGAACTCTACTCTGTCGCTGATGGAGTAGAAACCCTAATAGCTGTTTACGCTCCCGGAGAAACCATTCCTTCCTACAAACGATACAAAGTCCCTGAATTTAATAATGCCCTCTCAGCTATCATCATGGGAAAGTTGGCTTACGTCCCCGCCACACAGGACACGGACATTATCTATCCCGGAGTCATTGGGGCTCTTAAACTAGGGTTGATGGCTCTTCAGGGGGAAGACACCTCGGAAGACGATCGGGCTGATAAGGACTGGGCTGCTGCCATCCGTCTTCTTGAGCAGGATATTCAGGAGGACGAGGGGGATTCAAGTGTCCCGGTCTTCAAGACCTATGGGGATTTTGGCGCAGGCCGAGTCTTTAACGTTACATAACTATGGCGAGATACCAAGACGACGCACCGTACAAAACCAGCCGGGCCGCACAACGCCAGATCTACGGCCCACGCTCGATTGACGCCAGCGCACCTAATGTTGCTCAACGAGGCGAGAAACCCGCGACTCCCGGTGGACAAGGTGGATTAAGTTCCGAATCCTCATGGCGGGCATTCTTCGGACCCAAACAGGCAACGAGTACTCCAGCGGCTCCGATGCTATGGAGCAAGATACGAAACAATCTAACCTCAAAACCAATTAGTGATGAGGTGTGGGGAAAGGTCCGGCAGGACATGAACCCCATGCGGAATATCGGGCTGCCCCCGCAGACCCAGACCACGGCTCAGTTGGCTCCCGAGGATGCACCGGATGTTTCCTCGATGGCTTCCTTCTACGAACCACCACCACAACTTGGCGGACCAAAGAGTCTCCTCATGGACCCGGAGGGGTTCGCTTCCTTCGACAACTCTCCCATCGGGGGTTCCTCTTCGTTCCTCAAGAAGTACGGAAAGATGAGAGACCTTTCGACTCTGGGCCAAGATAACTGGATGCTCTGATATGGCTGAAGAAGATTTCCAGATTGATCCAAACGATGGTTCCTCTCGCGACATCGTGGCCCGCAACGCCCGATGGGGTGAGATGTTTGGTGGGTCTTCCACGAACCTTGCCCAGCGCCAACGATACCAGGAGGACATTTCAAAGGAACGGGGGGTGAGAAAAGGTGAAGCGGAAGGCAGGTTCCAGCAACGCCTAGCTGGGGACGCTGGGTTTCGTGATCTATACTTCAAGGACAAGAGTTCCGAACTCGCACGAGTCAAAGCGACTCACGACATGGAGTTGAAACAAAGGAAGTTCGAAATGGATCAGGAGCGTTTCCCTCTCCAGATGGAGAATGAACGCCTAAAGTTCCAGGTGCAGGAATCCGCGATGGATCGTGCGCTCCGCAAGGAAGCGAGGGACGCTAGTATTGCGTTGCGAACCGAAGAACAAACCGACTCTTTCGAGAACGATGTTCAGTCGATGATTGACCAGAACGTAAACCCCCATTCACGCCAGTTTGCCGATGGGCTGGCTAAGGCTTACGCGAAGAACCCATACGCGGAGAAGAACATCGTGGGTCAGTGGTTCAAGAACTCCAAGGTGGAAGTTTCACCGGAGGATTTTCTTGCTGGGCTAAGTGATCTGGGAGACAACCCTGACAAGAAGATCACCGCTACATTGGGACAAAATGGTTGGACCTTTACCGCCCGCCCAAAGACCGAAGCACCTGAGCGGGACATGACGAGAACAGATGAGCGGATGCTGGATTCACTCAAGAAGGACCTAGTGGACCCTAAGTTTTCAGAGAACCCAGAGTACCAAGCTTACATCAAGGATCGGATCAGTTCGGTTGAATCAAGACTCGGCGGACCGCCGAAGACAGATGTGAAGACTTCGTTTGAGAACGACCCAGAGGGATTCAAGTCAGCCTTCCAATCAGCCACGCCCGGCACGGTAATTACGTACAACGGAAAGAAGTACACCAAGCCGGAGCAGAAATGACATGGAGTTCGACCCCACGAGCATCGGCGCTGTTGCGGTGGAGGAGCCCGCTGTATCTGGTGGAATTACTGACACTTTTGACCCTGCCTCCATTGGGGCTGTGCCTGTTGATAATCAATTCGATCCTCGATCTGTGGGAGCTGTTCCAGTTGAGACCAAGCAATCCGGTCTCTGGAATTCATTCAAGGAAAGCCTGAGCGGCCATCTGGCCAACCTCAGTGCAGGAGCGGTGGATCTCCTAACCCCGATGGGGAAACGGGATACAGAGCGGATGTATGCCAAGGCAGGCCAAACCCCGCCAGCTTCTCTCATCTCTCCCGAAGAGGAGCAGAAGAACGAGGAACTTGTTTCCTCCATGCGACAGGAAGCGTCCGTTCTACGGGATGCTTCCCAACAGGTATTCGAGACCTCCGACCCAGCAGCGAAGAACCTTGGTGCCCAGATCGGCAGAGGTGCAGCAAGTGTGACCTCGATGATCCCGGCAATGCTGACGAGGAACGCCGCTCTACCACTGATGGCTCTACAGGGAGCTGGGGAGGCTTACGAGACCAGCTACAAAGCCAAGGAGGACGAACTCAAATCCCAAGGGGTTGATGAAGAAACAATTCGGGATGAAGCGATCAAAGCGGGAGATGCTGCTGCGATCAAAACCGCACCCTCACTCTTGCTCTACATGGCCGGTGGAAAGGCTGCTGCCGGGCTTGCTGGTAAGTTGGTAGGCAAAGAAGCTTCCGCTCTCACCACGGGGCTGGTGGGCGCGGGAACAGCCACTGTATCGAACGTGGCAACCTCTTCAGTCATTCGTGCTCTTGAAGCCCCAAAGGGAGAGAAGCTCGCTGCCGCCCTACCAACGATCGAAACCCTGACGGCTGACACACTGTTTGGTGTCTACCATGGAGTAGGGGAGTACCGGAACGCTTCCCGAGAAGCCAAGACCAAGGCATACAACGAACTTCAGGACCGTGGGTTCTCCAAGGAGGACATCAAGACTGAGCCGACTGAACAGAAATCAGAGGCTATTGTAGAAAAGACTCCTGAGGAGATGGTGGTTGATACGGTCAAGCCCGCAACTTCCGAAACTCCCGGAGTTCTTTCCAAAGCCAAACCTCAAACGACTGGAGAACACATTGTCTCTACGGCGGTGAACATTCCAGGTGAGGCCCCGGTGACCAGTGAGACATGGAATACAAGCCATCAGAATTTAATTGGTGAAGCTCTGGACCGAGGACTTCCGTGGGAGCAGGTTCAGGACAATCTCGGATTCATCGTTCAGGACGCCAATGGGAAACAGAGATTCGCCAGCAGGCAGGAAGCGGGACAAATAGCCCTGAAATCCGGTCAGGCGAAAGAACTAACCAAGGAGGGCGATCTTCACTCCGAACATCTTAAACCGATTGAGAACAAGGCTTGGACCAAGCAAGATCAGTTCAACCAGGAATCAATCAACGAGATTCGATCTTTCTTCGGAATAGGTGAAGGAGAGGCGCGACGGCTTTTCAAATCCTCTGACACCTACAACGAAGTTTTGGAGTTCATGATTGAGAAGGGAATCGATCCCGATAGGGGGGATTCAATCGAGCATAGAAACGCCGCGAGGGAGGGGTTTTTACAGGCTGTTGATTTCGTAAATAACCAGAAGTCCATTGCAGCTAATAAGATTTCTAAATTCAACAAAGGAGGTGAGACCAGTGCCGAAACAGTACGAAGCGATCAGGAACAAGTTCCAACGGGAGGGGATGCCGCAGAACGAGGCCCAACAGCGGGCAGCGAAGATTTACAACAGCAAACATCCCGGCCATCCAATGAAGCCGCACCGGAAACGAAAGTAACCGCTGACCAAGCCGCCGAAACCCTCAAGCCATTCCGGGAGCAGGCGATTGATGCCGCACGCAAAGCAGGAGCAACTGACCCGGAACTGGCGGCGGATACAGTTTGGACTAACCTCGCTAACCAAATAGCAGAAGGTAAAACCACACTGGAGAATCCGGGTGCGTTGTTCTCCGAAGCCGCACGCAAGGAAGGACTCAAACAACTGGAAGCCCAGCATACCCAGAAACGAGGAGGCGGGAAAACCGCAGAGACTCTGGAGGAAGCCACCTCTGCACAAGCGGGAGGTCCAACCCCCGCACAGCAAGCAGTCCGGACAGAGACTCTCGACACCATCACTGAGGCCATTAACACCCTACCCAACATCCAGAAGCGGGTGATGAACCACACCGTGGATGGGTGGTCTGATAAGGAGATTGCTCAAGAAATAGGCATTCCTGAGCCCTCGGTTCGCAAAGCTAGGCAGCAGGCAAGAGAAGCCCTGAAGGAGAAGCTCTCCTCCAAGATCAAGTGGACTGGAGCTACAGATGATTCATCTCTGGTGGACGACATTCGAGCGGACATTAGTGCGATTAAACAACCCCAGAAGGTGGGGGCACTTCCAACTGGGTCCACCGCAATTCATGATGCGTTCACCAAGCTAAAGGAGATCGGCAAAGAAGCCCTCTCGGTTGGTAAGGTGAATGATCTTCGAAGAGGAATTCTTCACTGGGTTGCGAAAGTACAGAAATCCTTCGGGGAAGTGTCGGACGCACAGAAACAGATCACTAAAAAGGTCCGTGATCCGGTGAGGCGCTCAGCCATCACCGACTGGATTGAAGCCAATGGGGATACCGCGTTACTGAAAACCAGGGAGACAGCCTCGAAAGATCCCAAGCTCAAGGATTCGTACAAAGCTGCCCAGAACCTAACTCCTGAGGAAATCTCACTGGCCAAGGAGATCAAGAGCGTGTTCGACACCCTCCACCAACGGGGAGTGGCGAATGATGTTCTGGAAGGTTTCCGGGATAACTACGTGAACCACATCTGGGAGAAGAAACCCCAACGACTAACCTTCTCCACCAAGAGCCTGCGGGATTCGTTCCGTTTCTCCAAGGCCAGAGTATTCAATACTTTCTTCGAGGGTGAGCAGGCGGGGTTCAAGCCCAAGACCAAGGACATTGCCAAACTACTCCCGGTCTACATCCATGAGATGAACAGCGTGATCGCTGCCCGGCAACTTGTGGCTCAGTTGAGCAAAGGAGTGGCGTCAGACGGCAGACCTCTGGTCAGTCCCACGGGGATGATGAAGACCGTAGACACCCCAAAGGGGAAGTCCTACCTAGTGGTTCCCAAGATCCCCAAGAACGCAGACACGAGAGACTACCGAGTTCTCCAGGATCAACCTGCTCTCACCTCGTGGAGGTGGAAGGGGGAGGATGCTGAGGGGAATCCAATATTTGTGAAGAGCGACCTCGCACTCCACCCGGAGGCATACGATCGCCTGAGAAAGGCGCTGGGGGGTTCTGAGATCCGTAGGTGGTACAACTCCGAGGGAAGTAAATTGGCAAGCATCCCAAAGGCGATCGTGAAGGGGATTGATGTCACCCAACAGACGGTCAAGCAAACCATGCTTGGATTCCTCTCAACCTTTCACGTCGTTCAGGAGGGATTCCATGGTGGAGGTCACAAGATCAATCCGTTCCATGTTCCGAAGATCGATTTGAATGATCCAGCTCAGTACGACGCTGCCAAACATGGGTTGATGCTTAATCCCGATCGGATCTCGGAAAGCCTGTTCATGGAGGGAGTCGGACAGAGCGGAATAATCAGTAGGATTCCTGGAGTCGGAAAGGTGGCTGATGCTTTCTCAAGCTGGATGTTCCACGAATTCATTCCCGGCCTGAAGTACAAGACCTACGCAGCAATCCTGAGAAGGAACACGGCTCGATTTGAACCTGAACTGAAGAGCGGAGAGGTTTCGCTTGAGGAAATAAAGGTCCTCTCCTCAGAGCAAACCAATGCTGCCTATGGTCATCTCAATTACGCTGATCTGGGGAGAGATCCAACGATGCAGCATCTTCTCCAACTCGCCCTGCTGGCTCCAGACTTTCTAGAGGCTCGCGGGCGATTTGCCGCTCAGGCATCCAAGGCTTTGGTTGGCGCCAAGTCCGGAAGGGAACAGTTCGCCGCCATTGCATTACTCGGTACTGCCCAGTTTGTAGTTTCCCAGATCATCAACAAACTGGTGGATGGGGAGTTTCACTTCGATCATCCCTTTGAAGTGATCATTGGTGGACGACGTTACACCCTGCGATCAGTCCCGGAAGATCTCTTTAACATGATCAAGGACACCCGGAGGTTCGTCTACGGTCGTATCAATCCACTTGTGGGGAAAGGTTCCATCCAACTCATCACCGGCCAGAACTACCGGGGAGAACAGGTGGACGCCAAGGAGACGATGACTGAGTTGTTGGCGCAGGCCATCCCACTCACTCTCCAACCACTGCCCGGAGTTCGTTCTCTAACCGAGACGGGGCGGAACCAACCCACGAGCCCTCTGGAGCAGTTTGCCGGGTCAATGGGGCTTCGCATCTCCCGTTACTCCCCGATCTCCGAAGTCTACCAGATGGCTTCCAAGTGGGAGGATGAACAGGGTATCCCTAGGGACAAAGGTTCCTACCCTGTTTCCAAGTACCAGCAACTCCGTTACGCACTGGAGGATGGGGATGAAGAGAAAGCCCGCAAGGAGATCGAGAAGCTTCACGAGTCCATGAAGCGAGACAAGATCATCAGCGGGTTTGAGGAATCCATCCAGCATCCCTTCACCCAGAGTCAGGCGATGGACGTGAAGTTCTCCAAGACACTGAGTCCCAAGGACTACGCCAAGTACAAACTAGCTCGGGAGAAGCGGAAGGATATTCTCAGAAGGTTCTACCGGGTGATTCACCCCTGATTTACAGCACGAAGTTCCTCGGCGAAGGTACGCATCCAACGATCCTCAGGCTTCTCGTTCTTCGGCTCTTCCTTCGGCGCTTGATGGTTGCCGTTGATTGAAGGGTTAACGCCCTTGAGTTTCTGGTTCTCTGCCGCCAGCGCGTTGTACTTGGCCTGCACGTTTCGGAACATCTTGTGCAGGCTCTTGGCTCCAATCCCGTAGTAGGCGATCTCCGCCATCTCATCGAGCGTTCCCTTCCCGGCAAAGAAGTTCTTGGCCTTCTCCCGGTTCTCTTTGACCTGTGCGTTCCACGCATCGTTGCCCTCAACCTCCATGAAGGGTTCAAACTCGGCAGCTACTTTCTTCCCCACCACATCGAAGATCTCCTGCTCCTGACGCTCCTGTGCTTCGATCTTGGCCTTCCGCGCGGCCTCCTCCTGCTGCTGCTCTTCCTTGAGATATTCCTTTCGATTCTCCAGCTCGGAGTTCTTCTCGTCTTGAACCATGTCGTACTGGATCATCAGGGAAGACAGGGCTCCCTTCTGGCTCTCGTTGAGGTCCTCGGAATTGAGGATCTCCCACTTCTTTTTCTCCGATGCCACAAGGGCTTGATCAAAAAGTGTTTCATCCGAACCGTTGAGCTTCAGGATTTTAACAGCTTGGGATTTGAGAGACTGTTCACGGGGAACGAACTTCTGTTTGAACTTCGGGGATCGCTCCACTGCGATACGCTCAAACTCGTCCTCGATCTCTTTCTTCTGAGCACGAAGGGTTTCGAGTTCCTTGGTGACATCCTCACCCGGACCACTGCCGTTCTTCTTGAGTTCAGCGATCTCCGCCTTAGTCCGCTCAAGCTCTGTGGAGAGGCTGGTGATTTTCTGCCCAGCTTGGGTCTGTAGGTTCTTGAAATGCTCCCGGCTCTTGCCCTTCAACTCCTGAGGGGGTTCAGCCACAAAGGGATCAACCTCGGTTTTCTTCTCCTCCTTTTTCCCGTGGAGAATCTCATCCGGGATTCCGTCCTCGGTCTTGGCCTTTTCCTCCGCCACCTTTTCGGTAGCTGTTCGCGGATCTCCGCGTTGAGCAACATCGTTCGCCTCATCGAACCGATCGTTGCCGGTCTTTGGATCGATCCCCAGCTTCTCCAGTTCAGCGTTGAATGTGTCAGCGTGGGATTGGTTTGGTGTCTCGATTACTTCTTCAGTCAGTGGTGTTTCGTTCATTTTTTGGTGCCCCAGTCTTCTTTCAGAGGCGCCTGTGCTGGAATTGGGGCAGCAGCCAGGGCTCTCAGTTTAATTGGGAAGGAATCAAATCCTGCCCGCATGGAAAGTGAACGTACACTCGCTACCTCTGGAGCATCCGCAACCACATCGTAAGCTTCGAATGTTCCCTTAAGGATGTCGAATGCTACGAGCATCACCGGGTCATTCAGTAGTTCTCGTAGATGTATCCGGGCTTGCTCGTCGTTCTTAAATTGATCTGCGGTCATTGGTCTTCCGAAAGATAGTGCCTATCCCAGTTGGCTGCTGATTCATCTTCATCCTCTCGTTTTCTTTTCAGGGCTTCCCGAGCTTCATCAATCCACTCCCAAGTGATGATGATGCCCAGATCAATTTCAATCCCATCCTCTGTGGCCTCGATCTCTCCATCGACGTTGTAATCGCCCCAAGCGAAACTGTAATCTCTCTTCAGTGAATCACTCATTTACCCTTAGACCCGTTGGGCTTCGGTTTGTTCAAAACCTCAATTCGATCCAACTGAATCTTGTTCAATGTAGTAGCTGCTTCACGGGTATTCTTGCTCTGCGCCTGTTCGTTCTGAAGTTGCTCGGACGATAGGGTCTTGCGGGTCTTCAGGGCGATGTCGGCCTGCGCTTTTACATCCTTTCGTTGAATATCCGCCTGCGTCTTCAGTGCATCGTTCCTGATCTGGGATTCGGTCTTCACGTCGAGCGAGGTAGCGGTTTGTTGGTCCAACGCTGCCTGACGTTCGGCGCGTTCAGCCTTTCGGAGTTCGTTGTAGAGCTTCCCGCTAAAGGAGACTGCCGCCTTGAGATCTTCCTCAAACTTCTGGGCGACTTGCTTCCGGTAAGGATCATTCGAGAGCAACTGGAAGTGTTCTCCCACGTGGGGAAGCATGTTGCGTAGGTACTCGATCGCGGGCTCCAGAGCTTCTCTGGGAAGTTGTTGACCGGCTTGCATGGCCTGGTCCAGTGGGTCCATTTGTTCCGCAACATCAGCCAAGTGAATCTTCAGGTGGGTCACCGGGTCTTGACCGGAGAGGACCGGAGGCACTTCACCTGCTTTGATGGAGGCGTTCTCCATGACTGCCCACGCGTCATCCGGTTGCGGGTACGCCACGCGGGGATTGTAGCGGGCAACCTTGTCGGGTCCTTTCCAGGTTGAGATGTAGTCATCAAGAACGTTTCGTTGTCCCTCCGTGGGCAACATGCTCATCACTTGGAGCATTTGCTGGTCGGACATCTGCCGCATCTGGAGGGAGCCATATCCTGCAAGCCTGTTCGCTCTCACGTACTCCATGTCGTCCAGAGCTTCCTGTGGCACTCCGTCTTGCTTTAGAAGGTCACGGAACCGCTCTGCCTCTGGATCTGAGGAAGTCAGGGCTCTCTTGAAAACCTGTTCGTAGAGACAGTCGAGAGTTGTATAGTAGAGAGTAATCTGACCGTCTGAGAGCGTGGCTTCTTTGGCAATCTGGGCTTGGATTTCTGCTGCGGTTCGGGCTTCTCCCCGTCCGTCCTCACGCCCTCCAACCGATCTCTGATTGAAGTGTCCGATGTTGTTCGCCAGATGGTTGGTGAGAAGTCTATCAACAGCCAAAGCCTCATCAATCGCTCCTGTTAATTGCCCAGTAATCAGGTCCGCCCCCGGTGGGATGTAGGTCACGGGTCCGACTTGGGCGACCTGCATTTTATTCAGGTCACTTTGCTGGGAGGGTTTAAGAACAAGAGAACCACGAATGAACGCTCCATCGATTGCTCGACATTTCAGTCGGTTCATCACCTCCACATGCTTGAAGCACTCCATCGCCAACCCTCGTTGGCCGTGCCACGTCCCGTCCCCGGAATCAAGGAAGAACACGATCAGGGCATCGTTGTATTCCTCATATTTACCAATGTCCTCGTAGAGAAACCCATCCCCGTCATTCCCGGCCAGAGTCCCTTCGGCGACAATGAATTTCGAGATCTTCCCTTTCTTGCCATCCTTGGCGAACTCCCGGACAAACAGGTAAGCGGAGTAAACAATATCACACTTGGTGTAGGAGACCGAGAGTTCCTTATTCTTCCAGTCCTGCTCCCACTTCTCCCAGGTGATGTCGTTTAGATTCTGCTGTGGATACAGGGTTTGGCTGGCCTGCATGATCACACGCTTGACCAGCTCTACATTCCACCCCTTGGCTTTCGCTGCTTCTGGGTCCTTGATGTACTCATAGAGTTCATGGACACGGTAGGGGACTCGGACGATCACCCAAGGCAGACGGTCGTCTACGGTGGAACACGCTTCCCGAGGGACGAGAATTGAATTGGCCGGGATGCTCTTGAACCGAAAGTCCCCATCCCGATCAAAGATTACCGGACTCCAACCTTCCAGAAGCATCTGGTACTGACTGGCCTGCATGTGCCAGTCGAAATGCTTCCACCGATCCAAGAGACATGTAAATCTCCGGCTGATCGAATCCTCCCAGAGTGTTCTGTCGGGATTGTTCGTATCGTAGTTCGTGGAGAAGACAGCGTAGTTCTGAACCCCTTTGAACAACTGGTAGTACGGGGTCCTGGCGCTCTGGAGAATGGACTTACCATCGTTGAAGTTCAGGTTGGCTGTCCAGTCGAGCCCGGCTTCCTTACGATCCTTCTCGTTGTATGGGGCCGCACCGTCGATCATTCCCTTGACCATAGCCCTCTGTAATGACCTCGCCCGGTCCTCCTGAATCGCCAGCCCGATTAACTCCCGAGCCTGTGCCGCATCCGCCATCCGGGTCTCCGGTGCCGTCCCCTTGGGTTCTTTGAGATTAAGGAGAACGGCAGGAGGATCGACTTGCACGGTCAAGTCTTATCCTACTAAATTACTAGGAATCAACTACCAAGTACACGCGTTCACATTGGCCCGGTCGGGTCCGGGTCGGATGATGTGTGATCTCTCCTCTCCCGAGAGTCTGGTTTCCTGCTGCTGTAACCACTTGAGGTAATCAGCAAGGGCTTGAGCTTGTCGTTCGGTGGTATCGTCGGTGATGTCTACGGGGTCCATGCTGATTGGACCGCTCCAATCACTGTCCGTTCAATCGGTACTCACGAATGGCCGAAGCCTTCCAACACCACGGTATTCTTTCGAACTGTTCCATCATCTCCTCCGTCACGCCTTTCTCCAAGCTTTCCACCGGAACCCAGACCTGTGCCTTGGCGCTGCACTTGCATACCCCGCAACTGGATTTGAGAGCAGCCTCTGCGTTTGTTTGTCTCTGTCCCGTAACGTCCATGATCATCCCCACCAGATTGTAGCACGACACACACCCCGTGATGTCCAAGTTTGCAAAGCAACGTGAGCAGGTCTCGGCCCTTTGATCTGCCTCCTCCTGGCTCACGACGTTTCTTCCCTTCAGCGTCCAGTCCACCATTACCCTCGTACCGTGCATCAGATCCTCCAGCGAAAAGCGGAGATCAATAAATCCTCTCGGTACAGCCCCGTCCTCGTACATCGCCCAACCAGGAGGGAAGAACCGGCAGGCTTGATCCATCGCCAACTCCTTCCAGTTCTCCGGAATCGAGTAATCGTTGTCCCGGTAATGCCTCAGAATTTCCTCGTAAAAGGTTACCCAATCGCTGGCGTGAACACGGAACCCATCCTCTACAAATCGGTAGTTAATTACATTCGGAGGGACTTCGTACGGAGGTCCGGTGTACCTAAGCAGCATAGGAGGAAGAGTACATCGAGCTGGCTTTCCGGACAAGAGTCGCCCAGTCGTCCTGATGTTGAGGAGCGGATACTGAAATACTAGGAGTGCAGCCCTTCTGACGGATCAATTCGATACCCACACAAACGCTATCGAGATGGTCTGGAGAACGTTTAATTCGTTCCTTCATCACCTTCTTGCTCTCCACCCCGTACTTCTTGTTCTTGTAGAAAGTCTTCCGGGCACACGCCTGGGAACAGGCTTCGTTGCTCAGTCCTCTTAACCCGTTCGACATCGCGAACTCCCTGACCATCAGGTTGAGTTCGGAGACTCTCCGGTCGTACACTTCCCGAGCGGGAACTTCCACGAGCTTGCCTTGATCGGACACGTTCTTCACTGGAAGTTCTGAAGCTCTGCCTCCGAATTCCACACCGATGATCGGTCCCCACTCTTGGTCGAAGATAGCCTTGAGCCCCCCTCCTTCTCCTGAGGAATCGGAAGCAAAGTCCGAAGGTTGAATTCCTCTTTCCCGGCAACGCTCCCGGCAGAAGTGAACGATCTGGTAGTGAACGGGGACTTTGGATTTCGAATCAATCGGGACGTGAACCCACTCGGAGAAATCCACCACCCACCGTTTGCCCAACACGTCATCCACCCACCCGTACTTGATGAAGTGCAGGATCTTGTCATCCCCTCCCTCTTCGAACGCTGGATCTAGTGAGGCTCCACGTTTGAATCCGCTGGTCCACACCGCTTTCTCTTTGCACCGGAACGAGGTAACGGTGGCATCATCCAGAACCGTATTGGTCAGACCCATGGCGGGCCAAACACCCAATCCCTGGGATTGATATTTAGGATCGTTTACATTCCCTCCAACTGCACGCAAATGGTTATCTAGCTGATCTTGGGTCTTGAGGTAATAGTACTTCTTAGGGTTGGTAACTCCTGGACTCTCATGGCTGTAGAACATGGAGCAGAACGCCTTCCCCTTCACGGGTCCGGGTTTGATCTCCCACTCTCTTGTTACTCCAAGTTCCACCGAATCCCATCCCCCGATGGGCTCGGAGGTTCTCCCCATGATGTCGTTCTTGTCCTCCGGATTCCCAAGAAAAACAGCCTTGTACTCAGGGTTGGTTGCCTGATTTGCTGTCGCTCCCAGAATTGCTTCCCGGCAGCCTTGAAACTCATCGAGGATCAAAAGGAAACGTTTGGTGTGGATACCGATCAGGTTGTTGATTGCCTCTTGGACTGAACCTTCACCAACAGCCACCCCGAAAATCCCGTGCTTGGTATCCCCGTCCTTCCACCGGATCAGACAGGAAGTGTCCACGAGAGTCCCAATGTTCCCCGGATTCTTGTTCTGAAGCACCCCGTGGTACTGTGTAACGTAGCTCCAGATGCGTTTGCGAAGCATGTCCTTGGTCGTGGAGGCAAACATCACAGCAGTGTGCCACGGGGCCTCAAGCCAATACTCCAGTCCGAACATGGCAAAGTCGGCACTTTTGCCACTGCCCGCACATCCAGCTATGACATTCCAGTCAGACTCGCAGAACTTCTGAAGTCTCCGGTCGGTCCAGTAATTGAAACAGAACTCCTCCTCCGTGAACATCGTTTGGATGATCGCCTTCCTCTGTTCCCAGATCGGGACGTTCCCGATGTTCTCCCGGGCGCAAATGATCCTCCGTTGGAACTGGGGGATGTTGGCGTGCCACCGTCTGCCAAACTCGTCTTCGAACTCAGGCTGGGCGTTCTTTGCTCGGGGCATTAGGGCGCCACTTTAGCTGTGGTCGGGTGGGATTGCCATCCTTGTCTACGCAACCCGCGTGTGGCTGTGTGGGTTCGTAGGTGTAGTAAATGAGATGCCTCTTGGAAACCACCATGGACCACAGGGGATCGAATCCGTAACGGTCCTTCCTCCGGGTTCCAACCGAACGATCGTTATCCTCGATGATGAAGGTACATGGAAGATTCCTTCCACTGACCAGCCGTAGAGCTTCAACGAACGATCCCTCATCCGATGCCCCGTCTCCGACGAAACAATGAACCCATTGGTCTGATCCCGAGCGTTGATTGGCCATCGCCATCCCAGCGGCCATCGAGCACGTACCAGAACAGATGGAACTACTGATGAAGTTAGGAGCGAAGGTGAACATCGACAGCCCATGCTTGATCCTTTCGAGTAAATCATCCGGGTCCATTCCATGAAGCAGCGAATGATAATGGTTTCGGTGGGTGGAGAACACGAAGTCTGCTGGCTTAATATTTCTGAAGATGTCAATCAACTGATCCTCATTCCCGCCACACAAGTGAGTTAGGTATGGAAGGTCTCCATTCTCCCAAAGGTCCTTAACCCGGTTCTCGAAAGCGATCAGCTCTTCACGGTTCATTCAGTTTAGCGATGATTATTTGTCGGCAGGATTCGTTGGCATCCGGGTCTCCGCCCCAATGAAGCTTCAAGTGTCTCCGGGCTCCAATGCAGGCGAAGTCCTCACACGGAAGTTCTCCAAGGTTGGGTTCAACCATGCATTCGTGAGCACTGAACATCTCAACGGGTTTCTCACCTAGGAACTTGCACACCCGTAGCGCCCACTCCCGGAACACGAGAGAGGTTGGGTGGTTGCATGTCCGTTGGAGTTGTCTGGTCCTACCGAGTTCCATCAGGTCGGATATTCGGAGTTCCTGTGGCACCCCTTCATCCACTTCTTTCCACCTCATGCGTTCATAGTATTCAAACCACCGCTGTTCGTACTGAAGATCCATCTCCAGCATTAACTTTACGGTCTCTTCAACGTTTTGATTCTCATATTTCCACTGATCCCAAATGGTTTGAGGAAGGTGGGCTATGAATGGAGCGCCCTGATACCACACGCTCATTGGAACCTTCGGATTCTTGGTCGGGTATTCCTGAGGATGGTCGTGTTTTGTGTGGTAGAACACGATGTCTGCCCATGCGTGATGCTCGGCGATCTGCTCTTCGGAGAACTCCTTGAAGAACGTGGCAAGGAAGGGGAGGTGCCTGATCTCGTAGTGCGGTAAAGCTTTCCTTAGGAAGATGGCGAGTGAACTGCATTGGCAGTTTCCGGTACACAACGCTCGCATCACCTAGCCTTCTTTCTTGTAGGCTTGAATCGCTCCTCAAGTCCAGGTTCTCGGTCCCCGATTTCCACCTGCAAAAGAAGATCAAATGGTTTCCCGTTGAGTCGGTCGAAACATGGGTTGCAGAGCCTGAGTTCCGAACCTCCATCCCATGATCGGAGGACCGTACCGATCTTCAGGTACAGAGAATCCTTACAGCTTGCGCAGTGGAATTCCGCCATGAAGTGCGATTCGTTCCAGGTGTATTTCATAGTAACCAAGGCTCCAGCGGTTTCCCAATCTTCTCGTAACGGGCCATAATGTCGAGCCGGTTATCCTCTCCTGAGGGGTCGATCTGGTGCCACTCCACCATGATTCGGCCCACCATCTTCTCCCGCTCAAGGAGGTCGTAAAGGATGCCGTACTCCGATCCCTCGGCGTCAATCTTCAGTTCAATGTACTCACCATCGGGAATATGTCGTGGGATGAAGTCAGACAACTTAACGACAGGACAGATCAACTCATACCCGGTTTCCAGATTCTCCGTGACGTGATCACTGGCCAAGTAGGGTTGGAATGAATCCCCCATGGGATCGTCCTTCTGGAAGAAACGCTCTGACCCAGTGAAGGAGTACACTCCAAATGGACAGACCTTCACGGTGTAGCGGGAGGACTGTCTCCTGGCCTCTTCCATCAACGCCGGGATATGTCTGGGCGATGGCTCAAAACACCACACCGTCCACCCGTCGTACTTCGTGTCCTTGTTCAGATAGTCGGTGAAGGTCTGGCCGCAATTACTTCCTACATCCAAAAAGTGCGAACTCATGCGAGATTGATAATGATCCTACCAGCGTGGCCGGACCTGACCTTGGACACCGCAGCGTTCACATCGTTCAAATTGAAGCGGTCGGTAATAATTCCATCCAGACTCACTGTCTTCGTTCTCCAGAGGGCTGTGTACCTGGGAATGTCTGTTGCTGGGTTGAAAGAACCTCCCTGCGTTCCCCTGATGCACTGAGACCCGTGGACGATGTTCACGGCGTTGTAGAGCATCAGGCTCTGTCGGGCCTTGGGGTGACCGAGCATGATGAACGTCCCATGAGGAGCAATAAGCTGAAGCCCGTTCTCGATTGCGTTCACGTTTCCAGTAGTGTCTACGATCGCATCGAACTTGGCCTCGATGTCCTCCCAGTTTGTGGTGAAGTGAGTGGCACCAAGCGCCAAGGCAAGTGACTCCTTGGGCTCGATGTCCACCACGCAAATTACGGAAGCTTGTCTCAGGTTGGCCGCGAGGATCAAATTCATCCCCACCCCTCCGCACCCGATGATCAGGATCTTCTCTCCCATCCGAAGGTTTAGTTCATTCTCGATAACCCCCAGGGCGGTCGAAAGCCCACACCCCAGAAGAACGCAAAGATCATCATCGGTGTCATCGGGAACAGCGGTACAACGGTTCTCCGAGACCACAGTATCGGTGGACCATGTGGTGACCAGTCCGCAGGTAGTCCGCCCTCCGGTGTGATTCCACTGTGGAAAGTCTGACTCGATGCCTGCACCGGGACGCCAGTGAAGGATCAGTTTGTCTCCCGGTTTCACGTTCCTTACTCCGGGTCCGATTGCCTCACAACAGCCTAATCCCTCATGTCCCATAAGGCGAGGTAAGTGGTTTCCTTTGTGCCCATCGATCTCCATCAATTGAGCCCCGCAGATTCCGGCAGCGATCATCCGTACACGTACTTGTCCGTGCTCCAGGGGTTGATGGGAGATGCCCCATATTTCAAGTGGATCACCTACATTGGTCAGGACAGCAGCTCGGGTCATTTGAACTTCAATCCTCTGGCAACATCCTGGAACATCCAATCGTAAACTCTCCCCAGTCCCGCCATTCGTTCCAAGCGTTTGATCATCCACTCAATCTCCTCATCACTCAATTCCCGGATACTTTTCTTCAGCGCCTTTGTGACGGCTCTCTTTTCCTCGCGAGTCATGGTCGTTCGTAAATCAGGTTGGCGACTGTTTGGTGAATCACCCTGTACCCTTTCTCCAAGAGCAGGTCACGAGCGGAGAAATCCTCTCCGATCCCATCCGTTGCGTATTCCGAGATGATGAACCTTGGCCATAGATGTTGCGGGAACAATCCCATGCTCCTCAGGACTTCTGTCTCCTGTCCCTCTACATCCACGGAGAGGAGTCCAATCTCCTTCACCCGATTGGAAAAGAGGATCTCATCCAGCCTGCGGGTTTCTACTTCTTCTCCTGCTCCGACCCTTGAACGGTAGAGGCATTCGTCCCTTTGGAAACGAACTCTGGGTTCGGTGTGGAGGACAGCGTGTACGAAACTGTCTCCCCATTCTGCCTGCCAGTCTGTGAGTCCATCGATAGCGAGGCCGGTCCACCCAAGACTCCGGAGCCACGCAGTATTGCTTTTGAAGTGCGCCGATCCACACCCGCAGTCAACCCAAAATCCGGGCTTAACAAAATAGTCTTCATAGTTCTGGTGGAGAAAGATGTCCTCACCGTATTCGGCCTGAAAGTCGATCACGGGGCTATCCTTTCATGGCACTTAGGGCAAACGTACACTCCGTACTCGCCATCAACGCAAAATCCCTTAACTTTACACCTCTTGCATCTTGGATTGAAAACGGATGTAACAAACCCAATGATAAGCATTGCTGGGAATAACCCCATAAACACCAAGAAAACTATCAATGACGCATCAAGTTTCATAAAGAGTACAGGTCCCTATCCTCGACTAAGAGAGTAGACTTTCCAAGCTTAGCCTGTTCCAGTGCCCAGCGGTACTGAGGCTCAATCGAACTCCCCCATTTCAGGTCTATCACGGGGAACGTTACAAGGTGCCTCATGGCTGTACTAAATGACTGTGTATGCGTTGGTCCGGTGAACAATGGAGTGTTCCGGGAGCCTTGAATCACCCGGATGATCACAGCGGGCTTATGAATCCCGTTGCTCAACTTGCAGAGCTTGTCCAGTTGGTTCACGATCTGATCCATGGCCAGCAGGATAAAGTCATACCGCTCAATCACGAGAACCGGGATCAGCCCCTTGATGGACATCCCAATGCACACTCCGGCCATCAGGGCTTCAGCCAGCGGCATCTCGATCAACTGGGACTCTTGCACCTTAGAGAGCGTCCCTCCGACTCGACCGAACTTCACCCCGTAACCCACGAATACCACGCGGGGTTCTTCCGCGATGATGCCCATTGTTTCAGTTAAAATGTCTTTATAAGTAACCATCGATAGTCATCTGGGTGGTCATTTCCTTCACCGTGGAGAAGTGATTGATTGTTACATTTGGGCCATAGCACAGTCTAACCTGGGTGAGCAATATGTAGAAAGGTTTCTTGTGGTTGGCGACGGAAATGCAGGGCCACATTGGGCCTGTGGCGATCCCGGCGATACAGGAGCAATCGAGAGATCTGTTTCCGTGCTGGAGCATCGTCCCGTATGGAGCCCCATCGTCGTAATTGGACGGGATGCATTTCTTGGGACTGTCGTTGATCGCAGCGTTCAGGTCCCGCATGGATTGCTCGTCAAACCCCGACACTTGACCGCTCGTTGGGTGGGCGTTCACGATGAAGGAATGATTCGATGGCCAGTCGGGATTCACGATCCATCGCTTGTCACCAAGCCCATCGTAGAGGAAGTCCTCCGGATTTCGGAACGGGTTCTCCACTCCGATCTCCTTGGAGATACCATCAAACCAAGTCTCACCTAGGAACCGGATTAAATTTGGCTCACAGTAGGCCGCGTGCCATGAGAATGGACGAGAAGAACCAATCCAACAATCAATCGCGTTCTCGGGAATGTTCTCCATCCCGGCGAAGGTGATTGTATGGGACGAGAATAGCTGTTCCAGATCCTGATGATGTTCCCTGCGGCAATGAATCGTGTGCTCTCCTCCGATTCGGGAGAGATACAAACATTGCCAGAACAGATCCCCGAACCGCATGGCGTTCACCCACGTCAAGGAATCATTCATCGCATATTCTCCAGAATGACCTTCAGTGCGCTTTCCTGTTTAATTCCATGGAAGAACCGGGCTCCATTACGCACAGCCCTAGCGAGTTCCGGATACCTATCCTCATGAATAGTGTTGTGTGAGAACCCAGACCCGCACACCCCAAATCCGTTGGACCCATAACTGGGAATCCAAATCCTGGTTCGTTGCTCGTTGTGCTTGTTGATCGCCAGCGCCAGCCAGCGGTCCCATGCGCCCCTTTCGGCATGGTCTGGGATGATCCCAAGAGCTGCGACTAGAGCCCCAAGAGCCGGTCTCCGGAACGCCAGCGGAGGGTGAACGAAGGATTCAGATAACCAGTCGGGGTGTTCTTCCCCTCGAAACCAGTTCCCTTGGATGGCATCGTTGGTGTCAGGGCTGTTGAAGATCGAAGGGCGATCGAAGGAAATCGAGTCGTACTCATGCACGATGAACTCCGTGAAGTCCGTCCCCTCCAGCCAGCGGAACATCCACCTCATTCGTTTGGTTGCTTCCTCCCCCACATGACAGGCTTTCCCATGGCTGATCTGTTGCTCACTGGTCTGGATCTGGGAATCCTCGGGGGTCACCACGAGGATCTTGTCCGTCCACGCTTTCCAGTACGGGAGGTGACGGTCGAAGGTTTCCTGTGCCTGTTTGTGGACAAGTACGCAGGTGAGGATACTCATCTTCGGCAGTACCAAAGGCTAAATGCGAACAGGATTATTCCCGCTAGGTACAGGGATTTATCTGATGTTTTCATGTGCGTTTTGAGGTGTGTTGAATGTGCTGCTGAAGTTCCTCCCTGCCCGGCATCCCCGCCCACGCCCAACAGTACCCCCGCATATCCACCGCGCGTGTCCCATCGGACTCTACGGTCTCCCGTCCAGCGTCCCTGACAAATTCCCATTGACCGGGGCTCAGCAGGAACATGGGGTCCAGTTCTCCGGTGCGTTTCATTTGAACTTGCTGATCAGCCACCCGTTTGCACGAGCCCACTTGGGGCGCGAATGCACCTTATTGTGACATTTCCTGCAAAGAGGAACGAAGGTTGATACATCATTCAGGTACTTCCCGCGACCGCGGCGGTGGTGCAGATCCAAGTCATCCCACTTCTGACACATGGCACATTGTGGATTGTTCGATAGGAACGTAGCTCTCAGCACGTAATACAACGCCAGTCCGGTCAGGCGCTTATTGCTCACCTTCCTCAGCGGAGTCCTCCGCATCCGCTTGGTTGATCTACGGAGAGCGGTGCGTCTCATCGGTATCGGGCTCACGAAGGAGCAGGAAGGCCGCTGTAAGCTCTTCTGCGGTCAGGGTGACCACCTGATCCCCCTGGCGGAACATCAGCGCACTGGTGGAGTATTTGGAGACGGTGGTCTTCTGGCTGATCTGACGGGTTTGGATGTCCTCACTCATTGAATTTGGTGGTTGCTGCATAGTCCATCCAGTTCTGTCGAAGCTTCAGCCAGATGGCTGCTTTTTCCATGTTCTGTTGGGATCGCCTTACCTCCCAAAGCCAGAAGAACATCATGATTCCCGTGATAGCCTGCATGTAGTACCATTCGATAAATGAACAGAGAAAGGAAGAGACGGAAAGGGACACGGACCAGACCAATTCAACCTTTCTGAAACGCTTCCAGCACTTCATTTCATCAGCGTGATTCTCCGCCATCTTGCTGGCCTTCCACATGCTGAACTCGCAGGAGTACTCACTCATGGGTAAATAATCTCTACTTCCGTGGTCTCGGCTTTGAAGGAGATGACTTTTGTTTGCCGGACTTCAAGCTCGATCTGATCCTCCCGGTCGCCACGTATGAGGCCAGCGTATTGTAGGCCATCAAGCACGTCTTTAACTGATCCCCACTTGGCATCGGCATCGAGTAGGCGCACTCGGGAAAGCGTAAAGCGCACAAGAGGGCGTCCTGTGCCCGGTGTTTCTCTTTGACCGTTTGTCTCCAGTTCTCTCGCTTGTTTCGTGGGTTTGGGGTGCGGTACTTGAGCAGGAGTTTGATCGTCAATCCTGCCGGTGTTGATGGTGATGTGCTTGTTCCGTTTGAGGAGTCCATCGAGTTGTTCTTGGGTGAATCGAGCCATCAGTCCAAAAAGCTAAGATCGCTCGTGCTCTCCTGCCTCATGGGCCGTTCTCCTGCGTGCTCGATTGAGATGGAGTTGCGGAAGATGATCTGGGGCCTTGGGAGTCTGGTCATGTCGTTCCAGCAACGGATGCATTCTCCGCCTCCACATCCACAGGGTTTGGTTAAATCGTCCACGATCTCATGGAATGGAAACTGCGGTAGTCGCACGCACGGTTCGTTGAGTGAGTTCATGACTCGGCGGTGATGTGGTTCTTGACTTTCTCAACCATCAGAGCGTGCATTTGGAAAGCTTCTTTCCTGCCTCCCGCACACCTATCCTGCTCTTGATCGAGCTGTCCTCCGAATACCATGGTTTCCCAAAGAACAGGAACTGCACCTCCGTAATTGTGATCGATACCAAGGAAGACGGTGGAAACGGTTGATTCTCCAATCTCCTCCAATGCCACCCTACGTTTGTCCCGATCTTCAAACCAAGTGGCCCACTTAATCGTGTCCGGCTCAGGAACCGGAACGTCCTGATCGTTGAGAATGTATTGATCGCTCATAAATCCTCAGACACCTGAACTCGCTCTTTGTTCATCGCGATTTGCCTCCCGGTACGTCTCCACCCTTTGCTGTTCCCGCTCCTCGGGGGTTTCCTCTCCTTCCTCGCACTCCCAGCAGCAGGCGTTGAACCAGATTCGGTGGATTGGGCAGTAGCGTTGGTCTTTGGTGTGGGCGCTCATGGTACTCTCTCGATGGTTGATTGGGTCCAGATGGTCAGGGAGGAACCCGGTTTGACTGTGATGGTGCCGGTTGTTCCGTCCTGGTTGGTCACTGTGTAGGTTCCTTCGTTGAGGGTTTTGCCGTGAGCTAGGACGCCTGGATGGAAGAGGTATTCAACGTATACTTCCTGCTCTTCTGGTTCTAAATCGCCGGTGACGTTCATGGAAAGTGAAAGGTTCAGCTTCGCGGTGGATAGGATCAGGGAGAAGGATGAGAAAGCACGAACCATAATGGTACTACCGTGATCAGTAAGGCGCTCAGGGCGAACAACAGAAGGAACACTACCAGAAATACATCGATTGGATCTTTTATCTTCATTTCAGCTTCGCACGCCTGTTCTTCCGGAAGTTCTGCATCCAGAGCGTGCGCTGCTTCCTGGACTCCGGGTGCGCCTGCCTCCAGCGTTTCTGCCGCTCTGCTCCGGTTAGCGGTTTGTCGAACAGGCATGGCTTGGTGCTCATTCGGTGCCTTCCCGGTAAACGGCAGCGTAGTGTTTTCGGTAACTTTCCTCCGCTTCATCAATCACTACTTGAGGATCGGTCAGGGGCTTGGAGATTCTTCCTCCCGTGATGTGGTCGTAAACCTTCGGCACGTTGTCGATCATGGTGTAGAAATCGAATAACTCCTTTTTGATCTGATCGAGGTTGATCGAGCCGTTATCATTCTGGCAGATCCTTTTCCAAAACTTGTCCCAGCATTCATCGGGAGAGTTGTAGTTCATGGCATCCGTAGACACTTATTGAGGGTTGGTGGTGATGCTCCCACGGCCTGCCGTGGGCTTCTCAGATCGTTGAGCGCTCATAATAGAGTGCCCTCCCTGAACGCGGCATCCCCGCGCTGTAAAATGTTCTTAGCCGCGTTTGTATCTCGGCAATCCGAGTATCCGCACTGCGGGCATACGTGCGTTCGCACGCTCAGCGCCTTCTGGACGATTTCCCCGCACTGCGAACATAACTGGCTCGTGTAGTGCGCGGGCACCGCGATTACTCGTTTCCCGGCACTCGCAGCCTTGGAGTCGAGCAGTTGTCGCAGCATCGCCCATGATGCGTCTGAAATGGATAGCGCAAGCCGTCTGTTTTTGACCATATTGGCAGGCGCTAGGTCTTCGATGAAGATGTTGTCGTAGCGGTTGACGTAGCTGCGCGCGACCTTATGCAGGTAGTCTCCACGCTGATTGGCAATTCGCTCGTGAATTCGAGCGGCAAGGCGGCAGGATTTCTTGCGCCGGTTGCTTCCTTTCTTTCGCTTCGCAATGACACGCTGGGCGATCTTGAGAGCACGCAATGAATGACGAAGGTGGCGTAGGTTTTCTACCTTGCCGCCATCGCTGTCCGCGACGAGATGTTTGAGTCCAAAGTCCAGTCCGATGCTCAATCCAGTTTTCGGAAGCTCCACCGGCTGCGTCTCGCACACCACCTGCAAATACCATCCGCTTGGCCTCCGAAGGATGCGGCAGAATTTAAGGACGCCCTTGATGTCCCGATGCCGGTTGAAGCGGACATGCCCACCAAGCATCTTACCCGCCTTGAAATAACTGTCTGAAATTCCGTTGCTCGTCGCATCTCGAAATTGGATCGAGTGCCATCGGTTCGCGCCCTTGAATCGCGGAAAACCCTTTTTGTCCGCGCCCTCTTTGCAACGCCGGAAGAAGTTTGCGAAGGATGTGTGCAGCCGTGCGATAACAGTATCCACCACCACGGCGGGAATCTCAGGGTGCTCTTTGCTGCCGTGCATCCGGTCATGCGTGAATCGGTTGAGATGCTTACCGGTGGCTTCGTAGTGCGCGATCAATTCGGCCAGCGCCGAGTTGTAGAGTTCGCGGGACAAGCGTAGCGTTTTCCAGAGCGCAGCTTCCTGCGATGGATTCGGCCTGAGCTTGAATTGATATGTGATCATCTGAAAAATGAATATAGGTAATTATTTGGAATTCAACCA